>Ga0307375_10004789_pt1 | contig 12831 bp, 10 predicted proteins | sample TR1MG_FD_202531 | JGI IMG/M metagenome (GOLD analysis project Ga0307375, IMG submission 202531) | Soil microbial communities from Risofladan, Vaasa, Finland - TR-1 | ecosystem: Environmental > Terrestrial > Soil > Coastal area > Acid sulfate soil | place: Finland: Risofladan, Vaasa | collected... | reverse complement strand
TCTATGAACGTACCAGAGAAGATCTTCAACATTGTATCAGGATCTATATCGGAGCGGAATCGGGCGAGAGCTGAAATGCAGAAAGACTAGTTTGGTAGGACCGCGGAATCCAAACACAAGGGAAGTGGACAAAGTTGGCTTGCCTGGGGGTGTTATTACATATTGTGGTAGAATGTTACTCAGTAATTAGGGGTTTCACGGCGTCACCGATAGTAATCGTTCCCTTCGTGAGATAGGCTTCGTTGTTGGTAACGAGCTTGTCCAGGCGGTAGAGGTAGTTCACCATGAGTCCCAAGCTCTGTTGCATTCTCTTGCTTGAAGTGTCTGCCATCCAACATACTCTGTGGAACTCAGCACCATTTCTGAGGTGGAAGTTGGCGACGGGGTCGACGGCCAGATCTCTCTTCCTTTCCTTTGCAATGTACTTGGCGCATAGTCTTGTGAGAGGAGATTGAAGAGCGTTGACTGCTGCGGTGTTTGTGTGCCAATTGGGCTGATTGAGTAAGAGTTGAAGTGCGTCTACTGCGTTGTCTGGCATCTTGACGTCTGGAATGGTATTACAAGCAGCGATGAGCTCCTTCTCCTCCGTCTGTGTGAAATGAGGCGCAGAGGACGAGAAGGACTGAGAATGAGAGATAGACAGTTTGGTATCGAGCCAGGACTTGAATGTTGGTACGGGAGAGAATGTGGAGAATGTGGAGAGGTGTGGTAGTTCCTTTTGTAGCTCTTGCACAACGTGTTCGATGAGCATGTGTCCGAGATCAACGCCAGCGAGTCCGGGCTGAGTGGAGGTGATGGCATAGAAGATGGCGGTAGTGGCGTCCTTTTCAGAAACGGTGTTGATGCCCTGCAAAATGGGTGAGATTTTGGATGAAATCTCATTGGTTAGGGCGACTTCGATGAACACCAACGGTTCGTGAGGCATAGAGGGATGGAAGAAGCCAAAACAGCGCCTATTGGCACTCAAGCGAGTCTTCAAGGCCTGCCAATCTCTCATCGGATGCACCGAGTTGCTGTACACCATGATCTTCTCCAAAAGCGCCGCTGGACTCTCCCAAGTCACACGAAGAAGATCGAGGAAACCAATACTAAACCAATCTTGCAACTGAGAACGCATAGAAGCCTCAAGCAGCTTCAAACGAGCCAACTGAGTCTTCAACGCGGAATCAGCTGCTCCTCCTCCTCCTTTCGCACCGCCTGCTATTGAAGTAATCTGTTGGAGCAACAATGCACGCATATCTATCAGAATCTTCATGCCATTGGGCTGAGCGAGGATCAATTCGAAGAGCTTGAGAGACGAGAGGAGGACAAACGGAGAGTTAGAACTTTGCTCGTTCATTGTCTACAAGTCGGGAAGCATGTCGGAAGATCGAGTAATGAGAACGGCTCAGGCTTCGTGCCATGAATTGACGCACCTTATCGTATGAACCAGCCAAGGAGGAACGCAAAGAAGCCTGAGCACTCAGAATCGTTCCCTCATCACGACCGGCATTCAGTGCACTCAAAAAGACCTCCGCATTCGATTTCGCACTCGCCATGTCAGCACTCAGCTCAGATGCCATATCCAGAAAGAAGGTCTGCAAGCCTGCTGCATCTTGTTTCGCTTTCAGCTCCAAAAAAGTCTGAACTACAAGCCTCATCATCGACGTAGGGGTAATATCTCCCTTGTCTCTCCTAGAAGCGATAGAGTTGCGCATCACTTGCTTAAGATCTACTCATTGTGTCAGTTTCCAACATCGAAATAATGTTCAGAAAGTAGCGCTCGGGATCCATCACGAAATACGGACCTGTTGGAAGAATAGTAGACAAGAGCACATTGTTTGGACTTGAAGTAGTGTACGCTCTAAGCTTTCCAGTGGTAGATGTTGAGTAGTGCGTCCGAATAAGATCGAAAGGAGGCACGGAAGCAGCGCGTTGTGCGCGAAGCAGTGTGTTGCCTTTTCCAGGGCTAGAACACTTGAGATTGGATCGCCTTGCTGATCTGCGTACAAAGGAGCCACGGGAGGATTGGAAAGGTTGGAGAAGACGGAGCATGATGACAGAAGAGTGCTCAAGTAACGGGTGCGTTTCGGGCTGCCCTGCCAGCTCTTCTTCATCTCCCATCATGAACAGGCTCTTCGGTACGTGGTCGTCCTATCTCTCTCCTTGCATCTGCGTTCTCTTTTGTTTCAGATTTTGCAGCACTCCTAGTGTCAATCATCTGTTGAGAGCGTAGAAGGCGAACGATCTGCTGACCGAACTTTGTCCCCGCCTGAACTCCCTTCCTTTGCTCTTAGTCGGAAACATCCCATGGCAGACAAGTCAAGAAGAGCTTCAAGAGCTGTTTAATCGAGTTGGCGAGGCTCGATTCGAGTTGCATAGAGAGAAAGGCACAAACAAGCCAAGCGGATACGGTTTCGTCGATTTTAAGGATCCGCAAGCTGCTGCATTGGCAATTCAGAAGTTCAATGGATACGAAATCAATGGCAGAGAGCTCAACGTAGACTACCCCTCACAATCATCACACAGGTCGAGTGCAACAGCCACTTCCTCTTCAGTTTCCAAAGCTTCCGTGTTTGCACAATCCAAGGCTCGAGATATTCACCGTCAACGTACGTCCGTTGCTTCATACTACGCTTTCTCATGGTCCTCATATTCTTCATTGCATGAATGTCCTTGAAACCTCGTAAACGCTGATTGAAAGTTGTTTCTTCTTTGCATCTCCTCTTTCCAGCTCCTATGAAAGCGGCTCCCGGAAGTACCTCCCAAAAGGTGAACAATGTGATGGATTCCATGTCTATCGCCGAGATTTACGACGTTTTGATGGCAATTAGGGAAGATCCGGAGGCTGGAAGGCGTAGTCTCCAAACGAACCCCTCTCTGGCATATGCCTTGTTGCAAGCCCAAGTGATTCTTGGATTCATCCCTGAAGACAAGGCTCCGCAGTATTTCGTTGGCTTCGATGCCTCCTCAAGTAGTGCGATGTCTGTAGACGCGGCGCCGAGCGCAGTCGTGTCGCAAACCGTTGCGCCTCCTGCTGCTGCTTCCTATGCTGCCCCTCCTTCTTCTCAACCTCCATATGGCTACAGCGCACCTCCTCCTGCTGCAGTTCAACATCAGCAACCTCCACCTCCACAGCCATTACAACAGCGACAGCCGGGTGCTCCGCCGCCTCTCGCCGAGCTCGTCCGCATGCCGCCTCACGTGTTGGCTCAGTTCAACTTGCCAGAGCAGTACAAGACACTCGTCAACATCGTTCACAATTGGTCATCACGTTCGGCGGCAGAATTCGAGAGTCTCACGCCGGAGCAGATGCTGCAGATCAGGAGGATATTCGAGGAGGCTCACGTGCCCCTCCCTGGCAGCAGCAGCAGGCGTTGAACTCTCGCACTGTGTACCAACACCGCCCACTTGTAATATATAGCCCTCTCAATGAGCCCGTCTGATAGGGTTCGTACATGTGCAATGTAGCGTACAACACGTTGTAACAGTACCGCACTTTCTGTTTGGGTCGTCCAAAAGCCTACTACTCCCAAAATAGCTGCGACAAGACCCCAATTTGTACATCTTTAAGCACCTCCCTTTGAGGTGCTTACTTATCTACAATCAGTAGCCCCGATCTACAAGAGAGGAGCCGGTCACTTTCACCCTCACCATGGACCCCGACACGGGAATTAATGGCGGAAAACGATGGACCATACAGGAATTATCGCGCTTGGCCACCCTATACTCAACGTACTTGGTGGAACAGGCCAAGAGACCCGGTTCAAAAGTTCCAATTCAACTGAATCTCTGCAACAGTCTGGCGAGTGGTATGCAGCAAGCCACCCCTAGTTTCATGAGACCCGGACAACAGGTTCTTACAAAACTCAGGAATTTGGCAAAGGACTACTCTGAGGTGCGCCAAATACTTGACTCTCTTTTTTTGTACGTTTGCCTCTGAACCCCTGCTTTCTTACCCTCTCAATACCCTTTCTTCCCATTCTCAGAGGAAACTAGATGATGAAACGCGCGAAATTTTGGAGAGAGATGTCATTGTGAATGGATTGGTGAACAAGTACTTCAAAGCGCCTCATCATCATCACCATCGTCATCTTCATAGTCGCTCATAGAATGTCTCGGCCTCTTTTTGTCCGCCGAAGAAGATGCGGCAGATTCAGAGGAATTCGAAGAAGAGGGCAGCACGCTCTGAAGAAGTCGACACCAATGCCGTCTGCGTGATCGCGACTGGTTCTTCCACATCAACCGATCCATCGTATTTCCTCATGATCTCTCGCCTCTTCTCTTTCGAAATCGTACCAATAGGAGCCAAGTGCTTCGGAACAGCGATCGGTGCGCTCAAGTCCTTGCCATTGTCCACCACGAACCTTGCCTCTTTGACCTTGGAATCTCTCCTTTCTTCTGCAAAGTGATGACCTGCTTCTGTAACACCGATTCAGGGAAGTTCCATTCCGCATCCATATCCAACAACGCGCGTGCAATGTCCAGGAGGGAATCGAACATCGACACTCCCTCAGTCAAGAGGCTCCATTGGAACTTTAAGCACTCAATGATTGCCAAATGCTTCACTATACTCACGACTATCGATGGAAGAATCGGTTGGGCTTCTAAGAGCTCTGTCAGACGGCTTTGTTGCCCGGAGAGAAATCGAATTATCATAGACACAGCTTGCAACATCCAGACACAAGGTGGAGGACGTCTTCAGTGATCTAGGTGGAGGACTGGCAACTTCTCGTCAATCCAGTCTTCGTTTTCACACACACTGAAGAGTTGGATGATCTGATTCAAGTAACATCAGGACTTCACAACTTCAATATGTACCCATGAATGAATCAGAATATTGGTACACATGCTCTTCAAACCCTTCAAAAACTACTATCTGACAACTAACATTGCTGGGGACGATTTCACGATGATTCTATTTTGGGAGTAAAACCCTCGCTCGGCGAAATTCATCGGGGCATCTCTTCACACTCGTGTGCAACGATTCCGGACCAGCCAAAATCCATCCGTCTGTTGCACCGATATTCCCCGTGCATTGTATCGAGCTCTGAAACAAGTAAATCTATGATGAAGAAGAGTAAGGAAAGTTTATTGTAGGGCTTACCAATGAGAAGAGGAGGATGGCTCGGGTCTAGCTTCGGCTTGGGCAGTCAACTCGAGAATGTCGTTCATTGCGACTGCGTTGTCAAGGCACATCACGAGCACCACCTACGAGGACGGCTCTCTGTATTCGTATTCAGTAGAGAAGTGGATGGACGTAAAGGATATGTTCATGGAGTTCAAGGAGACGATCATGGCGATGGGTGCACTTTCTTCCTGTGCTCAATCCCACGCAGATCTTTTGGAAGTGCATCCTGGCGAAGACACGTTCTACCGTCCCGACAAGGCCTTCCACTTCCTCTCGTCCCAAATTGTCGTGGACCACTTCGGCTTCATCCTGCGCATTTCCGTCGCCAAAGGCAGGAACAACGATAGTGCCACCTTTAAATTGAAGAAGATGGAGAAGGGATGGCAGCTCCTTGGCGATCTCGGATACGGTTCTGTTCAAGTTCTGAAACCAATTGGCGATCCAGCAGGATGGCGCTTCCTCATCAACTCTAGACACCACATCTGGATACCATGGAGCCCCTGCCAAAGAGAAAAGTGGGCCGTCCTGCTGGATCGAGGAACAAGAAGAGGCTCCCAACAATGCGCACCTCTCATTTCGAGCTCCTCCTTCACCTGCTCTTTGGAACCGGTTCCATCTGCCGCCGAGGCTTCCTGACGTTCATTGAGACTGTGTTGTCAAGGCACAACACCAGCATCACCTACGAGGATGTCTCTCTCTATTTGCCAGGAAGGTTGTCAAGAGGGATCGATTGAAGTGTTGAATTGAACCAGATCGCGTCGAGAGCACCGAACTTGTTCACAGCGGGCCTTTGAAGGGCATCCAAGCCCAAGGAAAGAATGGAATACGAGTCTTTGTGCTTCTTCAGCGACAATTCAATAGCTTGGTCCAAGTCTGCCTGGAAGAGAGCCTCTTGATTCGCAGACCCGGCAAATCGTGGGTCTCCAGACCTCCTCCATTTGATGCTGTGTTCAGACTTTACGACGAAAGCTCTACCAAACTCTTGCGCTCCAATAACTTGCCAAAATGTGGGTTGTCGAAGCAGGGATTGTCCTCATCCAGATACTGGATTTCCACGACCGGCCGTGGGTCCTCAGTCGTCAGTCCTGTGCCACAAGTATCAAATACGCCAAAGAAACGTAATAAGCAGGTTGGTTAGTGCTGTGGACCTTACGGAGAGCTCAAGGAGACCAGGAAAAGGGGAGGGAGAGGAATGGTGGAATTGAGTCGGACAATCTGTCCTTGCAATACGAACGTTCCGTAAGAGGCTTGCAGGACAGCTGAACAAGATCTCAAAGAGTTGAACGGAGGCAAAATAGGAGTCTTAGTATCAGTATGATGGAGTGAGAGAGACACTGAAAAGGCAACAGCGCCGCAGCTTGTTAGATTGGCGTGTCTTTCGCTCCCCCTACCTCTTCGAGCGCTAGTGTGACAATTTTCCCTTGAGTTCAGCAGCTTCTTCGGCTTGTCGTTGTCGTTCCTTCATTCTGAACTCGCTGTTGAACTTTGAAATTTGAGCCGAGGTGTCTCGGCGCTTCATGGCGAGCAATCCTACAACACAGTGTTCTGTGCTTGAACTTCTTCATTCCTCTGCGTCTTTGGGACATGAGTGACGCGACGTACGGCGTGCAGAAGACGGGGAAATGGGGAGGGCGAACTCTTGGTTCCGACCAGCGCGCCGCTCCGACTTTTCGAGGAGGAGAGAGAGGCATCACAGCGCCAATCCCACCTCAGCGTCCCTCGGGCTCAGACGTCTTGCGCCCCCTACCCCTCCCTAATTGATTCAGTTTTGGATCGCAGACCTCACGTCATGTCTGTGAACACTGATCTTGAGGGCTACCTGCCGCTCACTGCGGACGAGAGTGGCGTTCCCATGCTTGAGGGACCCGACTTCGAGCCCCCCACCTCACCACCGTCCGTTTCCTCGTACGTATCGCCTCCACTCTGCCCGTAGACCCACTGGTTCGATGCTAATACTCTGGTTCCTTCTCAACATTCTATTTTCGGACTCATCATCGACCTCCACAGGTCAGTTGACTGAGTCGAGATGTTGCTGCAGAATCTTCACTCCACCTTTCACCTCTCCATCACTCGTGTTCTAACTCTGACCTCTTTTTCCATTTTACAGCAAAGGCAAATTGCTATGGTACATCAAACTCGGCGTTGTGCTTGCTATTGTGGCAGCATGCATCGGAATCTACTTCGCTCCCATTATGAAGGTTCGTTCGCCCTTCAATCCTGCTGCACTAGCCTCTAGGCCAACTCTCTTCATATATCATAGGAATGTGTCCGCGAATATCGGCCTGCTGTCTGATCTGCTCCTGGTATAAGGGCACAACAAGCGTCCCAATCCCATTCACCTCACTCCTAAACTTTCCCTTCCCTTCTTTGGTATGGAGCTCTAACATGTGTCCTTCTCCATCCTTCTGTTGTGCGTGCACTCTCCAATCCAAAACTGCCAATCACACTGGCCTGTTCCGAGTTTAGGAGGACGTACCGGCTCGTCATTGCCTCGCGCTCTTGATCGTGATCGTTACTCTCTGGGCTACTGAGCTTTTCCCTATTTGGGCCACTTCTCTGATGATTCCCGTTCTTGTGGTTTGGCTCCGTGTGTATCCGGATCCGAATGCGCATCATGCGGGTGGTGCCGGTGGTGACGCTCCTCCTCCCGTGATGCCCTCTGTCTATGCAGTGTCCATCGTCTTCTCGAAGTTCTTCTCTTCTGCGGTGATGCTTGCGCTGGGTGCCTTCACTATGAGTGCTGCTCTGACGAAGTACGAGATCTCAGATCGTCTTGCCTTTTTGGTGCTCTCGCGCGTTGGTCGTAAGCCCTGGGTGATTACATTGACTGTGATGTTCCTTGGCGTGTTCTTGTCCATGTGGGTTTCGAATGTTGCGGCGCCAGTCGTCGTTCTCTCGCTGGTGAGACCTCTTCTTGCCGGAATTCCGGAGTCCGATACCTTCAACAAGGTGTTGTTGATGGGCATTGCCTTCTCGAATAACATTGGTGGTATGACTACTCCCATTGCCTCGCCTCAGAACATTGTCGCGATTCAGAACATCACTTCAAGACCTGGAGAGACGATAGGATGGGGCAAGTGGCTCATCGTTGCTCTGCCTTACTCCGCGCTCTGCACCTTCGCCGCCTTCGTCTTCTTGTGGGTGTACTACAGACCTAAGCTTGAGGAGGTGCCCCCCATCAAACCGAGAAAACTCAAGCCATTCAGCTGGAAACACATCTTCGTCCTTTGGGTCGTCTTCTCCACCATCCTCCTCTGGGCACTCTCCGGACTCACCCAAGAAGTCACCGGCGAAAACGGCATCACCGCTCTTCTCCCCGTAGCACTCTTCTTCGGACTCAAGATCATGACCAAGGACGATTTCAAGGCGCTATCCTGGGACGTGCTCGTACTCCTCGGTGGAGGTCTCGTACTCGGCTCTGCAATCGATAAATCGGGTCTCCTCAGCATCATCGCCACTTACATCTCATATGTCGTCAAGGGACAAAGCTCGTGGGTCGTCATGGCTGCTTTCGCCTCCCTCACCTGGTTCTTTGGAAACTTCATGTCTCACACCGTCGCAGCTATCATCATCACACCCATCATCGTACACGTCGCGTGTCCTGGAACCGGAGCATGCCCTCCTGGCGCAAACATGGTACTCCTGACCGTCGCCTCCGTTCTCATCGACTCCGGCGCCATGGCTCTTCCCATGACCAGCTTCCCCAACGCCGCCGCATACAACGAGCTCAAATCGGACGGACTGCCATACGTCGACTCGGGAGACTTCATCAAGACTGGATTCCCGGTCGGAATCATCGAGCTCATCATCCTCTTCAGCGCTGGTTTCGGACTCTTCCAATTGTGGCCTGCTCTTCATATGTAAACACAACTAACAAAAGGACTCTCATAATGCCCTGACATGCACCAAAAGAGAAACGGTGACATAGCAGGAGAACCAACACTCGAACTTGAGCAACACCTTCCACTATCGAAGCTTCCTCATCTTCCTATAACCTTTTGTTCAATTAAAACGAATCAAACATAAGTAAAGAGAGTTCCCAGAAAATGAGGGGTCATTATAGGAGAGTGAAGACGTCGGAATGCTTGAACAAACTGGAAACGACATTTCTGAAGCATGGTATTAGGAAATGCTCACAACGGAACATCAGATGCACCAGAAGAGCAGATTTCATGACGATTGACAGCAGGCAGAGTGAGGGCTTCCGTAATTTGGAACGGCCAGGTCCTACGACAAGTTCACCCAGTTTCAGAATCGGCAGATTACTCTCCCGTGTACTTCGATTGAGTGGACTTGTCCGTTTTGGGCTCCGATTGGTTAGCAGTGACTGTGGTAATTCGGTTTCGAATCTCGTTCCCGTAGAAATGGCTCATGTTGAGGCTATAGTTGGAGATTATACCACATTTTTGGACAATGTGTTTTCTGACCTTTCACAGCTCAAGATCGATGTGAAACACTATGAATTGGATCACATCTGCTATAGAGTAGTGACAGATGAGCAATTTGAGGCGTCTTCCATGGCTCTGGGCAAGATTGCCGAGCTTTTGGGTACCGTCGTTTTGGGAGGGCGCAAGGTGTCCACGTATAAGCTTCACGAGCCTATCGTCTACAATAACCGATCTATCGCCCTCATTGAATTGCCCGAATTCAAGAAATCCAGCAAGAACTCATATCCATTGGGACTGGAACACGTCGAATTTGCGATCGGTGCTGAAGCGGATCTCCAGGCCTTTGCCCATGATCATCCTCATATTGCATTCGAAATGGATGAATTCAAGAAGGCAAACAATCCTGCTATAAGAGTGATGCTACCAAACGGACACGGATCGGTGAAGTTCCATCACCTGCCATTGGAGGAGGTGATCCGCCGCGAGAAGCTCGCGGCCGCCGACCATCAGTAGCGAGCCCCCCTCTCCCCTCTGAGTCTCCAAATTGCAGTCTGTAGAATGTAAGCCCATTAAAACACATCACTTTCTCTGCTTTTATTGGGGGTATCTTACTGTGGTGAGTTGAACAACGGCTGAAACGCGCGCTCATCTTCGACGACCCTTGCATACGAATCCAAGTGCCGCCAACGCAATGATGCACATCGGAATTCCAAACAGGAGCATAGTGTACGTGGTGACTTCGCTCAGGATGAGGAAGACGGGTCCTTGGAAGGCCCATACCAGAGTTGAGAGAACCAGCGCAACCAGGGTACCCATCCCGTAGAGGGCGTAGGTTCGCTGCTTCCTAGCGAAATAGGAGAATATACGGGACAAGGAAACATTGAATCAACAGAGAAGCCGGATATAACGGTACAAATAGAGTTAGATGATGAAGAATATGCGGACAACGAAGGCGAGCACTTGTGTGTGGTACCGACGCAATCCAGCATTTGAGAGTGCATCGAGTAGAGGGAACATGATTCTACGTACAGTTGGACAGGCGTTGAGCTGGATCTCCAAAGAGCAGAGCTTGTCGATAGAGTTGGGTTTCTGATTCTTGGGTCTGGGAACTCGTTCAATCTCATCTTTGCCTGATATGAACTCAACTGAATGTCCGATTTTGATCCAAGGTATGCATTTTGAAGTGTCGTAGGGAGGAGAGGTAGACATTGAGGGGTGATTCCGGTCACTGCATCGAGACAAAGTCGGCGCAATCGACTTGGCAGCGTCTTCATGTCCTCATCTCTCGCCCTTGATAGATATTGAATGTGCAAGGTCTCCAGACCTTCTGGAAGATGAGAAAAGCAGGATCCAGTCAATAGCGGGCAAGTTCCGACGAGAGTGAGAGAGAGAAGTTGACGCGGCAGAAGCGAGAACATCCAGTCTTCAGCGTTCGTCATTTTGAAGGAGAGTTGCAGTTTTCTAAGCATAGTGAGCTTGCTCAAGTAGTAGAACCCACGAGCGTCGAGTGTATCGCGGTCCTTGCTTCCATCGAGACAGATTTCGAGAATCGACGAAGGAAGTGTCTCCAAGATCTCCTGCGATATGCCACTGCTGTACTTGAGTTGGAGCACCGTGACCGTCGATGGAAAGTCACGCCATAGCGAATCGTTGAGACGATCGGACTGAATTAGGACAGTGAGAGAGCGCAAGTTTCTTATGCTGCGATTCGGAGGCGCGGCACACGCAGAGTTCATATCGCTGTATTGTAGCGTTTGGAGTGTTTGAGGAAGCAATCCAAGCATAAGCGAAGTGAGGCGGACATCTCGAAGGCAGAGGTAGGTCAAGGGGAGCTTGACAATCGAGAGCAGAAACGACTCCGACATGCCCTCCTTGAGCGGTGCTCTGAGCTTTAGCTTTGTGATGTTGGGAGGAAGTCCTGATGTAGTGCGCATGAGAATCCTAGATTCTGACTGTTCTGAAGAGGAGGAAGAAGATGAAGAGAGAGAAGAGAGAGAATGAGAAGATATGGAGAGAGGCGAGGCCAAGGCAGCAGAAGAAGATGAACAGGAAGAAGAAGAGGAGGAGGATGTGGAGGATGATGATAAGGATGATGATGAGGAAGAAGAGTCCTCCACCACCTCTGTCTCGATTTCATACTCTGCGAATACTGGTGCAGTGACGACAAGAGATGTGAGATGTGGTGGTAGAATGAAACGGCGAGTGTTGTAGGTGCACTTGATCTTGAGGCAGCGTAGGGAGCGTGGGAAGATGGGTTCCTTGAAGAAGCCCTGAACTTGCATTGGATGATTCTGTTTCAACTTCAATGTTTCGAGATGCTCTAAATGCCTAAACGTGAGTTGAGAGAGCAAGAAGGAGGGAGCCAGAATGTCAAGATGAACAAGAGAAGGCGGCAAGTCGATGGCGAAGTTCTCCAGGTGGTAGTTGTAGTACGAGAGAGAGAGGCTTTCCAACGTTCGAGGCAAAGCCAAAACCATGGTATGATGTGGCAATGTAACTTTCATGCGAGTGAGTGGATGTTCGAGCAGAGGGATGACGGAAAGGGGGAATGGCGCATTGCGCAAAAGCTCCAGAGATGTGAGACTGTCGGGGAACCACTTCGAAGCGTCAATTTGCACGTTGTCAAACACCAATGGCTCTATTTTAGTATTCACCACTCCAACAATGAGCCTCTTCAGCGTTTTAGGGATATCAGAGCGAGAAATGGGATATATCAAGTGCGAGATGCACAGTTCTTCCAAGCGGGTGAAGACCTTCGAAAGACCTACCGTCGATTCGCCTCCATATTGGTTCTGAAGTATAGCACCCGAGTCAAGACAGAAAAGATGCAGCTTGCGAAGGTGGCACATGCTTTTCAACTCCTTCCAAACCAGAGACGGGCAATACAGAGGCGCAATGCCTCGATCGATGTACAGTTCCTCCACACCAACCAACTGACTCAAGATCATCGGCCAGCGGCTCGTAGAGGTCGAAGATGTGTCACGCAAGCGAATCTTTGTCACACCACGATGAGTACCAAGGAGGCTTCGAAGTTTTAGCGAGCCTGTGACCCAAAGAGAGAGGACCGCACTTCCACCAGCAAATTCAGTTACCAACCGCATCATATCCGGAGGAAGATTCTCCAATCGCATTCTATAGGAGTGGTTGTAGCCATTTTCAGGATAGGGTGCGGAGACAGACATGCAACATGGTGACAGAAGACAAATCCAAACTGCGAGCCGTTTCTCTCTGAAGACCCATCCGTCAGGCAGCTGTCCATTGTGGGGGGGGGGGGGGGGGGCGCGCGGGGGGGGGCGGGGGGGGTGGGGGCCGGGCCCGGCGACCCGTTGACAA
>Ga0307375_10004788_pt1 | contig 12831 bp, 11 predicted proteins | sample TR1MG_FD_202531 | JGI IMG/M metagenome (GOLD analysis project Ga0307375, IMG submission 202531) | Soil microbial communities from Risofladan, Vaasa, Finland - TR-1 | ecosystem: Environmental > Terrestrial > Soil > Coastal area > Acid sulfate soil | place: Finland: Risofladan, Vaasa | collected... | reverse complement strand
ATACATTACCCGATCGTCCTTCATACGAATATGTTTCAGTTCCAAACGATGTTATTGGTGGTATAAGCGGTATTTACTCACTTAACCTTACTAGTAGCAACCTCATATATGATATGAATAGTTATATTAATTACAATGACATTCTTTGGGAAACTAATGGTTTTATGTACGGAGATAACATCTCTATTAGACTAGATATTCAAGGACCTGACGGTATACCGCCTCCTACTGGAAATGCAAATGTCGTTTTGTTTTATCCCGATAATAACACTAAGGTTCTTGGGACTGAAATGAATTCTGGAACCGGAGTCATCGATGGTAATTATCTCATATATGATTTCAACAATCAAACAATTCTAAATGTTACTCAAGATACACCCCTTCTTGGAAACTATTATTTAGGTTTCTTTTGGGAGAACGGCTCCGCAATTGGATGCCAAAAGCTTAAATTATATATTGATGCTTACGATGTCGATATAAATGACTTTTTCTATGAACCAATCTTAGACAAAAACGTACTGAATGGAATTGTAGATAAAGTTTACGAAGAATATTCAATATTAATTGCTACTGTAAATGTTACAGATGATGGGTACTATCCTGATTTTTACGCTGTTAATGACTCTGATGTTAATCAAGAATTTATTTATGTAATAAACGGAGAACAAATACCAATAGTGGTAGAAACTTTTTTACAAAATGAAACAATCTTGAATCCTAATGAAGATATTAGAATTGGCACTCGAATTCGTAATTTACACGGATTTCTTGAATTAAAAGTGAGCGTAAATGTTCAATTGGTATCTTTAGCTAATGAAGAATGGATAATTGCTGAACAAACTACAGGGATTCAAACGTTAAATCCTAGTATTGATCCTAATGGTGCTGATACACAAGAGTTCTTTGTTGATCTTACAATACCTACCCTTTTTGGAAATGGAATTTGGCAAGGTGTCAATGCTCCTATACGAAAAGGAGGAGCAAAAACGAAGATCACGATTTTCTTTATGTATAACGGAGAAAGTCAAGAAGTTGACACTTTTGAAAGTAACGAGTATTCATTAATTATAAATAGCACCCAAGCTGAGTTTGAAGGTTACATCATTGCTTTGAAATCTAATTATGAAATTGCAGGCGGCTCAATATTGAAACCTTTCGACAGAAACGAATGTTTATACCTACCAAACCAAACAACATTCGTAATTAATATATATGATAAAAATTTCGTGAGCAGCTATAACCAATTCATTAGCTCGTTCTCCTTGAAAATAAATAGCATATTCTCAGATATCGTAATTGATCCCAACACACCAACATACGGTCAAGAATTTAATATAAGTTCTGTCTTAAGTACTGAGTTTGGTGATGCAATTCCAAACGAAAATGTTACAATCCAATACTTTGATAATGATTTATGGGAAAACTTTTCGACCCAAATCACAGATATTAATGGAATTACGAATTTTGAAATTGATACATTATTGTTACCGAGAGAAGATCAGTTTACATTTCGGTTAACTTGGCAAGGGGATCAGTATACTTTAGCAAATTCGCAGAACATTACTGTTTCCTTATATATAACATATAACAACATATCGTTAAGGATAGCTTCGAATGTAGGTCAGCTGTTTAAAAGCGCTCAATCGACGATACAGATAATTTTAAATAACATAGGTGATTCTGAGCTCAATGTGCTAAGCTCTAATATTTCAATTCAAATCTCTCCCGACTTAACATATAGTATTGTACAGATAGATTATTTGACGATAGCAGAGTTTAAACCGGGAGATACTACGGAGATATTGATAACAATTGACATACCAGCTATCGATCAGATGAGCATTTCAGTATCTATCGTAGCAAAAAATGAAATATCGGAGGAGGAAGTAATATTTCAAGCTTCAGAAATGTTTGGCATCTACGATGCTCTTCTTGAAGATTTTTTCATTGGTTTCTTAACGTTAATAATGATTAGTATTTTCGTTATTTTGTGGGCGGCTATGTATATCTATGTCAGAAAAACTATAAAGAGAATCGAAACTCCTTTTGAAGAACCTGATAAAAGAAAACAACGAAAAGGAAGATATGTATCAGTAAGCGAATTACCTAAGGAAGAAATTCCAGAAGCACAACCAACAGAGGATACCGAAAAAAAAACCAAGAAGCGATTGAAGAAAAAAAAACCAGAAGCCGAGAAAAAGGATAAACCTCCTTCTACAGATTTAGATTCATTATTAGAAGAAAAAGGTCTTAAGGATTAATTATTAAGACATTAATTTTCCTGTATTTCTTTTTTTAAAAAAAGAGGAAATAAATTTATAAGTTTGAAATTGAAATTAAGTTTCTTTTAAGAAGAGATAAAGACGCTTTACCATCTAATCCTGCTAAAGCGATTAAGATTCCCTTATCAGAGCTAACTATTACTCCATATCCGTCTTCTAATTCTAGAGTTGCTGATTTTACTCTTCCCTTACCTGTGTTTTCCCCCAAAGCATTAGAGCTTTTTATGAGTGTAGCGCATGCTTTCGCGATACCATTGAGGTCCATATCCGTAATAGTTTGTCCTACGATTACTTTTCCTTCTATATCAGAAGCTATTAAACCCTCAGTTTCAGGTACGACATCAAACAATTCTGCTAATTTCTTTTCAATAACTTCCTTGTCTACCATAGTTACACGACTCTTTATTTTTTTAGTAATAGGTTTGAATTCTGAATTACTTTAGCTAAATCTTGTAGTTTAATACTTAAATAAATATATATATTATCCTAATTTAAATTTATTTCCCTTCGAGTATCTCAAACTTTTTTTTCTAACATACCGCTTAATTATTTGCAACTTGTCAAAAGAATAAAAAGAAGATGATAATTTTTTAAATAGGGAATATATTATAATTATATCATTAAAAATTAAAATTAATTTAATAACCGATTAAATGGTGAAAATTAGAGTTTGATTAATCGAGCAGAAGTTAAGGCTATCATACGACGCTTCGAAGAACGCGAGGGAATAAGGGGTGTGATCATTTGTGATTCGAGTGGTTTACCGATAGATTCTAACATGGAAATCGAAATAAGCGAAGAGATATCAGCTTATGTTACATCCTTAATTGGTAAGGGAAAACAGGTCGTGGATGCTTTGAAAGAAGGTGGACTTAAATTTATACGCTTAGAAACTTCGAAAGGAGAAACTATGATTGCTTTAGAGGAACAACTTATTTTGATTATCCTTAAGTAGTCATTCTCTTATTTTCTTTAACCTATCTGATCATACTACTTGTTTTTATATGGATTTTTTCCAAAATTAAAGAAAAAATTTCCTAAACATATTGTTTGCTCTTTCTTCGCCTATAGTTGATAAATCCATATGTCCCGGACATATAAGAAAATTATCGTTTATTGCTTTATTATACATAATCTTCTTGCGTATACTTTCAAATAATAAATTCTGATTCCCACCCTGAAAATCCGATCTTCCAATACTTCCTCTAAAAATTAAATCACCCGTGAATAAAATACCACTAATTTCTTTTCCTTTAAACTTATCAACGTCGGATGAGTAAAAGCATAATGATCCCGGACTATGACCGGGGGTTTCTAAAGTTAGAAGTTTAATCTCTCCGATTTTAATAACATCTCCCTCAACTAGCCACCGATTAGCTTCTTTTTGATTAAAAGTTCCAGAATCGTACTCTTTCTTATTGTACATCAGTGGTATTTCAAAATGGCGGAGAATTTTACCTACTTTTGTTGTGTGATCAAAATGACCGTGTGTTAATAAAACCGCAATTGGTTTTCCTTTCAATTCATCAATACTAGTAATTATTGCTTCAGCGTTTCCTCCAGGATCTATTACAACAACTTCGTTGGTCTTGTCTGATCCAAAGATATAGCAATTTGTACCCAATGGTCCTACGATAAGCTTTTCGAAAATCATTTTTCTTAACTCCTTTTAATCAGGTGAATATATCCTTTTAATAAAAAAAGAAAGAAATATTAAAAATAACTGCTGAGAATATGAGATTTTAGTATAAAGTGAAGTCTATTTATTGTTTATTAGATTATTGATTTCTTCTAATCTATTATACACATCTAAACCTTTAGACGTTAATTTTACGAACTTCTTTTTGTTGTTTTGTTCAATCGTAATCAACCCCCTCTCAATTAAATCCTCTTTAACTCGGAAATACGAATTGTAGTAGCTAAACTTATTCAATTCGTTATAAAAGGAGTGTTTATCAATTTTATGCCCTTTAGAGTTTATAAGGACTTCTAATGTATCTCTAAAACCTTTCTTCTTTAAAAAACTTATCAAATCATCAATAGCCAATCTATCCCTTACCTCAATTAAATAATAACAACTTAATTTACTTAAATGTAATAAACAAAAATTTTCAGAATTAAAAAACATTTTGAAAATAATTATTAAGCTAATTATAAAAAAAACAAATAATTTAAATCATGAGCTTAAATTCCGCAACGACAAAATAATCTTTAAAGTTAATGCCACCTCAAAATAAACTGGAATAAATTAGATCACAATTCTCATATTAATTTATTAAAATTTATTACTTGGAAATAATTTTTAAACTTGAATGGAATTTAGTAGATATTTTGAATTCGCAAAAGGCAACACACCAGTTATCCTATCTTGTCCTCATGGAGGTTTTAAAAAGCCAAACAAAATACCAGATAAGACAGTCGGTCCTCGAATTGCTGATAAGAATACGTACTTCATAGCAAAGTTGATTATAAGTTCATTAAAAGTTAAAAATATCAGTATTTTCTACATTCTTAACAAAATCCACAGAAGTAAGGTAGATTTAAATCGACCCTCGCAATCAGAAAGTTCCTTCAATCGTACTTCTATTGAAGCCCAGACAATTTTTCATTCTTATCATGAACTTTTGAACGATTTCGCTCAAGAGTGCATATCTAATCACGGAAGAGTATTAATTATAGATTTTCATGGATTTACAAAACCTTATAGCGAATATCCTGATGTTATTTTTGGGCATATATTCGGCAAAACCCTTGATCTCCTTGAAGAATCAAACGAACAAGATTGTAATAAATATTGGGGCTGTTCTCAACTGCAATCCGAAATTTCTAAGTATTTCAAAATGGATGATGGTTTGGCCTTAACGGAACATAATTTATCTTATTCTGGAGGATATATTGCTCAACAGTTTTTCAAAAAAAAAAAAATAAACGCAATTCAAATCGAGGTCGCAAAATGTATTCGATTAGACTTTCAACTTACAGAAACTCTTGTAAAAGCAATAACCAACGCAGTAGTCAATTTGAATTCAAAGAAGTAAATACCAGTATTATTCGCTTTAAATGCAAATCATTTTCGGATAATGTAATGGAATGCTGAAAAGAAGAAAAAACTCATAAAGAAGATTAATGATACCATAACAATAACAGAGATCTGGTACTCCATCCAATTATTAAACTCTGTTATTACTAGAAATGTAATCGAATAGATTACAGCAATTAAAAATAAAATAAAAAGCAAAGTATAGTTTAAAAAATCTTTCTTCCGTTCATGCATTATTAAAATTGTAAATGAACATCCATCTTTAAAAATTATTAGTCTTATTTCGAGAAATTTCTAACTTTATAAATTAAAAAAGATAATTTCTTAAACAAATATTTCATTTTAAAACCATTCACTATGGTTAAAGAAGTATTTGAGTCAGATATTGTAATTATTGGGCATGTAGCAAAAGATATTATAGAAATCGACGGAGTGAGCAAACCGGTACTAGGAGGTGCCGTATATTACGGAGGGTTAGCCGGCAGTCGAATGGGATTAAAATTAGCGATCATTACACGGTTGAAGATCGAAGATTTCCCAATTTTAGATTCGTTTGAGAAAAACAATATCAAATACTTTGCGTACCCGGCTAAGGAAACTTCAGGAATTAAAAACATATACTCCTCGCAAAATATGGAATATAGGAGTTACGAGCCTTTAGGTTTTGCGGGTGCGTTTAATAAGAAAGAAATCCCAGATATTAATACAAAATTTTTTGTTATCGGTTCGATAATTGCTGGTGAAATCGATTTAGAGCTGTTAAAATATTTGAATGAGATATATAACGGCAGATTGGGGCTTGACATCCAAGGTTTTATTAGAGGTTTAAAAGATAGTAAAATGCAATATTTCAACTTAACTGAAAAAGAGAAGGTTGAAATAATATCTAAAGTAGATTACTTAAAAGTTGACGAAACTGAAGCAAAAATCCTCACAACACTATCTTCTTTACCAAAAGCAGGAAAGCAACTAATCAAATTAGGACCGAAAGAAGTTCTTATCACCCACAAAAGCGGAATAAACTTAATTCTAAAAGATGAATCGTACTTCTTTCCTTGGAAAAATAAAAGTAGCATAGGAAGGACAGGTAGAGGGGATACTGCCTTTATAAGCTATTTAGGATCTAGAATAACCAAAAGTCCAGAAGATTCCTTAAGATTTTCTGCAGCGTTAACATCGCTAAAAATGGAATCAATCGAACCTTTTTCATTACCTTTAAGTGCGGTTGAAAAATTAATAAGGGAAGAATATGTCTAAACCTATTTGCCCCACATTCTTATCATTTCCCTTGTAATGATATATCTCATAATTTCCGATGTGCCTGCTGAGATTTGTCCTATCTTTGCATCTCGATAATAGCGTTCTAAAGGATATTCTTCAGAGTATCCAAGACCTCCAGCAATTTGAATTGCGTCTTGAGTAATTCTCACAGTTGCATCTGCGATCCGAGTTTTAACAGCAGCGACGGAGGCTCTACAATTATGACCATCATCAAGCATTCTAGCGATTTGTGCAATAGCCATCCTATTTAACTCTACATCCATAAACATTTCGCTTAGTTTGAACGATATTCCCTCAAAAGAATATAGTGGTTCTTTGAATTGCACGCGTTTATGAGCATATTTATATGCAACTTCTAAGGCGCTTCGAGCAAGACCAAGGTATTGAGAAGCGGTAAAAGTTCTCTCACCATCAAGGCCAAACAATAACACATCTACACCTTCGTTCTCTCTATGAAGCATATTTTCAACCGGGACTTTACAGTTATTAAATCTAAGATGGGAATTGGGCATTCCTCTACGGCCCATATGCTTGTAGTCTTTAATTACCTCAAATCCAGGAGTGTTTGTTTCGAAAATAAATGCAGATATCCCTTGATGTGCTTTTACTTGATCGTTTGTTTTAGCGTATAAACAAATATAATCCGCAACGCTACCATTTGTTATGAAGCATTTTTCTCCATTAAGAACATAATGATCATCTTCTCTCACTGCCTTTAATCTCATACCACCTATCGCGTCTGAGCCACCTGTAGGTTCAGTGATGCCTATAGCACCTATTTTTGACCCATCAGCTATACCTGAGAGATATTTCATTTTCTGGGCTTGAGTTCCAAACTCTATTATTGGCCCAGCAAATAAACAAGAGGAGGCTCCGAAAATTCCAGCGAGAGAGTAGCTAAAAGCCGTAAGTTCCTCACCAAATATCGTTCGGTATAAAACTCCTTTCCCAAGTCCTCCAACTTCTTTTGGGATTATAATATTCAAGTAGGGTTTCATCTTACGTAAAACCTCTACTGCTAAACTATAATTTCTCTCCCGATCTATCTTTTCAGCAACAGGTTCGACATTATTTTTACACCATTCGCGCACTTCCATTCGGAAATCATTTTCCTCTTTTGTATAGAAGTGCAACCTATCAGGCATACAAGAATATCCAAACTCAAAATCCAAATCGCTAAATTGAACATGTCCTTCCAAATTTATCACATCAAGTTTTAATTAGTTTAATATAACAATCATCTAAAATATAAGATTATTTTTTAAATCTGATAAACTTTTTAGAAAACATACAGTAGTATTAAACTTAATTAAAAGATAAAATTAATCCTTATCAATGAGAGTCGGTGGAATTGTAGATATATCAACAAAGGACATCCCTAATAAGTCAACAATGGTTATATTTACGGTTGGGTGCAATTTAAGTTGTGCATTTTGCCACAATAAATATCTACTGCATGAGGGCGTAGGGAGAGATGTCAAAGTTCCCGAATTAATGGAGCAAATTAAAAGTAATATGTTAGTCAGTGGTGTGAGCATTTCTGGAGGAGAACCTACGCTTCAAAAGGATTTACTTGAAATATGTAAAGAAATAAAGAATGTTGGAAAATATATTAGTATAGACACAAATGGAACAAATCCGAAATCTATTACGGAATTAATACCATATATCAATAGAGTTGCTTTAGATATGAAAGGTCCACTTAATAATAAAAGACTGGCTAAAATTACAGGAAATCAGGTAAATTCAAACCTAATTGTTGAAACATTTAGGACTGTTAACAATCACGAGGATATTGATTTTGAAATAAGAACGACCTATGTGGAAAATTTGATGAAACCATCCGATATCGATAAGATTATTTTATTCCTAAGAAAAAATAAGTTCCGAGGTAGTTTTGTTCTTCAACAATATCAATATTCCGAAGGCGTTGGGGAGGATTATAAAGATAAATTTCAAAAGCCAGAACATATTACACTACTTAATATACTAAAACCTTATAGAAATATGGAATTACCGTTCCAAATCTATTTAAGAGACGATGTTGTTGGATATAGCATGATAGATAAATTATACGAGTATCTTGATGCTTAAAGGGGAAAAAAGATGAGCAAGGATAATAAAGAATCAAATAAAGAAAATGACAAGATAAAAGACAACCTTGAAGACGCATTAGAACAACAATGGGAAATGCAGGACCAAATTCACAAAGCTTGTAAAATGAAAGGAAACCGTGAAGAAAAGCAAAAAAAATGGAACGAAAAATATGGTTAATTTTTAAGTACCTTTGATTTATTTACTCGTTTTTGTCTCGATTTTTGATTTCATTCCGTAAAAAACTACTACTCCACATATAACAATAATTACTTGGATGATTATAATTAATAAATCAAATGTAAAAAGAAGTCCGAAACTGATAATACATCCTAATAGTGCTACTATTGGTAACCATCTAATATTTGGTTTTAGTCTAAAAGGGCGTTCAAGCTCGGGCTTTTTCCTTCGTAAAGCTATGAGACTGAGATTCACCAGGAAAAAATTGATTAGCACGCCAAAAACGGTAGCGTTGGCAATAATAGATATATCCCCAAGAAATAATGGTATTATGGTTAAAATCATTGTTACTAAAACAGCTAGAGCTGGTGTTCTAAATTTAGGTGATATTCTACTCAATCCTTCGGGTAACGCTTTATCTCTTGCCATACCGTACATCATTCTTGAGGTGACAATCATCATTATCAGAACGGTGTTAGCTGTGGCAAAGAGGGCTATAAATGACATAAGTATTCCTCCAACAGGCCCTAATACTGCGGAAGCAACGGTGTTTAAAGGAGCTGGAGAGGATTCAATCACGCTATAGGGTAAAATACTAACTACAGATATAGCAGTTAAACAATATAAAACAGTTGTTATAATAATCGAATAGATTATAGCTCGAGGAAGATTTCTAGCTGGTTCTTTAACCTCTTCAGCGATATTTGCGATATCCTCAAACCCAATATAAGCAAAAAATATCAAAGCAACCGCTGAAAAAACTGAGCCAAACGAGCCTCCTATAGGTAGCAAAAAATAGTTAATCGTGCCTAAAAACGGTATGCCAATTATAATAATTAAGATGAGTCCCGAAGCCTCAATTAACGTAAATAGAATATTTGTCCATGTAGATGCCCTTATACCAACGAAGTTAATAATGCTTAGAATAAGAATGAGTAAAACAGCGAAAATTACAACAAGAATAATCGAGGGAATCCCGATTAAATCAGCTAAGTAACCCGCAAAACCTAACGCTACCGTAGCTGCTGAGAGTATTCCTGAAAATATAATTATCCATCCAAGAAGAAACGATAAAAGCCGGATTTTAAAGGCTTCTTCGGTATACACAAATTCAGCAGCGCTTTTAGGGAACATAGCAGAAAGTTCAGCGTACGACAAACCAGTTAAAGCTCCAGTAACCGAAGCTAAAATAAAAGCTAACCATGATATGTTTCCGGTAATTCCTACTACTTCTCCAATTAAGGCATAAATGCCTGCTCCTAGGACATTTCCAACTCCATACACAGTAACGCCGAATAAAGATATCCTTCTCTTTAGTTCAGGTCTTTTCTTAATTTCTTCCAATAAATTCACCTATCTAAATATACATAATTTTATACTTCGCCTAATAAAAAGTTATATTTGAAAACTTGAAATCGTTTTAATCCAGAGAAGGATGTATTTCTATTTTAATTTTTCCGGTCTAATTATGCACGCCTGTTGACGATGACGATGAGGTTTAGCCTGTTGTATTCTAATTTCTCTCCTTTTTTTTGCTTCCTCATATCTTCTTTTTTCGCTTTCAGTTTCAAGAATCAATCCTGGTACTTCAGTAGATTTATCGTCTTTGCCGATAGCAACAAATGTAAGATAAGCGGACCCGATATGAGTGTGAGTGCCGGTTTTAAGGCATTCTGCTTCTATTCTTACTCCAACTTCCATCGATGTTCTAGAAACGTAATTCATTGATGCCTTAATGAAAATTAGGTTTCCAATGTAAGCAGGAGAAATAAAATCAAACCTATCGACTGAAGCAGTAACTACATTAGAGTGCGTGTGCCGAGCGGCTACGATAGCTCCTGCTTGATCAACAAGCTTTAATAGATTACCCCCATGCACATTACCCGCTGGATTTGCATGCTCTGGCATCATCACTTGCGCAATTTCAACTTTGGAATCTGAAACTGTTTTTTTTATCAATCTTTTAACCTTATAGTGTAATTTTTTATAATATAATTAAAATGTTTATAAAATATATGTAATTTTAGTGGTTAAAGGAAGATCTCTAGACGATGAGCCAGCCCAGATTGTAAAAATTCCCGGTTCTGCGATAAATTTACGCTCTTCGACTGAATAAAATTTGAACGCAGATTCGTCTAACTTAACTGAAACAGTCTGTATCTCTCCAGGTTTTAAATAGACTTTTTCAAACCCTTGAAGTTCTTTAGGTGGACGTTCAACCGAGCATTCGTCATCAGTGACATAAATTTGGAGAACTTCTGATCCAGCTCTATCTCCAGTATTTTCAATATCGACAGAAACAATGAAAATTCCTTTTTCTTGGATGGTAGATTTATCCAATTGGATATTTGACAATTTAAAAGTTGTATATGAAAGACCGTATCCAAAAGGGAAGAACGGTTCAACTTGATTCTTATCAAAATATCGATATCCAACATAGATATCTTCATCGAAATATATTTTTAGATTTTTCAAATCCCCAGGAAATCTTTTTTTAGTAATATGTGCAGGATGATCTTCTAACCTTTTTGGATATGTAACCGGTAATTTACCTGATGGATTAACATCACCAAATAGTACTCGAGCGAGCGCATCTCCACCCATCATTCCGGGATACCAGGAGTTTAGAATAGCGGGTACGTCTTCGAACCAATCAGAGACATCAATTGGACTACCAGCGATTAATATCACTACTGTATTTGGGTTTTTTATTATAGTAGACCTAATTAACTCTTGCTGTTTAGCAGGTAATGCGTAGTGAGTCCGGTCATTTCCCTCAGTATCTCCTTCACGTTTTATAATTAAATTTATGAGTATATTTCCGCCATGATTTAAACCGACTATTAGGAACACAACTTCAGCGTCTTCTATATTTGATACAATTTCGGCTTTTCCAGAAATGTATTTACTTATCCCATCATAAGGTGTTATTTCTTTCGGTGGAACAACCGCAGAACTCCCTCCATATAAATACTTTCCAAATTTTTTTTGCGAATTTGGGCCTAAAATAGCGATTTTTTTTATTTTATCCAAATCTAATGGAAGAAAATTGCTGTTATTTTTTAGCAGAACCATACCTTCTTCAGCGATCATTTGAGCAATTTTTTGATGTTCTGGTATATCAGAAACTTTCTCTATAAAAAGTTCCCTTTGTTCAATTAAGCCCACTCGAAAAAAGGTGCGAAGTAAAGGTCGAACGGTATAATTAATATCTTCCTCATTTAACTGCCCAGCATTAATAGCTTTCAGCACTTTTTTAGGTGTCATTACTTTACTCAAGAGAAATCCCGGCATTTCAAGATTTAATCCTGCTTTAATGCACCCAACTGCCCCTGATGTGCGTCGAGCTGCGCCCCAATCGGTTACAACATGCCCCGTAAATTCTAATTGATCGCGTAGCACATTTTGAAGAATATTTTTGTTTTCTGCGCAATATATTCCGTTTATTTTATTATAGCTCACCATGAAACCCCAAGGATCAGCCTTGTTAATAATTCTGCTGTAATTCTTTATATATATTTCTTGTAATGCCCGTTCACTGATTTGAGTACTAATTTTTGTCCTTTTCGTTTCTGAATTATTCGTTAGGTAATGTTTTATACAAGAAGCTATACCTTGTGATTGTATTCCCTTAACAATTTCAGCGGCAATATCAGAGGAAAGTATGGGATCTTCACTTAAATATTCGAAATTTCTTCCACATAAAGGAGAGCGAATGATATTCACACCTGGTCCAAGAATTTGATGTCTTCCAGATAATTTAGTTTCCTTTCCCATAGCTTCTCCCATATTGAAAGCTAAACCTTTATTCCATGTAGAAGCTAACATAATTGTAGCAGGAAACCGTGTTCGTTTTCCATGATGACTAGAATGAGATGCCACCCCAATAGGACCATCTGTCATACCAAAGGAAGGGATATTAAGTCGTTCAACTGGATTAGTTACCCATAAATC
>Ga0307375_10004785_pt1 | contig 12841 bp, 12 predicted proteins | sample TR1MG_FD_202531 | JGI IMG/M metagenome (GOLD analysis project Ga0307375, IMG submission 202531) | Soil microbial communities from Risofladan, Vaasa, Finland - TR-1 | ecosystem: Environmental > Terrestrial > Soil > Coastal area > Acid sulfate soil | place: Finland: Risofladan, Vaasa | collected... | reverse complement strand
AGGCGCTGGCAACGTCCACCGACGAGGAATACGAGGCCATCCACGGTCTCTCTCTCGTGGCCCTCAATGCGCTTGTGATGCGCAGGTACATGCACCAGTTCGATGTGGAGCGAAGGGATTTCGCCCACTTCTCCGTGAATGCCCACCGCAACGCCGCTAATAACCCATACGCCATGTTCCGGCGACCCATTACCGTCGAGCAGTTCGAGAAGTCCAGGCTGGTCGCGGATCCCATTGGCCTGCTGGATTCGGCGGGGGCTGGAGACGGGGCGGCCACGATCATCCTCTGCTCGGAGGAGGAGGCAGGTGGGCGGGCCAATTCGTCTGTCGAGATCATCAGCTCTTCACTGGCGACCGACGCAGTCGCTCTCCATGATCGATCCAATCCGCTATTCCTGCGGGCTGTGTACGACTCAGCCCAGAAGGCGTATGAGCAGGCCGGCGTAGGCCCAGAGCAAATAGACATCTTCGAGCTACATGATGCATCGGCCATTCTGGCTGCGCTTTCCCTCGAGGCCAGCGGTTTCGCCTCGGAGGGTCAGGGGGTGCGGCTGGCCATGCAGGGTGAGATCGCCCTGGAGGGCAGCATACCCATCTGTACCATGGGAGGTCTCAAAGGAAGAGGTTATCCCGTGGGCGCCGCCGGGGTGTATCAGGTCGTGGAGCTCGTCCAGCAGTTGCGGGGTGAGGCTGGCGCCAATCAGGTAGATGCTCGCCTGGGAATGGCGCAGAGCATCGGTGGAACGGGAGCCACGGCGGTCACGCACATCTTGAAGGCGCCGGAGTAGGAGCTACTCCGGGTCAACGTGTGGCCTGCCGGGGACCATCCAAACGAGACCCACCACTGATCAGGAGATCCCATCATGAGTCTGGCCAAAAATTGGCGCATGCAGAGCCAGCGATACAGACTGCTGGGTGTGCGATGCGAGGATTGCGGAGCGAAACTGCTCCCACGGCGCCTGGTGTGCCCTCAATGCAAGTCCAGCAACCTGCGGCCCCACCATTTTGGGGGTGAGGGGACAGTCTATTCGTATACTGTGATGTACGACGCACCCTCGGGATATGATGGTTTGGTGCCTTACCCGGCGGCCCTCGTGCAGCTGGACGATGGGCCTCTGGTCGCTGCACAACTGACGGACGTGGACATCGATGAGGTCTACATAGGGATGCCGGTGGAGATGGTGACGCGACGGTTGAGGGAGTACGGCGAGAGCGGCATGATCGTCTACGGGTACAAGTTCAGGCCCAGACTGAAGGATCATCTATGAGGAGCCTGTCCCCTGAGTAACAACAAGCCGCTGTTCATAAACAGCGCCTTGTTGTCTTCTCCAGAGCGATCAATGCGAGTACGTGACCGCTATCACTGGGTGGTCCTTCCAGCTAGTCCGTGCCCCTGCTGACCTACCACTGACTTATCAACTTTGCTCTGATCTGCCGCCCCCCGGTGCCCCACAAGAGCAGTCTCGATTCCTGTTGGCAATTCTACCATTTGAGGTAGAATAGACGTGACACACTCAGTACAGACAGTCGGAAAGAAGGGCTGTCTACGCCCATGGCGTCTTCCCAAAAGTAAGGAAGAAACCCCTGCTACGACCTTGGTGAAGACGCCTACGTGGAGTCTGTGGAGAGTGTGGCACACCTTGTCGCCGGTTACCTCAGAGATGGTGCAACATGGACTTTGCGATCGAAACCAACGGGCTATCGAAATCCTATGGTGAGGTGCGCGCCGTGGACTCGGTGAACCTGCGCGTTAAGCATGGCGAGGTCTACGGCTACCTGGGGCTGAACGGCGCGGGCAAGACGACCACCATCCGTGCACTGTTGGGCATGGTTCGGCCGAGCGCGGGGGTGGTCAAAGTCCTGGGTCAAGCTGTGGGGCCGAACGGACGCGGACCGTGGGGCAGGGTCGGACACCTGGTCGAGTCGCCCGCGGCCTATCCCGAACTGACCGTGCGTGAGAATCTGGAGATCTCCCGTCGCCTGCATTTCATCGGGGACAAGAACGCCACCTCGCGGGCGATTGAGCGCCTTGGGCTCTCCTCCTACGCGGACCGAAAAGCTGGCACGCTCTCCACAGGCAACCTCCAACGCCTCGGGCTGGCGCGTGCTTTGCTGCATGAACCTCAGCTCGTTATTCTGGACGAACCTGCCAAGGGACTCGATCCCGCGGGCATGGTTGAGATTCGCCAAATGCTGGAGAGCCTGGCCCGTCAGGAAGGCGTGACCGTGTTCATGTCCAGCCACATCCTCACGGAAGTGGACCGCATCGCCACGCGCATCGGCATCATCCATGAAGGGCGTCTGATCGAAGAGCTCGACGCGAAACAGCTGGAAGAACTGCGGTCACCCAGACTGGAGATCAAAGCGCGCAATCTTCAAGCGGCGCAGAGCGCGCTGGCAGAAGCCGGCTTCGTCGCTAAAGCAAGAGAGGGCACGATCGTCTTGAGCGAACCGCGCGCCATCGAAGCTCCTGAAGACATCGCCACCCTCCTGGTCAGCGCGGGAGCGCCTCCCACCAGGCTGGCTGTGGAACAAGAGACCCTTGAAGACCATTTCCTTCGATTGACCGGAGGAAAGGAATGAACGCTTTTCGTGCCGCACTCTGGGCCGAGATACTCAAAGCGCGCCGCTCCAAAGTGCCTCTGCTGACGGCCGCTGGATTGTCGCTTCTGCCCCTGGTGGGTGGACTGTTCATGATCATCCTGAAGGATCCCGAGCGAGCGCGGGCGATGGGATTGATCAGCGCCAAAGCGCAGCTTCTCACCGCGGGGGTGGCTGATTGGCCAACGTATTTCGACGTGCTTTCTCAGGGAAACGGCATTGGCGGAACGATCCTGTTTGCGATGATTACCGCCTGGGTCTTTGGACGGGAGTTCTCCGATCACACCGCGAAGGAACTGCTGGCCCTTCCCACCCCGCGCTGGATCATCGTCGGCGCGAAGTTCGTATTGACCGCGCTCTGGATACTGGGGCTCACGCTCTTTGTCTTCGTCATGGGGCTTGGTGTGGCCACGGCTGTTGGTATCCCCGGCTGGTCCCCGGAGTTGGCCTGGACGTCATTCTGGTCCCTCTTGAACACCGCTCTCCTGTCCTGTATGCTTTTGCCATTCGTCGCCCTGGTGGCCAGCGCGGGACGCGGCTACCTGCCTCCGCTGGGTTGGGCCTTTCTCACGCTGGCCCTGGCCCAGGTCGCAGCCGTGATGGGTTGGGGTGATTGGTTTCCATGGTCCGTGCCCATGCTGTTCAGTGGGATGGCCGGGCCTCGCGCCGAGCTGCTCGGACCACATAGCTACGTGCTCCTGGCCTTGACCTTCGTGGCGGGTGTGATCGGCACAGTCATCTGGTGGCGGAGCGCGGACCAGAGCCGGTGACTCTGGAGAAGATGCCGGACGGCACTCTCGGCGGGGGTTGCCGTGGTTTGCCACAGCACATGGGGCCGGGATAGAATGTTAAAAGGGCGTCTGTGCTGCGTCGCCCAGGGGCATTTCATGGAAGCGCTACCTTTCGACACCAAGAAACTGGAAGAGATCTGCCGCCAGAATGATATAGCGATGGCCGGCGTCTTCGGCTCCATGGCAAGAGGCGAGGCTACGGAACACAGCGACGTTGATCTGTTGGTGAGGTTCTCCAAGCGGAAGAGCTTGCTCGAAATGATCAGGCTGGAGCGCGAGGTCTCAGCCGCCCTCGGCAGAAAGGTCGATCTGCTAACGGAGAGCGCCATCAGCCCCTATCTGCGGGATAGGGTCAAGCGAGAAGTGCGGGTCGTCTATGGAACGTGACGACTCGGTCTACTTCCACCATATCCTCTGATGCCATTTGGAGGATCGAAGAGTATCTGGCTGGCGTCAATGAAGAGACTTTTCGCCAGGGCACCCTGGTTCAGGATGGCGTCATTCGACAACTCGAGATCGTCGGCGAAGCCACAAAGCGGCTGTCTCGAGAAGTCCGGGTCAAGTACCCGAACGTTCCATGGCAGGACATAGCGGGCATGCGGGACAAGCTGATTCACGACTACTTTGGAGTGGATCTCGACGCGGTGTGGCTAACCGCTCGTGATGATGTTCCGGTGCTGTAAGCCGAGGTGACTCGGATACTGGAGGAGTCGTAGGCGGACTTCTTGCCTGCCGCCAACCTGACAATCCGACCAGCAGGTGCCGGTGGGGCGCTCCCTGAAACGCCACGGTACCAGCTCAGACCCAGATTGAATGACCAGTCCTGAGGGGCTTCTGGCACAATCGAGTAACAGCCGCTGTCAACTGGCAGCGGCTTTGTGTATCTGGCTCGAAGTGTCCATGGCCCACCGGGAAGGCCCCGTGGTCTTTTCCCCTGGACGGTGCTATAATGCTTGCGGCCTCGACGCGAGGACCACCGCGCCGCAGGTAAGGTAGGAGGAACAAACGAACCATGGGCGGAGAAGACTTCAGAGAGAAGGCGGTGATCGTCAGCGGTGCCTCCAGCGGGATTGGCAGGGCCCTGGCCCTCCGGCTGGCTGACGAGGGGGCGTGGTTGGCTCTTGCCGCCCGCAATGCTGAGCGGCTCGATTCTCTGGCGGTGGAGTGCGAGCAGCGCGGGGGTCGGGCTACGGCGATGCCGACCGACGTGGCCGACGAAGATCAGTGCCGGAGGCTGATAGAGCGCACCAAAGATACGTACGGCCGTATTGACGCCGTCGTCAACAACGCAGGCATGACAGTCGTCGCCAAGCTCGAAGAGCTGCCCCATCTGGATCTCTTGAGGCAAGTCATGGACGTGAACCTCTACGGCGCGGTGCATTGCTGCTACTACGCGCTGCCTCATCTCAAGGAGACCAGAGGCCGCATCGTGAACGTTGCCAGCCTGGGGGGCCTGATGGCGATCCCCTACAACACCTCATACGCGGCCAGCAAGTTCGGCTTGATCGGCTTCTCCGATGCGCTGCGTATGGAACTGCAAGCGTCTGGCGTGAGTGTTACGGTGATCTGTCCCTACTGGGTGGTGACGGAGTTCCACGAGCGTTACCTGGACAAGGACGGGAAGCCCAAAGGGCCCGGTGGCAGAGCCATCTACACCGAGAAAACGATGACGGCTGATGACTGCGCGCGGATCGTTCTCGAGGCGGCTCGCCGGCGCAAGCGCCAGGTGGTGATGTGGCCCGGCGGTCCTTTCCTCTGGCTGAAGTTGATCGCCCCCGCTTTGCTGGATCGGCTGATCGTCTCGGTATTCCTGCGACCGGCTGTCGAGAGGATGTCGCAAGGCGATCAAGAATGACAGCCGCGCCTGTGGGTAACCGCACTCCCCGGGAAAGAACCGAGCACGATCATGGCTGAGGATCCCCGGACGTTGGTGAGCAGTGAACTGGATTGTCTGATCCGGCCGCTTCTCCACTCAGACGAGGCTGTCCTCTGGGAGATGCTCTACCACGCCATCTATGTGCCAGACGGGGCAGCGCCTCCCGAGCGGGAAGTGGTCTACCATCCGCAGCTCGCCAGATACATTCGTGACTGGGGACGCGCGGGCGACAGCGGCTTTCTCGCCGAGAACCCGGCAAGCCGGGACCCCATAGGTGCGGCGTGGCTTCGCTCGTTGAAGGGAGACGACAAGGGGTTCGGATATGTGGACCACGCTACGCCCGAGCTCTCGGTCGCCGTGCTGCCGGGGTACAGGGGCAGTGGAATCGGCACAAGACTGTTGGCGAAGCTGCTCGAGGCTGCGTCTCTCGATTATGATGCCGTCTCTCTGAGTGTGGACGCGGGCAACCGTGCAGTACGTCTGTACGAACGTCTGGGGTTTCAAACCGTGGGAACGACGGGCACGTCGCTCACCATGAAGAAGACTCTGAGAACCGGTCTGGGAGAGGGTGTCTAGCGACTCCCCACGGTCGGCCGTCCTGAGACCAAGCACTTCTCACGCTGTGTAGTGACGGGAGTGGCCAGCCTGATTGCCGCCCGTGCTGGGGTTGGACGTTACGGCGTACCCCGACTTCTGTTGCTGCCGCGGAGGAATCGTGACCATCAGACGCCTGTCGGAGAAGGCAGAGGAATACCTGCGGAGATTGTGCCTGGACCACCCTCACCGGCGCGTGGGCAGCAGGGGAAACCGTGCCGCGACGGACTTCTTCGCCCGGGTCGTGGCTTCCTTTGGCTTTGAGACAGAGTGTCCCGAGTTTGACTGCATAGACTGGGCGCAGGACGGTGCCTTACTCACGATCGAGGGCGAACCGTTTGAGGTATTGGTCAGCCCCTACTCACTGGGCGGCCAGGAGCGCGCGCCGCTCGTTGTGGTTTCGACGATGGAGGAGTTGGAGGCTGTTGAGACCTCCAAGAAGATCCTCTTGATGCGCGGGGACCTTGCCCGAGAGCAGCTGATGCCCAAGAACTTCCCCTTCTACAACCCCGACCGGCACCAGAGTATCATCCACCTCTTGGAGGAAAAGAGGCCCCGGGCCATTGTGGCCGCTACCTCACGCAATCCGGAGCTGGCAGGCGGTGTGTACCCCTTTCCGCTCATTGAAGACGGCGATTTCGACATCCCCTCGGTCTATATGACGGAAGAGGAGGGTCATAGGCTGGCAGAACACGCGGGGGAGGAGGTTTCGCTGGTCATCAAGGCGGAGCGTTCACCCGCCCAGGGCAACAACGTTCTCGCCCGCAAGGGGGCAGCTGCGGGTCCGCGAGTAGTGCTGTGCGCGCACATCGATTCCAAAGAGGATACGCCCGGCGCTGTCGACAACGCCGCGGGAGTGGTGGTGCTCCTTCTCCTGGCGGAGTTGCTGGTGGACTATTGGGGTGACCTGGGGGTGGAAATCGTGGCCTTCAACGGTGAGGACTACTACTCTGCTCCGGGGCAGGTCCTGTATCTCCGGGAGAATGCGGACAAACTCAGCGAAGTGGTGCTGGCTATCAATATCGACGTGGCAGGCTACTACGAAGGGAACACCGCTTACTCCTTGTATGATTGCCCCGAGGAGATCGCCGCATCGATACGAAAGATCTTCTCCGCTTTGGAGGACTCCGTGGAAGGAGAGCAATGGTATCAGAGCGACCATTCGATCTTCATTCAGCACGGGGTACCAGCGCTGGCGATCACGTCGGATCGGTTCACAGAGCTATCGACCTACGTGACCCATACCCCCCAGGACAGCCCAGACATCGTGGACTGTACCAGGCTGGCTCGCATGGGGCTGGCTCTCCGAGAATTGGTGCTGGACCTGAATCGGCACTGACACGGGCAGGCGCACCTCCCCATAGCCGTGGCAGCAGCCCGCCTCGTATCCTTGCGGCTGGATTGAGTAGCATCGGCTCAACTAAGCCGGCGTCCGGCAGCTGTTCAGGAGGCGGCGAGAAGGGCGGGCTACGAGCTGGTCAAAGATGGCGCGATGAAGCCGGAGACCCTGGCAAAGGTGAGCCGCCCGCTGATCTCCCAGGAGGAGCCGAGGCAAATGTACAACCGGGCGCTGGAATAGAGCTCTCTACCCGTCGGGCCGCCGCTCCGCCTTCATATCTCCTTGCCCTCTGCGGGCCTCTCCTTTGACTAGACTTGTTGAGGTTCTCGTGATATAGTTCCTTGCATGGCAGGCGCAGCGGGCCCGGTGTTCTCGATGCTGGGACTCATGGGCGGCATTGTGGCGACACGACTGTGTCCAGCAGGAGACATTGGCTATCCTGAGGCGGCCCTGATGGACGAGTCATTGAGCGGTGCGCAGCGGCATGGCGTGGAATCGCCAAGGAGCGGATCAATGTCAGAGGACATCGCGGAGAAGTCACTGGTTGAAGAGATAGTGGCCGACATGTTTGTTAACTTGGAGGAACTGGAAGAATTCGACGCAGACGTGCTTCAGAGGCTCAAGCAGTTGGCTGCAAGCGGTAACCTGAGAAAAGCCCGCGAGGTTATCCGAGCTATCGAGGAGGCGTCAGGAGGAATAGAATGAGACTGCTTGAGCTCGAAATAAGCAACGTCCGTGGTATTCCTCACTTGTTGCTGAAGCCGGATGGCAGGAACTTCGTGGTCTGGGGGCCAAACGGGTCGGGCAAGAGCGCCGTTGTGGACGCAATCGACTTCCTGCTCACTGGAGGAATGACGCGTTTGACTGGGAAGGGGACTGGAGGGATTACACTCGCCAAGCATGGCCCGCACATTGATCATGAACCCCGGGAGGCACGAGTACGCGCTGTAGTCCGTTTGAAAGGAGTACAGGAACCCGTCGAGTTGGAGCGCTGTATGGCGCGTCCTGGCACTCTGCAATGTGGCACACCAGTGGACGCACATCTTTCACCTGTCATAGCCCTTGCCAGGCAGGGCCAACACGTCCTGACAAGACGGGACATCCTCAAATACGTCACGGCTGAAGCTGGTGCTCGTGCCAAAGAGATCCAAGAGCTTCTCAACATCACCGAGGTTGAGGCTATTAGGCAAGCGCTCGTGAAGGCGCAGAACGATCTGGACAAAGAACTCCAGTCTGCAGGACAGGCCGTCGACATAGCGAGAGCACAAGTCAGTGCAACGGTCCAGCAGGGAGCTTTCCGCAAAGACGTTGTCTTGCAGATTGTGAACCAGAATCGTGCAGTCTTGGGGGGCAAGCCCATTTCGACCCTTCGCTCCGGCAGTCTGAAATCCGAAGTTGCGCCACCTGCTGGTGTTCCGCGGGGCCAGTCAATCAACGTTGGACTGCTCGAGAAGGACATTGAGAATCTCATGAAGGCGACGTCCCCGCAGGGTGGAGCGCAGGTCGGTGAGAAAGACAATGAACTCCGTTCGTTGATAGGTACTGTTCGATCCGACCCTCAGTTGCTACGCTCACTCTCCCAAGTGGAGCTGACGAAACTGGGTATGACACTGATTGATGACACTGGCAATTGCCCATTATGTGACACTCCCTGGCCGCTTGGCAAGCTTCAGGAGTACCTGGAGCGGAAGCTGTCCGCCTCGGAAGTGGCTGCACAGTATCAGGAACGTGTCACCGAGTTGTCTGAGGCTATCGCAGAGTCCGTAAATGTCGCGACAGCCAGTCTTGAGAAGGTAGTCATGGCAGCAGAGGTGGCAGATCTCACGGACCATGTCCCGATACTCAGGACATGGTCCCACAACCTGCAGGAACTCTCGCGGATCCTGACATCCCCTCTGGAGCTGTATCCTGATGCTGATTTCGATGAAGCTTTGGTCCAACGGATGGCCGCTCCCGCCAGTGTGTCAGATAGACTCAGCCGGGTTCAGTCTGCAATCAAGGCGCGGTATCCAGAGTCTACACCTGAGCAGACGGCGTGGGACACACTCACACGCCTGCAGGAGAACTTGAAAGCTCTCGAGAGCGCTGAGAGCAAGCTTGAGCGCGCGCGACTGTCTCAGAGGCGAGCGATTCTACTGTTGGAGTGTTTTGAGAGATCCAGGGACAGTGTACTTGGAGAACTCTACGATGATGTTAAGGACCGGTTTGTGGATCTGTACCGCCGATTACACGGGTCTGATGAAGACGGATTCACAGCGAGGATTGAACCTGAGGGAGCCGGACTCGCATTCGAGGTCGATTTCTACCGACGCGGTACGCATCCCCCGCATGCACTTCACAGTGAGGGACATCAAGATAGCATGGGGCTCTGTCTATACTTGGCTCTTGCCGAGCGATTGAGTGCGGGCCTGATTGAACTAGTCATTCTTGATGACGTGGTGATGTCTGTTGACGCTGACCATCGGAGAAATCTTTGCTGTCTCCTGTCAGAGTGCTTCCCCGAACGGCAGTTTCTGATTACCACTCATGACAGAACATGGGCCAATCAGCTCAAGAGTCAAGGAATCGTAGGGATAAGGGAGACGCTTCATTTCCGCAGATGGAGCATTGACAACGGCCCAGAAGTATACTACGCAGCGGACCTTATGTGGAAGCGCATAGCCGCGGCTCTGGAAGAAGATGACGTGCCAAGCGCTGCGGCCCAACTGAGGAGAGGATCCGAAGAGTTCTTCGGAATGGTATGTGACGCACTGCAAGTCCCCGTGGCATACAGAGTCAGTGGCCAGCACGAGTTGGGAGATCTCCTGCTGCCAGCGATGGACCAGTATCGAGTACTAGTGAAGAGAGCTGAGAAGGCCGCTCGATCGTGGGACAAGAATGAGGACGCACTCAGACTACAGGAGACTGACAGCGTCAGAAGCGACGTCTATAGGCGCACTTTCGCGGAACAGTGGGCTCTGAATCCGAATGTCCACTACAACAGTTGGGCCGATTTCTCTCCACAGGACTTTCGGCCAGTCGTGGAGGCGTTTCAGGATCTGTATGACTTATTCGTGTGCAGCAACTGCGGTCACATGCTGCGGCTTTCCACTCTCGACAGGAAGACTGCATGTGTTCGCTGCAACTGTGGCAAGGTCAACTGGAATCTCGTAGACAAGGATGCGAGCAACTAGTCTGGTGCCATCCACGCGACGCCGCCCAACAAATGCGGTGGAGCTGAGTGGGCTACCACGCTTAGACTTGGAGGGCACTCTCGAGTAAGCCGCTGCTCGGGTGTATGATGGGCTTCGAAGATCAGTCGCCCCGGCGGCTCAGGCCGACCGCCAGCCCTACTTGTTGCAGCCGCGGTCAACAAGTGCGCTGTCACTTAGTTCTATTCCCAACATACAGTCTCGCATTAGGGAGGGAGGCTGCCCTGTGGACATACTTACCATTGCTGCTATCGCGGTCAGCTTCGCAAGCTTCACCTTGAGCGCTCTAGCACGAATGGCAGCATCATCCGGAAAGACTGCACCTTACGCCGAGCTGCTAAGACAGATTGAACGGGTCTTCTCTGAAAAGCCACTGTCAACTCGCCCACTGGAAGACCGACTGGATGAGGCGGTGCAGCAACTGACTAGTGCATCTGAGCGTGTGGGTGGCATACTCACGCAAATCCAGGCAGACGTGGACAAGAAGCGCAGAGAAGCCGACCACCTGGGGCTTGCCATACAGGAACTACGCAGGGAGTATGCCGAGAATCAGTCCCTTGCCAATCTGACGGCAGAAGAGGCAAGTGCCGTTCGCCAGCTGCTGACGAGAGAAGTATCTGCTCTCAAGCGAAGATCATACTGGCCAGACGTGCTCATCAATTTCGGTGTTGCAGCGTTCTTCTTCGTGCTCGGCATTGTCATCACTCGGCTGTTGGGTCAATGAGGAAAACCGTTCTCATGATAGGTGGCGCCAAGCGAACCTTGCGCCCCGCACCCGTGCCGTGGCTGAACCGCGGACCTATTGCGCGTAACCTCGCCACACAATAGCTTGGAATCAACGGGGGCTATGTGGATGTCAAAGAAGTACGTCCTGGTCTGTGATGAACGAGGCACCACACGGTGGCCAAGTCGCACGAAGACCTGGGCTCTGGGCGGATTCATAACTGACTTAGGCAAGCAAGGGAGAATCGCGGCGGCCTGGAAAGAAGTCAAGCGCCAGTTGTGTGGTGATTCGTCTTGTGAGCTTAAGTGGAGCCACTTCTTTCCAGGGCGTCATCAGGAACGCGGGACTAATCCTCTCATCTCAGGTGATCCGGGAGAGTGGCGAGACCAGGCCAGTTGGGCAGTCGGCAAGATCTTTGAAGGCCCGGACATAGTGCCCATCAACACCTATATCCAAAAAGACACAGCATCGGATGCCGTGTTCAAGAGAGCCGATGAGATGTCTGAGAAGGAATACAGAGTTTTGGACATCGACACCATCTTCGTTGGGCCCATTGGCCAGCTTGCTCTCTTCCTGACGCAGCACCGCGCTCGAGGAGAGATCTGGTTTGACAGGCTTGGCAGCGAGGCAGAAGAGCAACGGAGGCAAGATAGCTGGCGCCAGCTTCGGAACGGTGAATGGAAAGTCAAGCCTGAGAACCAGAAGGTTCTCAAGAGAATATCTCCTGAAATCGAGTTCCGTGATTCCCGAACGACCCCGCTTGTGCAAGTAGCCGACTTTCTCTCTGGCGTGATCTGGGCCGCATCGGAGGGCGACGAGATCTTTCTGTTAGATGCCTTGAGCAAGTACTTCCCGACTGGGCCAGAAACCTACACCTTGCTACGCCTGACCTAGGCCAGCGACTCTCGGTGGTCAGTGTGCTGGAGGTCCCCGCAGCACGTGATTGCCGCCGACTACTCCGCATCGGTGTGCTCGCTCGCGTGCCTTGATGGCCGTGCCAGAGCGGATGGGGGACACAGGTGCCCGGCGCTTGGGTGTGGCGTCGGGCCGCCAACCATTGATCTGAAGAAGTCGTCTCCGCGGGTGAAATCATACTCGTTGGACGAGACCGCCAGATGTCACAGGCGCATCGGGCCGCAACGTCTGCAGCGACAGGAGCGTGACGCACATAGACAGGAGGGACCACTCAATGGCAAGTATTCAGCGTGGCTGGGGGCAGTTCGCTCTGCTGCTCATCGACGTGCAGCAGGACTTCTGGGGCGAGAAGACGGCGGAGAGTTCCCCCCACTTCCCATCCAACGCTACCCGTCTCCTGGAGTTATGCCGCAGGGAGGGCATAGACGTCGTCCACCTGCGCGCGAGCTTCAAGCCAGATATGTCCGATTGGATGGTGAAGTACGCACTGCGGGGGAGAATCCCCTGCATCGAGGGGACACCTGGCATTGAGACCATGCCCTTCGCCCTCGAAGAGCCCGGTGAAGCCGTGTTCGTCAAGCAGGCCTTCGACGGCTTTGTGAACACCGGGCTTCTGGAGTATCTACGGGGCCAGGGCAAACGGTTTCTGCTCACGGCTGGATTGGTGACCTCCACCTGTGTGCTCTTCACCACAGTCTCAGGGGCGCAGAGCGGCTTCTTGGCGGCTGTCATTGACGACTGCTGCGCTGACGAGCCACTGGCACATCAGCAAACGCTCGATAGGTACCAGTTCATCTTCGACCGGACGAC
>Ga0307375_10004784_pt1 | contig 12842 bp, 11 predicted proteins | sample TR1MG_FD_202531 | JGI IMG/M metagenome (GOLD analysis project Ga0307375, IMG submission 202531) | Soil microbial communities from Risofladan, Vaasa, Finland - TR-1 | ecosystem: Environmental > Terrestrial > Soil > Coastal area > Acid sulfate soil | place: Finland: Risofladan, Vaasa | collected... | reverse complement strand
ATCACGGTGATTTCGACTGGCAGCAATGAGGCGCGTAAGCAGACGTACAATCAAGTGTGGAATTACCATGTTTCATGGTCTGCATGGTGCCATGAACGTACCGTCATGGGGATCGCTTCGACCGTCCGGCAGGTCTTAACGGACTGTGGCGATATTTTGAAAAGGTTGTCGGTGTAGCCTGCGGGAATGTCTGCTTCCGAAAATTCTGAGGGGCGCAAATGACACATTACAGTCTGGTGGGATTCAATAAACAGATCGTCAACGTAAAAGAGATCGGCGCGGCTGCATCTTCGCCGCGTCCGACTCGACTGCGGGTTAAGTCTTGGCGCTTGCTAACCCTGAGTAGGGAACGGGTGCCGAAGCTCCCGTTCCCGACAGCACCTCGCCCCCCTTGAGGGGTCCAGGGAGTTGCTCGTTTCACGGCCTGCGCAGAGGATCAGGCTGTGGTTGTGCATTGAGAAGTCTTTCCATCGTGCGACCATCGCAACGTTCAAAATTGGAATTTCTCCATTCAATTGTACCAAGATTTCGGAGGTTATCGATGTGTACTCCGAGAAAGTTTCTCATTCCGTTGTAAACGATACCCGTACTAAATGCAGATGAGGCGGGTTTTCTGTAGATGCCAACTAGTTGCGGGGCACCGCCTACGGTCGGGACTAACGTTTGAGCCAAGGTATCGCAGAAACAATGGAAGACAGCGCGACTTGTTTTTTGATTCGTGCCGGTCTCGTATCGTGCAAAGTTTTCGGTGAATTCACGTTTGCCACTACCTAGTGCGAACAGAACCTTGGATGTTTCAGGTAGCGTACTCTCTTCGCCATACCATCCGCGTTTTGAAGTCCACGAAATTGTGGAGCAGAAGAACTTAGTGTTGTCGATCGGGTCACGGGCTGCGTGAATGATACTGAGTGCGTTTTCAGCGATGCCAGTGTGGAGCTGAGGGTATTGCCGAAAGAGGTCATTTAGTTTGTCAACGATAGCCTGAAATTTTTGTTTGCATGAAAAGTCTGGCGCGAATAATAATCCTGCGTCTGCTAGATCAACAATTTGATTCAGTGCGATAGATGGAAACAGTACATCCCCACAGTATCCGAGTATGTCGGGCCAGCGGTTGAAGGCGAAGACTTTTCGGCCATGATCAAAGCTTGCTGCTGTACCCCAAGAAATTCTGCTATCACTTGCTATGTATATAGAAGATGTACCGTGTGTGTCGATTCCTGCCCAAGCAACAAGGAGCGTCATGGCGATAATCTCCTGAGACTTAACGTATAACAAAGGGACTGCGCGAGGATTTATTCGCGCAACCCCGCTGGACTGCTGAGTTAACCACGCTCATGGCCAACGTTTCTTTTTAAGAGCGTAATCCCGGTCAAGCCAAATGAACTCAAAGAATTCACTCAAATTGGGCACGTTTGCAATATTACGATTACGACCCGCAACGGTTTGCTCTGAGGCGTGACCAGATTCAACGATGAAGTCGCGAAGCGGGGCGAGTATAAGCAGCAGTTCCCAAACCAAATGTTTAGATGCACTATCCAACAGGGCTGGTTTGTATAGGGCGGAAGCCATATCCAACGGCTCGTCTGATAGATCGCTTGCGATAACAGATGTGATGTCCTGTATAGCCTTTGCTACGGCAACGGATTGTCCAATCACACGCTGTTTGGTTTTCTTGGGGACTTTTGTGGCAATGACATCCTGAAGAATCAAATTCCACTCATGTAGAGGTTTTCGCTGCATGTTACCCGACGCAAGTGCATCAAGATTGGCATAGCGCATGCCCTTGGCGAACTCAGAGAGGAAACGGAGCATTTTTGTTGCCAACGGAGAAATTGCGAAACTACTTGCAAAGGAATCCCCACGTATCTGGGACGTTGTTTTCACCGTATCAAATAGTGTTTCGAGATCATGCCCGTATGCGCGCACAATCTGCTGCCCAGGTGCGCGAAGGTTGTTTTTGGCCATGTGGTCAAGAATTAGAGCGAGTTTAGCCATTCGCTCAATGCCAATCGCGAATTGAAAAAATGCTGTGTAGTAGCGCCCCTTGCCATTTAGATTTGCGTTGCGAATATCCGTGAGTCCAGTGCAAAGGCATGAACGAACTACCAAGCATTCTTGCTCCAATAATCGATATGTGGCGCTGAACATAGGTGGCAAGTTGTTAACTTAATAATAAGGGGCTGCGCGCTTTTGCGCAATTCTTCTGAAGCCTAGTGTTGCTGAAGCCTAGGGTTATGGCTAGATTTCATCTATTCGTTTGCTAGAGAAATGCCATATAACAGGAAGCAGCTCGGAGAAGGATGACCCTGGACTGTAGCGTAGTCGATCTTCGTGCAGCGAGCCATAACCGTTGCCATTGCGCTGACTCTTTAGTTGTTCGGCGATGGCAGTCGGGCGCGCTACGTATGCTCTTGGGATGCCACCAACCTGAACATCGGCAAACTGGACAAAAAAGAAAACGACATCATCTCGTTGCGCTGCAAGCCAGCGGTCAATGGCCTCGTGATAAGTAACACCTTTTTCTTTGTATCGAACGGCTAGCATCCACCCGCCGTCTTGACTTCCTTTTACTGAGATGGGAAGCATGCGTTTCCCTTTTACGGCAACCAGGTCGTAGTCAGGTTGGTTTGCGCCGTATTGAACAAGCACATCGTAACCTGCCTGTGCAAGCAGGCAGGCTGTGTAAGATTCGGCGGCGATTTCACACTGGCGTGGAGTCATTGGCTACCTTTAGTTGTACCGTAGTCTAATCGGGGCGCCTATCTAACTCGTTGAGGACAATATCCCAAGCTCTGACCCAATCGCCATTGTTCCGCTCTTCTTCAAACCTCAGCTTTGCGCCCTTAACGGCATGCCATGTATCGACAGCCTTGGAAACGACATCTGAACATTTTGCGAAGTCATTTCCAATGGTAGCCTCGCAGTGGGCAAACCAATATAAAAATTGCCGCCATGAATCTGCCACCCATGCTTTCTGTTCAGGGGCATCTAATTTTTCGAGTATTGCCTGACTAAATGGGTTCACATCATGGGATGAGTCAATCTGAAATTCCTTCATGTAGCGGCGTACGTCGGCTTCCCTAATGAAAGCAAGTAGTCCCGGCTCAAACCAATAGGGAATATTTCTGCCGCCGCTTGACTCTTCTTCGTCCCAGCGACCTCTCGTAAAGCGGCGCAAATTAAAAAATTTTCCTGTTGCAACATTCGCGGCGCCCGCCGCTTTCCATAACACCATTTCTGAGGAGGTGAATCCAACGGTAATGCGAAATCCAGAATGGCTTAATACTCGAATAAGACGTGCCGCACCTTCAAGCGCACCGGAGTCAGCTCGTTCGTTGCGCGGCTTTTCTTCGTCGACAAAGACGAGATAAACATCTTTCCCGCCGTATCGCGAAAGAATTGAGCCAACTTGTAGATAACGCTGGCTCCTACCTAGATCCGGCAGGCCGACCAAGGCTGTAAGAAATGGGCGAGTCCCATCTTTGAGTTCAGCGTTGTTCTTTAGTTGTTCTGCAGTGACATCGCCTATATCGACAAGCAGATTGTAGTAGGCATCATCAAAAGTTCTGGGCAGAAATGCCGGACTGCACAATCCAGAGGGCCTGAAAGATTGACAGACGTCAATGATCTTGATTGTTGTAGCCTTCCACCATTCAAGCGAACTATGGTCGGCGGTATCAATATCGTTTGGTTTGTGAGGCCAGTGCTGCAGTACACCACGATTAGCAGAAGGAACATAAAGTTGTGGGTCGAATATTATGTCAATGTCTGGCTTGGTGGCACGAAATCTATTGCATTGTGCAACCGTATCGCTAAGCGAATAATTTACAGGGCTAAGTATTGCGCCGGAAAACTGGTTTAATTGTGCTTCAACAATCATGCTCTCTGAGTCGTGTCCCATCTGATGGTAAGTACTCATGCTTTACTCCCTGAGTTATCGCGCCATGCCGCTAACATCATTTCTGGCCGAGCAAATCGCTTCACTGGCCAAACCTCGACCATTTTGACTAATGCATCAAACCCGTGCTCTTGAATTGATGTTTTGAAATAATCTGTTGCTGGTAAGCGGTTGGCAACCCGTTCCACAGTGTGTTCTGGAGACGCGTTCTCAGCAAATGGGTGTATGCCGATTGCTGCATAGGTCAGGGTAATGCCCAAGGAAAATTGGTCGCTTCTCCAGTCAATTAGGTGTTTGTCATTCACTAGTTGTTCAGGAGAGGCATAAAGTGGTGTGCCAGGCCCCTGCGCCAGAAATGTTTTAGTCAGAGAGCTTGCCTCAAGATGTCTAGCGATGCCGAGGTCAACGAGTACAGGTGTTTCGTCGGCACGAAACATTATGTTGTCAGGCTTTATATCTCGATGAGTAATACGGTGCTCAGCCAGATGCGCGATTGCTTCGGTGAGTTTGACGGCGAGGTGAATAACTCTCTCGTGTCGGAGGCATCCATTTACAAGGTGTTCAGTCAGAGTCCCACCCGGCAGGTACTCCTCAATTAGATATATGACCGAGTTGTCGCTGTCATCAATGCTGCCAGACTCCAGCAATCGACAAATGTTAGGATGATTGCATGTCATAAGAGCCGCGATCTCACGATCAACACGAGCTTTATCGTTTCCACGAATGATGAGCTTTAATGCCAGATCATCATGATCCCTTTTTACATGGAACGTTTTCTTAAAAGCGCCCGCTCCTACTTCGCCAATGAAGGTCAATCCCCGCTCAGCGCAAATCTTTCTTGCTAATTGCTCAGGTGTATTAGTGGATTCGGCCATTGAAAACCAGCGCGTTCATCGCCTTGTTGTTAAGCCATGGCATGACTGGCTGATTGATTGTGCTACGTATAAGAACCTCGACGCCACCTTCATCAACAACACAGAGGCCAACGCCGCGCTCGTCAAATTCGGCCCTGTTTTTTATGGCCGCGGTAGCATGCTTGCGGGGTAGTACGACATACACTTGATTGGCAAAGCTCGTATTACGCCATGCTTGATGAATTGCTTTTCGCCAGTTGGATAGCTTAGCTTCAAATGCGATTATTTCATTTTCTATGGTAAGCGATAGAATATCTGTTCGTCCCGAGACGTAATCAAACTCACGGATAATAGAGTAAGTTGGCCAAGGGAAAGAATCTGAGCCAAGATGGGTAATAAATGCATCCACCAAATTATCTTCTGTTGGAAATATCAACGTTATTCCCCGAACTTTCGTTTCAACAAACTTTATGGATGGCTGGCGCTAACTTGATGCATCATTTCATTAGACTATAACCCTCCAGGACGCGCAAGCAAAATACATGCATTAATAGTGTGGACGGCATGTGAATGCCTCAATTTGGCACCACACTGCTATAGTTTATTGTTAACAGCCCACCCAAAGCGGACATCTCGGTAGTCACTATCGTCAGCCATTTTAGAAAACCGCCACAATCCGGTTAGGCCGATATGAAGACGATCTGAAATCGGCCAAAGCCGCCTTACACCCAGCGACATTTACACGTCAGCTATTAGCCATTGACTGGACATATGCCGATCCGCAGCGCTGAATGAGTATATCCGGCAAAGAGCGGACTCTCATATTGATACACTGACTCCAATTCTGCGGTGTACTAAAGAAGTAACTATGTAGATACTTCTATCTGCGCCTCTGTAAATAGTTTTCGATCCAACAACTCTTGACGCGCAGCAGCAGTGTTCGCTGAAAACATCACAATACGCAGGTCCTTTTCTGCTCTCGAAAAGCATACGTACGCTAAGTTTGTGCTTAGACCACGCTGACGTACTGTGGGCTCACCAGCAGTAACGGGTGTAAGCGTCTTTGAGAAATTATAATTATTCCAAGCTGAACCCACATCGTCGAAAACAACCAGAACGCTGCCGTACTGTTCCCCCTTAACTCCATGCTGCGTGCTGAATTCAGTCTTTTCGTCGATGAACTCGCAGTAACGTTCGATCTCCCCCAAGTTCATGCCGAAAAATTCATCTGCGAGCCACTCTCCTTTCTCCAAAGAGTGCATCTCCTCCACATATGCCTCACTGTGCGTTGGCCGGTCAAGATTTTCAGATAGCCTCTTTGGGATTTGGCAGAGTTCATTCTCACGGCAGTAACGAAGCACGCCGCCTATGCTATCTAAATCCCACTTTCGATGCAGTTCGGCGACAACAGACTCGGCGCGCTTCACCATTTCACCCAGCGTCCGCTTTGCATTCGTGCCATTTGGGTCGAAAGCGGGACTATTCTGGCGAAGTATGTCTATCGTCGCCCTGTGGTCTTTAGCTCGCGAAGCACGCACCAGAGGATAAAGACAAACGATAAATGGCCTGAGAAGGAAATGCTCACCGTTCTCGTACTCGTCCTGTGCACGCGACGACGCATAGTCACCAGTAAATAATTTATGCAGATTAGAGAAATTCAAGCGACGAGCAATCATCTGACGAACCAGATACAGATGTTTTGTATCTGCTTTCTCTGCCCAACCCCATTGGGCTAAGACGTCGTCGAGCTTTTTTGACGCTCTGTCTGTTTGTTCATTTGAATAACGGCCCCGAGGAAGCGCTGGTATTTCGGTTTGCACCAGATTAATCATCACGCTGCCCTGTACATCTGCATTTTTTCCTGCGGGGAACTGCTGTATGTCTTTACGAAAGGCGTTAAGTAGATTGATGACGGCGCGGGAGCAACGGAAGTTTTCCTCTTTGGGGATTCGCAGCGAATTCGGTGGGCCCTTGAAATCTCCCGCTCTTTTGTCGTAAATCTGCTGCATTGGATCGCCGAAGTAACCGACCAACGGTAACCCAGGGCTTTCGCAAAGTGCGTTTAGCGCAGCGACGACATTCTCTTGTGCGTCCTGAGCTTCATCTACGAAAATGTAGGGGTACTTCTGTCCGATGATGCGTCTCAATTGCTCGCTGGTGGATATCATGTGCGCAGCAACGTCAATCACGTCGTCGTGCCCCAGTTCGCCAGTAGCGTAGTCGCTGAATCTGGAGTCGTTGTAGCTGAACGTGGGAACGTCCTTCAAACCAGCAAGATGCTGTTCAAGTTCAAGCGCCTTTTCCCGTGCAGCCAACGCTTTCTGGCTTTGCCCTCCGTTATCCTCCTCTCTTTTTTTAGCGATGTGAGAGGGAAGTACACCTTCCTGAAGGGCTCGTCGAATGTCAGGAGTATAGCGCTTGATTTCCCCCCACAAAAAGCTGTGCAATGTACTGACTACGAAGAGGTCGTCCAAGCCGAGACGCAATGAAATCACCGCTACCGCCCGCTTGGTGTAGGTGACGCACACAATACGCTGAACGTCGCGCCTAAGCCGCTTTCCATATGCGTCTCGTATGTAATCTAGAGCAGTAATCAGCGATGTCGTCTTACCAGCGCCAGCGCCAGCAATTACGTAGAAGTTGCGACTCTGTTCGATGCATGCCCGGATGTCAGCATCGGCTTTTGTTTGCTTAAGGGCGGAGCTCATACCGCGACCTTAGCACTGGAGTTAGGTGCAGCGTCATTTGGTACGGGTGGTGAAAGCCTTTTCTCAAGCCACTGCAACCCTTCCTCTATGTAAGCCGGTGTGCGCCAAGCGGACTGGCTCGAGGCAACATTCAACGCAAACTCCGTTTTTTTGAAGTTCTGGTCTCGAACCTCGTTGTAAATACTATCCCTAATTTCCTCAGCAGTTTTCAGCTCGTCAAAATCAACTCCGAACGAAAGAGATTTTTCTTGGAACAGTGGCAAGTTTTCATATACGAATGCCTCTTCCAGAGTGCGTCCATGCATCTCGTGGTCCGCACCGTCCAACTTAATCATAACCGGCCGTTGGAACGTTACAAAGCAAGCTCTGTTTTCAACAATTTGGTTTTCGTACTTCAACGAGACGAGCTCGTCTCTCATACTCTTGCCTAGAAATGCCTTCAGCGCAGCGTTCGAAGTACGGGTGCCGGCTTTATCAGCACGACACGCTCGCCTCGCGTCCGCCGCATCGACGGTATCGATGTCGGTGATGACGAGGTAGGGAATGCCCAGGAAGGCGAGTAAGCTGGAGAGCTTGTGGGCGTAAGCGCCACCGACCTCAAGGACTGTAATGTATCTACTCTGCAGCCCTCGAGCGCACGCACCGATCATTTGTGGCAACAGGAGTTTTTCAACGGTGCCCTCAACAAGGATTGCTGCATCGGCGAAAAACAGGTCGCAATGGGTGAGCTTCAAGTACTTCTTCAGAAAGTCGAGAGTCATTCGTCGATCATGTTCCTGCCGTTCAGCGATGAGCACCGCCTTCTCATCCGGACTAAGCTTTGCCTCTTCTTTTTCGAAAAGTGTAGGTTTCACCTCTGATGAGGGTCTGAAATCACTCAGATTGAGCACATGCGTCGCGTTAAATGCAGATACCTCAGATACTTTTTGGCCCTTCATAGGACAACGACGAAAGTACCGAACCTTGTCAAACTCGACCGTATCCACGATGTGTGAGGAATGTGTCGAGATGGCGAGCTGCGGTGCCGCATTCTCTTCGCCAGCGTCCTTTGCCGTTTCACGCAGAATTTTCCAAATGTTGGCGATGAAAATCTGTTGAACCTGCGCATGAAGATGTACCTCCGGTTCTTCTACAAAGATCACCTGACAAAGTTCGCGCCCCTTCTCGGTCGATAGCCACTGCGAGTGATAATGGCTGATCTGGATGACCATATAGATGAGGTTCTTGAATCCGAGGCCGTTATAGGCTTCGGGTAGTTCATGCTGTAGAGCTGCGTCTACATAGTAGAGTTCGGTGCTACCCTGCAACGCGTCTTGGGCGCTCAAAGAAGAGACCAGGCGTAATGTTCGGTCGTGAGCAGAAGGCACGCCCAAGTTAGAGATGGTTTTCAAGAGCGGCTTGAAGTGGGCTTCGTAGTGAGCTGTAAGCCTAGAATTATTTTCATCGATGACTCTGTTGGCCTCTTCGTTGTCGGCGGCCTTTTCTAGGTTGTGTTTGTAGTAAGCAGCGAATGCTACCGAGAGGCGGTTGTGACGACCGCTCTCCTGATCATGAATATTTCTCTGCGCATCGATGAAATCTACTCTGATCAAGGAGTTCAGAGTACGCCTGCCTTCGTCAGCCTCGATTTCTGTCGCCTTCGTAGTCTCGTTCGTCGTTTCCAGTGCAAAAAAGCGAACGGCGAAATGCCGCGAGAGGTTGTTGGGTAGCGACAAGAAGTGGGAAAGTGTCTTGCGGGATTTGCCCTCTACCACCGGAAATGTAGCCGCATATTCAGTTCTTAGCAGTTCGGCATCCTTTACGCAGTAGCGCAGTTTGATTCCGACCTTCTCGAAGTCCGTCGACACATTGGGTATCAGCGAGAACACTCTGCCAAATTCGATGTCTGGGTCTATCGATAACCAGAGATCCATTTCTATTGCTGGGAGCGATATCGACGGGTCATCGCCGTACTTGTCAATTTCGCTGATGCAAGCAACGGTAAAATCGTTGATCGTGAACTCGCCGCGTCGGAAAAAAAGGCGAAAGGCTGATGCGGCAGATGTTTTTCCGCTGTTGTTGGGACCTACAAATACAGTGTGATCGTCTTCAAGGCTGAATTGCACATCTTCCAGACGCCGAAAATTCCTGATTGAGACGATTGAGACTTTCATGTGATCCCCTTAGTGATTTGGGAAAACAACGTAATTTCCTTCATGCTAATCTTAGTCCGATTTCGGCTTACCTTGCCATCACTGGCGAAGCCAGCTTCGATCATTTCTAGGACGCTCGACTTTCCAGCACCCCAGTCGCCATGCACACCGATCGTCACAGGCCGATCCGGACGCTCACGTAGCAGGTCGATGATCGTTATGGCGATCGCTTCGTTGTTGAGCAGATCGATACTTGTTTCATTGTCTGTCAGGATCATTCTGCACCCTCGTCGTTAGTGCCGTTACCGAACGTCTTACTCCACCCCTAACGCCTTGAACACCGCGTCCACTGGATCAGAGTAGAAACTGGTCTGAAATTTTGCAAACAATTCACCCGGCACTGTAGGAATATCCGTCACGCTCGACATCGGCAGTAAGATACGCTTAGCACCAGCATCGAATGCCACTTGCAAACTTTCAGCCAGGTTGCGTGCCTGTGTAATGGTTCCGCCAAGACTCATATCGCCCATAACGACTAACTGGCCCTGCACTGACTTGCCAAGTGTCGCCGAACAAAGCGCGATAAAGTTGGCGAGCGTCAAAGTTTCTGGCGCTCCTGAATTTTGAAGCTCAACCAAATGCAAATGGAAATCATGCTCGCTAGGCTTAATCGCCCCGCTTACCCGTGAAGCATGGGCCTTGAAGTAGTCGAATGCAACCCTGGAAGGCTCCCTGGAACTATTCCCCGAGATCGAAACCTTGCCATTGCCGGCGATAGACTGAATTTCCAATCGGTACACACCCGGCATACCGTTTTCTCCGATGCTGATGGTATGCAATGTTCCGGGGTTTGGCCGTCCGTCAGGGATAAGCGAACCCCCACCCTGCTCCGGTACCGAGATAAATCTCTCCTGTCCATCTTCCAAATCGATGTAGCTGAAATGAACATCGTAAAACTCCATGCCGCCAATTTTCTTTAACTGTTCCTTTACCCGCCGCCGAGTTTCTAGTGCATATTCAAGCGCACGGCGCACGCTCTCCTTGCCGTATTCGCCGTCAGGGCACGTCAGCTTGAGGAGTCCTGAGACAGTACGGCGCACGGCAATCGTATCGCGCTGGTTCAAGTTGTTGCCCAACTTGAACCATTTATCAATGGCATCTGCAAAGTTACGTTTGCGCATCTCGCGCAACCATTCCGCCAAGTAGTCCACTATCATGCCGTACTGGTTGGTAAAGAATTCCGGTCGCATCTTGGGGATCTCCCAACCCGGCACATACGCATGAAAGCGGTCGAAGAATGCTGCATCGATCATCGCCTCGGGAAAGGGCTCCAACAAATGACTAGTCTTTACCATCTGCTCAACACTTTGATTGATATTGCCAACGAACACCATTGAAGCATTGGCATTGATGGATTCACGACCGCGTGAAAATGATCCGCTGGCCATGTAGTCTTTCATGATCTGCACACCATCATGGTCTTTGAAATTGATGCCCGCTACTTCATCAAACGCAACCACATCCCATAATCCAACTAAGCCAATCTTGCGAGAACCCATGTTGTAAAACAGATTGGCCACTGTAGTTTGCCCGCCGGACACAAGAATGCTGTTCGGGCTGATTTCCTTGTAGATATGGCTCTTGCCTGTGCCGCGCGGCCCCAGCTCGCACAGGTTATAGTTGTTCTCCACCAGAGGGATCATGCGTGCCAGCAAGTGCCACTTCACCCGCTGATCGAAACACGTTGGCTCCATTCCCGTCGAGCGGATCAATCCATCTATCCACTGTTCTTCGGTAAAACCTTTGCGCGATTTAAACAACTCATCCATATCCATGTTGGGCATCTGGATCGGCTTCAAATCAGACACCAAAAATGGCGATCCCTTCTGGTTCTCCTCAAAGCGATACTGCAACGTCACGATGCACCAAATGCCGCCGACCAACAGCTTCTCAAAGTTGCGCACATAGGAATCTGGAATTTCCGCATCCTTGATCGACAAGTTGGAAAGCAAAGCTTCGTAGGTATCACGCTTTTCGTTGAGCTTGACTGTAACTTTGTCGATCACCTTGTAGCTACCGCTCTCGCGGATTTTCGACTTCACCTTTTCTGCTTCATCCGGGCGGACGTAGTTTTCCGCCAGTACCCGCTTCACATTGATTAAGCCCGCCTCAATCGTCGCCGGATCATCCGATGCACAATACATCCCAAGCAAATACTCCAACACATAGACCGGAACATTCGCCCCCTCCTTGAGCAGCTTGGTCAAATCCTTGCGTACCACTTTGCCGGGCAGGAATTCATTCAATAACGTATCGAGGCTTTTTTCCTGGTTCAAATCGCTCATCGTCATATCCTAAAAGTCGTTGGCAAAAGCCAAGTCCACACGCAAAGGCGAACGCAATACTTCCACCTTGGTTTGCGCATCACGGGCTATCAAGAAGTAATCCTTGTTCCGGTCATAGCTACCAGATCGTACCGTCAACATCACCGTACGTTTTCGCTTGTCCATTGACTCCGAATCGCTGTCGAAGGTCAACGAATGCTCATCGCTGATCAATGTATCTCCATCGCGAATGGAAATCTGAACCGTACGCGGCAATACCCGTTCAGAAATCGCCTCAGTCTGAATAAACTCAAAGCGCTGCTTGTTGGTCACCACCTTGTTGGAGGCACCCAAAATGCTGAATTCCACAATCCGTGTTTTGGCCTTGTCTGATTCATTCTCTCGCAGCGTAATCACAGGAATCACAATCTCCTGCGGCATCGCGCTGCCATGCACGAATCGCGCGCCACCTGCAAAGTGGAAACGTGCCGCACCTTTAGGTAGCCAGAATTCCATGCTCCCCTCACCGGCATCAGTACCAGCTGTAACAGCCGTATTGCCGCACCATGCCTTGGTGTTGGTACCAATCCCTTGGCCGATCAAGAAGCGCTTTTTGGCTCGAAGCATACCGGCAGGCTTTTCATCCAAAGGCGATTTGTCCACTTCGTCCAGCGCAGATTCTTGATACATGAATCCATGATCCGCCGTCATCAACACCACCGTACCATTCAAGCTATTGATGATGAAAGTCGCTAACTGCCCCAACTCCGTCAGCGCATCGCTCACCGCCTCAAAGGTCTTGGTCTCCGATGCTTGCTTATCGCCGATCATGTCAATCCGGTCATGGTAGATGTACACCACCTGCCGATCACGGACAAATTCGCGCCCTTTGTCTTTACCCAATGCCAGCAGGTCTTCAGCCTTGA
>Ga0307375_10004781_pt1 | contig 12846 bp, 8 predicted proteins | sample TR1MG_FD_202531 | JGI IMG/M metagenome (GOLD analysis project Ga0307375, IMG submission 202531) | Soil microbial communities from Risofladan, Vaasa, Finland - TR-1 | ecosystem: Environmental > Terrestrial > Soil > Coastal area > Acid sulfate soil | place: Finland: Risofladan, Vaasa | collected... | reverse complement strand
GCCGCCGAGGATACGGCCGCCGGTCCCGGCGGCGGCGCGCCGAGGAAAGGGGCGCCGCGGCTGCGCTTTCTCTTCCAGCCCGCCGAGGAGACGGTGGACGAGGCGGGCAAGACCGGCGCGCAGCGCATGATCGAGGACGGAGCCCTCGAGGGGGTGGCCGGCGCCATCTCTCTGCATGTGGACGGAAGCATTCCCGCCGGGAAGATCGGCGTCGAGAGCGGCTACGTGAGCGGCGCCGAGGACAGTTTCCACGCCCTGATCCGCGGCCGCGGCGGACACGGGGCCCACCCCGACGAGACGATCGATCCCGTGTGGATAGGCAGCCAAGTCCTCGCCGCGCTCTACGCCCTGCCTTCGAGGAAGGTGGATCCTCTCTCGCCCTGCGTCCTCTCGATCGGAAGAGTCCAGGCGGGTGAGGCGCACAACGTCATACCGGCCGTCTTCCTCATCGAGGGCACGATCCGCGCGGCCGACGAAAAGACGCGCTCGATCCTCGAATCCGAGCTGGAGCGCTGCCTCGGGATAGCCCGCCTCATGGGCGGAGATTTCGAGCTTGGGATCCTGCGCGGCTGTCCGCCCATGCGCAACGACGAGCGGGTCGCCGCGCTCGTGGGCGGCCTCGTCGACGAGATGCTCGGCCCCGACGCGCGATCTGAGCCGCGCCGCTCCCTGGGCGCCGAGGATTTCGCCTTCGTGACCGAGCTCGTGCCGGGCATGCAGTTCCGCCTGGGCGCCATGCCCAAGGACGGCCGTCCGCGGCTCCTGCATTCGCCCGACTTCGATCTCGACGAGGACGCCCTGCCCCTGGGCGCGGCGCTTCTGTACGCCGCCGCCCTGAGGATGGCCGAGAGTCTGTATCACGACGCCCCGCGGCCGCCTACTTCGACGTCATGACCCAGACGCCGCTCCACGTACCCTCGGGCGGGGCGGCTTCCAGCTCCCGGCACCGCTGCGCATAACGCGCCGCCGGCGGGTCGCGGTCGGCCGTCGACTCGAAGACCGACCGGGCCTCGGCGAAGGCGCCCTCGTAGTAGAGCGAGAGGGCACGGCCGAAGGCTTCGAGAATCGGCCGGCGCTCCTCGAACTCCTCGGGATACATGGGCTCGAACACCGTGACCGGCTCCGTGCGGCCGACTACCGCGATGCGCGACAGCTCGCGCACCGGGAAGGCGCCGCCGAGGATACGGTCGCCGAGGATACGGTCGCCGAGGAGTTCGAGGGTCGCCTTTGAGATCATCGTGTAGGTGCCGAACTGCTTGTTGACTCCCTCCAGGCGCGAGGCGAGGTTGACGGCGTCGCCGAGCATGGTGTAGTCGAAGCGCGTGCGGGAGCCCATGTTGCCCACGACGGCTGGGCCCGAGTTCATCCCGATGCGCATGTACATGTCCTTGCCGACCCGCGCTTTGAAGGCCGGCCGCAGCTCGGCGAGGGCCTTCTGGCATCGGAGCGATGCCCGCACCCCGCGCAGAGCGTGGTCGGGGAAGTCCAGCGGCGCGTTCCAGAAGGCGATGATGGCGTCGCCCTCGAACTTGTCTATGGTCCCTCCCTCCTCCTGGATGATGTCGACCATCGCGGTGAGGTAGTCGTTCAGGAGGGCGGTGAGCTCCTCGGGGCCGAGGGTCTCGGAGATCGAGGTGAAGCCCTGGATGTCCGAGAAGAAAATCGTCAGCTCTCGCTTCTCGCCGCCCAGCTCCAGGCGCTCGGGATGGGCTATGAGCTCGTCGATGACGGCGGGGCTGAGGTACTGGCGGAACGCGCCCTTGATATACCGCTTCTGGCGGCCCTCGGTCGCGTAGTTGAGGAGGCTCGATGCCACGAGGCTGACGAGGACGGCCAGCTCCGGGGCGACCACGGGCAGCCAGTAGCCCAGGGCGTAGGCTCCGACGCCCAAGGCGGGAGCCACGGGAACGAGGACGAGGTAGACGATCGCGTTGCCCAGGGCGCCCGAGACCGACATGACGGCGAAGGAGGCCGCGGCTCCCAACAGAGCTATGATGAGCAAGGCGATCGGCACCGAAAGAGGCCGCTCGAAATCGGAGGACAGGAGGTTGTCGAGCATCGTCGCGTTGATCTCGACCCCGGGATACGAGCCCGACATCGGCGTGGGCTTGAGGTCCAGGAGGCCCGAGGCGGTGAAGCCGAAGAACACGTAGGCGTCTTTCAGGACGGCGGGGTCGAGGTTGACGCTCGTGCCTTCGAGTATCTGCTGCTCCGACTGAAGCACCGCCCTGGCGCTGAGGTGCTTGTAGGTGAGGCTCGGCCCGCGGAAGCGCAGTACGGCGCGGCCGTCCGAGTCTATCGGCACCCGCCTTCCGTCGATGGCCAGAGTCCCCGGCCGTATGGCCAGGCGATGCTCGCCGCCTTCGCCGAGGAGGTAGGCGGCGAGGGCCTCCGAGGGCAGGAATCGCCCGTCGAAGCGGCCGAAGAGGGGTTCGCGCCGGTACACACCGTCCGAGGCGTCGGGCGGGAGATTCGTGTTGGCCAGCAAGGCGTAAGCCGAAGCAGCCTCCGGTATGGGGAATTGAGCGCGGGGGAAACCTAGCTCGCGGGGATGCTCGGCCGCCATCCAGGCGTCGAAGCCGTCGATGCGGAGGTCCGGAGAGGGGATCTCCTTAGGCCAGGTTCCTGCATTGGCCATTTTCGAGCCCAGGAGCATCGCGCCGGCGACCTTGCCGTAGGAACGGACCGAATCCGCAAAGCGTTGATCGTCCGACACTCCATAGGTCGAAGGTTCGGTGAGCAGCACATCGAAGGCCAGGGCCTTGGCTCCGCCGCGCCGGCAGAAGTCCACGATGGCCGCGTACAGCTCGCGCGGCCAAGGCCATCCCAGGCCGTCCGTGTCCTGGACCCATTCCAGGCTGGCCTGATCGAGCAGGATCGTGACGACCTTGGGCGTCGCGGCGCCGGGCCGCGCGAACAGCCTTTCGCGCATGTCCCAGGTCCTGGCCTCGAAAGGGTCGAGGGCGCCCGAGAGCCACAGCGCCGCCGCAAGTCCGATCCCGACGAGAGCGGCCATGGCGGCCTGGAGCGGCCGCGGAATGCCCGCTGATTTCGCGCCCACGCTAGACTCCCGACAGCGCCGCACGATAGCGCTTTTCGCGCGCGGCCAGGACTGAGGCCGAGGGGACTGGCGAGGAGTAGCCTGCCAGCGCCTTCTCGATGCGGGCGATGCGGTCGTCGGGGTCGGGGTGCGTCTTCGCGAAGTCGTTTCCGCCGGGCTTGAGCTTCCCTTTCATGACCCTGAGCATGGCCTCGAGGGCGCGGGGATCGTAGCCGACCCGCTCGAGTATCGAAGCCGCCGTGGCGTCGGCCTCGTACTCGGTCTCGCGCGAGTAGCCGGAGTTGACGAGGGTGGAAGTGATGTCGCCCACCGAATCCTTGAAGATCGCGGTCTGCTCCTGCAGTTCCTTGGGGCCGAGGACCTGGGCCGCCGCGGTGCCGACGCCTATGACCGCCTTGGTCAGCCGATCCTTCTTGATCGCCTTGAGCCCGTGCTGCTTGACGACATGGGAGACCTCGTGGGCCAGGATGGCGGCTACCTCGTCCTCGTTCCGCGCGCAGCGCAGGAGCCCCCGCGTGACTAAGATGAGCCCGCCAGGAGCGGCGAAGGCGTTGATCTCGTCGGAGTCGACGGCGAGGAAGTGATAGCCGCCGAAGGTTTCGGGCCTGTCCGAGGCGAGGGCCAGGCTCTGGCCCAGGAGATTGAGGTAGTCGGTCACGGCCTGGACGTCGTAGACCTTGCGGGTGGACAGAAGCGAAGCGGCGACCGCGCGGCCGATGTAGTATTCCTGCTCGGGCGTGATGTCCTCGAAACTTTTCGCCACCGCCTGGGCGCCCTGGTCTATGGCCTCTTTCTGGTTCTGGTTGATGACGCCCGCCCCCTGGAGGGCTCCTGTGGCCGCCTTGCCGAGATCGCCGAAGAGACCCTGGGCCTGGACCTGGGCGGCGAAGACCGCGGCCAGCGCGAAGATCGGCAGGGCGCCGCGGGTGAAGCGCGCGGCCTTCATCTCAGGCCTCCGGCATCGAGGCCGCCCGTCTGAAGGAAGGCCGAGACCGCCTCGGGCGTCTCGGTGATCTTGCCCATCTTGTCGACCCAGCTGTAGTCGAGCTTCCCGTCCTGACGGTACTCCGCCTCGATCTGGCTGTTGAAGCCCTTGCCGGCCAGGGCCACTTCGCCCGAGGACGCGCTTTGATCGACGTTGCCCGATCCCGAGCTCAGCACGATTCTCTTTTCGGTGAGCGCCGATAGGTTGGTCCAGCCCGAGAGCTTCCTGGAGGGGACGTCGATGCGCGCCCAGTCCTTCCGGAGCTCGAGCACGCTCACCCGCTCCCCGTACGCGATGTCGCCGAGCACCTTGCCGAGGTAGCTCGGACTTGAACGGACCTGAGTGACCTTGACGACGACGCTCATCTGCTTGGGGGCGGCCGCCTGGACGACCGCCGAGGACAGGACGAGCAGGGCCACCGCGCAGAATCTCGAAAGGGACATAGCCGCCTCCTTCCATGGGAGTAATGGTAGTGCCTGAGGAGCCGGTTGTCAGGAGCAAAAGGGGAGTTTTCCGTGGGAAGCTTCAGGGGGGGAATACGAAGAAGGAAGAAGGGGATTGGGACAGGGAAGTGCGATGATCCCGTCCTTTTAACATTCCTAAACTCTGCGCCTCCGCGTCTTTCTTCCCTTCTTCTTTTCCAGATGCCAATGAAGGTGAAAAGGAGAGGCGCAGAGCGAAGAAGGGAATTGGGACAGGGAAGTGCGATGATCCCGTCCCTTTGACATTCCTTAACTCTCCGCCTCCGCGCCGGTACTAAGGCCGTTTTCTCATTGGGCAGGCATCCAGGTGTAGAAATGGGACTTCCGCGCCTCGTCCTTGCCCTTGGGGGAAAGGCCCCAGTAGCCGGAGGCCAGAGCCGGCTCCCAGTCTCCGTAGACCGGGTTCGGCAGGACCACGAACTCGGTGCCGTACTTGGCGCGGTTCTGGTCGACGATGGCGTTGCGATCCTTCATGCTCTTGCCGTAGGTGCCTATGGGCATGTCGTTGGCGTTGTCGCCCATGTAGACGACGACATCGTAGTCCTTGCTGATCGCGTCGAAGCGCGGCTGCTTGTCGCCCGAGCCGGTCATGATGTGCTTCTCGTCGGCATAGGGGAAGCCGAGAGCCTTGAGATTCTTGATCGTCCCCGGCAGGCCGGCCTGGTCCCGGTTGGTGACGTAGAAGATCTCCACGCCTTGCTTGGCCACGGCGTTCAGGAAGTCGGCCGAGCCGGGCAGGGCGCGGGCCTGGGCGGCCAGCTCCCACTCGGTCCAGGTCTTGCCCGAGAACGACGCGTCTCGTCCGACGAGCCCGGCGTCGTAGGCGCTGTTGTCGATGAGGGTCTCGTCGAGGTCGGCTATGATGGCCAGGGGCTTGTCTCCGGACTTCTGCGCGGCCACGGCCTTGTCGACGAGCATGCCCGCGAGGTTGTAGGCCTGATAGCAGAGTTCGTGGAACTCCGCCGAGGTCTGGACCCAGGCCAGGGCCATGACCGACTGCTCATTGAGATCCTTGACGGTGTAGGGCGCCTTGTCCTGGGCCGCGGCGGGAACGGCCGGCGCGAAGGCGAGGACGGAAGCGAAAGCGACTGCCGCGACGATGCCTAGGCGAGTCTTTGTCATGCGAGAACCTCCCTTTGAGAATCCGATGTACGAACATGATACATGAGAGCCGGCGATCCGGCAACAAAAGTCCTTCGGGAACGGAGAGATCCTCATTAGAAGCCGGGCCGCCGCTGCGGCTTGGGAAACTCGAGCTCGACGAGGGTGCCGGCTTCGGAACGCAGCTCGATCGAGCCGCCGATCTGGGCGGCGAGCAGCCGCATGATGGTGAGGCCCAGGCTATCGGCCGTCGAGGCATCGAAGAGGGGAGGCAGTCCGACGCCATTGTCGCGAAGCCGTATCCTCGCCTTGCCGTCCTCGCCTTCGGCGACTTCGAGTTCGACTATCCTCTCGCCTTCCCATCCGGGCGGGAAGGCGTACTTGCGGATGTTGGTCAGGGCTTCGTTCAGTATGAGTCCGCAGGGAATGGCTTCGATGAGGCTGAGCATCAAGGGCGAACTGCGCACCCGCAGGTCGACGGGCACCGGGAACTCATCGCCGAGAAGCTCCCGGGCGAGGTCATCGGCGTATTGGCCGAAGTCGAGGTCGCCGAGGTTTTCGGAGCCGTACAGGCTTTCGTGGACCAGGGCGATGGAGTTGATCCTCGAACGGGCCTCCGCGAGATAGCCGGACAGCTTCTCGTCGGCCCTCTCCTCGTCCTGGAGCGAGAGCAGACTCGTGACGATCTGGAGGTTGTTCTTCACCCGGTGGTGGATTTCCTTGAGGAGTATCTCCTTTTCCTGCAGCGAGGCCTCGAGCGCGGCCCGCTGTCGAGTCTTTTCCGTGACGTCCACGCCGATTCCGGTCACGCCGGCCAAGGCTCCCGCGGCGTCCAGGTTGACCGCGAGGTTCCATTCCATGAGGCGCTCTTCGCCGCTCTTCATCCTCCAGAGGCATTGGACCGAGGGGGAAAGCCGATCGCCCCTGAGCATCCGAGTGAAGGGGCAAGTGGCGAGACTCTCATCGTCGGGCAAAAAGATCCGCAGGGTCTTCCCGATGATTTCGGCGGCCGCGTAGCCGGAAACCTCGAGGAGGAAGGTGTTGACGAAGACGATTCGGCCGTCCTGATCGACGCCTATCGCGGCCAGGCCGATCTTCTCGAGGATCTCCCGGAAACCGCGCTCTCGGTCCCGCAGGACGGATTCCCTCGAGCGTATGCCCGCGATCATGGAGTCGAGACTGCGCCCCACGCGCTCGAACTCCCTGAATCCCTCGCCGAATTCCTCCAGCTCTCGGTAACTGCCCCGCGATATCCTCTCCGCCTCGAGCGATATGCCTTCGAGCGCCCTCCCGATGCGTCTGAAGCGGAGCCGCCAGATGAAGAAACCCAGGAGGCCTGCCGCGATCGACAGTACGGCGACTTCGATGTAGAGACGCCGGAGCGAGGCGAAGAAGTTCGACTCGGGATACAGCACCAGGACATACCAAGCGGGACCCGAGACCCTGGCGACCGAGGCGAGCCAGGTCGTTCGATCCTCCCTGAGCACGAAAATGTCGCGCGTCCGTCCGTGCAGCCGCACGAGAGCGAAATCCTTCTGTCGTTCGCGCTGGCGGACTTTGCCCTTTTCGGGGTTGGCCAGGAAAATGCCGTTTTCGTCGGTGACGCGGACCTCGACCGCCTGGGAGGAGATCGACGTAAGCCGGGCTGCGAAGCTTCCTATCCATGAAAGATTGAGATCGCACAGGACGGTGTAGCCGCCCGCATGGATCCCGAAGGTGATCGCCGGTTCGTTGTGTTCGGTCGAGATGTAGGAAGGCGACCAGCGGATCTCCTCCGAGCGCTTGACCTCTTCATAGACTCGTTCCCCTGCCCGCGAAATGCCGATGAGGCTGGGGGTTCGGGGAGCGCAGGCGATCACCCGGTCGTCCGCTCCCATGACCTGGATTCTATCGACGAAGGGATAGTTCGCGAGCGTTTCCTCGAGGTAGTCGCCGAGTCTGTTTTTCGCGTACAAGGAGGGATGCTCCACGATGGTGAGGACTCGCGCCAAAACGTCCTTGGGGCGCGCGAAGAACTCGTCGAAGCGAGAGGATATGGCTGCGGCGCTCAAGGCATTGACGGCTGCGAAGGATTGCCGCATGATCCCGTCGAAACTGAGGATGTTCCACCCCGCCAGGATGAGCAGGGGCGAGAGCATGAGGGCGAGATTGCCGACGCCGATATAGCGCGCGAGAGATACGGACTTTCGCATCTAGTCCACCCGTACGAAGGCGCCGTGGTCGATTTCGAAGAGAAAAAGCCTTCTCGACGCGTCGCCCGAAGCATCGAATGAAATCTCGCCCTGCAGACCTTCGAAATTCCGGATCGCGAGCAGCTCGTCCCGCACCGACTGGGCGTCGTAGGCGCGGCTCGATGCGAGCGATCTTCCCAGTATCGAGGCCGCCTCGTAGCCGAACAGGGCCGTGAAGCTCGGGGTCTCGCCGTATATTTCGCGGTAGCGGGATACGAATGCCTTGCTTGCGGGGCTTCGGTACTCCAGATCGGCGATCGAGATCGCCACAGCCCCGTCCACCGCATCGCCGCCGTTCTGCAGCAGGTCGGGGGTGAGCGGCCAGGGCGGAAGGAATATCCGCATTCGGAGACCCGCCCGATCGAGGTCCTTGGCTATGAGCACCACCTCCGTGCTGGCCGCGACTATCACGATCCCGTCGCTCGAATGGCGCTTCAGGGCGGTGATGATATCGCCGCCCGGCACTCCCTTCTTCGAGTCGAAAAAGTACGAGAGCGACAGCCGGCCGCCCTTTTTCCGATACTCGGACGAGAAGGCCGCGAAAACCGCCTCGGTGTACCGCGCGTTCCCGGAATCGCCGACGAAAGCCACCCGGGTCTTTCCATAGCGGTCGATGGCCGTATCGGCGAGCGCCAGCCCATAGGAGGACGAGGAGGCGTTCACGCGGATGAAGAGATCGTTCTTGCCGCTGAAATTCGGGTCGGAAACCGTCGGCGAGATGATGAGCATGGCGTGCCGCATGGCCCAAGGGACCGCCTTTTCCGCGGCCTGACTCGTGGTGCCCAGCACGACGAGGGAACAGCCCTGGGCTTTCAGGGCCTGCAGGACGGCCAGACACTCGCCGGAATCATTGTGATCGTCGCGCACGAGCAGATGGAGCCGGGGCATTTTCTGCCGCGCCTTCGGCGAGCCGAGCGCCAGGAGAAATCCGTCCCGCCCGCCAATGCCGACGGCCGAAGACGCTCCCGTCAGAGGACCCACGAACGCGATGTCGAGGGGCGGTCGGGCGCAGGAGGCGAAGGCCAAGGCCAGGATAACGGCGCAGCTCTGAAGAGATGTTTTTAAACGGTTCATCATTGCTTCCTCATGAAAGTATCGGCTTTGCGGTCCGGCAATTCCAGATAGGCTGGGTAGTGTTGCGAAGATTGTTGATGAACCGGGATGATCCCTGCCGGCTGTAGCAGAAACCAGAACGGGCTACGCCCGGTGGTGTCGTCCACAAGATTCGTAACACTACCGATTTTCCTTGATAATCTCCATTTTTGTCGAAATAATGCTATTGAGTTGCAGTCGGCCCTTCGAAAATGCGCTCGCATTGCGGAAGAGACTTGCCGAAGTGACTAATTGCGGAATCGTGGCCGACGAAAGCATCGATCACCGTTGCCCGAGTCGGCACTATCTTCTTACGCTATCGGAGGTCCATCGTGGACCAAATCGTGCGCAGGCGCCGTGGGTTGCTCGCGAACCTTCGTGTGTTCACCAAACTAGTGTTCTCGAGTCTGCTCTCGCTGGCTATGTTCGCCGCCATGTTCGTCGTCACCCAAGCCGGTCTGGGCGGGCTTTCCCGTACCATCCGGGATCAGCAGGACGTCCAGATCGCCTTGACGCGCCTCGTCTCGAGCCTGAAGAGCGAATGCTACGCGGTCGAGCTGTCGATCTACCAGGCCATTTTTGACAAGATGCGCAAGGCTTCACCCGCGGAATTGCAGCATGCCCTGGCCGAGGCGGACGGCTACCTCAGCGCGGCGAAGGGTGACGTGGCGACGCTCGCCGGCCTGAAGGGAGTCCCATCCTCGGTGGCCGTGAACCTGCAACGCACCGCCGCCGCCTTCACGCTGTATTTCCAGCTGGCCTCGACCGCGCCCTCGGCGATCAAGGGCGACGTGTCCCTCCTCGCCGTCCTCCTCGACTCGCTGGAGACGCGGTTCATGGAGCTCGACTCCGCCCTCGTTTCGACGGATGTCGTGGTGCACGGCGCTGGCTCGGCGGCGGCGGCCGCCGCCGAGCGGACCGCGGCTCGGACCACCATCATCGTGCTCGCGCTCATCGCGGCGGCGGCGGCGCTCTTCGCCCTGCTCACGATCCTGACGGCCCGCTCCATCACGTCGCCGCTCAGCTCGCTCGTGGCCCTCGTCGAGCGGCTGGGCTCCGGAGACCTGGGCGGCTGTTCGGACATCGAGGGCAAGGATGAGCTGGGCCGCATGGCCGCCTGCGTCGACGGGGTCGTAGTCGACCTCCGCAATCTCGTGAGCACCGTCAAGGACAAGGTCAACGAGCTCAAGGCGACGGGTCAGGACCTCGCGGCCACGATGAACGAAACGGGCGCCTCGGTGATCCAGATCAATTCCAACATAGCCAACTCGAAGGGGCAGCTCGACGAGCAGTCCGGGGCGGTGCTCGCGCTCTCCTCGGCCGTCGAGGAGCTGGCGGGGAACGTCTCGAAGCTCGGCAGCATGATAGCCGCCCAGACCGAGGTCCTCTCGGGCTCGTCCTCGGCGGTGGAGGAGATGATAGCGACCATCGAGTCCGTGGCCGGCAACGCCGAGAGCGCGGCCGCGGTATCCGCGGGCCTGGGCGAGAAGGGCGCGGAAGGCAAGGAGCGGATCGACGAGGTCAACGAGGCGGTGGCCTCGATCGTGCGCTATTCGGAGAATCTCAACGAGGCCGCCCGGCTCATCACCGAGATAGCCGACCGGACGAATCTGCTCGCCATGAATGCCGCGATCGAGGCCGCCCACGCCGGCGAATCGGGCAAGGGCTTCGCCGTGGTGGCCGACGAGATCCGCAAGCTGGCAGAGCAGTCCACCTCGCAGGCCAAGGATATATCGAGCGATCTCGGACGGGTGGCCGAGTCGATCGAGTCGGTGCGCCGCGCCTCTTCGGCCGTCGTCGAGAACTTCGTCGCCATTCTGGAGAAGTCCGAGGGCCTGGGCGGAGCCGTGCGCTCCATAGGCGGCGCCATGACGGAACAGCGCGAAGGGGGACGCCAGGTCCTGGAGGGGCTCGGGCGGCTCAAGGACCTCACCCGGGAGATCCGCTCGGGCTCGGAGCGAATGTCCCAGGAGAACGGGACGGTCCTGGCCCAGATAGAGCGGCTGCGAAACGCCAACGCCGCGGTCGTGGCCAACAACGACGAGATCACGCTCGGCACGAAGGAGATCAACGACGCGATAGCCGGCACCATGGACCTCACGAGCCGGACCGAGGCCCTCATCGAGGAAGTGATGAGCTCGACGGACAAGTTCGTGCTGTAGCGGAACGCCGGGCCCGGCCGGTCCCGCCGCCCTCGCTGGCGGGGCGGGGCGCCGAGGCCGCGGATGCGAGCGTCGCTCCGCGGTCGTCGTTCCTCTCAGCTCCCCGCCTCAGCGCGCCAAGGCGGCGCGCACGGTCTCCTTGAATTTCCTCCCGCGGTCGAACTCGTGGAGGAACATGCCGAACGAGGTGCAGCCGGGCGATAGGATGACCACGTCGCCGGGCTTGGCCCGCGCCGCGGCCTCGTCGACGGCGGCGCCGAGCTCGTCGAAGGGGCCGAGGTAGGGCACTCCGTCCTCGTCCAGGAGGCGGCGCAGCTTCTCGGTGCCCGAACCGGCGAGGAGGATGAGGAGGCGGCTGCGGCCGTAGGCGGCGCGCACGGGCTCGAAGTCGATGTTCTTGTCGGTGCCGCCGGTGATGAGCACGACGGGGGCGTCGAAACTGGAGACTGCGGCGGCGACGGCCTGGGGGATGGTGGCCGCCGAGTCGTTGTACCACTTCACCCCGTCCTTTTCCGCGAAGTACTCGAGACGGTGCTCGACGCCGGGGAAGCTCGCCATGGCGTCGCGCACCGCCGAGGCTTCGAGCCCGAAGAGCCTCAGGGCGAGGGCGGCGCCGAGGAGGTTCTTGCGCTGGTGCGCCCCCGGCACGAGGAGGTCTCGGCCCAGGATCTCTTCGGGCCCGCCTTCGGCGGAAAAATAGCCGCGCCTGCGGCCGTCGCCCTCGGATCCCTTCTCGAGCCAGGCCCCCGGCAGCCCCTCGTCGCGGTCGGCGTACCAGGCCACGCGAGCGCGGGTCTCGGCGGCGAAGGAGCGGCCCCAGGGATCGTCGCGGTTGCAGACCGTCCACGAGCTCTCGTCCTGGGCCGCGTAGATGAGCCGCTTGTCGGCGACGTACTCGTCCATGGAGCGGTAGCGGTTCATGTGGTCGGGCATGATGCTGGTGACGAGGGCGATTTTCGGCTTGAGCACGCCCAGGTCCCGCATGTCGGCGAGCTGCCAGGAGGAGAGCTCAAGGACGACGGGGGTATCGGCCGTGGTACGGTCGAGAAAAGTGAGCGGCGAGAGGGCTATGTTGCCGCCCAGGAAGGCTTTTCTCCCCGAGGCCGCCAGCCCGTGGTGGACGGCGCTCGAGGTGGAGGACTTGCCCTTGGAGCCGGTGACCGCGATCACCGGCGCCCGGCTCAGCCTGAGAAAGAGCGAAATGTCCGTCTCCACCGCCTTCGCCGCGCGGATGTAGGGCGAGTCGGGACGGACCGCCGGATTCTTGATGACGAGGTCGGCCGAGCTGAAATCGTCGAGCTCGTGCCGGCCCAGGACGAAGCGGATGCCCAGGCCCGCGAGCTCGGCGAGCGGCTCGGCGAGGGCGGCCTCGTCCTTCATGTCGGTGACGGTGAGCCGGGCCCCGTGGCGGGACAGGAATACGGCGCTGGCAAGGCCGCCGCCGTTGAGGCCCAGGCCCATGACGGTGACCTTGAGACCGCGGAGATCTTCAGGCTTCGATATCGGGAATTTCAAGCGAGAACTCCTTCATGTCGCGCGCGTTGAGATAGGCCTTGGTCGTTACGCCTTCGAGCGCCTCCCTCCAGGCGGCGGGAAGGCGCTCGCGCAGCTCCTCGAACTCGGGCATTTTCTCAGAAAAAGGGCCGTTCCTCAAGGAGTTCTGGATGCGCTCGATCTCGGGCGCGAGAAAGCCTATCGTCCGGTGCAGGAGGGGCAGGATGCGCTTGCGCTG
>Ga0307375_10004780_pt1 | contig 12846 bp, 11 predicted proteins | sample TR1MG_FD_202531 | JGI IMG/M metagenome (GOLD analysis project Ga0307375, IMG submission 202531) | Soil microbial communities from Risofladan, Vaasa, Finland - TR-1 | ecosystem: Environmental > Terrestrial > Soil > Coastal area > Acid sulfate soil | place: Finland: Risofladan, Vaasa | collected... | reverse complement strand
GAAGTCGCCGCGGTGGTGCACGCCCTCGATCTCCTGGAAGCCGAGCGTGCCGCCGAAGTCGAACTGGATGTCGAACGCGGCGCGCGCGTAGTGCGCCAGCTCCTCGGGCGTGTGCTGGTGGAACAGCAGGCGCGCCTCGGTGAGGCCGAGGGCGCGATGCCAGGCCATGCGCTGCGTCTTCCAGTACTCGAACCACTGCATGTGGTCGCCGTCGGGATCCACGAAGAACTGCATCTCCATCTGCTCGAACTCGCGCGTGCGGAAGATGAAGTTCCCGGGCGTGATCTCGTTGCGGAACGCCTTGCCGATCTGGGCGATGCCGAACGGGATCTTCTGCCGCGTGGACTGCTGCACGTTCAGGAAGTTCACGTAGATGCCCTGGGCCGTCTCGGGCCGCAGGTACACCACGGAGGCGCTCTCCTCCACCGGCCCCATGAACGTCTTGAACATCAGATTGAACATGCGCGGTTCCGACAGCGTGCCCTTCATGCCGCAGGCGGGGCACTGCGCGTCGGGCGTGCCCGGCGTGCCCTTGATCCTGGGATCGTCGGCGCGGAACCGCTTCTTGCAGTTGTGGCAGTCGATGAGCGGATCGGTGAACCCCGCCACGTGGCCGCTCGCCTCCCACACCTTGGGATGCATGAGGATGGCCGCGTCCAGCCCCTCGATGTCGTCGCGGGAGCGGACCATGGCCTTCCACCAGCGGTCCTTGATGTTCCGCTTGAGCTCGACGCCCAGCGGCCCGTAGTCCCACACCGAACCGGTGCCGCCGTAGATCTCGGAGGACTGGAAGATGAAGCCGCGCCGCTTGCACAGCGACACGAGTTTTTCCATGACGTCGGGATAGGAGCTGGGCGACATAAGCAACGGGGGAAAGAGCGGGAGCAGCAGGCTGGGCGCTGTCAGTGGACAGCTGTCAGCCATCAGGAACCAACAGCGCACCGGACGCATCGGGATGGCGGCCGGCCACCGGCGCCGTCCGAACAAGCGTCTAAAGTTATACCAGTGCCGCGGCCCGTGCTCGGCCTGGCCGTCAGGTATCGAGTTCGGCGCTCAGCGTGGGGCTGGGCGGCACCGGCTGCCCCGTGAGGCGGGCCATGATGCGGTCGCCGTGGTAACGGCCATTCTCGATGAACACCTTGTTGGCGTCGAACCCCGCCACCACCACGCCCGCGATGAACACCCCGGGCACGTTCGTCTCCAGGGTCGCCGGGTCGTGGGACGGCACCCCGGTGGCCGGGTCGATGGCCACCCCCACCTCGCGCAACAGCGTCAGATTGGGGGCGAAGCCCGTCATCACGTACACCAGCGAGGCCGGCAGGCGCTCCTCGCCGGCCGGCGTCGCCACCAGCACGGCCCCCGGCCCGATGGCCATCACGCGGGAATTCCACCGCACCGCGATGCTCCCCTCCTTGGCCCGATTCTCGAAGTCGGGAAGCACCCAGGGCTTGATGCGCTTGTCGAAGGTGGGCCCGAAGTGCACCAACGTGACCCGCGCGCCCGCGCGCCACAGATCCAGCGCCGCCTCGGCCGCCGAGTTGCCGCCCCCCACCACCACCGTGTCCTGCTGGAACGCCTCGTGCCCTTCGTGGAACACGTGGGCCACGTGCGGCAGATCCTCACCCGGCACGCCCAGCTTGTTGGGCGAACCGAAGTATCCGGTGGCCACCACCACGGCCGCGGCGCGGATGGTCCGGTCGTCGCCGCCACGCGTGCGCGTGCGCACCTGGAATGCGCCCTGCGCGCCCTCGATGGCCAGCACCTGTTCGTACTGTCGCACCGCGAGCCCGAAGTGCTGGACCACCGCGCGATAGTACGCCAGCGCGTCGCGCCGCGTCGGCTTCTCGGCGGCGACCACGAATGGCATGCCGCCCAGCGAGAGCTTCTCCGCCGTGGAGAAGAACCGCACGTACGTGGGATAGTGCGTGATCGTGCTCACCACGACGTTGGCGTCCACCACCACCGCGCGCAGGCCGGCGCGGTGCGCCGAGATCGCGGCCGCCAGCCCGCACGGCCCGGCGCCGACGATCAGCACGTCGTAGTCGGGGCGCTCGGCGCCAGCCGCCTGGGCCGTCATGCGAGCCCGATGATCTGATCGCGCCGCGTGCCCACGCTCACGTACGTCACCGGCGTGCCGACCGTCTCTTCGAGGCGTTCCAGATACCGCCGCGCCGCCGCGGGGAGATCCTCGAGCTTGCGCGCCGCCGACGTCGCCGTCTTCCAGCCGTCCAGCCACTCATAGCGCGGCGTGATCCCCTCCAGCGCCGCAAGATCGGCCGGGAACTCCGTGTGCACTTCGCCCTCGAACTCATAGCCGGTGCAGATGGCCAGCTGGTCGAACGTGTCGAGCACGTCGAGCTTGGTTACGGCGAGATCGGTGAGTCCGTTGATGCGCGACGCGTAGCGGACCACCACGGCATCGAACCAGCCGCAGCGGCGCGGACGCCCCGTGGTGGCGCCGAATTCGTTGCCGAGCGTCCGCATCCGTTCGCCCTCGACTTCGTCCAGTTCGGTGGGCAGCGGGCCGTTGCCCACGCGTGTGGTATACGCCTTCACCACGCCGAGCACGGCGTCGATCATCATCGGCGAGATGCCGGCGCCCACCGCCGCGCCGCCCGACGTCGTGTTGCTCGACGTCACGTACGGATACGTGCCGTGATCCACGTCGAGCAGCGATCCCTGCGCGCCTTCGAGCAGCACGGCGGCACCGGTGTTGGCGGCCCGATAGATCATCAGTCCCACGTCCTCGGCCAGCGGCAGCAGCCGCACGGCCAGCCGGTCGAGCAGCGCCATGGTGTCGTCGCAGGTCACGCGCTTGTCGCTGCCGAACCGCTGCAGCTGCGCATTGGCGTGGCTCACCCCCTGCTCCACCAGCACCTGCAGCCGGTCGCGGTGGCGCAGATCCACCACGCGCACGCCGCGCCGGGCGATCTTGTCCTCGTACGCCGGGCCGATGCCGCGACCCGTCGTGCCGATGGCCTGGCTGGCATGGCTCTCGCTGTCCACCAGCTTGTGGTACGGCAGCACCAGATGGGCGCGATCGCTCACGTACAGGCGCCCCTCCACGTCCACGCCGTCGCGTACCAGCCCGTCAATTTCAGTGAACAGGGTGTCGGGGTCGAGCACCACGCCGTTCCCGATGGCGCAACGCACGCCCGGGTGCAGGATGCCGCTCGGGATCTGGTGCAGCACGAAGTGCGAGTCCCCGAGGTCCACGGTGTGGCCAGCATTGGCCCCGCCCTGGTAGCGCACCACCCACTGGGCGCGCTCGGCGAGCACGTCCACGAGCTTGCCCTTGCCCTCGTCTCCCCACTGCGCGCCCACCACCACGATGGTGCGCCGGTTGTCGTCGAACATGCGGCTCCTGAGAGGTAGAACCTGCCGGCACGAAAAAACGCCCCGGGTTGCCCGGGGCGTTGAGTCAATCTACGGCGCCGCAGGGTGGTGTCAACGCGAGCGCGTCAGGTGAGCGCCGCGATCACGATCCACACCGCCATCACCGCGCCCAGTGCCACCTTCATGGCCGCGGCCGCGGCCCGTCCCAGCAGCGCACCCGTGGCCACGCGCGCGGCCGCCCGATGGTCGACGCGCACCGTCAGCTCAGCGGCGAACGCGCCGAAGAAGGCGCCAAGGAATGCCCCGATCACGGGGCCGATCACCGGCACCGGCACGCCCACGAACGCGCCCGCGAGGCCGCCCAGAATGGCCCCCCAACCGGCGCGCCGCGATCCGCCGTACTGCCTGGTGTACCGCGCCGACAGTGTGAATTCGAGCACCTCGCCGATCAGCGCGAGCAGGGCCACCACGACCACCGTGGTCACGCCGATGCCCGCGCCCCGCACCGCCAGCCGGAACACGAGCGCGGCACCCACCATCACCCACGTGCCGGGCAGCCCCAGCGGGATGAGCAGCAGCGCGCCGAACAGCACGATGATCAGCAACACCATGGCCATCAGCACAGCTCCTTGACCAGAGACTCGAGGAGGACGGCGGCGGGGGCGATCCCACTCCCCTCCAGATGCCCTACGGAGTCGCGCCGCGTGTGGATTCGCAGCAGGGTCCGTCCGGTCGCCCGGCTGAGCGTGGCGCACACCCATCCGGCGCGGGCCAGCGCCACGCCGTCGGTGAGCACGCCCCACGGCAGGCGGCGCGCCCGCACGGCGATGCCAGTGTGGCGCGCCGCGCGCGCCGCCGCCGCCTCCACACACCACGGCCGCCGCCCCGACGTCAGGAGCAGGAACGCCCCGCGGTCATCTATCGTGTCGCAGTTGATGGCCGTGCCCGGCGTCCGATGGCGCGCCCACGCGTGTGCACCGGCCAGCCCCACCTCCTCGGCGTCGGTGATCAGCACGCCCACCGGGACGTCCGGCCCCAACCGCGCCGCCGCGCCCAGGACCGCCGCCACCCCGGACGCGTTGTCCACCGCGCCGGGCGAGTCGTTGCCGGCGGACGCGAGGCCGAGCAGCGCCCCCCCCGCCGCGCCGGCGCCCCACACCCACCACGGGTGCGGCCAGGCGTGGCCCGCGGCGGCGAGCGCGAGCACCACGAGCATTGCCGTCCACGCGCCGATGCTGAGGGACGCGCCCACGGCGCGCAGCGCCAGCGGATAGCGCTGCGACTTGGAATCCAGATGTGCCACGAGCCACACGCGCGGCTCGACGCCGCGCACCGCCTGGAGGTTCACGCCCGCGTCGCGCGCCGCGGGGAGCGCGCTGGCGGACGCGCCGGTGAGCCAGCGCGCCAGACTGACGATGGCCGCCAGTGACACCGCGGCGAGCACGGTCGCCGGCGCCGCACCCGCTCGCTCGGCGACGCACACCACCGCCGCCAGGAGCGCCACCGACGCGGTGCCCACGGCGGGCATGCCGAAGCGTGCCGGCACGGTGGAGTATTCGAACGGATGTTCGGTCACGGCAAAGCCAAGGAGCTGCAACTGCTCGGCGCAAAGCCGGCGGGCTTCGGACAGCGCTTCCGACCCGGTGCCCCGCCCGCGAACCGCCAGTGCGCGCAGCAACCATGGGCCGGGGCCCGCGTCGCGATCGGCAACCGGCACCGTCAGGCGCCGGCGGCCAGCGCCCCCTCGGCGAGCAGCGTGCGCACGCGCGCGAGGTCTGCCGCGCGGAGCGGGCGCAGCGGACTGCGTACCGGCCCGCCGTGGAGGCCAACGGCGTCGAGCGCCGCCTTCACGCCGGCCACGCCCAGGCCGCCGACGATGGTGGCGGCCAGCGGCTCCAGGCGCGCCTGCGCGGCGGCGGCGGCCGCCTCGTCATCGGCCGTCATCGCGTCGTACACGGCAAGCGACAGCGCGGGGGCAAACAGCGCCACGGCGAGAATGGCGCCGCGCGCGCCGGCATCCAGCGACGCCTGGAGCAGCGAGCCGCTGCCGGTGAGCACCGAGAAGTGCCGCCCCTGCGCGTTCACGTAGACGGAGATCAGATCGCGGTCGCCCGAGCTGTCCTTGATGCCCACGATGTTGCCGTGCGTCGCCAGTTCGGTAACGATCGAGGGCGAGATCGTGAACCCGACGTATTTAGGAATGTTATATAAGATGACCGGCACCGGGCTCTCATCGGCCACCCGGCGGAAGTGTCCGAGCAGGGCGTCGGCGGTCATCGCCGCCGTGTAGTAATGCGGCGACACCACGAGCACGGCGTCGGCCCCCGCCTCCGCGGACTCGCGGCAGCGCCGTACGGTGGTGCGGGTCGCCTCGGCGCCGGTGCCGGCGATCAGCAGGCGGTCGCGCGGCATGGCGCGGCGTGCCGTCTCGATCAGGAAGAGCCGCTCGGCTTCGTCCAGCAGCACCGCCTCGCCGGTGGATCCGGCCACCACCAGGCCGTGCAGCCCGGCCGCCATGTGTGCGCGCGCGTTGGCCTCGAACGCCGCCAGGTCCAGCTCGCCGGACGTCGCGTGGAACGTCGAGGCGACCGGGCCGAGAATTCCCGACAAGTCCATGGGCTACGAACCCATGAAGTCGAGCCCACCGGACTGGATGCCGTCCATTGTCGGACCGTCCGACGCCGGCGCCGAGCCCGTCTCCTGCGCGAGCGCTGCTTCCACCCCCGACATCTGCACCGACTGCGAGAGGCGGCCGAACATGCGCAGCTTGAGCTCGAAGTCCGACGGGTTGGTGGACGCCGCCATCGCCGTCTCGAACATCACCTCGTGATTCCGCACGAGATCGGCCAGGTGCTGGTCGAAGGTCTGCATGCCGTACTGCTCGCGCCCCGCCTCGATGTAGTCGCGGATCTCACCGATCCGCTTGCCGTCCGCGATCATGTCGCGCACCGCCGGCGTGACGATCAGGATCTCGGCCGCCACGGCGCGCCCCCGGCCGTCGCGCCGCTTGAGCAGCCGCTGCGACACCACGGCGTGCAGCGACTCGGCCAGGCGGATGCGCACCACCTCCTGCTCCTCGGGCGGGAACATCGCCATGATGCGCAGGATGGTGCTCTGCGCGTCGGGCGTGTGCAGCGTGGAGATGAGCAGGTGGCCCGTCTCCGCCGCCTTCATGGCCGTGTCGATCGTCTCCGCGTCGCGCAACTCGCCGATCATGATCACATCGGGATCCTGTCGCAGCGCGGCGCGCAGCCCCATCTTGAAATCGGTTGTGTCGGACCCGATCTCCCGCTGCGTGATCGCCGAATTGATGTCGGTGTGCAGGAACTCGATCGGGTTCTCGAGCGTCAGAATGTGCCGCCCTTCGTTCTGGTTGATGTAGTTGATCAGCGCCGCCATCGTGCTCGACTTGCCCGAGCCCGTCACGCCGGTCACCAGCACCATGCCACGCTCCGCCTGCGCCACCCGGGCCAGCACCGGCGGCAGCTTGAGCTTCTCGAACGTCGGCACCTCGAACGGTATGGCCCGCATCACGATCATGAACGTGCCGCGCTGCTTCATGATGTTCACGCGGAACCGCCCGATCCCGGCCGCCTCCCACGAGCAGTCGTAGTCGGTGATCTTGTCGATGCGCGCCTTGTCGTCTTCGTTGCCCATCAGATGCAGGGCGATCGTCCGCGTCTGCTCGGCGGTGAGCGTCTGCTTGGTGAGCGCCACGAGCTTGCCGTCGATGCGGGCCCGAAACACGTCGCCCGCCTTGATGTGGAGGTCGGATGCGCCCCGGTCCACGGCCGCCTTGATGATCTTTTCCATTGCTCAGTATCCGGCGTGTTTGTCCACGAGATTGCGCAACGGCTCACGCCGGACGTACCGATTCCAATTGTCCAGGAATAGCGCCAGCTGGCGGGGCCAGAAACGCAGGGGGGACACGGCCGATACATGCGGCGTGAGCAGCGCAGATCGAAGCTGCCACAGCGGGCTCGACGGCGCCAGGGGTTCTTCCGCGAACACGTCGAGCACCGCGCCCCGCAACCGCCCCGCCGCCAGCCGCGCCGCCAGCGCCGACTCGTCCACCAGCGCCCCGCGCGCCACGTTCACCACGATGGCGTGCGCCGGCAGCCGGTCCAGCCGCTCGGCGCCGAGCAGTCCCTGCGTGCCCGCCGTGGCCGGCGCCGCCACCACCACCACGTCCGCGCCCGGCAGCTCGGCATCGATCGCCTCGGGCCCCACCACGCGCGCGAATCCCGGCGGCACACCGCTCGCCGGATGCCGCCGCACCCCCACGCACGTGGCCCCGAGCGCGGTGAATCGCGTGGCCACCTCCGACCCGATGCCCCCCGCGCCGATCACCAGCACGCGACAATCCGCCACCTCACGCAACAGCGATTCGCCCGAGACGAAGAACGATTTGCTCCACGTGCCCGCCCGCTGCTGATCCAGCGCCACATCGAGGCCGCGCAGAAAATGCATCACGCCAGCCACCACCGACTCGGCGATCGGCGGCCCGTGCACGCCCGCCGAGTTCGTGAGCCGCACGGCGCTCGCCACCATCTCGGGAAACAGCAGCGCCCCCATGCCGGCGGTCGCCGAATGCACCCACTGCAACCGCGCGCCGGCCACGAACAGCGCGCGCGAGATCCCGAACCCGAAGTACGCGTCCGCCCCGGCGATCGCCGCCAGTGCGTCGTGGCTCGGCGTCGGATTACCGTCGCCGTCGGAGGTCGTCGCGGCGCGCACGAAGTGCACACCCCAGCCCGGCGGCGACGCGGCGACGATCTGCGCCTCGCCATCCGCCTTGAGCGCCCAGTTGCGCGACGTCGACGCAAGGTCGACGACGAGCAACCGCTCCGCCCTACCCGAAGTGGAAGTGTTGGACGTCATCGCGTTTCATGATGTGGTCGCGCGCCTCCTCGAACTGGCGCGACGGCCCGCTGAGCCGCAGTTCGAAGGTCCGGTCGCCCACGTGGTCGAACACCTGGCGATCCAGCACCCGGATGCCCGCCCGGTGAAGCGTCGCCGCCAGATCCTCGAAGCTGGTGCCCGGCTCGGTCCGCACGGTGGCGTTCACCGTGCGCCGCGCGCGCCGCAACCGGTGCTCCAGCGGGCTCATACCGCTCAGCACGATCATCACCAGCGCGCCGGCGCCGAGCGCCTCCACGTAGAACCCCGCGCCCACCGTCGCCCCGATCGCCGCCACCACCCAGATGGTCGCCGCCGATGTGAGGCCGACGATCGTTCCCCGCGCCTGCATGATCGTGCCCGCACCCAGGAACCCCACGCCGGTCACGATCTGCGCCGCGATCCGCGTCACATCGCCGTAGGGGTGGCCGTCGGGCGAGAACCCGATGTCACCGACGACGATGGAGAGATGCATGAACAGCGCCGCGCCCACGCAGATCAGGATGTTCGTGCGCAAGCCCGCCGGCTTGCCCGCAATCTCGCGCTCCAGCCCGATCGCCCCGCCCAGCAGGATGGCCATCGCGAGCTTGGCCAGCAGCCCCAACTGGAACGTGGCGAGGAATGCGGACATGTCAGTCGAGCCCCATGCGTTGGCGCACGTCGCTCATCGTCTGCTGGGCAATGGCGCGGCACGCCGAGGCCCCCGCCGCCAGCACCTCGTCCACGCGCTCGGGGCTCGCCCGCAGTTCCTCGGCGCGGCGCCGGATGGGCACCAGCTCCGCGTCCATGTTGTCGAGCAACACCTTCTTGCAGTCGATGCAGCCCCACCCCGCGGTCGTGCACTGCTCGTACACCTGCTTCACCGTGTCGGCCGGACTGAACGCCTTGTGCAGATGGTAGATGTTGCACACGTCGGGATGCCCGGGATCGGTGCGCCGCACGCGCGCCGGATCGGTGGCCGCGGGACGCAGCTTCTCCCAGATCTCATCGCGCGGCTCCAGCAGCCCCACCGTATTGCCCATGGACTTGGACATCTTGGCCTTGCCATCCAGACCCAGGATCCGGCGCGTGGGCGTGAGCACCGGCTGCGGCTCGGGAAAGTAGTCTTCGCCCCCGCCGAACGCCGCGTTCCAGCGGCGCGCGACCACCCGCGACAGCTCCAGATGCTGCACCTGATCCTCGCCCACCGGCACGAGATCGGCCCGGTAGAGCAGGATGTCGGCCGCCTGCAACACGGGGTACATCAGCAACCCCGCATTCACGCTTTCCTGACGGCTCGCCTTATCTTTGAACTGGGTCTGCCGCTCCAGTTCGCCCAGCGGCGTGATGGTGTTTAAGATCCACTGCAGTTCGGTATGCTCCCGCACCGCCGACTGCACGAACAGCGTGGCCACGTCCGGATCGACGCCCGCGGCCAGCAGCGACACCGCCATGTCACGGCGACGCGCGCGCAGCGCATCGGGCTCGTACGCGACAGTAATCGCGTGATAGTCCACGATGCATACGATGGTCGGATGCTGGTGCTGGAGCTGGACCCAGTTCTTCACCGCGCCCAGGTAGTTGCCCAGATGCAACTCGCCCGTCGGCTGAATACCACTGAAAATTCGAGACATTGCGTGAAGCTATGAGTGCGTCAGACCCCTCGCAAGCAACGTCACCCTCCGCCGCCGAGCGCGCCGACCGCCGCGCGCTCCTCGCCACCTGCGTGGCCGCCGCCGCCCGCGCCGCCGATATCCTGCGCGCAGGCGCCGCCAACCTCGGCCAGCTCACCTGGGACGTGAAATCGCCGGCTGACTTCGTGAGCGACGTGGACCGCGCCTCGGAACGCGCGATCGCCGCGCTCGTGCGCGAACGCCACCCCGAGGCGCGCATGGTGGGCGAGGAGTTGTCGCCCGACGCCGCAACCGACCTCTCGGGCCTCGTATTCGTGGCCGATCCGCTCGACGGCACCACCAACTTCCTGCACGGCTACCCCTGGTACGCCGTCTCCATCGCCGCCCTGCGCGACGGACAGATCCTGGCCGGCGCCGTGCTCAACGCCGCCACCGGGGAACTGTTCACCGCCACGGCCGGCGGCGGTGCCCGCCGGGCGGGCGAACCGATCAGCGTGTCCACGCAGACCGAACCCCTGCGCTGCCTCATCGGCACCGGGTTCCCGTTCAAGCACACGCACCTGATCGCGCCGTACATGGCCGCGTTTCCCGAAATCATGCGCACCACGGCCGGCGTGCGCCGCGCCGGCGCCGCGGCGCTCGACCTCGCCGACGTGGCCTGCGGCCGGTTCGACGCCTTCTGGGAGCTCAGCCTGGCCCCCTGGGACGTAGCCGCAGGCCTCCTGCTGGTGCGTGAAGCCGGCGGACTGGCCACCGACCTCGACGGCCATCCGGCGCCCGTGGCCCACGGACCCCTCGTGGCCGGCAACCCGACCATGCATGCCTGGCTGCTCCACCAGCTGCACCGTGGCGCGGCACCCCCGCCCCCCTCCGACGCCGGTTGACAGAAGCCCCTCACGGGCGGTTAACTGCGAACGTTGGTCCCTGCACCTATCGCCTTCAACTCCCCGCCGCCCATGCGTCTGGTCGAGTGCGTTCCCAACTTCTCCGAAGGCCGCCGCCCCGAGGTGGTGACCGCCATCCGCGACGCCATCGCCGCCGTGGACGGTGTCACGATTCTCGACGTCTCGTCCGATGAGTCGCACAACCGCAGCGTGATCACGTTCGTCGCCCCGGTCGAGCACGCCGTGGACGCCGCCTTCGCCGGCATGCGCGTGGCGCGCGACCGCATTGACCTCACCACGCACACCGGCGAACACCCGCGCATGGGCGCCACCGACGTCGTGCCGTTCATTCCGCTCGACGGCGCGACCATGGACGACTGCATCGCACTCGCCCGCCACCTGGGCGAACGCGCCGCGGCCGAACTCGAGATCCCGGTATTCCTGTACGAGCGCGCCGCCACGCGCCCCGACCGCGAGAATCTGGCCGACGTCCGCCGCGGCCAGTTCGAGGCCCTGCGCGACGAGATCGGCACGACGCCCGTGCGTACGCCGGATTTCGGCCCCCACCGCGTGCACCCCACCGCGGGCGCTACCGCCGTGGGCGCCCGTCCCTTCCTCGTGGCCTACAACGTCTACCTCGGCCCGGCGTCCAACCTGCCCGTGGCCAAGGCGGTGGCCAAGGCGGTCCGCGGCTCGTCGGGCGGGCTGCGTTACGTGAAGGGACTCGGCCTCGAGGTGGACGGCCAGGCCCAGGTGTCCATGAACCTCGTGGACACCGAGAAGACACCGGTGCACCGCGCGTTCGACATGGTGAAGATGGAAGCCGAGGCGCTGGGCGTGTCGCCCACGTGGAGCGAGATCATCGGCCTCGTGCCCGAACGGGCGCTGTTCGACGCCGCCGCCCACCACCTGCAGCTGCGTGCGTTCGACCCCGGCATCGTACTGGAGCGCAAGGTGCGCGACGCCGTGGCCGCCGGCGTCTCGCTGAGCGGGTTCGTGGCCTCCGTGGCGTCGTCGGCCCCCGTGCCCGGGGGCGGCAGCGTGGTGGCCCACGTCGGCACGCTGGGCGCGGCACTGGCCCAGATGGTCGCCGGCCTCACCGTGGGTCGCAAGAAATACGCCGCCGTGGACGCCGAGATGCGCGACGTGGCCCTGCAGGCGGCGGCCCTGGTCACCGAACTGACCGCGCTCGTGGATCGCGACGCCCAGTCGTACACCGCCGTGAGCGAGGCGTACAAGCTGCCCAAGTCCACGGACGACGAGACGGCGCGGCGCAAAGCGGCCATCACCGACGCCCTGCTCGGCGCCGCCGCCGTGCCCCTCGAGACGGCGCGCGCCTGCGTGCGCGTGTGCGAACTCGCCGCGACGGTCGCCGCCAAGGGCAATACCAACGCCGTGTCCGACGCCGGCGTGGCCGCCCTGCTCGCCGAGGCGGCGTGCCGCGGTGCGGCCTACAACGTGCGCATCAACGTCGCCTCGCTCGACGAGCCGGCCCGCGGACAGGCGCTGGCGCAGGACGCCGCGGCCCTCGTGGCCCGGGCGAGTTCGTTCGCCACCCAGGCCACGCAATTGGTGGAACGGGCCATCGGCGGATGACCAAAGCGGTGGCGATCACCTGATCGCCACCGCTTCTGGGACTCGTCGGCCGGGGCGCCGCGGCGCCCCCGGCGGCTACTGTTCCGGACCGTAAATGCTGTTGAATAGGAACTTGAAGTTCGAGTGCGGCTGCCCGCGGAACAGGATCTCGGGCCCGAACAGGAACAGACTCCCCCGCCCGATCCGCGCCGACGCCGCCGCGACCCCGCCCTTCAGATAGCCCTGGCCCCACGCCCAGCCGCTGCGCAGCGGCGTGTCCGAATCGAACCAGGCCACCGGCCGCACGCCGTGCATGCCCGCGTCGGGCGCCAGGCGGAACACCGGCGAGTTGTTGAAGAACACGTCGAGCCGGCCCGGCATGCCCGCCGCCACCGGACTCGTGGTGTCCACCGCCGTCTGCAGCACCGAGCCCGGCACGTAGAACTGCTCGCCGGTGAGCGGGTGCACTTCGCCGGTGGGCGTCCGTTCGGCGAGCTGATTCTCCACCGGCAGCCCCAGATCGTAGGCGATCGATGTCG
>Ga0307375_10004779_pt1 | contig 12846 bp, 21 predicted proteins | sample TR1MG_FD_202531 | JGI IMG/M metagenome (GOLD analysis project Ga0307375, IMG submission 202531) | Soil microbial communities from Risofladan, Vaasa, Finland - TR-1 | ecosystem: Environmental > Terrestrial > Soil > Coastal area > Acid sulfate soil | place: Finland: Risofladan, Vaasa | collected... | reverse complement strand
CGACGCCGACAACATTCTAAAAGAGTGAATAAAACAGATTTAATAGAACACTTTTCATGTATAAAGTAATATAAAAGAAAGGAAAAAAATAAAGAATTTGTTTATTAGGGTTTTTTGAATGTTTTTATTGATTTTTTAAAGAATTTTTATAAAATATAAAAACAAAAGGAATAACTAATAATGAACAAATAAAATAATACATTAATTCATTATTAAATATTACAATACAGATTATTCCAATTATTAAAATAATTAAAATAAAAACTAAAAAATAAAAATATTTATTCATTTTTTCTCAATCAACTCCAATTTTATCCATAATTAATAATAAGGTTGATTTTCTATATCCACCAGGATAACATAAATAACCTTTTTTTAATTTATAACCTTTTACAATATAATAATTCCATGATTTAATTATAATTCTTTTAGGTTCTAATCTAATTAAATGATTAAATAATATTGTTGTATCTTTAGTATTAGCAAATCCAATAAATTGCTTTGGAGTATTTCCAATTTTTTGATATTTTTTAGCAAATTTATCATTATAAGGAAAATCTATGATAACAGTTTTAAAATCAATATATTCTATTTCATTTTTACTACTTAATGAATTTAAATAATTAAAGACATTCATTTTAAAATTTCCAAAAGAATAATCAATTCTTACATTTCCTAAAGATGATTTTCCACTAAATAAATTTAATGATAAACCAGGTAATATATTTTTTTTAATTATTTCAATCTCTTTTTTACAAAAATTACCAGGGTAATTATTATTTCCATTATCTACATTTATTATTTTTAAATTCATTTTTTCTCAATCAACTCTTTTTTCAATTTTATTATAAATATGTTTTATATATTCATTAAAAAAGATTTGTCGGTTTTCTTTTTTACAATTAATTCCAAATTTTAATTTTAATTCTTTAGTTATTGCTTTTGTCCATTTAGTAGAATCAATTGATAATATTATGTTTTTATGTTTAAAACTATTATAAAAATAAGGAATTAATCTCATCCCTAAACCGTAAATATGAATTTGGTTAAATTGATTATAATCTATATTTTCTACAAGAAAATCTATTATTTTTTTTCCAAATTCTATATCTTTTTTTAATTTAATTAATCTACATAAATTCCCTATAGCTAATATTTTACAATTAACAGGTAAATTAGTAATTAATTCAAAATTTTCTTTAAAAGAATGAAAATCTCTAAATTTAAATTGAATAGTAGTTATATATTGTTTTGAATGTCCAAATTTCTGAATATTTTCTATAGTTTTAAAGATAAATCTATTTGTTTCTTTAGGATTCATATCACAAGGATAATCAATAGATATAAAGACATTATTAGGTAAATTAACTAATAAATCATAAACATTTAACCATTTATCAAATCTAAATGAAATATTTTTTTTTAAATACATTACTTCAGGTTCTAAAAAAACAATTTTATATTTTTTTGAATATTCATTAATTAAATCATAATTAACTATTTGTTTTTTTAAATTTAACCAAAATTTACAGTTAATTATAGCATAATTATTAATTATTCCTTTAGGATAAGTAAAAAAAAGAAACTTATTCATTTTTTCTCAATCAACTCCATTAATTTTTCTAAGGACATATATTACCAACCTTCTTTTCTACCTATTTTCAATATTTTATGAATTAATTCTTGTTTATTCTTAGCATATATATTGAATATACCATGATTTATGGACCGATATTTCCAATCCTTTATGGTAAGGTTATATACTCCATTTTCTTTAGTAATATTCTCGCACCAATAAGAGAATATTATAGGAAAGTCTTTTAGAGAAGGCATTATTCCATATGCCATTCTGATATATTTAACTCCCTTAATATCTTTAGAAATATAATAATCATGATAATTATCATTTCTCTTACATTTCTGACAACTTCCAACATGAATACGGTCGCCGAGTATATCTGATTTACTATGATGAATGCAATCAAACTTACAATCCATTCCTTTAACCATTTTTACTCAATCAACTCCATTTTCAATTTTGGATATAATCCTAATTCCTTTTTAAGTTTAACATAACAGTTTAAACATAAATACTGTTTTTCCTTCTTAATTTCTGGTATTTTTAAAACTACTAAAATATTCTCATTTCTATGAAAACATTTAGAACACTTACAATTCTCTATTACGTTAAATTTAATGTAATTATTTCTACATCCAAAAAGAAATTTAGAAATTATTTCTTTTTGTTCCGAATTTAATTCCGAAAATATTATTTTCTTAAATGTTCCTATTGGATACATTTAATCAACTCCATATAGTTTTAGTAATATTTCATAAATAGACTTTCTATAAAAATCCATTGATTCAATTGGATTATAGGATTCAAATCTATTTATCCATTGATTAACATAACTAAGTTCAATCAAATCAAATTTATATTCCGAATTACAAGTTAAAATAGCTAAAAAAAATGCTTTAAATTTAGAATTTTGAAATTTATTTAACATTCTAATCAACTTAGAAGTTCTAATATTAGAATTGTAAGTTGATTGAATATAAATTTCTTGTTTGAATAATCTATATTCACTTTCTATTTGTTTTTCCATATTTTTTTTCACTTTTTATTTTAATTTTGTTTTTTTAAAATAACTGATTTTGGTATCCATAATCCATTATATTCTACTTTATAAGTATAACAAGACATATAATTTGAATAATAAGAACAATTTAAAATATTCTCATTTTCCAAATCATCAAAACAATTATCTAATTCCACTAAAATAGCTTTTTCTGTTTCAATTCTGATTTGTTTAACATCTATTATTTGCGGAAAATGAATTTTTTCGGAAAACCATTTTTTAACAATTATTTTCATAGTATAATAGAAATTAAACTCTTTTTTAAATAAAATCATACTTTTCATAGTATTATTAGTATTAGTTCATTTATCTTTATTACCTTTTGTTTTAGAACACTTATTTTTCTCTAATTCATACTTATAATAAACATAATTACATTTCTTACAAAAAAAAAGAAATTTATTTATTCTTTTTAATTTATGTCTCTTAAAGTTCATAGTATTAATTCAAAAATTTTTTGATGTTATAATAAAATTTTTATGAATATATCTTACACATAAAAAAATAGGAAAAGCAAATAAAAATGCTAAAATAATAATTAAAGAATCAAAAATGGTAATAAATGAAATTCTCACTTTAACATAAATCATAAAAAAACCTAAAACTTCTAAAATTAAAATATAAATTCCAATAACGATTAAAATCAAAACAGATAATCCTATTTCATAAATAAAATCTTTCATTTTATTTTCCTTTTATTTTTTATTATCCTAATAAATTCGGTATTTGCATCCATTATTTCAATCATTCTTTTTAGATTATCGGTTAAATTGGATGTAATACAACTTTTTTCAGGGTTTAAATCAATAAAATCTGAATATTTCAATTCTCTAATAGTTATAAAAAAAAAAGATTTAATTTTTTCCATTATAATATATTCGCTCTTTTTAGTTTTTCTAAAGTTGTTTGTAATCTAAAAAAATCAATAAGGGAAATTTGAATAGAATGAATTGATTTTAAATTCTCTATATCAGTAAAATACAATTCTTTTTCCCTTTCATTTAAGGATTCATAGATAAGAGATAAAATTCTACTTTTTGTTTTAGTAGTCATTGGAAAAAAATTAAAAAAAAGGTTTAGATTTTTAAAAAAATGCTTAAATTTTATATTAATCAACTCACTTATGATTTTTTCTTAATTTCTAAATCATATGTTCCATTATCATTTTCTATTTTAACTAATGAAAATGGTTGATTAATACCAATTTTAAGTTTATCTATTTTATCCATAAATAAATTGGAAAATGTCTTAGGTAATTCGATGTCATATAGAACATCTAAATCTAAATTCCCTAAAATATCTAATGTTTTTGTTCCCTTAATCAATCTATTGGATAAAACCTTATAATCAACTAAAACAACTCCCTTTAGTTGATTAAACTTCATTTTATTCCTTTCAATAGGAATAAACTCTGGTTGCTTATTCTGAACACTCAAAATGTATTCAATACCATAATCAATTGGAATACTTGTTATTTTTCCTAATTCAAATCGTTTTTTGTTTTCAAACATATTTTTTTTTCACTTAAATTATTTTTTTTCACTAAATTTATTTTTTTAGTAATTTATAATATTATAAATTCATATTTAAATTCATTTTTTCTATGTCAATTCTTTCTTTACAACTTTTTCTTTTTTTGATTATTCTCAGGTAAAATTCTGAATTTTTATATTTTTTTAATATTTTATTTTCAATCATTTCTCTTAATCTCTAATTGTTTTAATATTAAAATCCTATTTTCTTGTTCAATTAACTCAAAATCATCATTTATCGAGTTTGGATTAGTAGTTAAATCAGAATTGATTTTTCGCTTATGATAATATGTATTTTTATGTTTAGTAATAACAAAAACGGTTTTTGAATCTTTATATCTTTTTTGACATAAAAAAAATGAACCTACTTGATTCACTTTTGTTCCTAATTCAATATGTTTTTTCAGTTTTTCCTTATTATTAAGATAATCGTTCTTAATTCCTTTAAATTTAGCTAAAAATTCTTTTCCACTCTCTCTTTTCAAATCAATTGAGTAATATTCTTTTGAATCTATAGCTTGAAATTCTTGAAATTCCGTCTCAATACTCCACTTTCCTAAATCATTAGAAATATATTTCTGTAATGATAATAGGTTTTTTCCTTCAATAACGATTGAATCGGTATCAGTATAATAAACTTCTATTGAGTTTTTTTTACATAATTCAAGCATTTTCCAAATTTTAAACCTTACATAAGATGTTATTAAAATAGCATTAATCAAATTATTTTCCAAATATTTTTGGAAAATTTCTTTTTCTCTTAAAAGTGAATTATTAGTATCTATAATAGTTTCCTTATCAAAATCTATATCTGTAATATCATTTACAAATTCATAAGATTTTCTAAGAGGTTTTTGACCAAATTTACCGTAACCACTATTTAACAGAATTTTAATAAAATAAACATAAGGATAATCTTTTCCAAATTCTTTTTCATATTGTTTTCTAATCTTATATAATTCTCTATATAGTAATTTCAGATTAACTCTTTTATAAGCATAATAAACAAAATGAATTTCAATAATTTCTATTTCTTTTCTTGTAAAATATCCATGTTTTTCTAAATATCTATATTCATATTTAGTCATTAATACTGTTTTAATACCATTCAAGAACATAACTTTATTGTTAATTCTTGAAGGGAATAATGGATAAAAATTGTTTTCTCTAATCGTTAATTCCATTGCTATGGTATTTGGATTATTAAATTCAATCTTATGAGTGGAAAACCTATAACATTTTCCATAACTTAAATCTTTTTTACTCATATCTGAAGGATAAGCTGAGTTTATATCAATATATTTTCCGTTTTTAAGTAGTTTAAAGGAAAAACATTCAGTTCTTCCACCGAAATAGAACTTTCTGATATTAGTTTCCATATATTTATCTACTTGATAAAATATTTTAGGATAAAACAGTTTTATAAGAGTTTTGCTTAAACTTGCTATAGTTAAAGGAAGATTTTTTAATTTCCAACCTAAATCAAATGTATTATTTAAAAAATCTGAAAGTTGTTTTAATGCTAAAAACGGAATTTTACAATCATTTAAGCAATATTCTTTAGCTTTTTTCAATTGAATTTCATTAGAGTAATCAAAATCAAATTCAAGTTTTTCCAATTTAACCATTTTTCCTAATTTAGCAATAGAAGTGTGAGTAAATAGTGAAAGTGAATCCTTAAACTCTAATATGCAATCATTTCTATATTGTATTTTATTTCCACTTTTATATTTTCTACTTTTAAAACATTTAATATTGATTATACTTGAATTTGTTCTCAATACTTTAACATTATCAAAATAAGAATTAAGAAAATCTATGAAAAATTTAGAATCAAATGTTAGATTATGATAATAAATAATCTTTTTCTTTCTAATAGATAAATCTGAAACAAGTTCTAATAAATATTCATTAAAATTAATTGTAGAAAATGAGTAAATTTCTTTTTCAGTAATAAAATCAAATTCTATAAAACACCCTAATTTAAAATCAAGTTCATAAAAATCTAAGTCAAATTCATTCAAATTATCCTTAAATTTAGTAGTTTCTATATCAGAAAAGATTATTCTCATATTAGTATTGAATTTTTAAAAATTGATTTTATGGAATTTCATATTGAGTAAAAATAATATCAGAAACATAAATATGATATTTTGGTAATTTTGATTTAGAATCAACATTAAAAAAATAATTTTCTAATCGAATTAAAGCTGAAGTAATTTCTCTTTTTAACTTAGTTAAAGTATTACAAATAGGAGTTTTTATTCCTAAATCAATATTATCGTTATAATATTCTTTTCCAAAATCAACTTCATACTTTTCTAATCTTAATCTTAAACCAAACATAAATTTAATTTTAGGATTAAGGAAAAGTGAATTTTTAATATAATTCCAAATTATATTCAAGTCAATATTAATATAATTCTTAATGTAAGAAAACCAATTATCAATATTAGGAACATTATTCCTAAAACCATCAATTCTAATTTTCTTTTCTCTATATTCATACTCATAAGAAATTTTGCTTAAAAAACCTTTTGGAATAACAATATGATTAATCAAATCAAATTTTTTATGATAATTCAGATATTTAACAACTTTCAGAAAATCAATATTTAAAAATGATTTTCTTACATTTACCTGAAAATCCCTTACTAAAATATTATTAGAAAAATGTTTTTCATTTGTTAATAATCTTAACATTCCATCTAAAGAATTTTTTGTATTTATGATTTTAGAATTTGGTGTTCTTATTTTTCTAATATTGAAAAATTCTTGATATTTTTGTTTAAATTTCTTAAATCCAAAATTACCTATTAACTTAGAACCCTTATAACTTGATTGATATAACTCAATGTCATCATAAAATTCTTGTTTTGATATTCCTAATAATGATAAAGCTGAATTAATATCTAAAACAATATTCTCATTTTTAGTTGTATAACTCATAATATAATATATTGAATTTTTTCCTTTTATATTTCAATAATTAATGTAAAATTAAAGTTGTAAATCAAAAGATTACATTATTGAAATTTGTATCTTTATGTAAAAAACCTAATTCTATGCTCAATTGCTTATATAATTTCATTTTTTTTCTTGAATCTTTAGTAAAAGTAGATATATTAATTTCTAAATCGTCTAAAGTTTTTGAGTTTTCCTTAATTATTTCAATAATGTTTCTTGTAGATGGTCTATTAACAACTTGTTTGGTATTATAATATTTAATATATTGTAATGGATTATCAATCTTAAACCAAAAATTTTGTTCCTTTCTATTTATCATTACAAATTCTAATATATCTGAGTTTAAAGCATTACATTTTTTACATTTTTGGTTTTCCCTATTAAAATCTGTAAATCCACACACATTACAATAAATATAGGGAATTATTTTATATTCCGCATTTTCCCTAATTCTTGGTAAAAAATCTGTTTTATCATGTCCTACTAAAAATACAAAAAGATTATTTTTCCTTCTCATATTTTCCATTGTAGTTATTAACTCATTCAATCCTTTCATGGAGTTTCTTGAATCATCTAATCCAATAAAACAATTATTTAAAGATGTGTGTGGTAAATAAACATCAGGTATATAACGAAAATTATGTAAATCAAGTAATACATTACTATAAATTATATTGTTTGGATATTTTTTTGAATATTCTACGGCAAAAATAGTTAAAGCTAAAGTTTTTCCCGAACCTACGTCCGATTCAAAATAGGAAAAACTAAAACCTTCAAAACTAAATTCATAACTCATTTATCTCACTTTTTTATTTTCTTTTATCTCTATTAAAGAAATTAAAAAATTTCCCTTCATTTTCATTAGATATATTTGCTATAACATTACTTCTATTTTTATCCATTTTAAGTAATGTTTTTTCAAATTTCCGTTTAATATGTTTTTTATTTTCTACTAAACTCAAATCTTTTTCTGAATTAGAACAAAAAAATCTTTTCATAAATGGGTTCATAGATAATACTGAAATAGCTTTTATTTCTCGATTTGAATATTCAGTAATATCTAACATATTTTTTCTAATTTCAGAAAGTTCTTTAATCAAATATTCTTGTAATTTATCGTTATTATCTCTATTTAATGGCTGAATAACACTCATTTTATATCCCTTTTAAACTATTAATTTCCGCATTATAAATATTGCTGAAAACTGAATAGCAAACAAAAATCGTGAGTAAAATTGATAATACATATAATACAACTTGATTTATTGTTATTTTATGTTTTCCTAATACTACTTCATTATACCCGCTCTGAGTATAAGTTTGAAAATCTTGACTTGTATGATACATTGGAATAATAGCTTTTTCTAAAACAATTTTATCTATTCTTTCACTTTCAATTGATAATATTGTATCTTTTTCACTTTCAAGCTTTTCTTTTAAAAATTCATTAAATCCTTTAGTATATTGTTTGGTTTTCGAATTTATTGCTTTTTTACCATTAAGTTGATAAATTTGAATATATTCATTAATCTTATCCAAATCAAAAATATCTATATTTAACTCATCGATTTCTTTTTTTACAATACTTTTTTCGATTGTATCATTTATATTTGAATCTTTAATTACATCAATAGTATTTTTTAATAATGTTTCTTTTTCTAAAATCTCATTTTCAGTATTATCTTTTACTAAAATAGGAAAATTTGTTTGCACCATTTTCATTCTTATAGAAAGTGGATAACCTTTTTGTAGAGACCAACAAGGTTTTCCAAATAGAACCTTAGTGGGTTCTAATAAAACAAATCTTTCAGTTTTATTTATTGTTAAAGTATAAGGAATACTTGTTAAAGGTTTTATTGTAGTAATCATTAATTCAGCGTTATGAATATATTCAATAAAACCTTTAAACCCTAAAGTTTTTTCCAACCATAATTGACTTTTAGTTTCTTTCATATTTTTTTTTCACTCTTTTTAAATTTTACATCCATCCAAATAATAAATTCTTAATTTTAAGTATTAAATTATACATCCACCTTAACGGTTCTATGAAAAAATCAAATGCTTTTTTCAATCTTTCAGCTCTTACAATATTTCCTTTTGCTTTAGATATTTCATATTTATACAATAGTAAAAAGCAAATCTCAGTATAAATAGCAATAAAACTGAGAAAAACTATTATATTTGTAGTAATTTCATAAAATATTTCTAAAAATGCTAAAATTAGAGTTTGCATAGATAAATTAACTATATCAAATATTTCATCAAAATTTCCCGTGCATAAAGTAAATCCCCAAATCATTAATGAAATAAAAAATGCTATTAATCTTGATAAAAAAATCATTATTTCTCTTAAACCTTCATAATAAAGCCATATTAAAGCATAAAAAATAGCCCATCCAATAGAAATTAATCCTATTAATAGATAATAGAAAACAAAATTATATAATAGTTCAAAAACTAATAAACTAACAATTAAATAGAGAAATATGAAATTATATAATATAACAATAACTAATCCAAAATATAAGAATTGTAAAAACAGTAATATCATATTTACAATCCAAAAAACAATATTTAATAAAGCATTAATAACCCAATTAAAAAAATCTCTTACTCCATTAAATAATCCCCAATCATCTGTTATTAAACCAATCGTTTGATATTCTATTGTATCAGAATTATAATATATTCTTGAAGTTTCAGTCGTTGCATGAATGGAATTAAATGAAAAACTCCAATTACCTATATTAACTTCACTTTCTACTGAATAAAAAATAACTCTACTATATTCCCAATAACCATCGAAACCATTCGGTTTTTCCAGTTCAGATAAATCTGGTTCAGGGATTGGTAAAGGTGGAGGAGTATAATAATTTAAAATACTTGAGAAATAACCACACTCTAAGAAATTATAATAAAAATTAGTATTATTAACTTGTAAAGTTCTAATACCAGCTAAATTATTATGTGTATAAAATGTATTATTAAGATAATCAGAACCATTATTTTGGTTAAAATAGTCAATATATCTTACTTGTAATGAATCTTGATTACCATAAAAAGTACTTCTTAAACCAGCGTCTATGATTTTATCATATCTATATGTAAGAGCATAATTTCGATTAAATGCTATAGCCGTTCTTATATTTAAAAGCATATTTGTCGCATTATAAGATAAAAATATTTGAAAATCAACTTCAAATTCAGTAATAGGTTCACTTACATAATCAGAAAATTTGAAATTAGGATTATGATAATCAGTAATCCATCTTGGAATAGCAATTGAATCCCTATATTGCCACTCCCATGTTAAATAACCTTCACTGGAATTAAAATCAAGATTGATGTAAAATTTATTAATCAGATAATTAGAATTATCGAATGAATCTAATCGAATTTTTACTGATTGATTTAATCCATTTGCAAAAGAATTATTATTTTGTATATCATCAAAATATAACTGAATAATTTTGAACTTCTTATCTACTTGAGCATTTCCCTTTAATCTTAAAATTCTTGAACAATTTAATAAATCGGTATTTATAAAATTATCTGTAATAAATCTATTTCTAAAGTTATTAACTGAACTTGCTTTTTCAGAAAGAATGGAATTATAAAGACTAAATACTTTATCAGAATCTAAAGCATAATAATTAGTAGATAATAAAGATTCTATATTCTGTATTTGAGTTCTCATATTACATGAAGTCTTATCATCTATTTTAGAAATTTCACCATAGCTTAATGCATCCAAATAACTATAACAAGTTAAAGAATCCTTTGAATAAATATGAAAATAATCCATATATACGTTCTGATAATTAGATAATAAACCATATTGATTAGTATATAACCAAACATTATCAATCCAAATAGTAGCATAAAGAACTTCAGGTACATAATTGGTAGTCAGTCTAATAGAAAAATGATACCATTTATCAGAAATATATGTTAATAAATTCTCTGTAGTATATATACCAGAGTTCATATAGGCTGTAATCTTATTGGTTGCTTTTACAAATGTTATAAGTATATATATTCCATTTGAAGCCATAATCTTAATATAATGCTCATTATTATTTACCTCTGTATTCCAAAATTCGATATAAAGAATATCGGTTATTTGAACTAACTCCTCATTGTCCTTACAATGAGAAAAATTCATACTACTTTCTTCAAAATAATATTTTGCTGAAACTTCGGTATTTGTATCAGAATCCTTTATATATAACTCATTATTATGTGCCGAAAATGATTGAACTCTTGACGTTGCACCTTCTCCTTCAATTACATTCCATGATTGAGGTTTTTCACCATTTGTATCATACCAAAAAGTTTCTACACCATCGAACCAACCACTTAAAATTGTTTTTTCTGGTGTATAATCTTCATTTTCTAAGTCTTGTGAATATTCTAATCCTTTTATTTCGTTATTGCTAAATAAAAAAGCTAATATAATAATTCCGATAATTCCGAATAATATATATTTTTTATTTTTTTTCATTTCTCTCACTTCTAATCATTTTTATTTGATAAGTATTAAATTCTAATATTGAAACTAATATTAAATAAAAAATATGAATTTGAGATAATATTATCATAGAAAAAAACCAAACTATAATATATTTTAATTTTCTTTTTTTCATTTTTTAACCATCTTTTTCAAATATAGTTGATATAAATACCATTAATGTAAAAAATAATACATTTTTAATATAAAATATAATACCTAAAACTGAATTAGTTTCATAGGTTTTTTCAAAAAATCCTATAAAGATTAAAAATTCAATATTAAAATCAATTCTATAACCAATATAACCGAACCCACTTAAAGCCGAAACGATAATCATAATTATGAAAATATAACCAATGTAATTTCCTTTTAAAGTTAAACCAATAGCTAACATAATCATTCCAATAACAATAGTAGTTAATAACATCCAGAACATTCCAATAATATAAGAACGACCAGTAATAATATATACATCAATAATATGAAATAAAAATAATGAAACTAATATCTCAATAACACTTAATAATAAAATCCAATAATAAATAGAAATTTTTGAAACTTCTCTATGTTCCAAACTTCTAAATGAGTAAATAATTAAAATTAAAATTAAAACTAAAATAGTAAAAAATAAAAATGAAAAAAATGATTCAGGTATTATTATATATTCTATACTCATAATTTTATAATTCTATATTTATATCATTTTCAATATCATTATTATCTAATCCTATATTTTCCCTAATTTCTATTTTTTCATTTATTTTTGTTCTTATTAATGCTCTATAAATAAAAAATCCAATCCAAAAAGGAAAACTCAATAACGATAAGAATATTAAACTTATAATAATCAATATTAAATGAATTTTTCTAAATTCCACTTTATAGTATTTTTTAGCAATTAAACATCCGAACCAAAATAATACTGAGATTATTGTTCCGATAATTAGAGAAACAAAAACAATTAATATAAAAGTAAATTTTTGAATTTTCATTTTTATTAAATAATAAATATATATTCTATTAAGAAATATATATTCTTTCTTTTATATATAACTTTTGTTTTCAAATATAACTAATATAACTAATATAACTCAGTTATATTTTTGAATAAAAGTTATATTTTTACCTGAAAATTGCTAATAATATATATTTCATGAATTTATGAAATAATGAAAATATAGAATGTTGTCGGCTA
>Ga0307375_10004778_pt1 | contig 12849 bp, 4 predicted proteins | sample TR1MG_FD_202531 | JGI IMG/M metagenome (GOLD analysis project Ga0307375, IMG submission 202531) | Soil microbial communities from Risofladan, Vaasa, Finland - TR-1 | ecosystem: Environmental > Terrestrial > Soil > Coastal area > Acid sulfate soil | place: Finland: Risofladan, Vaasa | collected... | reverse complement strand
GTTGTAAACTCTTTTTCGATGTCGGTTGGAATGAGACCAGCTTCGATTTCCAGGTTGCGTTGCAATTTTCTGAAGTAGCCGGGGTGTTTCTTTTTGCCCGGTTTGTTTTGTTGGGCCCCGCAGAGGATTTCCCCAGAAACAGGGTCTTTGCGCAGCGATTGATTGCCCACCGTAGAGTTGTAGATCTTGCCTGGCTTGCCTTCTTCCTCAATCTTCCAAAAGTACTGCTTGGTGGGAAAAAAGCCGTTCCAGCGATCACAGCAAATCGACGCAACGCCCGTGTACAGGGCGGAGGGTATCTCGGTCTCGGGTGCTGCGACTTTGCGCAGTGTACGGTTCTGGCGCTCGAGAAACGCTGTGTTCGTAATGGTAATCGGTCGAAAGCGGACGTAGCGCCACAAGTACTCGAAGAAGTAGGCCACGATCGATGACTGATAGATGTCCATGTTGTTGAAGATCGAGATCGAGTCTTCGATAACAAAGTCGCAGCCTTCTTGGAGCTTGTCGATGCGAGCGAGGTCGCGAATTGTCGACTCGGTCAGACCAATGTAGGCCAACTCCTCGGCATACAGATTGCCCAGTGGGTCCAAGTGCTGCACAAAGCACTCGACCATCCACTGCTGTTCAGCCGTGATCTGGTACTCGACCGTCAACCGCGCTGCATTCTTGTACACACTGTCATAGCGGCGTTCGTCGGACTCCTGTATCACTCGGCACATTGCCTCGATGTTGCCAAACGGTCGCCGATTTGCAACTTTCTGCGACGCCTTGATGCTCAATCGCTGCTGCAGACCGAACACATCCACAACGTGCAATGTGTGCCGCCTGTCGAGTACGATGCGCAGCAAATCCATGTTGACCAGCGAACGACTGGTCAGCTCAAAGCGGTAGGCCTTGCGCACCACATCGTGCACCGCGGCGTTGTAGCGCAGCTGTGTCGCCATAAACTCCATCAGTATGTCGTTGATAAGCTTCTCGAACTTCAAGCGCTCATTCTCTGCGATCTGCTCCACAGTTCCGAACAGTTTGTCCAGCAGTTCCTTCACCGTTGGGTGATCGCCATTTGTGAACAGCGAATTCAACTCCATTGTGCAGCGGAAATTCGGCACTTTGTCACAGTGCTCGTAGAGGCCCTTCAGCGAGAGTTCCAGCAACAGAAGCATCAAATTGCGCATTGTAATGATAGCATCACTGCGCTTCTGCAGCTTCGGTGCGCCGTGAAACTTCAACTTGCCCGGCTGCTTCAGCTTGTTCAACTTGCGTAGCGAGTAGATCAGCGCGTCCTTGGAAAAGATTGTTTGGAACTTTGCATGGCCACAGAGACGCAGATTGTTGCGGTGCTTGAAAATCTCCTGCAAAAAGAAGTAGTACTTGCCCTCAAACTCGCCAAAGAAGTTCACATACAGCATGGAATTGGCGAGGTTCGGCAGCTGGCCTTCGTGCCGTTCGCGTGTTGGTGTCGGCCAATTCGCGGCCAGCATGCTCATCACCGGCTTGTAGTCCTGCATGTCTGCCCACGGCGTTACGGTTGTCGGCAGAACAGAATGCGTCGCAAGCCACTCGTCGTCGCGCACTTTCACTGAGGGCCCACGTTCCAAACACGCACTCACCAGATCGCAGTGCGAATTGCGCATGAGCAACAGCAGATAGCGTTGACGCTGCTGACTCGGTCTTTCCAGTGCTCGTAGTCGGTCCAACATGCAGACACGAACCAGCGCAGTGAGCAGGTAGCTGTTTTGTTGCCACGGCTGCGTGCCGATGCCAACTGCATCGGTGTGAAAGCCAGCCGGCAACAGATAGTCGAAACTGTGAATGCCAAGCAGTTCTAGAAGTCTCCCTGCATTGCCATGAAAGGCGAGCATATCCTTGACCCAGGTCGCAGCTTCGCCAAATTCGCGTACAGCCAGCTCTAGATTCTCAACTAGCGCCGCGTACTGACGATTTTCGTTGTCTAGCATCATCAGCAATTCCCGGAAAGTCCTGTTCATTTGCTTGATCATTTCCTCGGCGTAGCCAGAGAGCGCAGCACGTCGGTTGAGCTCAGTGCCATCGACTTCATCATCTGACCCAACTACCGGTGCAAACGCACTGATTGTGTTGCTAGGCCACTGCAGTTGAGCGCTTTCGCGCAGATCAAAATGCAGCTTGGCAAACAGATCGCTTGCTGCTTGGTAGGCGCCAAGTTGAGCGCGGCGAATCGCGGGGAAAAGCTGCTCGTACTCGTAGCCTTCTTGGAGCAGGGCAGCGCTGTGTGGCGGTTCGCAGCCGTCGCCCGCGCTGTAGAGTCGCAACAGTTCAGAGTTTGGCTGTGCACGACCGAGCACAATTGTCTCGAGTTCGAGGAATTCGTAGTCAGACACCAGAAAGCAAAGCTTCTTCGGCCGTGGGTAGCTGGCAAAGTAGCAACTGGTCTCGGTGCCGAGCGCCTCGCAGACCATGCGATGTGTACAGATTCGGGCATCTGAGTAGTCGCCGTCGGCCTGCTTGAAGTACTCCTGCATCGGTCCGAACGCCTTGATGTAGTTCTTCAGCTTGCGTTTGGTGCTCAAAGGCAGCGAGGTTAGCGTTTTCTCCAGATGGCAAATTCCGTTGACGACGTACAAAAACGTATAGTAGATGTAGTGGCCTTTGCGCGGCGGGCTCTTGTCGAACGGGTGAATGCAGACGTATTGCCACGGGTGGTAGCGTTTGAATGGCTGTGAAGAGGAGGCGTTGGGGTCGGCGAGCTGCTTGCGTTCCTCAAGCAGTGCGATATTGCCCTTCTCGAACAAGGGGTACGGCTTGTCGCGACACAACGCATCGAGCTGGGTCACGACGTCGCGAAACTCCATAAACAAGTGCTCGTAGGCCATTTCCGTGCTCAGCGTGCTGTGCTTGCTGTGGTGGCGAAAGTAGCGCTCTAGCAGCAAACGCAACGACACAGGTCCGTCCTTTATCCGCGTAATCCGATTCTCGTAGGGCGAGAGTTGTGCAGTTGACGGCACAGTGTTGTTGTTCACTTGCATGAGCACGGCCTCTGTTTCGGCCCAGCCCATCACAATTGTGCAGTTGGTCAGCGTTTCCTTCTCTAATTCGTACTCTTCCACAGTGAGAATGCGCTCCATTTGCCAGGTGCCTTCGCGCAGAATGCCAACAATCGGCCGAAACGCCGCTGTGTTGTACGCAACCACGGGACCAAGAATGCCCGATACATTGCCATTGTGCTCTTGAATGCATGCACTCTTGTCATACTCGCCGATAATGTCGACCTGGTGATAGTAGCTCGCAATTTCCGTGTTGATCGAAGAGCTCCCTGCAACACCGTCCTGCGACACCTCTTGTGTCAGCTGATAGCGATAGCAGAAGACACACAGCGGGTCGAGAAAGAAGCGATCGCCAGGCGAGCCAATCACCGGCACTTCTTCACCAAGCTCGTAGGCTTGCCACTGCAGGGGCGATAGGTATCGCATACACACTGCGCCAGGTTTGCACGGATGTTGAAGTGCAGGATCCCGCAGCGAACGACAAAACCCGGAGATGGCATTGGCACAGGGCGCTTGTCGACGCTGGTCGAATGCTTCGAACAACACTTTGGCAATGTGCCGACTGGACACAACTTCCCGTCGAAACAGCTTCAGTCCGTCGCCAGGGTTTTTGTTGCGGCGCCAGTACTTGGTGTTCTCGTTCACGAGATCTTCGAGTTGCGTCGCGCCAATCGCTGAAAACGAGTTCATTGTCATCATGCGCTTGGCTGGTGGATTTGAGGGAGGCGGTGAAGACGCGTCTGCCCCTTGGCTCTCCAACTCAGTAACCAAACGCTTTTTTTCTTGTTCGCGACGTCGGCTGCGTTCATCGTTGATGAGCATCAAGCTCGAGATTGGCTTGGCGTTGGTGAGCACAGCATTGCGCGGCTTGCCATCAGCATCCGTTCCATCTCCACCCTCTGAGGCCAACGCCTGAGCGTCGGCGGCACTTCTGCGAACATGGCGTCGCCCAATCACAAGGGCCTCAGTGGTGATGGCAGTTTCTGGTCCGCGGTTCTGCTCCATCATTGTCAGCTGAATTGGCTGTTGTTCAGAGGGCTTGGTGCGTGCCGCACTATTCGCTTTGATGCTTTCGCTGATCTCAGCGGCGAGCTGTGCGGAGGTTTGTTCTTTGCTAATCTGGTGTTGGTTGTAGCGATGCAGGGCCTGCAGCATTTTCTGTTCATTTTCTTCGTCCGTTTCCTCGACATCAGGCGTCATGACCAGCGAGCTGACCCCGCGCTCGAGGAAATATTCCAAATCCCAGCCAAAGCGGACCCGCTGGCCTCGCGGTTGTTTTGGCATTTTCAAAATCTGCAAGTGACCTATTCTGAATTAAATCTTTGGATGGGTGGTCTCTTCAGCAGTGGCCTGCCTGAGCACCAGGTCGTGCTGCACAACGTTTATCTCCGAGGTCCTATGGCCGAGACCAGTTTTGTTGCCGTTACCGAGGCCACTGGTGGGTTCTATCCGAAGCAGTGCAATCTCGGCGTGAGCCTGGGCCACAGTATCTTTGCCAACTTGATCACTGCCATCATTGATTGCTACAAGCTGGACCGAGAGAAAATCGGAGCTCTCTACTGGACAGCGTGGGTTGCAAAGCACGAAACCACGATCAACGGAGACGACGGCGAGACCCTGAAATCCGTCTACAAGATTATCAACGATGCGACAGAGTCGGATGTGCTGGCGCGCTACATCATGAATCCCGAATGGGATTTCTATTTTGGTCTCGAAGTTGACAACACCACTGGATTTCTCGGCAACTCCGTCACGCCGCCGACAGAATATCTGATGCCCAGCGAAATGCGTAACTAAACACCCCTTTTAGTACTCAAACTCGCACGACGAATCCGATGACTCGCCGTCGCATTCGCACTCATCAACGGGTAGTTCGCAGCCGGGACAGAAAGCTTCATCGCCACATTCACAACAATACTGGCCGTGGGTTTCAATCTGCTGCTCGCGCGATGTACAGCGCTCTCCGCAGTCACAGGGTTTGGGTGGGTGCAATTTCAAATGTCGTTTCGAGTCGCATTTGCAATAGTCACACTGATCGCACAGCAGGCACTTGCACTTCTCCTGCCGTTTGCCGCAAAAGTCGCACATTTCGCATTTGCACTTGGGCCCGGTTTTGCCACAGTCCGGGCAGATATCGGCCAGCGCTTCTTCCTCTTCATCCGCTGCCGATGAATCAAAGAAAAAGCCGCATCGCGAGCAGATAGTGCTGCCGAGACGCGTTGTGTGTTGATTGTTTGCACAGATCAGCGACAGCACCTTCTCGCGATTGACCAGTGCAGCCAACTCGGCGCCTTCATTCTCCAGGAACCACTGGGCCTTCTGCGGGCTCTTTGGCAGTCCAAACCAGTTGAGAAACATTTGGTCAAGTAGGCGCCGGCTTCCCAGGTGGGCACCGAATCGCGTGTGCTCCGAAAGCAACGCCTGCACTGCCAGCGCCCACACATGTTTCAGTGCAGTCAGCCAGGCGATAGTTTGGGGAAAATCCAAGTAAAACTTCAACTGCAGGTCGCCGCGACTGATGTGCCAGTTCGGCGTTTCCTCATTATCGTCGTCCAGCTGAGCGTAGAATCGAAAAGCAATAGGCTCTTCCGCGCGCCTGTAACGAATACCGAACGAAAGCACCGGTTCCGATCTAAGCCGCCAGTGCATTTTACACTCTGTGTAGCGAGAATTAATTTTCTGGCCGATTGCCGCGGTTTTGCAAAAATTGCAGAAACCGTATTCTGTATGATGCATATCCCATGCCCGGCAAGCGCAACAGGTATGCGCAGCAAGAATTGCCAGGCTTTCTGATCGACCAACATGCGTCGAATGCTGTGGCTCCGGACCCAATGGCCATCGACGAGTTTGACACGCATGACGGTGACCCAGATTTTCCCGGCTGCCCACCAACCCCGCCCTACACCGAGCAACCCATGAAGCGTATCTGCAAAGACCCCCCGGTGCCGCAAAGCGTTACCGAGAATTATTGGCAGCATGTTGATGAGCGAGAGAGCCGGCGCCGACACAAGAAAATGGATCGACTCATGGCCGAGTACACCAGCGACGACGGTGCCTTGATGTGGAATCTTGTGCATGCCAAATGCAAACCCGTAATAGGCCGCGGAGCTGTCGAGGCGAAGTTGATGGTGATTGGCGACAAGCCTTTTGCGGACGAAGTCAATGGAGGCCAGGCGTTCAGTGGCGCCTCGAGTCGCGCACTGACTGATCGGCTTGCGCAGCGGGGACTCACAGAAATGCACTGCTGGTTCACAAACGTACTGAAGATTCGTCCGGAGGGCACGCGACGACCAACCTACGAAGAAGTTGAAGACAGTCTTGGTCTACTGCGCAAGGAAATTCGCATTGTGCAGCCAAGCGTCATTCTGTGTCTAGGCGACATCGCAGCAGCGGTCGCGTTGAATGGGTTCCGAACGTGCGAAGCGATGCTGGGTGATGCTGAACTCGTCAGCTACGACCAAGATGCGCATCACAAATTCAGTGCCAAACCGGTGCGCTTGCTCAAAGACCACGGGAAGCACAGCAGCGCGGTGCGATTTCACGAGTCTCGACTTGTTTGTCGCATCTATCTGATGACTGACATTCTCACGTTTTTCAACATGCCGAATTTCTCCAAACAGAAAGTTGAGTGGCTCGATGAGCTCGGCATTGTTGCTGACCTGACTGCACTTCCGCGAATCCCGTGGATTTCAGCGACAGATTTGCTTTCAGAGCACTTCAAGTCCAAAGGCATCGCGACATTTCAAGACGCTGCAGACCAGTATGGTGCCACATACAGTTCCCCAAACGACACATTCATCGAGCGCAGTGCATTGCACGATGTTCCGCTGCCGGCTGACTATCTTGCTGAGCACGTGGAAGCGAAGAAAGGGTTCTACGTCTGTGTGCATACGGCCAAATTTATTGAGAGCCAAAACGAGTACCGATTCTTCTGTCGCACCTACGAGGGCTACAGCTTTGCACTGCACGTCACGGAGCCGAGATTTGAGTTCTGGCTCTCGCATGCCAGTTTCAATCCCTATGTTGATGAGAATGGCCGTGTTGATTTTCGCCTCGCCGACATCGAAGCAATCACCAGCAATTTCCGTTGGTGGATGATCACGCACTTTGAGGGGTCGTGGCGGTACGAGGGAATGAGCGACGAAGCGCTGTGGGATGCATTCGGCATTACACTCGAGTACAGCTGGCAGCGCAGTGCATTTTTCTATCAACCGGTGCGAACGCGCTTTCTGCACATCACGTTTCGCCGCTACGATATTCTGCGCACGCTCAAGGACTGTTGTCGTGTGACGTTCCCATACTGTGAATTCTACGAAACGAAAATTGGTCCAGTGGAACAGCTCTTCTACACCCAGAACATCTACAGCTATGGCTGGATTCGCATGAACCCAGCTCGAGTGTTTGAAGTCGAGCGCGAAACCATTTGCGACCTTGAGTACGGGTGTGCAGCCAAACACTTGCATGGCCGGAACCCAAACACTGGCCAGGCAAAGAAAGAGTTCGATCGGAAGCACAGCTTAATTCGGTTTGCCAACCTCGACGGTGAAATGCTGAATCAAGGCTCTGGTGCGATGCCAGTGCCTGAGAGCGACCCCATTGTCCGTCTCTGTGTCTATGTTTCCGATACGAATTCTCCGACGCGCAACATTTTGTTTGAGCAGTTGCGACATCGAACAAAGCCACAGCAAGTGTACGACACTGGTCGTACCAACTACAGGGAAGCCGTGGCATTTGTGGTTGGCCCACACCAGCCACTTGCGCCAGATCCATTCGACCCAAAATTCCTGCCCTATGCACCATTGCTGCCAGAAGAAGTGCCAGAGCCATACCTAGAGAAGCCGACTGTGCCCTTTCTTCGCGGCATTTATGTTTGGCGCCAGTTCCTGACAGAGTTTGACAAATGGCTTGGCTTTGTTGGGGAGCATCGCGCGTGGTGCATCCTTCACAGTGAAAAGCTCCGCAAACTGTTGTTGCTTTCTCACGGCGAAAATGAGCTGAAAAACACAAAACCCGTCGACCCAGATGTCTACAAGGTCTGGCGAAAGCGCATGAAGGCGATCTTTGCTACATGGCACACCCGGCTTCCGGATTGTGAAATTGAAAATCCCATGCATCAGCCACCACGCAATCTAGACGATCCCAAGGAAATTGGGAGTGTTCAAGCCAACTGGCATGAGATGCATCCGATCAAGCGCGCTTTTTTCTTCGTCACTGAGGAAGACATGCTTGCGGCGTTTGTCGAGTACAGACGACAGGCCGACATTGATATCTTCTCTGGCCACAATGTCAGCAGCTTCGACTTGAAGTACATCATTCAGCGGATTCAAGTGCTGAATCTGCGCTGGGACCACTACTGGGAAGATCGAGGCAATTTGCCGCTGTCGTTGGGCCGTGGGCTGTTTGATCAGAGAAATCGACGCACTAGCATGAGCAGCGACAGCATTGCAACGAAGAAGCTTGATACACGGGCAAACGGCATGCGCATTTTCACAGTGATTGACATTCCCGGCACAGACATTTTCGACACACTCCACTACGCACAGAAAGACATCCAAGACCTCGATGGCTATACTTTGTCGCAGGTAGCCAACGCTTTTCACCACACTCAGGTTGCTTTAAAAGCCGTCGGCGACACTAAGCACGATGTGCCGTTCTCAGCGATTCCCTCGCTTTTCGCCAACCTGCCGAAGAAACTGACCGATTACTGCATGCAAGATACCGAACTTTGCGAGCGCATTCTCAACGCACTGAACACCATGAACTACGTTGTGTCAACGTGCCGACTCATCGGCTGCATGACCATCGGCCAGTTCTACACCACTGGAGTGCAAGTGAAGATTTTGAATCTACTGATGCGTCGGCTGAAACTGTCTGGCCTTTCGAAGATCTTTCCTGATTACAACCCATTTTCCGAGGAAAATGAGACCCCGGTTGATTATGATGATGCCGATGAAGAAGAAGAAGAAGAGGCAGAGTTGGAAGACGAAGACGCCAATGAAAATGGAAAGACAAACGTCACTCGCGGAAATGTTGGCTACAAGGGCGCCAGTGTGCTTGATGTGAAACGCGGCTTCTATCGTGTCCCAATTCCAACACTGGACTTTTCATCGCTTTACCCATCGATCATGGACGCGGAAAATCTCTCACACAACACCATGGGCTTTCTAGACTGGTTTGTCTCGCTGGGCATTCCCCGTGAGCGCCTCTACACCAGCGGCGAGTTGCATACAAATCCCTTCAAGAAGGGTGCTCGCGAACCCATGTACTTCTTGCAACGCCAGAAATTGACAGAGGAACAGGCTCGTGCGCTACCTGCTCTCGATGATCTACCGGCTGGCCTCGAACAGTGTATCAAGAATCCAGAAGATGGTACCTACACGCCAAAGATCGAGTTTGGTGATTTGGTCATGACTGGTCGAGAGTTGGCGGATGCTCGTGCAATGATCAAGCGTGAGATGTCACAGTACACCACTTCACACCCGCGCTACAAAGTCCTAGATCCCCAACAACAATCAGTCAAGGTGCTGCGCAATTCACAATACGGCTTTACGGGCGTTTCGTCAGGCCGCGGGGCATGCAAACCACTCGGCTCGACTGTTACACATCGAGGTCGTCAGATGATCAACAAAGTGAAGGACGATATGGAGAAGTTTTTTGATGCGACTGTGGTCGGTGGCGATACCGATTCAGTGTTTGTGCTGTTCAAGGGCGTGAAGACGGTGGCCGACATTTTGAAGCCAATCAGTCGTCTGAAGAATGCTGAAGATCCGAATAGTGGCATGGTGACGCTGCCATTTATCTATCACTGCGTGAACCACGTCAATGCCCGCGTCAAGTACCCAAACAAAATTGTGTTCGAGAAGACAAACGAGTGCACGGCAATCTACGAGAAGAAGAAACAAGACGGCACTGTCTGTATGCCAACACGCGACCCAGTGACCGGCGAAGAAGTGTTTGAAGATGGGGGCAAGGCCCAACTGTACAACAAAGGCACAGAGGGAAAGCGTCGCAGTACTGCACCCTACGCAAAGCAAATTCTTGAAAAGTTTTGTGAGATTATGTTTAGCGATCCGCGCGCTGATCTGGAACAACTCAAACGACAAGCTGAGAATTACGTTCGCGAGAAGATCATCGCCATACGCAATGGCAACTACGACTACAGCCAGTTGATTCTGAGTCGCTACTACGCTCGAAAGGACTCTGATTACGCTGATCAGAATGCGCCAGTGCTCGTGATCAATCGCAAGAAACGCGCTCGTGGTGAAGAAGCGCATGCACCAGGCTCGCGCATTCCCATGGTTGTTGTCGAGGGTGCCCGAAATGCTAAGTTCTGGCAAAAAGTTGAAGTACCAGACTATGCGCTCGAGCATCGCATCCCACTCGATATCGAGTACTACATCAACAAGCACCTGGTGAAGCCGCTGATGCGCAAAATCGCCGTCATCGACCCTTCCATGGCGCAACGCATGTTCCCGCCGATCACGAAGAAGACCATTACACTGCGACACGACGACCCACTGACTCGCTATGTCACAGTGCACAAGAAGTGTCTGGTCTGCGAAGAAGTCTGTGCTCAGGGGCGCATATGCGAAGCTTGCGTACGTGAGCGCACACTGGATGAAAATCTCGACATCATTGCACGAGCAGAAAGCGAAGCTACGGAGAAGCTCGAAGAGGCAAAGAAAGTTTGCTATGCTTGCATGGCAATGGATGAGCCGGGGGAAATTGTCTGTGCCAATGTGCACTGCTCGCAGTACCCGATTCGCAAGGACCTTGAGTATGGACTGAAGAAGAAGTTAGCCGAAGGCGATGCACTGCGCACCGAATGGGGCATAGCCAACGACTGGTAGCCAGTTTAATTTAAAGTTAGTCTATGCCTTTTCGCGCGTCAGGGGAAGGATGAGAGGTGGGAGTTGGGATATTCGTTCCGGGTTGTCTGGTTGCACGACAATCTCTTTTCTATTGGATTGTTGTGGATGTTCAGGCCCAACAGTCGTCGGTTGTGGACTTGCGCCAAAGCTGCACAACCCCATACTTAACCGCGCTGCAAATGCCACTGGAGCCAGTAGCATTTGTCCCAGCGATACTGGCAGACTTAAAGCTGGCTGTGCGGCAGAAGGGGTTGACACTGCTGTCTTTTGTTCATTGGGTGTATTCTTCTCCATCGTTTAGATTGTTTAATTGTAAAGTAATGACACGGAGCTTCAATCCAGTACATGTATTTCGTGACTCGCTCGCGAGACACAATACGAACAAGATTTTCATCTACGACGACTTCGAGTGCACTGAATCCGACGCCGACTCTATTGTCTGCAGTCTCTCTACGGTGTTGTGGTCAGAACGCGAATCGGATCTTTGGTGGCGTGCTGTTGCCACCACTGTACTGCGGTTTGCTAGCGATAACAACTGCGTCGAAATCCACATTCGCAGCATTGGCCACACCACCCAGCCAGTTCAAGAAAGTCTCACAGTTTTATTCAAGTAGGCCAATGCCCGGCTTCTTCTTCACCAAATAAATGCCATACTTGTTGGTGGCCAGGTCGCGGCCAGCAAGGAACAGTCCATGTGAGCGCTCAGCACCCATCAGCTGCATTCTCCACAGATTTAGCTTGCCAAAGTCCAATGGCACTTTCGCCATGTGCCACTCGCGGGCTGATGAATTTCTGGCCAAAATCTGCAACTGGCTTTGTTTGAATTCCTCAACAGCGCACGGTGGTCGGGCAACGAAAATGCGGTTCTCGTAGCCCAGTCCTAGCAGATTCTTGCCGCTGAAAATCACTGTTTCTGGCGGGCAGGTGGTTTCGTAATCGAACACCTGATTCCAGGAGTGCGGCTTGTCTGTTCGATAGTAGCCGTGGGTGTTGACGATGTGTGCAGTTGTTTCGTCAAAGGTATGGCCAGGCTCAATCTGACCCAACGACACTGAAAGCGGCTCATCGAATTCATTGTACTGACGCGTCAGGCAAATGATGTTGCTGGCGCGTGTTCTAGCGTGAAAATCACACTCAAACGGGTTGTTCAGTCCGTTGCCCCACATTGACCATGCGCGATGCTGCCGATGAACTTCTTTGTAGTTGTGTGGAGTAATGCCGTAGATCGACGAGTATTTCGGCTGGCTTTGAAGCTTTGCTCGGTCGTGATCTTGGTTGCCGCCACTGCTAATCCACAGCTCTGTTGGCAGTTTGCTCGACGCGTCGGCGGACATCTTCATAAAGCCACCGCTGCGATATGGCACAAACTGTGGCAAGCGTTCAACAATCGTTTGAAATGTGATATTCTCATAGATATTGTTCTCTCGCTCCATGAAATACTCGGCAACAGAGAGCACGTGATCACAGTTCTCTCCATCTTCGCTTTCGCATGTCGCCGCATACACTAGGTAGAGCAATCGTGTGTTGTTGAATCTTGGGGTGAACGCAATATCATACAAGCCCTTGTCTGCACTGGTGTCCAACTTCATACTTGCGGGCATCTTGTACACTTGTTCGACAACACGCCCGTCCTCCTTGGGCCTTGGAATAAAGCGATAGACACCGCCATCGCGTGTGGTGAAGAACAGTTTGCCACTGATTTTCTTTGCATACATATCAGAGCCGGTGATTTCAGTTTCTGTGTGCAGCTCAGTCAGCATCTCCAACTCAAAACGCAAAGAGGCCTGTTCTTCCAGAGGCAGCTCGAACGCCTGCTGCTGAGCAACAACTTGCTGACACTTCTCTTTGCATATTGACTGCTGCACTCGACCCGTGCAGTAAGCAGCGCAGCCGGAAACTGCGGTCTGCCCATACGCCGCAGCGCAGCACAACACTACCAACAAAGAGGACAATGC
>Ga0307375_10004777_pt1 | contig 12850 bp, 11 predicted proteins | sample TR1MG_FD_202531 | JGI IMG/M metagenome (GOLD analysis project Ga0307375, IMG submission 202531) | Soil microbial communities from Risofladan, Vaasa, Finland - TR-1 | ecosystem: Environmental > Terrestrial > Soil > Coastal area > Acid sulfate soil | place: Finland: Risofladan, Vaasa | collected... | reverse complement strand
ATGCGAAGGCCGGCCAGACTGAGACCCGGTACACATTGCAAAAGGAACTCGATGTAGTCCGTCTGCATCGCTGTGTTGTCTTGAACCAGCGGAAGACTTGCAGTATCCGGAAGATTTCCCGCCGACACGTGATGCAGAATCTCGTCTTCCATTGCCAGTTCAAGGGCATCCGGCAGCTTGAAGCCGTCTGCGCCGAAGAGCTTGATGCCGTTGTCCTGCCATGGATTGTGCGATGCGGAGATGACTACGCCGGCGTGGAAGCCGTGGGTGCGCGCAAGGAAGGCAACAGCCGGAGTTGGAACTACACCGGCGCTCTCCACCTGCGCTCCTGCTTCTAGGATTCCGGCAGCCAGCATCGCCGCCAGGCCAGGTCCAGACTCGCGCGTGTCGCGACCCAGTAGAACTCGCGGACTGGCAGCCACTTTACGCAGCGAATGGCCAAGGGCGAGCCCGACCGCGAAAACGGTATTGGGGTCCAGTGGCGGCTTGCCGGCCACGCCTCGAATTCCGTCGGTGCCGAATAGTTTGCGTTCCGGGGTTGTGCTCATCGTCTCACTTCTTGTCCTTGCGGTTGTCCGTTCTGTTTTTCGTTCTGCTTTTCGTTCCGCTTTTCGTTCCAGACTGCATTTGGGAAGAAGGGTTGTGCAACTCTTCCACGCGGCTGGTGAAGCTTCCCTTGCTTACCCGCGTGGTCACCAGGTCCTGCAGCGCAAGCTGGGCCGCGGACCGAATGAGTGCGCCGTCCGGCCCTTGCACCAGGGCGTATCCGCGTTCCAGCACTGCGAGAGGTGAGAGCGTCTGCAGTCGCACGTCCAGTTCCTGCAACTGCGCTGCGCTGCGCTGCGTGATGCGCTCAAGCTGGCGCTCCAGCCGCGTGCTGCAGTGGGACAACTGTTCCCGTTCATGGCTCAGTCGCCGGCGCGGATCGTGGCGCAGCACGCTGGCGGCAAGAGCGGAAACGGCGCGCTGTCGCTCTCTCAACGTGGCGCTCAGCGATGCCTCCACACGGAAGCTCAGATCGTCTCTGCGCTGCTCCAGCCGGCGAAAGAGCATGGCGAACCGGGCTTCCAGTCGATTGACGGCGATGCTGTCCATGCGTTTGCGGGCTAGCATCCATTGGTAGCGCATGGCCCGTTCCAGCCGCAGGTTGTGGCTCTCCAGCCTCTCGGCGATGCGATGCTGTGCCTCGGTGATGAGCTCCGCCGCGGCGGAAGGCGTGGGAGCGCGAAGGTCGGCAACAAAATCGGCAATGGTGAAGTCGGTCTCGTGGCCGACCGCGGAAACCACCGGAAGGGCTGAAGCCGCGATGGCGCGCGCGACGCGTTCACTGTTGAATGCAGCCAGATCTTCAAGAGAACCTCCGCCGCGGGCCAACACGATGAGGTCCACCAGGCCGGAGGCATCGAGATCCGCTATCGCCGTGGCAATCTCCGCCAGGGCCGACTCCCCCTGCACGGAAACCGGATAGAGCAAAACATGCAAGGCGGAATGGCGACGCCCCACCACGTTGAGAAAGTCGCGAATGACGGCGCCCGTGGGAGACGTGACGATGCCCACGGTGCACGGAAAGGCCGGCAGGACACGTTTGCGGTCGGCGTCAAATAGGCCCTCCGCGCGGAGCCGATCCTTCAACTGCTCAAAAGCGAGTTGCAGGGATCCGGCGCCGACCGGTTCCATGGTTTCCGCCACCAGCTGCAACTGTCCGCGCTGCTCGTAAATGCTGACGCGACCGCGCACCAGCACATGCAGGCCATCGGCTGGCCGAAAGCGCAGCAGAAGCGCCTGCCGGCGAAAGAGCACAATCGGCAGTTGCGCTTCCGCATCCTTGAGCGTGAAGTAGAGATGGCCGGAGGGCGCGGCGCGCAGATTGGAGATTTCCCCTTCCACCCACAGATCCCCAAGCTGCTGCTCCACAAGCTGGCGAACGCGGTCCACCAGTTCGCGGACCGGCCAGATGCGACGCGCGGAAATCGGCGCCTCAAATAGAAGGTCCAACTGGCTCGCGGATGGATTGTTCAACGTCACCAAAGTCGAGTGTACATGCTGCGCGGGCAGAGCAGGGAGACGGGTCGAGAGGCGCCGCATAGCGCCGTCTCCCTATGCGGAACCGATCTCCTTGCGATTGGAAATCAGGCTGGAAAGCTCCGCCGCAATCACTTCCAGCCGCGTCGACTCATGGTCAGTGCCGTCCGCGCGAGTGCACAATTCCTCAGCCTTGCGTGCGAGCACAGAGCCCTCAGCCAGCCCGAACGTGCCAAGCACTCCGGCAAGGTTGTGTGCCGCTGCAACAGCCCGTTGCCGCTGCTCCGCGCTGAGGGCTCCCGCAGACAGCGCTGCCGCTGCCACCTCCAGCGCATCCAGGCGCCCCAGCAACTCCGGGAGGAACCGCGTCCACATCCGGTTCATAGTCTCGTTCAGCGTGTTGCGATCCGCGGGATCCAAGGCCGCTCCCCTCAGTCCCAGCCCAGCACGTCAGATATCTGCCGCGAAAGCATGAGAGGGTCAAAGGGCTTGACCAGAACCGCAGCCACATCGAGGTCAGCAAAGCGGCGCTGGTCGCTGGCCTGCACTTTGGCGGTGAGCAGCAGCACGGGAATGTGTTGAGTTGCGGGATTCTTGCGCAGTTCGCGAAAGGTGGTTGGCCCATCCATGCCCGGCATCATCACGTCCAGCAGGATGGCGTCCGGCATGTAACTCTGGGCACGCACCAGCCCCTGCGCTCCGGAGTTGGCTACCATAACCTCCCAGCCCGCCACGGTCTCCAGGCTCATTGCGGCAATCTCTCGAATATCGTCTTCGTCATCAATGATCAAAATGCGGTGCGGCATTCCCGAAATCTCCACGGCCAGCGAAACCCTGCAGCGCCGCTCTCTTTCTCTGCTCCCGAACCATCCATCCCAATCCCAGGTTTGCTGAATTGGAAAATCTTCCCACTCTTTGCGACCAAGCTGCGCATAGAAGTCCTACGTGCCGCGCACACCGGAGATGTGCGGGACGACCTCTTCCATCTGGACCTGCTCATGCAACCGGGTCAGGACGAGCATCTCAAGCTGCTCCGACTGCACCTGCGCGTGAATCAGGAACTCGGTCAAATCCAGCGGGATTTTGCCGCGCTCATACCGAGCCAGCTTGCGGCCCGAAAACGCAACAATCGGAACCTGGGACATCGCCTCCTGGTCGCGCATCCAATCCACAAGGTGAAAACCCTCGGAGTCTGCCAAATCAATGTCGATGACCACCAGATGCGGCTGCATGCTCTGGCACTCTTCTATCGCTTCTTTGCGGTTGCGCGCAAGCTTGGCGGAGGTGCTGTCCCAGGCAAAGACCTCGCCGAGTAAGTAGGCGATCTCGTCGTCGCTCTCCACCACGAGGATGCGCAGACGTTCGCCCGGACCCGCCATCACGCGGACCATCTCACTCATCAGCTCCGCCTCATGCGAATGCCGTTCGTCGCCGTTTTTAGCCGGCGGAGTGTCCTCGGTCTGAGTTTCCAGGCTGACCATGATCGTTGGAGTCTGCATCTCCGGGCTCGCGTGGCGAAGGTGCGGCAACACCTCCCAGCCGTTGATGCCGCTTCGGTTCGTGTCGAGCACGATGGCCTCCACGCCCTCATGCGCGGCCGCAAGGGTCCGCTCCAGCGTTGAGGTTTCCACGATGCGATAGCCGTGATCGGCAAGCTTTGTGCCAATCAACGACTGCGAAGCTGCATTGGCCGTGGCAAGCAGCACCACGCCCGGACCGGAGGCCACTTTGCTGACTCCGGTGGTCGGCGTGGCTTCCACTGGCTGGTAGGGCAGAAAAACGCGGAACGTGGAACCGCGCAGCGGATTGCGCTCTGCCCAGATGCGCCCGTTGTGCTGCTGCACAATGGCACGGCAGATTGCGAGTCCCAGTCCGCTTCCACCCTTCTGGCGCGAATCAGAAGCGTCCACCTGCTGGAAGCGGCCGAAGATGGCTTCCAACTTGTCTGCCGGAATGCCTCGTCCCTGGTCAATGATGGAAAGGGTGACGCCGCTGGAACCGGGCCGCAGCATGATGGACACCGCCGAGTGCGGCGGCGAGAATTTGACGGCATTCGACAGCAGGTTGGTGAGCACCTGAAGAAGGCGGTCGGCGTCGGCGATAATTTCCACCTGCGTCTTGTCGTTGATGAGCAGGACGCCGGCTTGATCGGCCACCACTTGCATGCCGTCCATGGACTGACGCACCAGATCGCCCATCTGCACCGGGCGAAAGACCAGGGGCTCGCGGCCGCTTTGTGCTTTTTCCAGGTCGAGAATATCGTTGATCAGCCGCACCAGCCGATCGGAGTTGCTGAGTGCGATGCGCAGCAGATTGGTCGCCTTGTCACTGATCTCGCCCAGGATTCCGGAGGAGAGCAGGCCCAGCGCGCCACGGATGGAGGTGAGCGGCGTGCGCAGCTCGTGGCTGACGGTGGAGACGAATTCGTCTTTCATCCGGTCCAGAGCATAGCGCTGGCTGATGTCGCGGAAGCTCAGCACGGAACCGGAGAACCGGCCCATGTCGAGAATGGGATTGAGGAAATATTCGGCCGGAAAAGTCGTGCCATTGGGCCGGTAGATGTTCTGCTCGCCCGTGGCCGGTACGCGCTGCGCGACGGCGCGCCGCAGGGCGCAGTCCTCGGCACAGGCCTTGTCTGCCGGGGCGTTGCCGTGCAGCAGCTCATGCACCTGCTTGCCGATAATGCTGGCCGGCGGCGCAGCCAGCAGGCGGGATGCGGCTGGGTTGGCAAAGCGCACCAAGCCGTTGCGATCCACTCCGCAGATGCCGTCGGCCACCGAATGCAAAAGAATTTTCTGCTGGCGGCTCAGCTCCTCGGCGCGTTCCCGCTCGCGAGCCCGGGCCAGCATCTGCCCCAGCGAGGCGGCCACCGTTTCCAGTGCGGCAATGGTCTCCCGGTCTTCGCGAACCCGCATGTGACTGTAAAACTCCAGCACCGCCAGCACCTTGCTGCCCACCTGCACGGGGACGGCCCAGCCGGACACCATTTTGTGCCGCCGCGCCACCTGCAATCGGGGATCGGATGTCGCCTTGGACAGGTCCGCCATCCACATCAGGCGGCCATCTTTCCACGCCTGGCCCAGCATGCTGCCGGCAGGCTCCAGCACCGTGCCCATGCTTTCCTGGATGAGTGATTCAACGTTCTCACCCGGCACACCCCAGGCGGTGCTGAACTCCAGCTGTTTCTGCGCCGCGTTCACTTCCCACTTGACGGCAATATCCCAGCCCTGCGAGACGCAAAGCGCCTCCAGCACGCGCATGGCTGCCGTCTCTGACGAAACGTTCTCTCCCACAATCTGGCTGACCAGCAACTGGAGAGCCAGACGATGCTCGCGCTGCTTCTGCTGGGTCACGTCGCGCACCAGGCACTGCACGGCCACCGGCTTGCCCGCCCTGCGGCGCTGATGCAGGCTGATTTCCAGCTCCTGCAGGTGCCCGTCCGTCCCCTCGTTGCGCATCGGCGCACGGTCGATGGTCTCTCCATCCAGCACGCGGCGCAGCAGGGCAGCGGCCTCCGCGCGGCTGTCCATGGCAAAGGATTCCTCAAAGAAATCGCGTTCGCCGGGCGCCACATTCTCCAGCCCGAAGCAGTGCTTCCATGCCGGATTGACGTAGAGAAACCGGCCGGTCAGGTCCAGCGTGGCCACCATCTCGCTGGAGTTTTCAAACACGTCGCGGTAGCGCTCCGGGCCCTCGCCTTTCAGCGTCTCTTTGCGCGCCGTGGCGGAAAGGTCCACGGACACGGCCACCAGGCCAATGGCCTCGCCATCCTTGTCGCGGAGCGCGGAAACATTCAGCCGCGCGGGGAACAGCGAACCGTCCTTGCGCCGCATCAGCGTGTCAAAGCTGGGAACCTGGCTCGGGGACAACGACCACACCGCCTCGGCAATGGTGGCCATCCGGCCGGCGCCCGATCCGCCCTCAACCCGGCCGAGGTTCTGGATCTCTCCCACCAGCCGGGTGCCCTCCCCGGGGGCAAGCAAATCCTCAATGCGGGAGATCTGCAGCACCTCGCTGCCACGGTAGCCCAGCTGCCGCTCACCGGAGGGGTTGATGTAGGTCAGACGGCCGGAGGAGTCCATGGAGATCACAATGGGCCCGGCCGAGTCCAGCAGGTCTTTCAGCGGATCTCCGCCATAGCGGGCCGCGGCTTCCCGCTCGGCAGCGTTGTCGGCAAGCAAGCGCATCAGCACCGCGACCGTAAGCCCCGTTGCTGTCACAAGCAGCAGCCAGTCATAGCGTGGACCGGCCTCCAGACGCGCAGTAATCCCGCCGCAGGCCATGGCGAGGGCCAGCACGGCCATGGCTGACCAGATGGATGGGGAGGGATTGCGCGCCGACTCTTTCATCTTTCGTGCTCCTCCTCTTGCCGTGCCTTTCCCATGAAGCTAAAACTCCCTTTCAGCGCCCATCCGCAACTGCCCGCACCGGTTGGCTGCCTGCCCGTTTCCGCCTCTGCCCGCGTCCCCACCGAATGCGATGATCCAGGAAACTCATGCAGCCGGCACAGGCCAAAATTCGGGCGATTGCAACACTTGTGCCTATATCCTCCGAGGATACATCCGCTCCCGTGCCCGTGGCTTCATCAATCTGGTGACAAGTCCACCGCCGGTAACTGCTTACATCCAAACTTCCGTGGTATCTCCGGCCCGCCCCTACCCCTGTCTTACGTGTATGTTACCCAAGACTTGTTGCGTCGTAGCGGGAATTCCACCACGCAGTCTCCCGCAAAGTCACCTCTCCACCCGGACGCTATCCTGGTCACACTTCGGCACGGGGTTGCAGGCACCTGCCCCCTATACTGGTGGCATGTTGCGCGTTTTCCGAAACTCTTTTGCGGCGATCCCGGCCCTGCTGGCCGCCTGGACCCTGGTTTCCGGCCCAGCTCAGGCTCACGCCTGGGGCAATGAGGGTCATCGGATGATCAATCGGTTGGCTGCCACCACACTGCCGGCCGACGCGCCCGCCTTTCTGCGCTCTCCGGCCGCGGTGGACGAAATCGAATACCTGGGACCCGAGCCCGACCGCTGGCGCTCTCCGGCCGAGCCGGAGCTGAACGCGGCCCAGTCCCCGGAGCACTTTATTGACCTGGAACTGGCCGATGCGCTCGGTCCCCTGCCCCATCGCCGCCTGGACTTTGAGGCCAAGGTGTTTGCCGCAGGCGAGCGGCCGGAAAAGATTGGGCTGCAGCCCTGGGCCGCCACGGAGGTGTGGGAGCGGCTGAAGGCTGCGCTGCGCGCCTATCGCCAGCTGGCCGCCGAGCACCGCGACACCCGCCCCGTGGAGCAGGCAGCCATCTTCTATGCTGGCTGGCTGGGTCATTATGTGGGCGACGGATCCCAGCCCCTGCACACCAGCATCCAGTACAACGGCTGGGTGGGCCCCAACCCGCACGGCTATACCACTTCGCACCAGATTCACTGGCAGTTTGAGGGAACATTTGTCGGGGCCAACATCCATGAGCCGGAAATACGCGAACGGATGAGCCCTCCCCGGGCCATCGGCGGCGACATGTTTGACGCTTATGTGACCTACCTGCGCCGGACGGCCACGCATGTGGAGCGGGTGTATCAACTGGAAAAGGAAGGTGGGTTTGTGGGAGCCGGAACGGCGGAGTCCCGCGAGTTTACCGCCAAACGACTGGCTGCGGGGGCCAGCATGCTGCGGGACATGATTTACACGGCATGGGTGGACAGCGCCCATCCGGTACCGGATGCCTATGCGGGAAAGTGATCCGCAGAGGCTGGCTCAAGCCACTTCCGGAAGTCTGGACTCGCCTTTCATCTGTACCGGATAGGTAAGAATCTCCAGCTCAATGCTGGCCACCTGGTCGCCGAATGCCTTGGGATGCAGCCGGGTGCAGCGGCAAAGCTCAGTGAGCTGGTTGTGCCCGCACTGGCTCAATTCCAGCCCGGCACCCACCAGCACGCTATAAATTTCCAGGCAGGTCCGGCGCTCAAATTCAAACAGTACGCTGATTGTCCCGGCGTCGTTGGCGCCGCGGCTCAGAACCCAGCCACCGCAGCCAAGAATGGCTCCAGTCAGGGTTTGGACAAGGCTGGTCGGCTTCTCGGTGGAAAGTGCACGCATCTGCATGGCCCACGAGGTAACCGGTAACGGCGCATCTTCGAATTTCATCATTTTCTGGCTCACGATGTCTTCATCGGACGGCGAGCCGGAGTTGTGCAGTCTGTGCGGGAGTCAAACGAAAAGTGCACCGATCTGCGACATTGTCTGGTTGGAGGGGCGCTGCGGCAGCGCGCAGAGGTAATTGAGCGGTACCTCTCGCCCCCGCATTTGCTGGTCGGGACACGCAAACTGACCCGAATGTTGTAGTTTGGATTGCACGATGATTCTCGGCAGTGGAATCGACCTGATTGAAATCGGGCGCATCCAGCAGTCCATGGAGCGCTATGGGCAGCGATTTCTGGACCGCGTCTACACGGCGGCGGAGCAGGCCTACTGCCTGCGCAAGCGCAAGTCCGCGGAGAGCCTTGCCGCGCGCTTTGCCGCCAAGGAGGCCGGCGCCAAGGCACTGGGGACCGGCATCAGCCGAGGCGTCCACTGGCTGGAGATTGAGGTCATCCGTGAGCCCGGCGGGCGGCCTGCGCTGCGCTTTTTGGGCCGAGCCGCGGAGATTGCCGCCGGCATGGGCGTGGCCCGCGCGGCGCTTTCCCTAACCCACACCGCCACATTGGCCATGGCAAGCGTCGTGCTGGAAGATAAATCGGGCGAATCTTCCGAGCTAATCGCAACATCAAAATCAGGTTAGCCAATCTGTCCGAGGCACACTCCGAAGGCATCTTCCCGGGCGGGCAATCGCCGCAAATAGCAGGATTCTCGCTCCGTCTCTGCTATTCTCAAGGCGAAGAAGAAGAAAGCAGCAATCCAGCACGTTGAGGGGAGTACCGTGCCAAGCCGAAAAGAGATTCAGTGGTCACAACTCAAGGTCGGTGCTCTGGTTCTGGTGGCACTGGCCGTGCTTGTGCTGCTCATCTTCCTCATGTCGGCCTCCACTGGCGGATTGTTTGCGCCCAAGATCACGCTGCGCTCTTACTTCCAGAATGCCGCAGGGCTAAAGAAAGGCGCCCCGGTTGCGCTGGAGGGCGTCACCATCGGCAACGTCATCCGCATGCGCGTGGTGCAGGACCGGAACCCGACCCCGGTGGAAGTGACCCTGCGCGTGGGCAAGGAATACCTCCACGATCTGCATATCGACTCCACCACATCCATTGCCCAGGCCGGCGTGCTGGGCGACAGCTACGTGGATATTGATTCCACCAGCGCCACCGGACCGCCTCCGGCAGACAATGCCGAGCTGAAAGCGACCGGCTCGCCCAGCATCCAGGATGTGATCCGCACCAGCGAAGACTCGATCGCGCATGTCACTTCTCTCACCCGGAAGCTGGAAACTCTGGTGGATACGCTGAACTCCAAACGCGGAACCATTGGCGCGCTCATCAATGATCCTGGCTTCTACGCCAAGGTTTCGCGCATCGCCGGCAACCTGGAAAAGATTACCGACAACATCAGTCAGGGCCAGGGAACGCTGGGCAAGCTGGTAAGCGACGACACCCTGTACAACAACGCCAACACCACGATCAGCAACCTGAATTCGATTGCCACAGGGCTCCAGCAGGGCAAAGGTTCGGCGGGCAAGCTGCTGAAGGACGACTCGTTCTACAACAACCTGAACTCGGCGGTGACGAACGCCAACCAGCTGATGACGGAAATCAACTCTGGCCAGGGCGCCCTGGGCAAGCTGGCCAAGGACCCAGCCCTGGCCCACAAGTTGGATGACACCGTCACCCGGCTGGACAACATCCTCACCAGCGTGGATGAGGGCAAGGGCACGCTCGGTCAGCTGGTGAAGAATCGCGCGCTTTATGACCACACAGACGCCACCATGGACGAGGCGCAGCAGCTGGTGAAGAGCATCCGCGAAAATCCGAAGAAGTATCTCGTCATCCGGCTCAAGATCTTTTAGCTTCCGATTGAGCTGCCCTTCTCCGCCCAGGCAGCCGGAGGGTTCTCATGCGTTATCGTGCTCTTCTTGCCGCGGCTTTCGCCGCCGTGCTTGCGCTCATGCTTTCCGCGTTGGTTCACTCGGGGCGCGACCCAGTCGCCGTTCAGGCCGCATCCGGCGCCCTTCCCGCGTACGCCGCCAATGGCGACCTGCTCCCGCCCAAAGACTACCGGCAATGGACCTTCCTTACCTCCGGCTTTGACATGAGCTACTCGCCCATGGCCTCGTCCGGCGATTCCTCCCGGTTCGACAACGTCTTTGTGAATCCCGCGGCCTATGACAGCTTTCTGGCGACGGGCACCTGGCCGGACAAGACCATGCTGGTGCTGGAAGTCCGCGCGGCGCGCAGCCGCGGCTCCATCAACCAGCACGGCGACTACCAGGACACCACCATCGCGGACTTGGAAATCCACGTGAAAGACGAGCACCGCTTCCCCGGCAAATGGGCCTTCTTTTCCTTTGATTCGCCGAACTCGAACGGCACTCTCATCCCCGCCGGAGCGCCCTGTTACACCTGCCACGCCGCACACGGCGCCGTGGACAACACCTTCGTGCAGTTCTACCCCACTCTGCTGCCCGTGGCGCGGCAGAAAAGCACGCTGAGCGCAGCGTTTCAGAAGGAATCGAAGGCGGACGGAGAGAGCCGATAGCGGCAGGCATCTAGGGAACGCGGGCATCCGCCGCGTACGGCTCGCGGTAGGCGCGCCAGAACTCCACAAAGCTTTTCAGGCGGACCACCTGAAAGTAGTCGTTGCCCACCAGATAAAACACCACCGCGCACGCTGAGACCACGCGCAGTGCTTCCGGGCCAAGCTGGTCACTGAACGGCAGCGGCGCCGCGGAAAACACCATCGCCAGAACCATCAGCATCAGCTTCACAATGCCCATCACCAGGTTAATCTCCATCAGCTTGCCGGAAAAGGCTCGGCCCAGGCGAAAGGTTTGCGCCAGCGCGTCGAGGGGGTTGCGTCCTTCCAGCAGGAACAACAGCGGAGCCATGGTCACCGGCCAGCTGATGAGCGCCCAGAGCGTAAAGAATCCGAGCGAAAGGAAGATGGCCCAGATGGAGTAACCCACCAGGTCGGCGTCTCCGTTGGCCGTGATGTGCGTGGCCGCCACCCAATGAATGCAACGCCACCAGCCCCAGAAAGTCAGCCAGAGCAAGCCCAGCGAAGCGCCCTGCAACACAATGAGCGACAGCGGACGAAAGCGCACTCCCGGCTCCAGCCGGCGCAGCAGGACACTGCGGCCAAGGCCGGACATCACCGACCACGCCAGCCAGGCCAGCGGCGCCAGCCAGACCATCGTCGCCAACACCAGCGGCTGGTACTGGTTCCACACGCCGCCCAGCTGCACCAACGCTACCCACGGATTTTGTGCGTCCACGCGGTCAAAACCGGCTGCGGCCGGCGGAAGCTCGATCAGGATGCGCTGCCACTGCTGCCAGCACACCAGCAGAAAGGGCACGCCGAAGATCCAGCGCCAGGCAATCTCCGTCAGGCCCAGCCGCGGACGCTTGAAGACCCACCCCATCTGGTCCACCAGCGTCTGGGTGCCGCGCACCTGCTGACTGCTTTCCAACTCCGCCCTCACTTCACCACCAGATTCACAGCCTTGCCCGGAACCACGATCACCTTCACCACGGTCTTGCCTGCCGTTCGCGCCTGCACTTTTTCATCGGCGAGCGCCGCGGCTTCCAGGTCCTTGGCTGCTGCGTCGGCAGCCACGCGCACCACGTTCGCGAGTTTGCCGTTGATCTGCACGGGAATCTCCAACTCGTCTTCGCGCGCCAGCTCCGCGTCGCTCTGCGGCCAGGGCGCGCGCAGCACCGCGCCATCCTCGCCCAGTTCCTCCCACAGCTCCGCCGCCAGGAACGGCGCAAACGGCGCCAGCAAGAGGACCAAATCTCGCAGCACGTCCTTCGTTACACCGGGCGATATAAATCCAGTTTGGAGATTCACTCCTGCGAATCCGTTCTCGATGGGAAGCTGAACGAAGTAGAGCAGGTTTACAAACTCCATGATGGCAGCAATCGAAGTATTGAAATGCCAACGGCCATCAAAGTCTCCTGTAACTTTCGCGATTGTCTGGTGAAGCTTTCGAAGCAATTTTGTTTCGGCTTCGGTTCTCTCTGAAGTCTCTGCCTCATCATTGCGGTCCGTATGGCCATACTTCGCCGCAAGCCCCTGGACGTTCCTGCAAAAGCGCCACACGCGCCCCAGAAAGCGGCTCACGCCCGCCACGCCATCTTCCTGCCAGTCCAGGTCGCGGTCCGGCGGCGCGGCAAACAGCGCGTACATGCGCGTGGCGTCGGCGCCGTAGCGCACCACCATGTCGTCAGGCGACACCACGTTGCCCTTTGACTTGGACATCTTCGCGCCATCCTTGATGACCATGCCCTGCGTAAACAGGTGGCTAGCGGGCTCGTCATTCGTAATCAGGCCAAGGTCGCGCATCACCTTGGTCCAGAAGCGCGAGTAAATGAGATGCAGAATGGCATGCTCCACGCCGCCGATGTACTGGTCAATCGGAAACCAGTACTGCGCCTTCGCCGGGCTGAACGGCTCGCTCGCATTCTTCGCGTCCGTGTAGCGATAGAAGTACCAGCTCGAGTCGACGAACGTATCCATCGTGTCGGTCTCGCGCCGCGCCGGTCCGCCGCACCTGGGGCACGTCACGTTCACAAACTCCGGCACGCGGCTCAGCGGCGAACCACCCTGCTGCGTAATCTCAATCTGCGCGGGCAATATCACCGGCAACTGCTCCTCCGGCACCGGCACCAGACCGTCGCGGTCGCAGTGG
>Ga0307375_10004776_pt1 | contig 12850 bp, 23 predicted proteins | sample TR1MG_FD_202531 | JGI IMG/M metagenome (GOLD analysis project Ga0307375, IMG submission 202531) | Soil microbial communities from Risofladan, Vaasa, Finland - TR-1 | ecosystem: Environmental > Terrestrial > Soil > Coastal area > Acid sulfate soil | place: Finland: Risofladan, Vaasa | collected... | reverse complement strand
ATCGAAACCGAATTATCGGCTTTACTTTAGCATTTTGATTCTATTTTAGATCATTGCTATTGTGTTCCATCACCGCAGATTAACGTTTATTCGACGTTTCAGCAGGTGAGCCTGATTTATATTTCTCTTTCGTAGACTTCACAATCAAGTAAATATTTCCTAACCGTAGCTTTACTTGGGTAAAGTTTACGACGTAGATCAAGAACCTCTCTTATCTCGACATGATCTTCGTCTGCTGGATATTTAGAGAATTCAAATATCCTATTCATAAATTTAAATCTCACGTCAAGGAAAGAATCTGGATCTTTCTCGTCAACTACATCTTTTACTTTCATTTTCTTCCTCATATAATCTTTGAAGATGTGCCCAGTAGTCTTGGGTTTTATGCTTACAATTTTCCAACGTAAAAGCTCTCGTTATATCATGAACTTTTACTGTATCCCTATCTCCAGCATAAATGGCATGATAGGCTTTAACATTTTTGACAAAGACATCGTAAGATCTATGTCTCCTTAAGAACTCTACCAACGGTACTGCTACCATTATCTTCTTAAAGCGTATAAGTTCTGTTGCTATAGTATAGTCTTTTTTTTGCACAAAGATACGTCTTACTCTTATGCTTCTGTAGTAGAAATCTTTTGTTTTGTGATATCCACTCATGGTTTGAATCCAACCTCTCTATGTTTATAGTTGATTAATCTTTGGTTCCTGTTATCAATAGAAATTAACTTCCTATTGATACATTTCTGAGTCATCTCTTTACTGAATAAATGTTGCAGTATACCTATTTGGATTGCCATATCGCCAATCTCTTGGCACACTTGCTCATTAGCTCTTTCTTCTCGCTTATAATGTATTAGCACATCCATAAGCTCGACACACTCTTCGATTGTCTTATTTATTTGCCAATCCATAGTGTTATTATTAATTGAATCGATTAAAATGTGCCGGTCAATCCTTAAATCAACCGGCTCAAGCTTTAAATCTTTCTCGTTTTTACGTATCATAGACGCCTCATTTCTCTATAGAGTTTACAAAACTAACTCCATTTTTGATTAATGCGACTTCTATGCCTCTATCAGACTCGTTGATCTCACTAATAGGCATCACTGCTGGATGATCGCCCATCATCTTGCTATGTCTCGGATGTCTTAATAGAGCTTCAAATACAAACTTTGCAGATGCTTCATTGGTAAAAATTATTGGTAATGAAGTATCCCATTTGCCTTCTATCATTGGTGTGCTTACAATTAATAATTCTCTGCCGCTATCCTTGCCTTTGAACTCATGACCTATAATAAATCCATTTGGGTATTCACTCATAAGCGTCTTCGTATACAGTTCTTCTGTAGTAGCGAGTGGGCTTACTTTTGCTTCATGCTTAGTCTCAACTTTCTGCTGATTTTGAATCGGCTGTTTAACCTCAGGTTTAGCTTTATTGGCTTTTTGCTGAGCTTCGAGTTTCTTACGCTCTTTCTTTGATAAATTCTGTTTATTAACTGCGGCTGGTAAATCAGCCAAGTTTTTGATTACATTAGGTTTCTCCTTTTTCTCAGTCCCTGAATAGACTGCTCTTTCGATCTGTTTGATTACTGCATTAGTGTTAGAGACTTCCTGAACTCCCTTCCCCACTTGTTTGAGAGGTGATTTTTCATTGATTGGACCTTTAACAAATCCTATTCGCTTCTTTTCATTGGTATCTGCAAGCTTGGAGATTCTCTCCATTTCTGCAGGTATAATTTCATTAATGGCTTCATTTGCCATCTTTATGGTATCTGGAGGCTTTGTCTCTGGAATAGCTGCATGCAACTTCTCCATAAACTCTTGTGCTGTTGCTGTATTAGGGAAATCAATTGCCGCTTTGATCTTCTTAATAAGATCGGCATCAAGTCTTTCCCATGGAACATCTTTGAATCTAAGTTCACCGCTGACGGTCATTTTGTCGTAATTGAATTCTGTTGTACCTAATTTACATTCTAGCAAATCAGATGTATCCATTACGAGGATAGCCCTTTGAGGAGTACCCATTTCGATAAATAATTTTACGCTCATTGTTTTCTCCATTGTTTGATTATTTAACATCTTTTAGCCGCATAGTTGCTGCAGCTCTGTCGTATGATTCCTGAGTTGCGATTGCTTTCTCCCATTCCCTAAATAATCTTGGATTATCTAGTTTCATTATATCGACGGCATCCATCTTTAAGATGTCTTTATTCTTAATCGCACGTTCATAATGCAACGCGTTAACTAACCCGAATAGACCAGTTATTAAGAACATCATCACCCTTCCGTTTAATAAATTATATCTGAATCCATGATCAATGAAGTATATTCTTGTTGTGATTAATCTTTCTTTCTCAAACGATATTAGTTTGTAGTCAAGCTTTTCATCTAATAATATTTCTTCATCTATGCCATAAGCATTCTTGGCTTCATGATAGCAATCTTTGTCTGTAATTGTATATGCGCCGTCTTTGAGCATACCAGTTTGTATCTCTTTCTCAAATGATGGTGGTTTAACGATTACATAATGATCTTTTGTTATTTTATACATCGTTGTTGGTTCTCCACATTGTAAAGGCATCAGTTATATCAGAGGCATAAACCGGTGTTGATGTTTTAGACACCAATCTCGGTCCTTCTTCTACTAATGATATTGATGATGCGTTCTTTAAATCTGGATTTCCCCAATTATTCTTATCTATGTCATAAGCTTGAGCAAGGTAATCCATTGGTATATCGTGAGCTTTAATAGCTTTATATATATCTCTACCTTGTCCGATTAATAGTGCTTGGAGGCCATCAGGCATTCTAATAGTGAGAAGGTCAACGCCCTTGTAATCTAATACAATGGCCTGACCCTCTTCTCTAATCGTAACGTTGAAAGCTTCCCAATCCAGCGTGTTCTGCTGTTCCGGTGTCAATTGTTTTAACATACTTACTCCCGTAGTAAAACGTTTTAAATATGAAATATTCTGGTTTGTCGGGATCAGGCTGAGATAATCTATAAACCATGAGTAAGTGATATTTGTTTGGCTTATTAGCTGTTGCTAATATCACATCTCCTAGCTTAAATGGTGGGTCCATATATCCATATCCGATCCCCCTATCCCAGTCCGCATACCAGATCTTTGTGCCTTCTATATTGTTAAGATAATAATATCTCTTATTTCTCTTAAGATATAGCAGATAATACATGCGTATGCCGTCTTGTACTATCCCTAACGGAGGTTTTCTTCCTTTGGTATGGAGAAATATCCATAATAGGAAGAATGTGATCATATTAGCTATAATCACAATACCTACATATAGCCAAATTTGATTGTTCATGTGTGTAGTCCTGTTTTAATTTAAATTACCTAATTGTGGAGGTTTCATAATTTCGTATGACGCCTCTATTGGTTCCTTTGAATTAGAGTGATTTGACGGAGCAATAAGCCCTAGTTGTGTCCCGAACATTTCAAGCCCTAGCTTGAATGCCATTATCGTCACTTTTGGATCTCTATACTCCGATGATATGATCTTGGCCATCTTTTCAACGAATAGCTCATTCAGATCACTAACACCTGTTATTTCTTTTACTTTATCTTGTACTTGTTGCATATAGGGCTTAAGTGCTTCCATCAATGCCTCTCTAATTAAAGGATCGTCTAATAACTTGTTTATCTGAGACTGTATATGTTGTGGCGTAGATCGCTGAACCTTAAATGCTTTAACATATGCAGTGTATGGATCATAACCTAATGAAATTAACACTACGAATTCTTTTTTCCTGATTGTCATAAATTTACCTAGCTTTGATGTATTACCTAGGCTTGATTTACTAGTGTTGGCTGTTTGTGCATAAAAATTCTTTACGGTGTTGGTCTTGACACCATAGTAGATATATGATAAGCCCATTGGGAACCTAAAACAGTCTGTATATTGACCGTTTCGAGCTCGCTTGTTGGGTAACTTAAACCGACTCAAGCATTGGACCACATAACCATCGTCAGCTACGACCCAATCTCCCACGTGCACATCCGGATTCCACCATGGGCTTTTTATATCGCTTATTTTATACTTTTTAGCTTCTTCTACTGAATCATAAATCTTATGAGTACCAGCAAAACTTCCTTTTCGTACTGTAAATTCTCTCATTATATTCTTTCAATTTTACCATCAACAACTAATTGCCATGGACCACCTCTTATGCCCCATGTTATTTTATGCCCATTCTGAGCCATAAAGGCATATTTGCTAGTGGCTTTATATGCATTTTGTTCCATATATGTAATATCGTACATCTCAACACATCTGCAAAGATTGCCTGGGTTAACTTTAATTGGATAATCTTTACCATCGATTGTAACTTTTGTGACGCTGATATCGTGTATGGCATTATGGATAGCAATAAGTTTTTCTTCTTCGCTCATTGTATTATCCTTTTTATTTAATTGTTGTCTTGAATTCATTATCTTCTACCACCTCAACAGAGCCAAACTTTACTTCAGCCAATGGTACAGATAGCTCTAATTGGAGCGGAATCACACCATTAGCGTATGTTGTAGCTTTGATCTCTACATGATTTTCTTTTACCAATATAGATTCAATTTCGTCATCATCATTTATCTTATTGGTACTATTTAACCATGCTTCAAGTTGATATTTCTTTACTTTAGGCATATTGTCTCCATTAAATGATTTATATGTACTGTGAATATAATAAATAACAGTACGAATGTCAATAGTTTAATCCTAAGTCCACCAAATAAGGCTGACCGTACCTCTTGCTCTAGCAAGCGGCCTATTGACACTGCACTGTTGATTGTTTAAAGCTTAGTAGCTTCTGGTGGGTTACTCTTCCCTTGATTCTGATTCTGGTTTTGGTTCTTAGAGTTATCATGGTAGAAGTTCTTTCCTTCACCCTTACCTTTAACGTTATCGCTAGCGGTACTTTTACCACCTCTAAAATCTTGTGGTTCAGTTTTTACTCTAATAACTCTCATTTTCTGAAGATATCGATTGATTGTCATTGGATCAATCATTGGACCAGGTCTTTTCATCCCTGGAATACCGTATGATACGTTATCTGCAATTATATCGTTTACGACTTGAGTTAATTGTTCGATTCCAAGCTCTGCTGGGCCTTCTTCGTATTGTGGAGCTTTCCACTCAATTTCTCTCTTTTCAACGATTATTGTAACATCGATATTGTCATTTGCACTTGCATCATTTAATACTTTTCTTACTTCTTCTATTACCGATACTGATGCATTAGATAATGTTGATTCAACATCTCCTAAATTCGTTACGGCTGATTTCTTGCCGCTATCTTGATCAATGATTAGAAAACCGGTATCCATTCTAAAGAATGACATATCGATTCTACCTCTCTTGCTTAACTCGAAAGTTGGCAATTCAGGCTTTTTATTTGATGATGTGTCTCTGTTGTCACCCATGGTGAACTCCTTCTAAATTTATTATGTGATATTAATTGTGTGATTTATAAGCTTGTTTGATAATGTGTATGAGCATATAATATACATGTATATACTATAGAGGCTCATACTGCCTTAACATTGACTGGAGTCATTCTACTGCCAGCAGTTAAAGCATATATAAATGACTTCATTACTTAATCTGGGTTTTACCAGTAGGATCTACAGATACGCTAGCATCATATTCTTTTAATGCTTCAATTACTGTATTCTTCTGATTAGCTTTGAGATTACCTCTCACCCATTGTGTAGCAATAGCAACACCTGCAGCGATTATAGATACGCCAACACCTATTGCAATGCCTGTGAATAGTTCTGACATGTGTCCTCCGTTATTTTTTACGTTTAGATTATTTGCCTAAAAAAAATCCTAACTACCATGCTATCGATATAATTGAGTATATGGCATTACACCACATACTCAATTATTGATATACTCATGCTGATGCTGGTATTTTACCAAATCCGAAATCTATTTTAGCTTCTGGTGCTACAACTGCTTTCTTAGCGAAAGACTGTAAAGTACCAGTAGATGCTGAGATATTGTATTCAACATTTAATGCGAATAACAATTTATCATTCACTCGATCTGACTTTATCAGTCGAGCCTCAACGGTTTTACCATTGTATTTCATAGGAAATGTAGCAAATGTTGCTTCACCTGATTGCTTTTGCTTTGTAGCTAAAGCTCCAAGAATCTCATCTGCGACATCTAATGGTGAATGATGGACACCGTTCATTGGATCAACACCTGAATGGCTAATGCTCGCATAAGTTCTATTATCTGAGCCTGTCCATTCACGGATAGTTCTAAACTGTTTACCTAACCATGCTATTGCATTAGTTAGATTAGTATCGACTGCTTGAGCCTCTGCTTGAGCTTCTTCAGTCTCTACTTGAGCCACTGCACCTGCTAATGGCGATTGAGTAAGTTTTGCATTTTGAAATTGCATAAGATATGCTCCTTTTTATTGATTGAAATGTTGATTAAATCGAAAACTCATAATATAATACCATGCCCCAAAACAAACAGAAAAAAAAAGAAGTGAGAGACCATCAAAGCCTATTAGCCTCTCACGCTATATTATTAAGACAATTCTTTAAGCCTGTCTATATACTTCTTGAATTTACTTTGTCGTTGTGCTATTTCAAGCAAGTCTACTTCTTCTACTCTCTCTAGCTTTGTATATGCTCTAGATAGCATTTCTAGATGAGCAAATTTCTCCCTTATCTGATTTTCAGACATAGCTTTAGTAGTCTGATACTCATCATCATCCATTATGATTGATGTATGAACTAGCATTGGATGCGCCATAACATAAGCTCTGCACTCATCTTCAGAACCTTCAAATATAGCTCCAACGCTAATATTACAATGAAATACAATATGATTACCCATGATTATAACTCCTTAATGATTAGTTAATAAATAAATAATTATAGGTGATATCACTCTCGCCTAGGCATTTGAAAGTGTCCATTAGTCTATACTTGGACTTACAGTCTGTCTAGATATCACCTATTTAATAATTTCATAATATATTACAATGCTCTAAAATAAAACTAGCTACTACATTTCTGTAATAGCTAGTGTATTAGACTTCAATCTGATATTATCTACTTGCTCTGGTGTAAGGCTGACTCTGATTTGATAGATCTCAATACCACGTCTAGTCTTATTAGCATAAGATACATAGTTAGGCTTATACTGTGCCCACGCTATAAGCTTTGCTCTATGTTCTTCTGGTATTGCTAATATGTTGATCTTATATCTCTTCATGATTGCACTGTCCTTATTAATTAGTTATTAAATATAATGTCACAAGCAACTACTATGCTGTAATGGATAGCTGAGACTATATATAAGCGTAAATGCTAAGCGAAGGCTGTATCTAGCGCTAATCTGACCTTCATAACCTATACAGATGGTATAAAAACGACCGCGGGGGGTACCATAAACCTAGTGCTAGCGATACCACTAAACTAGTCGGCTTATATTTTTGCTAAAATTTTGGGAAACTCAGGCTGGGAGGCTGGTTTGTTTTGCCACTCGGGTTTTTTCTTTTTTTCTTTTCATTTTCTTCTTTTTTGGGCATTGTAGTTGTTTATGAGTTATTAAGTTTTTAAACTAATTAGAAGGATAAATGATGAAAATCAAACTCAAAATCAAACATTTCTTGCTAACTCTGGCCCTATTATATATCTTAATAAGATCTTACATCAGCGACCAAGATATAGGGACGGTAGAATCTGCTGAACTTACCCCAGAAGAAGCAAGAAAGCTAGTGTTATTAGGTGCACAAATAATGACACTATTATTTTTAGCATTAATGCTGACAATTGGCGTCTGGAAGGGGATTAGAGGTCCTTAAGTGAGTAAAAATAAAAGTGATGCTCGTTTAGTAGAGCTCTACGTCTCAAAGATACAAGATTCCAGCATTAAAATCAAGTCATAAATCAAACAACATCAAAATAATGGAGAAAAGATGATACTTTATAAGTTAATATATAGACTGCCTAATATCCTAGAGTTTAAGTTAATACACTTAGCCAGTAAGGTTATTAACTATATGGAGGATCGTAAGATCTTCATGTCGTCAAAAGGCGTAATAATTTCATATATCGGATCAAAACTGATTCTAGAGGACAATGAGGGCTCGAGCGTTGATGACGTGAGCATTATAATCCCGACTAGGGACCGACTCATTGGAAATCGAAACCTTACCGCATATAAATCTTTTAGATCTTTAACTGATTTAAGTGCATATTCACAAGAACTCTGCAACGCATTTGGCGAATTATCGCATCAAGTGCATAGTTTCGACACGCAAAATAAGACCAGAGGAAGTCCGCGTGCCTACAGGACTGATCCTTATCTTATAGTTCTATCAAAAGAAGATCGCAATCCCGTGTGGTATGAGAGGTAAGACTGAGCTTCTAATCTCATATCTGTTCTGGTTCCGTGGAGCATAAACGTACACGAATAAAGCCTAAAGAAAGAGGTTGGATTTGGAGATCTTTTGCTTTCTTATTAATTATACTATTTATAAATTTAATGGAGTAAATGCCATGGGCAATCAAATGCCAAACGATGAAAAAGATACTCAAGAGACTACCGATGAATCTAGCAATAGGTCAAAGGGAAACTCTATGCTCGACTATACAATGAAGGCATTGGTAGACGCAGCAGTATTTTCGGTACACAAAATAGCCCCAGAAGTAATCGATTTTCTCTCGAGAGTCGGTATGTTTGAGGCTTCTAACGGAATACGTATAAAGAACGGTTATGCGTACAATGAATGGAAAGAATCTCAGAATCTTATATATTTGAATGCTCGAGTAATCGATCGTCCAGATGTTACCCGCTTTCCAACTAATGGCAGGAAGATTAGAGATAATAAGATTGCTATGTTCAATACAGCTATGAAAGAGTTAGCTGACGAAGTTGTGCTTCGATACAAGGGACCAATTGTAGAATCACAGATAAAGGCTGATGGAAGGTACCGGTTTTAAGACTGGAATCTAACGGAAGTTTTTGTTAAATTATATTATTATTTATTCACATTTATAAAGGAGAATCTCATGATAGATTTCTTTTTAACCCCGCTTGGTCAATCCACTCTTGTCTTTCAGATTGAAAGTCAGGACGACAAATTGACTAATTACATTAGAGGTCGAGGCATATTCCACGCCGGCAATGGTTGGAGAGTAGTTGTAGACCAAGAACCAGAAATAGACCTTGACAACAAGATCATCTATTTACAAGGTTCAAACAGTGACCTAGATCACAAAGTTGACAGACATTGGGATCTTAAAGGTAAAGAACTCAAAGAGATAGTCAAACAAGCTACAGCAGCTTTGAAAGAAGCAGTTGAAGCCGCTAAGGTTGTTAAGAAAAGATTCGAGCCTAGGTTCGTTGAAACAGTCTTAATACACCCAGATTATCTTGTGGCGTTCGACCAGGTCTTCAGAAGCGAGCCGAGAATTATCGTAATAAAGTAATTTAAAGCTTTAGTTGGTAGCCCTAGAAGCAATTCGTAGGGCTCTTTTTTTCACAATTTAAATGGATATGATATGGGACCACAGAGGTGTAATTGTTATGGATGTGAAAATTTGTTGACGAGTTACAAAGAACTTGTTAGTGGTATTTGTGAACCTCATGCCGAGCTTATCTATGAAGATAGATTTAAGGACAAGTACTATATAGGTGTATGTTGGGAATGCAATAATATAACTTATGTAGGTCCGAGATACGACAGGAAGAACAATCTTATCATCACAGACAAATACATATTCTCTAAAGGTTGCCTTGCCTGCACGGGTAAGGAAGAAAACAATCTTCAGTGGATGACATTCAAAAATATACCAGACACATCTCACATATCAAAAGAAGATCAAGCAACGGCACAATCAGGTAGTTATCACAATGAAAAAAGTAATAACGTAATCCGGAGTTTGATATGGCCAAAGAACTAGCGAAGCCAGAAGAACAAACTGGTTTGAATATAGGAAGTGTATCAGAAGTATTAAAGGTAGCCGCGAACCTCACAATGATGAAGGAATTCCAGGCTACAGTGATGGAACACATTACATCCCCTTTTAACATCCCCACTCCTAAAGAAAAAATTAAACGGCGTCCTGATGGGTATGACTATATAGAAAATACCTGGATGGATAAAGAATTCAAAGAACATAGTCCGCTCTACGATAATGAACTAGTCCATTATTCTGAAGCCGCTGGATGGATAACTATGATAGTTCGAGTGAAAGATAGGGCGACAGGAAATACAGAGTTAGGTGCAGCTTCTGTCCGCATACAAGTTAAGCAAGGCGTAATGGAACCTACGTTTAGAGACATAATAGACAAAGGTAACAATGTAGCTGCTTGCTTGTCGAAAGCGATTAAAAACGCACAAAGTAGATTCGGTCACGGCGCCGACGTCTACGGTAAGAGAGAGTCTACAAAAACCGATGAAGAAAGGAACAGATTTGATTCCATGCTCAAAGAAGTCAAAGATATATCGAAAGTTCGAGCCCAGCAGTTTGAACAAGGGTGGAATGAAATTGGCGTAGACTTTACGGATTACCTAGATAAATGGCAATCATTTATTGAGAAGAATCAAAATAAAAAGGCTGTAACAGAAAAGGACAACGTCCAGATATCAAGTGATGTATCAGTAATTACAGCTCAATCACAAGTCGAATCAAATGCGAATGCAGAGAAAAATAAACAATTCGTATTTTAATAATTAGCAGGTATAAAAATGTCTTATATAACAAACCCCTTGGAGATGGGAAGTGAAGTAACTTCCACTGGTATCCCTTCCTTCCTAGAGGGAAGATTTATCACACTAAGGATAGTTCCTCCAAAGGGCAAAACAATTAGAGATGGTCTCGTGACTACAAACGCCATGATATCTTATCTAGGTACAGATGGCATCGATGTACCCACCACTTCTGTTACGCAGTCAGGTGATGGGTTATATCATGCAGAATTTCCACAAGGTAAGCGTGGAATAATGGCTACTAAATACCGAGGTCCAAAATCTTGGTATACATTCAGAAATGACAAGACTGGAAAGAAATACACCATTGGGAAGAACGATCCAGTCACAAAGGTTAATGATCATTTTACGATGTCTTTCGTAGAAGATTATTTAGCCAAGAACACTAAGGATTGGGATAAGATTTCTGTCGACGTACAAGCAAGAGAAGATTTAATAGATCAATATTTTGAAGAGATGTATATGTATGGTCTTGCAAAGGATTATAACTTAGCCGTCGAAACCGACAAAAATGAAATCCCTAGAGTTGGGATGATTACTAACTTTTATCGAAAGTATACTCCTCCGAAAGAAGGCGAGAGATTCGGTAACGTGATAGTAACGAAATTCGCTCCTCAAGAAAATAAAGAAACACTAAGTGGCGACTATACTATGGTGGACACGGAAATAGCGGCAGCCATCTATGAAGCATTAACATCAACTGAACCCTCCAAGCCTTCTTTTGATCCAACTGATTTCGTAGAGAATAGCGATGAAAGTATAATATAAGATGGCACGCGATGCCGTCTATATAAAGGACTTAGAGCAGAGCTTCCCCAACTCTGCTCAACAGGTCCACGAAGTGTTGCGAACTTATATAGGCTATAACAAGTTTAATTTGTTTGGCCTTGCTCCCAATATGTGCTCTAAAATAGAAAACATATCTAATGAAATCATCAATCAAGCATTATCTATTTATAAACAAAAAGCGCAGAAAGATCATAAAGCACCTCACCCGAATTACTTCATAACGATTTGCAACCGTTTAAACGAAGAAGGAAGGACGTCTAACGACGAACCGCCATTAATTTTAGGTAAAGGAATTTAATGATTTATACAGATTCTTTAAACAGCATTGAAGCTGAACAACATGTTCTAGGGTTCCTCTTTAACCCCCACGTATCAGAGGATAAGAGAATGCAGATACTGCAACTCGTTCAACCAGAATATTTTGCTAATGAAAGAGCACGTTACATTTACGCAGCCATCAAGTTGCTAAAGGTACACGATAAGATAGTGTTGTGGGATAGATTTGAAAAACTGAAGAAACGAAAGGATCTTCCTTCACTCAATGTGGAGATAGAATGGTCAGACATTGAAAGTATTGATGACTTCGTCAAAGAAGAAGAAATTGATTCATATGTTGAAATCCTACTAGATAAGCATCAAAAGCGCGAACTTTATGAGTTTGGGAAACGAGTTTCCAACGCGATGCTTGATGGTGAGGATCAGTTTGAGATAGCCCTAGGGGCACAAAACATCTTGAGAAAGATGTCCTCGAAGGTGAATCTAAAAACTAACCAAGACCTATTAGAAGAGGTCTTAAACGAACAGCCAAGTGACATAATATCTACCGGTTATGACGCTATAGATAAGTATATAGGCGGTTATACTAGGGGAATGATTGTCACGATCGGAGGAGATTCCGGTCAACTGAAGACTACTTTGGCCTTAGATGAGGCGTTCAGAATGGCTGAAAAGAATCCCACGCTAAAAATAGGGATCTTTTCAAAGGAGATGTCAGACGTAACTCTCGTCAAAAAGCAGATATCCAGGATTTGTGGCATACCCACAAACCTCATATTCAGTCAAAATTATGATAAAGAATATGTCAAAAGGAAGATGATGGAGGTCGAACCGTGGCGTAACAATCGTATAAGGATCATTAATCCCAATACATTTACAGGCGTGGCAGACATTGCCAGAATACAGATGACGCATAGATTTGATATCTGGTTTCTTGATTTTATTCAATTACTAGAATTTACTAAAGCAGTTGGTAACAGCTCAGACTATAACATCCAAGTTGGGCAGAACATGCGCAAC
>Ga0307375_10004775_pt1 | contig 12851 bp, 17 predicted proteins | sample TR1MG_FD_202531 | JGI IMG/M metagenome (GOLD analysis project Ga0307375, IMG submission 202531) | Soil microbial communities from Risofladan, Vaasa, Finland - TR-1 | ecosystem: Environmental > Terrestrial > Soil > Coastal area > Acid sulfate soil | place: Finland: Risofladan, Vaasa | collected... | reverse complement strand
ATCCATCCCCCGACAATGGCTTTCTTCACACCCAGGGAGCTGGTGGCCAGGCTTATCCACGCCCCAACAATGGCTTTCTTCACACCCAGGGAGCTGGTGGCCAGGCTTATCCACGCCCCAACAATGGCTTTCTTCACACCCAGGGAGCTGGTGGCCAGGCTTATCCACGCCCCAACAATGGCTTTAATACTGACGGAAAACTCATCGTCTTTATTCCACTGGCTACCACCATAATAGTATGACACGGCCTTCAGAGTAATGCTCTTGCTAGGCATAATAAAGCTGTCGTGGAACCTCACCACCTGCCAACCGGGTACTACGAGGTAATAACCACCAAAGTCAAGATACACGCCATCAACTGCCCCATCAACATAGATATAATTGTCGCCATTGAACAGGTTCTTGACCTCTACCTCGATATTAACAGTAGAGCCGGCAACCGCTTCACTCGGCCCGTATATTGCCTCAATCCTGGTATAAGTTCCTGTCATAACCTAACTCTTTTACCAATTCGAAATCGGCGGGACCGTTTGTTCCCTGGTGTCATTCCCCCAAAGTCTGAAATTCAAGGTGATATCCGTATTAGGCATTTTGGGGGCGGAAAAGCCAGGGGCCGGCGTATCCACTTTAATTGTTTCAAGGCTGGGGGTGACATAAGGATCACTATAGGCGTATGTAGTGTCGTAGACGGCAATTGTCCCATCTGATGAGAAGCATGTCACCAGTGTCTCCCAGGTTAAAGCGCCGGGGTTCCTGGCCCTTATCTTACAACGGATATCAAAATTCTCACCTGCGGGTATCTCGGTTACCCTCTGCCCCTTGTACTCTACCCATTTATCGAGAAATGCGGAATCGAGTGGTGCGGGGGTTCCTGTCTCGACAACATCTATCTTAGGCATTTCAATACCTCCTACTTTATTTGGATGATATCATTGGCGACAACCCGCTCGATTATTTTGCCATCCATATATCTTAAAGATGCTTCGAGGTCATACTTATCCGGGTTGAGTACTTTCGGCACTTCATAGATAACAAGGTTTTTAACTTCTTTAAGCTCAACGCTGCCGGGAACCTCAATATCGGACTCCTGCATGGTTTCATCCATCTCGTCAAAGTACCCAAGAGGAGGACTCCCGATAGTATGCCCCATTATCACACGAGCCCGGTATGCCCCCCCGGGACCAGCATGCTTGTATTTAAAAACACAGTAGATCTTGTCACCGCTCCCGAAGCCTGATTTCTTAAAATAAATAAGAAGTCCGGCCACCATACCGGCACCGCCCAGTACAACAGCTGCCGGCACCAGCCAGTCTTTCTTCTTCTCCGATATCTCCCTTTCGGCCATGTTATCCTCACTCAAATAATAGCATATTCCAACGGTATGTCAATACTGTGTAGCTTTTTACCAAATCACCTCTTTGAGATACTCATCGAACTCCCCCCCAGCTAGCCTTGCGATTACGCCGGCGGCAATGCTGGTCATAGCCGCGGCATGGCTCTCGGTAAGGTCTTCAGCTTCCCCACTCTGCCGCCACTGCTGATGGTGTGCCATTTCATGAAGCAGGGTATCGACGGTATCCCGCCCTTTGAAAAGCATCTCCATAGATATGTAGATAGCGTTGCTGGTCGTACCATACATGCCGGCGGTCCTGACACGGTCGCTGGCCGGCGGGATAATAGCGGCATGCACTCCGCCGGACAATGAGCCAAAGCTGAATATCTTGTCGGCGATGGCCCTGGCCAGTTTAATGTGAGCCAACTGGCGAGAGTCCAGCTGCTCATCCGGTACAATCTCGGTTTCCCGCAGCTTTTCTTGAGAAATGTTCTTGATGGCTTTATCAGTCTCGATCACCTGGCCCAGGATATCCCGGACTCCCCAGCTGACGCTAACAGACTGGTAACCCAAGTGCTTGATGACATTATCTAACTTTTCGGTGGTACGTATGACCGTATCTTCACCGAAGACATTATTCCAGGCCTTCCTCCAAGCTTCGGCGTTATCATGTTTGATAAGCTCAAAATACGTCTTACCGGAAACGGGATCTGTCCCCATGTCATACCCCATGTTTATATTACGGCTTTCCTCGCTGGCGATATCCGGCGGGTCCTTGACCATCTTTAGAAAGTTCTCAAGCAGGCTGAAGTCGTCTACTGTAGCCCAGAGCCGGCCGATATCTATCCAGACTTCGCCCTCGGATGCCGGGGCGTGGCGGTCGGGAGCAAGGTTAAAACTCCAGAGGTTATAGGAGTAAGGACTCCCGATGTCGCGCATGTAGATATCCCGGGCGAAGATGCGGCCGGCGCCGGCACCCTTTTCATGCCATGGATCAACCTCGCCACCCGGCTCCATCACCGGGAAATGGGAAGGATAGAGCATGTTATACCGCTGAACCGGTTGGGTGATCAGGCTGGGGCCACTCCAGAGAACATCTTCCTTTGGAATGTTCACGGCAAACCTATCTGCGTAAGCCGTACCAAAGTAGCCAATGATATTGAACCTAGTGCCGCGGGTGGAACCATCAGCCTTATAGAGAGCGTTCAGTTGTAAGCTCTTGGTGCCTTCGATATCCAGCTCCAGGAAGACTATCCATAGTTCCTTCCCTACCGTAGTGATGTGAACCGGATAGCCGTTGCGGACCAGCACCAGTGTGGATATCTTCATCCCTTCACCATACCGGCCGCGGGCATACTCCGGCTTTAACTTCGGTGGGCCCAGGAGGAAATCGGCAATCCCTACGCCCTTGCCCTGGTCGGCTATCCACAGCCCCTGATCATCATAGCCCCACCGGTAGGCCTCAGTTTCGTCGAGAGCGTTCTGGACGATATCCCGGATGGCTTCCCAAATACTCCAGTCCTGCCGCCAAGTCGACGTGGGGCCGATGGCCAGGAGCTTCCAACCCTTCGGCTTCCAAGTATGCTCATATTCTTCCATGCTGAGCACTTGAGGGGCCTCCGGAGCGACGGTAACCCCGACCTTCTTCGGCGGAACTTTTGAACCTCGAGGGGGTGGTATCACAATCTTTATCTTGCCAATGTCTCCCCCAAGCTCCATCTGCCCCGGAGCCGGATAGGGGAAGCGCTCGAGGACAAGGGGATGAGTGGAAGGTGAGATATCACTGAAATGATTAACCGCAAACTCCTTAGCTTTCTCGAAGGGATTCCCCATTGTTGGATAGAAGGTTTTCAATTCGGTGATTTTATCTCCACCGATATCATAAACTGTCCACTTGCTTTTCTCCATATACCTATGGCTTTCCCCCAAGATTGTCCCTACGACTTGGTCATTCTTAACTATTTCATAGCGTGCTGGAATATAGACATTATCAGGACCGCGGCCATAGCCCCTACTTGAACTGATGGCTTTTCTGATGCTTACACTGGACATCTAGTCTCCCTGGACTCTGCTTATCGCTGCTTCAAAGGCATTATCCAGCTTGTCGCGGTACCCGATATCGTCGATGGTAAAAGGTATCAGCTCCGGAGAGTCGGCGATGAATTCCTGCTCTTCTTTACAATTGGGAAAACAAGGTTTATTCGGAATGACCGCCGGCGACTTCCTTTTCAAATAGTCAGTCATTTCCTCGTCGCTCCATGGACCGAAGTTCTTAGTGCGAGCTGCCATAACAGCAGCCTCCGTTGGAGTATATCTATGCTGTTCAACAGGAGATGCGACAACCTCGAAGCCCAGCTTGGTGTAGAACTTCTTGGTTTCCGGCTCCCAGATGTAACCGGTATCCGTTTCTACCCAGGCATGCCCGATTCTCTTGTCGCCATTCCAAACAGTGCCATGCACCAGGTGGCCTTCCTTTTCTTTAATAAGGAAACGCCAGGTATCCTGGTAGCAAGTGCCCTTGGATTCCGTTTGGGGCATGAGCTTCTGTTCCGGCTTTTCCAACCCCTCGAGCATAACACTGGTCACCTTCCGGACAGAGCCGAGGTTGGTCTTCAGAACTTTCGGGTCCTGAGACCAGAGAGCGACATAGGGGAAAGACCTGACACCGCTGTCAAAGCCAAAATGGGCGCCCACGGCAAAAGCGGCGCTCTCGGCAATTGTTTCCGCATCTCGCCTGGGAATACGGAATACACCTTCGGAGTAGTAATGGGCCATCTCATGCAATAACGTTTTGAGCTGCTGTGCCCTGGATTCATCGGGCTTCACCCATATCTTCTTACCTGAGTAAAAGCCTTTCAACGCCGGGTCCTGCGACGGCATGGGATCGAAACTTACTTCCAGCCCCTGGGCTTTGCCTAGTGCCAATGCCTTTGTAAACAGATCCTCGTTGGCCTCGCCGGTAAGGCTTGGTACTTCAAATTCTGGAAGCGGCTGGCCTTCGGTCTGGCTGATATCGAAAACATGCACAACTTTGAAGTACACCGGCGTCAGTGGTACCTCTTCCTCCTCATCCTTCTTCTCCTCTTTGGGCTTAGGCGGTAGCACTGGAGCCAGGATAGCGATACCAGTAGCACCTTTCTTGACCCAGCGGCCAAGATTCTTCCAGGTCTGGAAGCCGGCTACACGGGTGGCCTCCGGCTTCTGCAGAGCAATTAGGATCTGATTACCCAATGAGTAATCATGAAACTTGGCCATCGTGGTGAGGAAGAGTCGAAACTGTTCACTATTTTGAATGCCCTCGACACCTTCCTTCAGCTGCCGGAGTACAGCGTCAATCTTCCGCTCCCCTTCCTCGGGAACAATAGCCGGCACCAGGTAATCGCTCTCGGGTGGCAGCGGCTCATCGATCAGGGGTATCAGTGGGCGATATTTCTCAGGAATTGGCTCGCCCTGGACGGTTGCCGGAACTTCCTTGCCTCCATTCCCATTACCCGGGTGTGGCTCTTTGACAATCTCGACGGAGGCCGGCTCCTCCCCACGCTCTCTTACCCTTCGATCATCTTCCTTGAACTCCTCCCACCTGATAAGAGATCCCTCACTATAGGAGCTGGCGCCGCGCTTGATTATTTTTACCCAGTACTCCTTCTTGGTCTGGGGGAGCTGCTTTGTCTTATGACCGTTGCCGGATGGCGTTTTGATGACTCCCTGGCACTCTTCACACAATCCGGTAATCATATAATTCCGCATTGCTTCGGGAGAGCTGAATGAACCAGGGGAGGGTATCTTCTTGCCACATTTCTGGCAAAACATCTCTACCACCTCATAGTCTTCGGTCTGAGGCAGTTTATCAGTAGTAGAATACTGCTTTTGTTCAAAGGTTTGCCCCTCGGTGGTAACTACCCAGAGCTTACCATTACTTTCTACAGTAAGGTCCCCATCATCATGCGTTTCAATAACCTTGTAATCTCCAAGCTTTTTAAGAGATTCTTTCCGCTTGGGAAAAGCTTCGTCACCACTAAGTAATACGAGCTCTTTGATATCCACCCTCTTATGGAAACCGCTTAAATGGTCTCGCAACCCCTCTAGGCTAAACATTATCTTCCCAGTACAGATGGGACAGGGAAATACTACTGGGCCACTGGTCTTGGCAGACAGTGATGTTTCAAAGAAACGGCCTATAGCGACTTGAAGCTCCCTAGCATCTTCCTCCTTCAACGGCCTGGAGCTGGGGTTCTTGAGGTCATAGCCTAACAGATAGAAAAAATACCGCTGCGCGTAGAGACGCTTATCCGGATCCCTGATAGTTTTTATGTAGCGTCCTGCCTCCTGTGCCTCCTCTGACTCCTTCATCAGAAAGGTCAACATGTCATCGTCAGCCGCCAGTGTACCTGCTTCCGAAGCAATTACCTGACGGCCAGAGCTTTTTTTGATGTGGAGGGCAGGTATGGAACCTTCCCGCCCCGCTCGATATATGCCGTTGCCACTTTGGTAGCCGGCTTAGATATTACCGCGGCCAAGACAATCAGCCCCCCCAGTGAGATGAGAATAATCGGGACCAGCGCCTTGGTGATGCTTTCAATCTTGGTGATGCCGAAGGTCACAAGCCCCAAGGTTAGTACCGGAACGATAAGAGGAATAATGAGCGGCCAGAAGGGCGACCCCTTCTTGATAACGAACTCGGTGGTCGGGATACCATCAACCACGCTAGCGGTGGGGTACGATACATGGTGGCCGGTGGATAACATCCCCAGGTACATTTCAGCGAGCTGTGCCTCATCTGGCAATGCCTCGGTGCAGAGTGTTACCCTAGCTTTCTCACCGTAATCAATGCCGGCTTCCATTAATTCAAGGCCAGATGCGAGTTCGCTCTGAGAATATCCCACTATCTCAACCGGAGCTAGCCCTGATCCTCTTTCTGGCAGAAGCTGATCAACAGGATAGGTAGCCAGCAGCTCGCAAGCTTCCTCTTCGGTGATACCGTAATGAGACATAAGACGCTCGACATCATTTTTAGGGATTCCAAACATTGCCTGCCTCCCTTCGGTCTGCCGCGGCTGGGTGGCAGCGTTCATAATCATACCTAGCAGAACGCTAGTTACTACACTGAATAGAAACTGCTCCGGCCGAACATAACCTTCTTCTTCCATTTGCTGTAATTATGTGACGTTTTTAGAGCAATTGTCAAGACTTGAACGTTATCCATCTTCCGGAGGCTTCTCCGTCTCATCTTCCCCTGCACCGCAGAACGGGCACTTGGTAACGGACTCAGCTTCGTCTTTCTTGACCGGCCAACTCTTGCCACAGCTATCGCAGGCGGCCATGACTATATTCTCTTTGGGTGTAGCTGCCTCGGTCTTTCCTCCCTGCTTTATTTTATCGAGCAGGTGCACCCGCAGCTTAACCAACCACTTGGCGCCAGGCATACCTATCTCCTGGAGGGCTTCGATAAGATCGGGCCGTGCTGGCATGAGAAAATCCTCAACCAGTCTACCGATAGGTATTTTCTCAATGTACTGTACGTATTCTGCCGCTGGCGAGAAGTCGAACTTTGATGTATCAGGGAAGCGCCCCCGGGCGACCATCTTTTGCACATCTTCAACGGTATAGCATGCCAGCCAATTTTTCAAAGCCTCAATCAGCTTGGGTTTCCAGACTTCCAGAAAATACTCGAAAGCAAACCGGTTGCCGATTTTCTTTAGAGAATCCATAACCATTACTTCTCCTCCGAGACATGACTAAGAGCAGAGGAGGCTTTCCCCAGCATCTCTTTGAAGCCCTTGGCAATATCCATCTTAACCTGGTGACTATCCTCATCCCTCCGCTGCTTGTCCTTGTGCTCCTCGAGACGGATGAAGGTGGAAAGGTCAAGAACCATGGGGTTACCATCCTTGTCTTTCATCTGGATGGGAGTGTATGGCGTCTGCTGCGGCTGCTGAGTCTGGATAACAATCGGTTGCCCGGGCTGAACCTGAGTAATCTGGCCTGTGGTCTTATCAATGAGATATTGAACTCCGCCTGTGACTGGCGCCAGTGCCGGCTGCTTGATAATAATCGGTTGCCCGGGCTGAACTTCCTGGACTTCGCCTTCAGGATTGACAAAGAAGGTCGGCTTCTGCTTGTTGTTGTCACCCTGTGGGTAGTTGAGTATCATGGGACGGCCCTGCTCAACCTCCTCGACCTCCATTCCTTCTTCTCCCTGGCGAACCATGTAGGACTTACCCTGTGCTTTGTCTCCCATGAACTGCTGGAAGGCCCCGAACAGCTTGACCATCTCGTCGGCCATGGAACCGGGTGTCTGCGGTGTTCCCGCGGTAACCCTACCCCTGCCGGACCTTATCTTTGCCAGCTCGAGGGCATCCTCGTAATATAAATCCCCAAGGTTTTCACCCACATAGACTGGTTTATCGTCAGCATCGAGAATGTAGCTACGCCCTCCTCTACCCTCTCTCTTGACTTTGCCTTCCTTGCCCTCATCTACTTTTTCAACTATGGCTGAAGGTAACTGGCTCGGCATAGGCTGATGTAAGTAAGTTCTCCAAGAATGCCACCAGCGATTGCGCAGGTCCTGCCTTATCCCCATCTCCTGAAAAGCCCGAGCCACCCAATCCAGGTCAGTATAGTCACCGCCATTCCAAACATGCTTCCCTGTCTGTATTAATAGTTCTGAAGGAGATACTCCTGTCATCTTACCGAGACTTATGAATTGCTGGTATTCGGTCGTTCCCAGTAGCTCCTCATTGGTTTCCTCAACCATTTTAGTGTCCTTAGGTTCCTCTGTCAGCTTCTTCAAGCCCGCCTCAGTAATGCTGTACTCGTGCTCAGACGAAACTTTGAGATCCCCCGACTTTGTCAACCGGTCCAGCTGGGTCTGAAAGGGCCGATATGAGGATTCCCCCAGTTTCTCGGCAATCTTGTTGCGATGTAGCGGCGCTTCCTCATTAGCCAGAAGTTTCAATAAATCTTCCTGCGAGGCCATAACCTCACCTCCTTGTTGTCATTATTTTTAATAATACTTCCGTCAACAATACTTTGTCAACTCTGTCAACGAAATAACTTGACATGGCTGCGCTGGGGGTTTATTATGGGGATATGAAATGGCTATCATTATTACCAGAGGTACTTAATCGTATTCCTATCGAAAGGCTGCTTACCCGTCCTCCGGATAACAAGAAGCGTCTTGAGGAGCTGCGGGATATCTTCCAAACAGCACAACCTGAAAAGCCACACGAAGAACCTCTTGAGCTTATTGACGAGCCTCACGAGTCACTGCAAGAAATAGCCGAAGAAGCCAGGGGGGGCGATGTGGCCACTGGGTGCGTACCATGCAGTATTTCTCATTTTGGCACCTGCGCCGGCCTTCTCAGCGAGGCAATGAGGTTCGCCCGCAAAGACGGACTTGACTCCAACGAGGTGCTGGACCGTATCAATAAGTCCCTCGACGAGCTCAATGCTCTGGAGAGAGTAGACCTGGACTCCGAGAAAATCTACTACCTGCCACCCGAAGAAAAAGATATCGCTGCAAAGTCTCTGAATGCCAGCCGGGCTACCCGGCATGCCCTGGAATCACTAACCACAGTTGATGACCTGGAAAAGGTCACCGCTGATGTCCAGACCGTCAGGAAGGATATCGGGCGGGACTGGTACCGGTACCGGCTTAGCAAGATACCTAAGGAAAAACTGACTGAAGCTGATTTGGAGGCGGTGAGTGGCCAATACGATCAAATCTGATAGCCCGGGCGATTTCGCCTTAGTGGTTGACCAGAAGACGATGGTCCCTGCCCAGGAAATACGTTGTCCGGGTTGTGGTAGATTTATCGGATATCAGGCCATAGTCTGGGGAGCTGTGAAATTGAAATGCACCAACTCCAAGTGTAAGAAGTGGATCACGATAGATATCACACCAGAGTCTTGACAAATCCCCCCTTTTTATTCTATAGTGAAATTGGTCGACAAGATCACAAAGGCCATGAAGGCCAAGAAGATCAGGAAAGAGCAGATAGGAGGCTCAAAATGTCTTTAATCTCACTTTCAGGTGCCTTTTCCGCGCCCAAGCGCAGACCCAAGTCCTACAAAGCCCGTGATGCGGCTTATGCTGTCGGCGGGAATAGGGGCTATTACATCGCTGGGCTCCCGCGTCCCTATGCGCTGACTCCCCAACAGAAAAAGGTGAAGGAAGTCGCCGAGGCTTGCAAGATCGAGAAAGGTATTAGCAAGTCTGACCTTCAGCACGCAATGAAGGACTGCGTCGGACCCAAAATGCGGAAGTAGTCTTTACACCGCAAAGCATTGAGGGGAGGTATTGAATTACCTCCCCTCTTGTTTTATACTGGTTATGTGAAGAAAAAGCGCAGAAGCCCTGTAATACCAAAACATTGGAACCCCATGTTCATCGAGGCCAACACTTATTGTGGTATTCAAAAAGGCATCTCCAAGGCTGAGATGATGTTAAAGATGCGAGAGTGCATCCCCCAGTTTTTTAAGGAGGCGAAAGAGCATGGCTATCAAAATCTACACATCGAAGAATTGCCCCCCGTGTCAGGATCTTGAGGATAAGCTGAAGGAATCCGAACTCGAGGATGAGGTTGAGATAGTAGACATCGATTCAGATGAGGGCTTTCTTGACTTCAAACATGAGGTTCTTGACCGCCGTGACGGCGCTGTCCCCTCTGCCTTCAAGGATGGTAAGCAGTGCAAGATCGGCTTTGATGAGGATAATAAACTGGTACTGGACTGCCCTAACGACGAGCTTGAGGAAGAACCTACAGACGCCCCTCCCTCAATTGAGCCAGACTCATAGTGCCCTCGGACAGCTTCCGCTGATAGTATCTCTTCTCCGCCTTTTCTCCCTGTTGCTGTTCACGCTCGGCAATAGCAGCATAATGGCAAGTAAGGCAAAGCCCATCGAATATTCTTACTGTCTCCTGCCTACACTGCCGGCAGAATAAGCCTCCAGCAGCTTCCCATGAATCATTGCTAGAAATCTTACTAGAGACCTTTTTTCTGTGCCTCGCGGCACCATGAACTATTTTAAGGTCCGGGTCAACGGCATGTAGACGATTCCTTAGCTCTTGGCCGCACATTCCTGATCCTTGCGCATCTGGCGCTCAGTGAGGATGGCATTATAGGCTTCCGTGGCCGCCTGGAACTTAACAGTGTCCGGCTTGGTACCAGTGTCCGGATGGTATTCGCGAGCGAGGGCACGATAGGCGCCCTTTACCACTACGTCCAGGGCCTCCGGGTGTATTCCCAATATGGTGTAGGGGCTGTCGAGCGGCAGCTCCGGTTCTTCCGGTCCGGTGAATACGCCGGCCGCTTTTCTGGCCAGCTCCTCACCAAAGATGTTTATCCCCGTTCCAACAATGTTCTTCAACCGCTTCCCTGTGAATAAATGGATGATGTCATCGGCATTCCGCAATGCTCGCTTCACCTGCCTGGCTCTTGACTTGGTTGCCATCGCTTACCTCCTTGCCGTCAATTCTTCAACTTCAACAGTCTTCAAGTCGAACTCTCGTATCCCTATCTCGGTTGAAAAGGCATACTTATCATTAAACATGCCGTGAAGTACATATTTCCCCCTGGTCTTTCTCTCCGGACCTGCCGTGGCTTCAACGATACGATCGTCGCCGTCTTCCCCCTCGGTTACAACATACATGTGCCCAGTCGTTTCCCCATCAAGTACCCAGAGACCGAAAGCACAGTAGACTTGGTCAGGGGGAAGGTAATTTCTTAGGATTGAGCAAAGGAGAATAGCCTTATCATCGCAGTCGCCGGCCTGGGCCTCCAACAGCTCAGCGGGGGTTGTCCAGTAATCCCCGACCTCATTCTGGTACGTAGTGAAGGAATCGACGAATTCCTGGGCTGCCTTGATGAAGTCTTTCGCCTGCACCAGCACCCGGGCGATATCTCGCACCGTTGGGTCATCCGGCTGCACCAGCGCCTTAACGGAGTGGTACTTGCCGTCATAGCGCACATTTGCTAAAAGCTCGCTATACAGATGGAGCTGACTGGCCCCTGCTACGACAGAAATAGCGCCATCTCTAACGATCCCTTCTACTGCCGTTTCTCCGCTTTGCAAATAGGCCATAGCTTCCTCCATGCTGGAAAAGGCGGACGTTACGTTTTCCGTCCTTTTTACAGTATATATAGTAGAGCATAGTTTGACAAGCCCTCCAGGGATGTGTAGGATAAAAAGTAACTTAATACTGTAGGAATTGAGAAGGAGGAATCATGCCGAACAGTAATAACAAAATTCTTAAAGACTTCGAGAAATGCCCCATCTGCCACCATAAAGAGACAGTCTGCCAGGTCGCATGTGTAGACGAAGCATCTATCCCCACAGGCACTTTCGTTTCCCTCGAAAAGAAGATCACTCCTATTCAAGACTTCACAAGAATTTCTACTCCCACTGTTAAGGTGCTCATACGACATTACGATACCTGCTCTGAATGTGGACTTGACTACTGCACCAGGGTCGAGAGCACAGTCATGCCTACAGATGCGTTGATGAGAATGATGGGACTGTCTTCCGGGAAGGGAGGCCTGCCGCCATTCGGGGCCAGAAGATGATTGACTACCAGGAAATGCTAAAACGACAGCAGCAGGGACTCGCCCTCATCGAGACCCTCGATGAAGATGAGAAGGCGATAATCAAACATTATTGCTCCCTGTCGGCTGAAGCGGTAATGCAAATGGCCAAATCGAGAGAGGCACCAACGGATGAAGCAGTGGTCAACGCCTTCAAGAACGGACTGGCCCTGGGACTGCAACTGATGATAGAAAAGGGAGAGGTGAAGTAACATGGATAAAGACGAACTGACACTCGACGAAAAGGCAACCCTGCTCGGTCATGTAGACGCCAGGTTATGCGCAGACTATGATGATGACTTTTATAATGACCTATGTAGCACAAACACTCCAATCATAATAGATGAGGTCAATGACCGCAGCCGGCGGGCGATTGCTAAGTACGTAACCGCCATGTGGCATGATTACAAGGATGTTTCCACAGAGTTTGATGACGATACTAAATTCATGGCTGCCCTGACCGAAGCATTACTCAAAGGCTATGAGCTTGGAAGGATACGAAAGCTTTCTATTACTGGGGGTAAATGATGCCGCGCAAAAAACAGGGAAAACTCACCACTCGAATGGATACCATCGCTGAGGGGAATCTTCCGGAACCCTTGGAGAATCTGAGACTCCGTCTTTCTTCCCCCAGGTTAAGGGCCGTGGGTACCATTAAGTCCTACCTGGAAACGTCTGAGCGTTTTCTAAAGAGCGTTGACGGGGTTGCCAAGCCTACGGACAACGACCTGCGGCGTTATTTCCTCAAGCGCCGGCAGCATGGCATATCAGAACGAACCCTGCGTAAGGAATTCTTCCACCTTAAGAAGTTATGCCTGGCAAACCCGGGTTGGCTCTGGCCGTTCGATAAGGAAGACACTCCCTTCCCTGAGGATCAGGTGTCCACAGTTGCTTTGGCGATATCGACAATCGAAGCCCTGATTGCTGCCCGCAA
>Ga0307375_10004773_pt1 | contig 12854 bp, 11 predicted proteins | sample TR1MG_FD_202531 | JGI IMG/M metagenome (GOLD analysis project Ga0307375, IMG submission 202531) | Soil microbial communities from Risofladan, Vaasa, Finland - TR-1 | ecosystem: Environmental > Terrestrial > Soil > Coastal area > Acid sulfate soil | place: Finland: Risofladan, Vaasa | collected... | reverse complement strand
ACAAGGATTGGATGCAGACATTCCTGGGATGGCTGCGCGACAAGCGCCCCGAATGGCTGACTGGAGTGGTCTACGGTCCGGGAATTCACATTGACATTCATGAATTGCGGAAACTGGTTCCTGAACGGTATGACCTCCGATTCTATCCGGACATCACGCACAGCCTTAGCTGCCAGTATCCCGTGCCAGACTGGGATATCGCCTTCGCATTTACGGAAGGCCGCGAGGTCATCAACCCGCGTTTGCAGGGCTACGCGCGAATTTTCGGACAGCAGATGCCGGAAACCATCGGCTTCCTGAGCTACTCGGAAGGCGTCAACGACGATGCCAACAAGATGCTGTATAGCGCGCTGGGATGGAATCCGGCGACGCCGGTGGCGGAATTCGCACGCGACTACAGCCGTTATTTCGTGGGACCTCAACTGGCGGAAGGATTTGCGCAGGGACTCCTGCAATTGGAGCGTCACTGGGATGGCCCACTGGCGGCCAATCCCATGGTGGAAGTCACGCTGCAACAATTCCAGGCGCTGGAAGAACAGGCGACACCGCAGGACCTGGTTAACTGGCGATTCCAGATGGGACTCTATCGAGCGTACCTGGACGCCTACGTGCGTCGCCGCCTACTGCGTGAAACGGCTCTCGAAGAACAGGCGCGTACGCGACTCCAGCAAGCGCTGCGGGCGGGGGGACACCCATCGGTAAACGAAGTGATCAAGGATGCTGAAGCGCTGCTGATGGGCGAATCGCTGCCTCCGGCGGCGCCGGATTGGCGCTCGCGGCTTTTCGAACTTGGAGGAATGCTCTACGACAGCATCCGCATACAACTTTCAACCGAGCGTTACCACGCCAAGACGAGTGAACGCGGGGCAACACTGGACACGATGGACGCTCCTCTCTCCAACGCTCCATGGTTGCTGCAACAACTGGAAACGATTCGCGCGTTGCCTTCCGAGCGGCAACAGATCGACGCACTGCGCGAGCTATTAAACCGGACGAATCCCGGGCCAGGCGGCTTCTACGACAACCTTGGCGACATCACGCAGCAGCCTCACCTTGTGCGCGGCGAGGGCGGAGAAAGAGACCCTGAGTTCCGGCACTCGGCGCTCGCAGCGTTCGCATTTCCGGATCGTCATCCCGAGGCGGTTCCGATGGAGTGGAAGTGTTGCGCCGCTTCGCTGTACGACGCGGCGCTGCAAATGCACTACACGGAACTCGAACCGGGCGCGAGTTATCGTTTGCGCGTTGTCTACGCCGGCAACCCTGGATTTCGCATCGCGCTCTCGGCCGGCGACATTTCGATTCACCCATTCATCGCCAAACCTCGCCCCCAGCGGCCCATGGAGTTTGACATTCCAGCGGACGCAATACGGGACGGAGAGTTGACGTTGACATGGCGTCCTGAAGACGGGCCTGGCGGCAGCTCGCGGGGTTGCCAGGTAGCGGAGGTGTGGTTGCTCCGGACACAACTCGCGAAGGAAAACGGCAATCTAGGAGTCTCGAAGGCATGACATCGCATACCGAACCTCAGTGGGAAAACCCGGTTAAAAAGCTACTCCGGAGCGACAAGTCCGCTGTAGGCATCACGATTACATTGAGCAACGTCGATATTGCCGCGCAGGCGGCATCCGTTGGATTCGATTTTCTCTGGGTGGAAATGGAACACTCGCACATGAGCCTGGAGACACTGCACCACATGGCGCTCGCGCTGCGAAGCACGAAGACCACGTTGCTGGCGCGCGTTCCCGTAAACGAATTATGGACGGCGAAACGCGTGCTCGACGCGGGCGTGATGGGCGTGATCTTTCCGTTTACAAACACAGCCGAACTGGCGCGACAGGCAGTATCGGCCTGCCGCTACCCTCCGATCGGAAGGCGCGGCTCAGGCGCGGGACTGGCGAACGCCTGTTGGCCTGACGGAAACTACTACGATCTTGCGGATGCCAACGTACTGACAATTGCAATGATTGAAGACGTAAAGGGAGTTGAGAACATCGAATCAATCTGCGAGACACCAGGCTTGGACCTGATCTTCGTCGGACCAGGCGACCTCTCATTCTCACTGGGACTGCGGGGAAGACAGGACGATCCAAAGTTAGGGGAAGCGATCAGCCGAGTGGTGAATGTTGCCCAGCGACATGGAAAATTCCTGGGGCGGCCAGCGACCACAGCGGACGATGTGGAGCGGTACCAGAAACAGGGATTCAGATTCTTCATGGGACCGACGGACCTGGACTTTTTCGCGGCGGGAGCGCAGCTGGTGCTGGGGCCACTGGGCAAGCAGCGCGGACGCGGTCCGACGATGGATCTTCCTTAATCGACATATGTCTATGGAAAAATCCAGCTACAAGTGGAGCCTGGTGGCGATGTTGTGGGGCATCGCCTTCTTCAACTATGCCGACCGCCAGGCAGTGTTTTCCCTCTTCCCGCTGCTGCAACGCGACATGCACCTGACACCTGTCGAGTTGGGAATGCTTGGCTCCTCATTCGCCATTGTCTATGGCCTGGCATCACCACTCGCAGGTCATATCGTAGACCGAGTGAAGCGCAAGGTAGCGATCCTGGGCGGGCTCTACATCTGGAGCCTGATCTGCATGGGAACCGCTCTCGCGCAGACTTTCTCCCATCTTCTTTTCTTCCGCGCGGCGGAAGGACTGGGAGAAACGTTCTACTACCCCGCATCGACATCGCTCATCGGCGATTATCACGGAATTCGCACACGATCGCGCGCGCTCGGCCTGCTGGTGACCGCCGTCTACATGGGAACGATCGCGGGTGGATTTGCAGCCGGGTTCATCGGCGAGCACTACGGATGGCGGCGAACCTTCCTCATCTTCGGCAGCCTTGGAATCGTGCTCGGATTCTTCCTCAATCGCTATGTGCGCGAGGCTCCTCGCGGTGCAGCCGACCGTGAGGATCTCGAAACCGGAGCGATCCCGGCGGACGAACTCTCACCCTCAGCGATCGCAAATCCCGCACCATCGCCGGCCGCGAAAGTGTCATTCGCGGACTTTCTGCGTGCAATTGCGCATACGCCAACGGCATGGATTCTGATGGGAGCATTCCTCTGCGCCAATTTTGTGGCCATGGTTCTGCTCTCCTGGATGCCTAAGTTCCTGTACGACCGATACCACCTTGGCCTCGCATGGGCGGGTCTGGCGGCGACCGTGTTTGTGCAGTTGGCAAGCACGGTTGGATCTCCCCTTGGAGGCTGGATGGCCGACCGTTTGCGCCAGCGTCGCCCCGGCGGGCGGCTGCTGGTGCAGGCGCTCGGAGTCCTGGCGGGTGCGCCATTCGTCTTTCTCTGCGGCATGACACATTCATTCGTCTGGCTGGCCGTGGCATTGACTGCGTGGGGACTGTTCAAGGGCATGTATGACGCAAACATTTTCGCTTCCCTGTTTGACGTTATTCCGGCGGAGACGCGCGGCGCGGCAACCGGAATGATGAACATGGTCGGATGGCTTGGAGGAGGCGGCACAGGCCCGGTTGTAATTGGCCTGCTCGCCGAACACTACGGGCTTGGAGTCGCGATCGCAGCTACGTCGGTTGTGTACTGCATGGCAGGCGCACTGCTGATCATCGGCGCGTTGCTATTTGCGCGGCGCGACACGGCACTGATGGAAGAGCACGTGCGGCAATCAGCCCTCGCGGCGACCGCACAGGCCTAGCTCCAAGTCTTCGATGGAGAAGAATCACAATGCAAGTTGTTCGCTACTGGAATCCGGACTGGAAAGCCGCGGCACTTGGTGTTCTGCGGGAAGAAGAAGTCTTGGCTCTCCCCGCGCACTTCTCCGGCGAACGCGCCACCGCTGTCGCATTGTTCGAGGCAGCACGCGAGAACAATTGTCAGCCTAGTGAGCTTGCCGCTCAACTCATCAGTAAGCCAGCAGGGCGCTTCCCAGTCAAGGTGATGAATCGAGCCCCCGACGCAACAGGCACTCCGTATTTATTGGATGCCGCCGGAGCACAAGAAATATGGGGTGCGGGCGTGACTTATGAGCGGAGCCGAGAAGCGCGCATGGCGGAGTCGCATGCAGCCGACGCTTATTCACTCGTCTACGAGGCCGAACGCCCTGAGCTGTTCTTTAAGGCCACTCCTTCGCGCTGCGTAGGCCCTAACCAGGCGGTGGCAGTGCGCAGCGACAGTAACTGGACGGTGCCGGAGCCGGAGTTGGCGCTGGTGCTCGATGCGCAAGGTTCGATCCTCGGATACACGCTCGGTAATGATATGAGCGCGCGCGACATTGAAGGCGAGAACCCTCTGTATCTGCCACAGGCCAAGGTTTACAGAGGATGTTGCAGCCTGGGACCTGTCCTTCTGCTGGCGGAAGAGGGTGTCCAACCCACATTCGAAATCACATGTTCCATTCGAAGAGATGACCGGGAAGTTTTTCAGTCATCCATCAGTACGGCTCGCATGCGGCGCAGCTTTCCGGAACTCGCGTCATTTCTTCGCAGCAACAATTGTCTGCCCTCGTGCACGGCATTGTTCACTGGAACGGGAATCGTCCCGCCGGATAATTTCTCGCTGCAGGCCGGCGACGTGGTGGAGATTTCCGCGCAGGGGCTAGGGCGATTACGCAATCCTGTGGTGCGCCTGACTGGCGACGAGTAACCAAGATCGAGGAGAACCACGCATGTCCGATTTTGTCCTGCCAATTGACGAGCACCCGCGGCTTCCGCGCAAGCGAGACTATGGCATCGCATTGGTCGGCGCCGGCGGCATTGTGAATTACGCCCATCTTCCGGCATACCGCCAGGCTGGATTCAACGTCGTCGGAATAACTGACTTGCACCGCGAGAAAGCGGAGCAAACCGCAAAGGCGCATGGTATTCCGCGCGTTTATGACAACCTCGAAGAATTGCTCGGTGATCCCAAAGTCGCAATTGTCGACGTAGCGGTTTTTCCCCAGCAACAGTTGCGCATCGTAGAGCAAGCCGCAGCCGCGGGAAAACACCTGCTTTGCCAAAAGCCTCTTTCCGACAAATACGCCGAAGCGGTTCGTGCGGTGGACGCGGCTCGGCGCGCCGGAGTCAAGCTGGCCGTCAATCAACAGATGCGCTGGAGTCCTGGAATCCGTTGCGCCCGGCAATTGCTTGACCGTGGCTGGGTGGGCGACGCAGTCTACGCAACCATCCAAATCCATGTCCACACGGACTGGTCACTCTGGCCATGGATGTACGAAGGCGAACGTCTCGAAGTGCTCTACCACAGCATTCATCACATGGACAGTCTGCGATATCTGATGGGAATGCCACGGCGCGTTTATAGCACGGGATGGCACTCGCCGGATGAGAACACGCGCGCGGAAACGAAGACGTTGACGGTATGGGAGTACGACGAACAGAAGCGTGTTCTTGTCGATGATAACCACGGTGTCTGGCCTGATGATCGCTACGCCATCTTCCGGGTGGAAGGCACGGAAGGGCTTATTCACGGTACCGTCGGTCTTCTCTATGACTATCCGAAGGGACGGCCGGACACGCTGGAAGCCATCTGCCGCAGTCAGAACGGCGGAAACAGGGCGGAAGCAAACTTGACTCGCATGTGGATTCCAGACGCGTTTGTCGGACCGATGGCGTCGCTGATGTGCGCCATTGAGGAAGGCGGCGAACCGGAGACTTCCGGCGCGGACAACCTGAAAACACTTCAACTCGTTTTTGCCGCGTACCGCTCAATGAAGGAACACCGTTGCGTGACGCCGGAAGAAATCATCGCGGACGCGTTGTAACGCGGAGATCGGAAACAGACTTAATGCCTTCGCTCGACCACCAACCCGTGGCAAGAGAATCACGCGCGCGGGAAATCACCGAAGCGGACGTAGTGCTGCACGCGGCACACAGCGGCGATTTCTATCCACATCACCTCGACGTGGAATTCTGCCGCACACAATCGTTCGGACAACGGATTGCACACGGCACGCTGACGTTTGTCTTCGCGATGGCGCTACAGGAGGAAGCATGGCCTCAGATGGCGCCTCCAACGAGTTTTGACCGGCTGCGCTTCGTCCGTCCGGTACACATTGGCGACCGCATTCGCGTGCGCGTCACGCCGATTGAAGCCGACGGCGACTCTCTCCCTGACTTCCTGAATCTGGCGGCCGAACGGTGCGAAGTGTTGGACCAGGATGGACACACGGTTCTTGTCTTCGAACAGTCCCGGCCGAAAGCCGGTGCCTCTGGTGGAGGCGGGCAGTGAGCGTCCGCCTCAAGGGCATGACATGGGCCCATCCTCGCGGTTATGCACCGATGATGGCAACGTCGAAGGCGTGGACGGTGCGGCATCCAGACGTAACGATTGAATGGGACAAGCGTTCGTTGCAGGCGTTCGGAGACTTCCCGCTCGAACAGTTGGCGGAAATGTACGACCTGCTCGTGATCGACCATCCGCATGTTGGTATCTGCGCTCAAGAGAAAACTCTTCTTCCGCTGAATCAACCCGGACGTGAAGCCGAACTGGCGGAACTCGCAGAACATGCACTGGGATCGTGTCACGAGAGTTATTTCTGGGAAGGAAATCAGTGGGCGCTCGCCATCGATGCGGCATCGCAGGTGAGCGTGTGGCGACCGGACCTTTTGCCGAATCCTCCGCAGACATGGGATGACGTTCGCAAACTGGCGCGAACGGGTTGCGTGCTCTGGCCGCTCAAGCCGATTGACGCCATCATGAGTTTCTTCAGTCTTGCGGCAGGCTGCGGCGTGGCTTGTCCAGTGCCGGGAGAACTGGTCACCGCGGATGCCGGTGAAGCAATACTCAAGTTCATGGCGGATGTCGCAAAGTTACTGCCTGACATCTGCCTGGAACAAAGTCCGATCGACGTGCTCGAACTGTTGAGCCACCATGATCGCTTCTCTTATTGCCCGCTGCTTTTTTGTTACTCCAACTATGCGCGCCCGGGCTTCCGTCCCCACCGGTTGGTCTTTGGAGATGTGCCAAAAAGCAACGATGAAAAACTGGGACTAGGAATTCTCGGCGGCACGGGACTGGCAATCTCCGCGCACTGCCGCCATAGAGAAGTGGCGCTCGACTACGCCTATTGGGTGGCCGGATCGGAGTGCCAGCGCACGCTCTACTTCGCTTCAGGCGGACAACCGGCCCACCTGCTTGCATGGCTGGATCCAGAGGTGAATCGTGCCTCTCATAATTTCTTCCAGACACTCTGCCCAAGCCTGCACCGCGCATGGCTGCGTCCACGCCATGCCGGTTACCTGAATTTTCAGGATCGCGCCGGCGAAGTGATCAATGACTTCCTGCGCACAGGCAGTTCGGCAGCGGCCACTGTACGCGAGTTACGATCCGCATATCACGAGAGCTTTAACGTTGAAGGATAGAGAGCGTCGATGTTCACTCAGTTGTATTACGAAGACTTTCAGCAGGGCGCGATACGTGAGACCAGCGGACGAACTGTCACCGCCACGGACCTTGCTTTCCATCGCCAGCACTTGAAAGGCGCGGACGTGCCAGTGGCGACGGCGAGCGTGCACGAGCCGCTGCCGGTCCCAGCAACTCTGGTCTTCACCTTCACCATTGGCCTGACTGCAATGGGTGCACCGATCAACGGAGCCGCGTTTACCTACGGGTACGACCGCTTGCAGTTTCCGATCGCCGTCAAGACGGGAGACACATTGCACGTGAGGGTGACGGTGGCTGAGTGTACGCCCGATCCGAAACGAAAGAACTTTGGACGCGTCATCGAGCGCTGCCAGACCTTGAATCAGCGTGGAGAGGTAGTGTTCTCCTGCGATCACGTTTTAATGGTTGAGCGCCGTCCGCTGCCTGCGGAATGACTCATCGGATTACGAGGGAATCATGCATCGTCCTTTAGATGGTTTACTGGTCCTGGATTTCAGCCAGTTTCTCGCCGGTCCGGTGGCCGCTCTGCGACTGGCGGACATGGGTGCCCGGGTCATCAAGATCGAGCGTCCGGGAATCGGCGAACTTGGGCGCCAGCTCTACCTCTCCAATTGCGCGCTCGACGGCGACAGCACGCTGTTTCACTCCATCAACCGGAACAAGCAAAGCTTTGCCGCCGATCTGAAGAACGAACATGACCGTGCACAGGTAAAGCAGTTGATCGCCAAGGCCGACGTGATGATCCATAACTTTCGTCCCGGCGTTATCGAACGCCTCGGATTGGATTACGAATCGGTTCGCGCCACAAACCCGCGGCTGGTATATGCCACGGTCACCGGGTACGGTTCAAGCGGTCCGTGGCGTGACAAGCCCGGTCAGGATCTGTTGGCGCAGGCGTTGAGCGGAGTCACGTGGCTTACCGGCACAAGCGACCAGCCGCCAGTTCCATTTGGACTGGCCATCGCTGACATGCTTGCGGGATATTTCCTCGTTCAGGGAATTCTCGCCTGTCTCGTGCGCAGAGGAATTGCCGGCACGGGTGGGCTGGTGGAGACGAGTCTGCTTGAGGCAATGGTCGATGTCCAGTTCGAGGTGTTGACAACGCACCTGAACGACGGCGGTCAACTGCCGCAACGCAGCGCGCTGGCAGGGGCACACGCATACCTGGCAGCACCCTACGGAATCTACGCCACCGCGGATGGCTACCTCGCGCTGTCCATGATGCCGATTCCCCGCCTCGGCGAACTGCTCGGTCTACCGGCGCTCGCCACGTTCCAGAATCCGCAGAGCTGGTTCGACCAGCGCGACGAAATCAAGCGACTGATTGCAGCACACCTTTGCCAGCGCAGCACGCGCGAGTGGCTCGACATTTTGGAACCTGCCGACGTGTGGTGCGCCGAGATCCTCAACTGGCACCAACTGCTGCAACACGAAGGCTTCCGCGCATTGCAGATGATCCAGCGTATTGAGCGGGCGCCGGGGTTGGCGATGGACACGACTCGTTGCCCAATTCGCATCGATGGAGAACGTCTGACTTCTTCCGTCGGGGCGCCTCGCGTGGGCGCTCATACGGAAGACATTCGCCGCGAATTCTCACTCGGCGACGCGACTGCGACGACTGCCCGGGAATAGATCGTTTTCCGATATTTTTGCCGCGGGGTGAGCGGCGTATTTCGAACGAAGGAGACCGATACCTATGTCAGAGAAGAAACCGAAACGCGTTGGACAGATCGTGATGCTCAAGCCTGAACACCGCGACGAATATATCCGCAAACATGCCGACATCTGGCCGGAAGTGTTGCAGATCATCCGCGATGCGAACATTCGCAACTACTCGCTGTTCGTCAAGGACTGCTACCTGTTCGGATATTTTGAGTACTGGGGCGACGACATGGAGAAAGATTGGGCACGCATGGTAAACGCAGCGCGGATGAAGGACTGGTGGGCGCTGATGACACCGCTGATGGAACCGTTGCCTACCCGCGCGGCCGGCGAGTTCTGGGCCAATATGGAGCAGATTTTCTTCCTGGAGTAAGTCCGTCGCCAGTTCTTTCAACAGGAAGTACTTTCCTCTTCCTCGTATGCTCTGGGGAAGGAAGCGTATGCGGTTATTTGGAGGACTTGATGAAAAGAGTCGCCGTTTGTCTGGCTACAGTTCTCAGTGTGAGTTTTGCGTGCGTGCAATTGGCCGCACAGACAAAGCCCTCAGCATCGCCGGCTTCTCCGGTGGATTGGAAGATCAAGCAACCGGAGCCGGGCCAGCCGAGACAGGGTTATTCGCTGCTGCCGGGCGTAGAATCCACCGTGCTGTATCGTGGCGTCCCGGCCACCGGTGTCTATAGCCATCACGCGCAGATCGCCTTTCTCGATGGGACTTTCTATGCGTCCTGGAGTAATCACCGCTGGGGTGAAGACGGTCCCGGTCAGCGCCTCTTCTGCTCAACCTCGCACGATGGACTGCACTGGCGCAAGGCGTTCAAGTGTTATCCGTCCCTTGGAAAAATGCAGAATCCCGATACCGCCGGGCGCCTGCTGACGGCGGATGCATTGGTACCCGTTGACGGCAAGATGTACGTCATCGCGGAGGTCAATGATCGGACACCGCGCGGTGCAAAAAATTATCCTGTCCCTGCGGCCGACGCTCGCTACGGGAAAAAGACATTCTCCGGACGATTGGGATTTGGAAGGCTGGCGCGCTCGATGTCGCCGAAAGGCAAGCTCGGACCAATCTTCTGGCTGGTCAACGATCCGCCCGATCCAATCGACGGCAAGCCGCAATATCCGACCCAGGAAGATCATCATTTTTCGAAAACGGCGGCGGCGATTCATCAATGGTGGCAAGACCCGGTGCACCTGCCGGCCTGGGACTTCCGCTTCGGAACGGCGTCCGCGGTGGCAGTCGACGGCCACCACATGTGCGAGCCCAATGTCTACCGGCGCCCCGATGGTGTCTATGTGAAGTTGGCGCGCGATTGCACGGCAACGAGGCACGAGCCCGCTCACATGTATGCTTCCACCAGCTCGGACGGAAAGACATGGACGACGCCAGTTCCCACCAACGTCCCCGACAGCCCGTCGAAGGCGACGTCGGGTTCGCTACCGGACGGAAGAGTATTTTTGATCGGCAACCAGGTATCTGATCCGACGCACCACCGGCGCGATCCGCTTGTGCTTAGCCTCTCTCCCGACGGCAAGAATTTTGTATGGGCTGCCGCGATTCGCGCGGGAGCGCCTCCCGTGAATTATCCAGGCAGGGCCAAGATCCCCGGCTTCCAGTATCCGGTGGCAATTGTCGCGCGTAATGCTATCTGGGTGATCTATTCGATCGGCAAGGAAGACGTCGCGGTCAGCCGCATCCCACTCTCCGCATTGGATGGCAAAGGAGAAGCAGTGCGGAACTAAGACGCGTTGGGTCTCCCTTCACTTGATCGCGGCCCGCAACAGTGAGGTCTAGCATGCCGGACTTGCAGGATACATTTGCGATTGTCGATACACACCAGCACCTTTGGGACATGGACCTGTTCCGCTATAGCTGGTGCGAACAGTTTCCACATCTGAACCGCAGCTTTCGAATGCCCGACTACATGGAGGCTGCGGCGGGACTAAACATCGAGCGCACAGTCTACGTCGATGCAGATGTGGACGATGCCTACGTTCTTGCCGAGACAATGCACCTTCTGCAATTGGCCGAGCAGCCGGACAATCCGCTGGAGGGAGTTGTGGCAGGATGCCGTCCCGAGCAATCCGACTTCCCTCGCTATCTCGAAGCCGTGGCCTCGCATCCGCGCCTGAAGGGACTTCGGCGGGTTCTCCACACGCAGCCGGATGAACTCTCGCAACGGCCAGTGTTCATAGAAAACCTGCGCCGGTTGCCCGCACTCGGGCTGACCTTCGATCTCTGCGTTCTGGCCCGGCAACTGCCGCTTGCCATCAAGCTGGTCGACGCATGTCCTGAGATCACGTTCATCCTCGACCACTGTGGAGTGCCGAAGGTGAAGGAACGGGAGCTCGATCCATGGTGCGAACACATTCGCCAGTTGGCCGGTTACCCAAATGTTAATTGCAAGATCTCCGGACTGGTCGCATACGCCGACCCGCGACATTGGACCGCGAACGATCTGCGTCCATTTGTTGAATTCGTGCTGGAGTGCTTCGGTTGGGATCGGGTTGTCTTTGGAAGCGATTGGCCGGTTTGCACGGTGTCCGCCAGTCTGCGGAAATGGGTGACTACGCTACAAGAGATGACGGCCGGAGCCGGACACGAGGCGCAGCGAAAACTCTTCTACGAGAATGCCAGAAGGATCTATCGAGTCTGACGGAATTGCTGATCGCTTCCATTAGAACTTCATGCGTGGTACGCCAGTCGTGAACTCCACAACTGGCGTCATCGCGCTTCGCATTGACGTGAGCCCAGTCGGACAACGTAGCTTGCATATTTTGTCCTCGTTAACCACAACTGTCGCTTGTCTGGAAGTCGCACTCATAAGCTGACGATGCCATTGCAGTTGCAATTCGGGATTTCTCTCGTACGGTTTAAATATTTCAGGCCATGTGTTAACTGCGACGCCTGTTGCGGAAAGCGTATAATCCTCAGTGTTGGCGCGGTCGCGCCGACATGGATCGAGTCCGGTCACAACTGGTAACCCCCTGTAGCTAAGCGGCCCGAATTAATCTTGCGGCATACGCGGGAAGAATGGCGCTGCCTATGGCTCACGCGGCACAAGAGCACTTTGGCAAGCACGCCGGGAACTACCGGATCCTCGGTGAGGCCGGTGTAGGCGGCATGGGCAAGGTCTTCAAGGCCTTCGACATCACGCTCCGTCGAACCGTAGCTCTGAAATTCCTGACACCCGTGCAAGGTGTGGCCGACCGGGATCGTATCCTTCGCGAAGCCAGGGCCGCATCCACGCTCGATCACAAAAACATCGCCACAATTCATGCCGTGGAAGAGAACGACGATGGGCAACTGTTCATCGTCATGCCTTACTACAACGGAGAAACCCTTGCGGTCCGCATGCAGTGCGGCATCTCCCCGTCCGATAACCTCAACATTCTTGTGCAAATCGCCCAGGGACTTGCGCACGCACACGATCACTTCATTGTGCACCGGGACATTAAGCCGTCGAACGTCATCATCACGAGGGATGGCGTGGCAAAGATCGTCGACTTTGGCCTGGCGCGATCGACCGGCACGGACGCTACCACCCAGACGATGAATATCAGTGGCACGCTGGCCTACATGTCACCCGAACAGGTGTCCGGAAAAGCGGTCGACGCTCGCACCGATATCTGGTCTTTCGGAGTTCTCATGTACGAGTTGCTGACCCGGCGGTTGCCGTTCCACGGCGACAATGCCGGGGCCGCAATTACGGCGATCTTGCATTCGCCTCCGTCCGACATGGTCGAGATACCACCGGAATTGCAATCGATCATCTACAAAGCGCTGGCCAAACGACCGGAGGAACGTTACCAGAATTGCAGCGAACTTCTGAGCGAGCTT
>Ga0307375_10004772_pt1 | contig 12857 bp, 13 predicted proteins | sample TR1MG_FD_202531 | JGI IMG/M metagenome (GOLD analysis project Ga0307375, IMG submission 202531) | Soil microbial communities from Risofladan, Vaasa, Finland - TR-1 | ecosystem: Environmental > Terrestrial > Soil > Coastal area > Acid sulfate soil | place: Finland: Risofladan, Vaasa | collected... | reverse complement strand
TGAGCAAAGGGACAGGGCGGCCCTCGTTTTCCTAGAGCAAAGTGAATTGCGCGAATTTCTCCCAATTTGTGTGTGTCTCCCCGAACGTAGGAATTGCGGAAGTAGAAAATCGGGGGGGACGTGTTGACGCTGGAGAAACGCCAACCTAGATTGGCTTTACTAAATCTCGTTCGACTGTGTGGAAATTTTCGAGGATACGTCACTGCCGGCGCAACCTTACGAGGGTGGGAGTCCCTCCCTCGTCGGTAACCAAGACAGGACGTCTGGAACATGGATCCAGGAGGTCGAGGAGTTTCCAACCTGAGGCATCCGCAAGGGTGCGAAGAGGAAAGCCTGACGAGATGTTTCCCAGATTCTGCGAAAAATACGTTCTCAGCGGATTGTGAAGAAGCCGGACGAATGCGACACGACGCACCGCCAACTTGGCGGAAGATTCCGGGGCAAAACCAAATGCGGCACAACTCTGAGGACTCAATTAGGGACATGAACAAATTCCAGAGATGCGAGGCAGCAGACGACCATCGGGACCGAAGAAGCCCGAGCAGCCACGCCCCGCACTCTGAACCCCGCCGGGACCGAATGTGCAGGCAGACGCGGCGGGAGAAGGCCCTGTTATGGAGAATAGGTTATGGAGTTGCGCGTTCAATTGAAGATTTGCGAAGGGTGCGGCTGCTTATGGTATCGCCCCTGTACCCAAGGGAGTGTGTATTGCAGAAACTGTGAAGTGAAGCTGAAGGAATTTCCTGAGCCGGGAACACGGAAGCTGCGCGGACGCAAGGGCCGGAATTCGCTGGCGAAAGTCTGGGCGATGGCAGAAGCCGCAGGGGGTGCGAAATGAGCGCGGCGCTGCAGTTGCCGGTCCTTTGGGGGCAGGGGAGTTTTCGACAGGGCTGGCCGGAGCCGAAGGAAAGGCGTGAAGAACGGCCGGCAGCCAAACCCAAACAGGAACAGAGCGGAGCGAAGAAAACCCCGGAGGTGAGCCTGGCGTTTTATCGCAGGCACACGGAAAGCATGTTGCGGCGCTACCTGTATGCATCGATGCAGGTGGGGCGGTCGCCGTCGATTCTGGGCGATCCGGTGGCACGGGGATGGGTATCGAGCCGGCCGGTGAAGACGTTCGAGGACGCGGTGATTTTTGTGCTGGACGTGGAGCGATGCCTGGATGCTCTGGGCGCGCTGGACCGCTATCTGCTGAGCCGGATTGTGCTGCAGGAGTACACCCAGGCGGAGACCGCGTCACTGATGGGCATGAGCGTGCGGGCGGTGGGGTACAAGTTTCCCCAGGCGCTGGATCGCCTGACGGAACGGCTGCTGGACAGTGGGCTGCTGATCTTGCCGCACTGATGCTGTAGAGAACGGGAAAGACGGAAGGGAGCGTTCCCGCGGCGCTCCCTTTCCTCTTGCGCGAAGGGAACGGTGTGTGTCGGCGGACTAAAGCATTTTCGGAATTGGCGTGGACCGAAGGCACACACGCAAGGGGCCATGTTCTGAAGAATTAGCCACCTTGCTGTTGCACAAACGCGATGCACATGGGCGTGGCCGCGGCGACGCTCTTGCCTTCGTTCGCCAGCTCGCCGGTCTCCGGGTTGCGCGCAAAGACGCTGAGCAGGCTCGAAGCCTGGTTGGCCACCAGCATCCAGCGCTCCGTTGGGTCGAGGGTAAAGTTGCGCGGCGTCTTGCCGCCGCAACTGGAGCGCACCATCGGCGTCAGCGCACCCGTCTCCGGATCCGCCTTGAAGCTGTAAAGAAAGTTGTCGAGCCGATTGGCAAAGTACACAAACCGTCCATCGCGGGTGATTACTGTGTCGCACGCGCGTGAAGGACCGTGATGGCCCGCCGGCAGCAGTTGAATCCGCGTCACCAGCGTCAAAAGCCCGTTGGACTTGTGCCACTCCAGCACGTCCACCGTGGACACAATCTCATTCACGCAGTAGGCCGTGTGTCCGTTGGGATGAAAGTGCAGGGTGCGCGCGCCCGAACCCGGCGCACCGTGGTAAGTGCCTGCGTGCCGCAGCTTCGCCGTCTCCGTGTCCAGATGGTAGATGTGAATCCGGTCGCCGCCCAGGTCGTTTACGTACGCAAAGCGGTTGTCCGGCGAGTAGGAGCAGAAATGCGCATGCGCAGACTTCTGTCGATCACGGTTCGGTCCGTGCGCCGTGTAGTGCTGGGTCCACACGTGCTCGCTCAGCTTGCCGTCGGTGATCTTGAAGCTGGCCGCGCTGCCGCCACCGTAGTCCGCGGAAAGCAGCACGCTGCCCGTTTTGTCCACCGCCACCTGGCAGGTTCCCTTGCTCGCCGAGTTGCGTGTCGACAGCGGAAACAGGTCGCCATCCTCCACGCGAAAGCTCGCCACCTCGCCTGTCGGCTTGCCGTTAAAGGTGTCCACCTCGCACGCGGCGTACAGATACTCGTGCCCCGGCGAAAATGCAATCCAGTCCACCATTTTGATCTTCGCGGCCACGCCCGCCGGCGACAGCGTGCCTGTGGCGCCATCCCAGTCGTAAGCAAGAACGCCGTCCGGCGAGTTGGAGGCGACAAACACGCGCTGCTTTGCCGGCTCGGCAAATCCGCGAAGTGCGGCGGCGGCAAGGGTGGCGGCGGAGGCGGACTTAAGAAATGCGCGGCGGGAAAGATTTCTCATGGCATTTGAGATTGTCGCCGATGAGGCGCGCCCTGCGCCACCCTCGCTTTCATTCCATCCGGAACACCACGCTCACCGTGGTCTCCACCTCCACCGGCTGGCCGCTCAGCAGATAAGGCCTGTAGAGCCACGTCTTCACCGCGGTTAGCGCGGCCTGCTGCAGGAGCGCCGGGCCGCTGACCACGCGGAGATTCTCAATCGTACCTTGTTTGGAGATGGTGGCCTGCAGCACCACCGTCCCTTGCACGTGGATGGTTTTCGCCAACGCCGGATACTCGGGTAGTGTCTTGCGGATCAGCAGGCCGTCCACCACGCTGCCGGAGACGCGCACCGCCGCGGGCGTCGAGGGCCGGACTACCGGAGTGGCTCCGTGGCCGTCGATAACTCCCTTCCCGTTGCCCGGCATGCCCGGATTCGGATTCCACCTGGCCAGCGCTTCGCCGGTCCTCGGTTCCGGATCCGACACGATGAGGATTCGATTCGGCATCAATCGCGGCGCCTGAAACACCCGATCCATCGCGGGTCCGGCGGCAGTTGCGGGCTGAGCGGCTTCGTGTGTCACTGCCCGCGGCTGCTCGGGCTGCGGCGGCTGAAGCAGCAGTGAGAGCACATGCTGAGGCAGCGCCTCGGGATGCATGAGTGGAATGAGAACCAGCGCCAGCAGCGCCGTGCCGTTCAACGCGAGTGTGGCCGGCATCCATTTGCGGCTGCCCGTGTGGATTCTTCCTGTGCTTTCAAATGTCGCGTCCTCAAACATATCCGCCTCCCGGTCTTCGGCTTCCCGTCTGCAGCTCCGAGCCTTTCGCAGGCCGGCTGTGTTGTTGTAGACACCGCATCGCCGCGCAGTGTTCCCGCGCATGCGAATTCTGCGGGCATCCCGAGCATCCCGTGCGATACACTCCAAGGCATTCACGGTTCCAAAAACCGAGGGTCACAATGAAACTGTTTCGCTTGTTTTTTCTTGCATTCGCCGCAATCTCAATCGCGCACGCACAGGCTCCCGCAGCACCGCCGGACGTTGCGCCCAGCTCCGCCTCAACTCTCCAGTACATCCACGCCACCTGGAGCACGCTCACCCGCTCCATGACGGAGTGCCACTCGCTCGTCGACATCAAGATCACGGCCAACCCAGTGCTCTACATGCCAGCCGACGTGCCCGCTCCGCCGGAGGTGACCGCTCTGGAGCAGAAGTGCCACGTTCGGGTGCTCTCCCTTCCGCGGCGCATTGAGAAGATCGGCGACGTGCGCCCGGAAGAACTGCCGGCCGAGGGTCTGCTGTACCTGCCGCATCCTTACGTCGTGCCCGGCGGACGCTTCAATGAGATGTACGGCTGGGATAGCTACTTTATCGTGCTCGGTCTCGAGGCCGACCATCACGAAGCCCTCGCCAAGGACATGGTCGACAACTTCTTCTTCGAGATTGAGCATTACGGCGGCGTGCTGAACGCCAACCGCACCTACTACCTGACGCGCTCACAACCGCCGTTTCTCACCTCCATGATTCGCGCTGTCTATGAGAATCCGCGCAGTTTTCCTGCCACGCCGGAGGGCCGCGCCAACGCGCATGCCTGGCTGCAGAAGGGCTTCGAACTCGCGCAAAAGGACCACTCCACCTGGATCCGGCCCGAACACCGCGCCGGTAACACGGGCCTTGCCCGCTACTTCGATTACGGCAACGGCCCGGTGCCGGAAATGGCGGACGACGCCACCTACTACATTGATGTAATCCGCTGGCTTGTGGCCCATCCTCATGCGGGCGGCGCGGATTTTCTGATGAAAGGACCGCAGCACCCGGACGCTGCCGAGGCCGAGGGTCTTAGAGAGACCAGTTGCAACGTGCATACGAGCGTGGTGTGCCTGCGCGCCTGGTATGACGGCTATCGCCTCACCCGCGACTTCTACGTTGGCGACCGCGCGATGCGCGAGTCCGGCTTCGATCCAAGCTTCCGCTGGGGACCCTTCGACGGAGCTGCGCACCACTACGCTCCCGTCGGCCTCAACAGCCTGCTCTACCGCTATGAGCGCGACCTTGAGCACTTCGCTCTACTGCTCGGCCAGCCCACCCAGGCAAGAAAGTGGGAGCACCAGGCGCAGCGGCGGGCCATCAACATCCATCGCTATCTGTGGCAGGCAAAGACCGGCGAGTTTGCAGACTACGACTTCCTGCGCCACAAGGCTTCCACCTATGCGTACATCACCGCGCTCTATCCGCTATGGGCTGGCGTGGCCACGCGCGGAGAAGCGAAAAGGGTCGTTGCCAAACTTGATCTGTTTGAGCGGCCCGGCGGTCTCTCCATGAGCAACTTTGACAGTGGCATGCAATGGGACGAGCCCTTCGGCTGGGCTCCTACGAACTGGATGGGCGTGGCCGGCCTGGATGCCGCAGGTTTCCGCTCCGACGCGCAACGCCTCGCGCGTAGATGGAATGCGACCGTCGATACCGGCTTCGCCCACGACGGCACCATCCGCGAGAAGTACAACGTCGTGACCGGCAACGCCAACGTGCAGGTGAGCGCCGGATACACCACGAATGAAATCGGCTTTGGCTGGACGAACGCCGTCTATCTGAAGATGCGTCAGGTGATGCGCGAGCCCGCGCTGTTGCCCGCACCGTAGCTTGCCCGAAGCACAAAGAACGAGGGCGCCTCCCGCGTGGGAAGCGCCCCTTTTCTTTGCAGGTTCCGGCTGCCGGCGAATTACTCCGGCAGGTTTTTGGTTCCCGTCACATGGAACGTCTTGGTGAGCACCTGCACGGAGGAGTTCGGCTGCCCACCGCCCACGGAGAGTGTGTAGTCGCCTTCGGCCACAATCGGCTCGCCTGCCGCCGTTACCATGCTCAGGTCGCGCGGCGTCAGCAGGAACTGGACCTGCTGCGACGCGCCCGGCTCCAGGTGAACGCGCCGGAACGCACGCAGCGCACGCAGCGGAGCCCCCGGCACACTCGGGAAGGTGAGATATACCTCCGCCACTTCGTCGCCCGGCCGGTTTCCGGTGTTCTTCACCGTCACCGCGGCCATCAGCGGTTCGCCCGCCTCCACATTGCTGCTCGGTAGGGTCAGATCGCTGAACGAGAACGTGGTGTAGCTCAAGCCATATCCAAATGGATACAGAGGAGTTCCTTCAAAGTAGCGATAGGTGCGGCCCTTCATCGCGTAATCGTCGAAGGGAGGCAGCTGCTCTACGCCCGTGTAGAACGTCACCGGGAGTTTTCCTCCGGGGTTGTTCATGCCAGAGAGCGTCTGTGCCACGGCCAATCCGCCTTCCTCGCCGGGATACCACGCTTCCAGAATCGCATTGGCATGCTCCTTGGCCCAATTCACGGCCAACGCGCTTCCGTTCACCAGCACAACCACCAGCGGCTTGCCGGTGCTGCCCAGAGCTTTCAGCAGATCCTGTTCCGGCTTCGGGAGCGTGATCGCGGTGCGGTCGCCACCCTTGAATCCCGGTACGTCCACCTTCATCTCTTCGCCTTCCAGCTCGCTGGTAATGCCCACCACAGCCACAATCACATCGGCCTTCTTTGCCGCTTCGATTGCTTCGGGCTGCGGGGTCATATCCACCTTGCGCCACATTAACTGGGCGGCTACGTCGGTGTTGTCGCCCTGGCCATAGTCCACTTCCAGCGCGTAAGCTTTGCCCGCCTGCAACTCAATGCGGTCAAGCTTGGTTTCAACACCGCGGAAGTGCCATCCCCGTGTCACTTCCTTACCATCGATCTTCAGGCTGAAGTAGCCGTTGCTCCTCATGCCCAGGTCGTACTCCCCACTCGCCTTGGGCGTGAAGGTAGCTTCCCAACGAATGCCCAGCGGATGGAGACCCGCAACATCGGAGGGTAGGGGCTCTGCGCCGGCATTGATTCCCGGCTCGATCCGGGTGGCCAGAACCGTCGGCTTCGGGTCGGCGGGTGAGAGCGTGATCCCCTGCATCTCGGAGTAGCTCGCCTTCACGCCCGGCTTGCCATTCACGGTCAACAGCCCGGACGGCACCGGCGAGGCTTTCTTGCTGAGGAACTGCGTGCCCTCCACGTAGTCGATCGTGTCGTTGGCAAATTCCTGCTGCATCCCTTCCATGATGGAGACTGTGTGGTTGGGAATGCCGGTGTAGTTGCCCAGCAGGAACCTCGTCTGATTCACGAGCGGCCCCACCAGCGCAATCTTGATATTCGAAGTCTTGAGCGGCAGAACGCCGTCGTTCTTCAGCAGCACCATGGACTCGTTGGCAAGCTTCAGCGCCAGCGCCTTATGGGCCTGGCTGTTCAGCTGGTTGGGGTTGATCTTGCTGTACGGCACCATCTTCGGCGGATCGAACATGCCCAGCTTCATGCGCGCCGTAAACAGCCGCACAAGTGACCGGTCAATGTCACTCTCCTTCAGGTAGCCTTCCTTCACCGCGTCCAGATAGGGCTTGTAGTCGTGGTCGTCCTTCGTCTTTGCCACAAAGTCGGCGCACTCGTTATCCATGCCGCGCTGCAGGCTGATGGCCGAAGCTTGCGCCTGAGTTGGCTTGTAGTGGTGGCCTGCGAAGATATCGATCACCGCTCCGCAATCGGAAACCACGTAGCCCTTGAAGCCCCATTTGTCGCGCAGTTGGTCTTGCATCAGAAATTGATTGGCGCACGCCGGCTCGCCGTTGATGGCGTTGTAGGCGCACATCACCGAGCCCGCCTTGCCTTCCACCACGGCCGCGCGAAACGCCGGAAGATACGTGTCCATCTCGTCGTGCTTGCTCACCGTCACGTTGGCCTTGTGGCGCGTAGGCTCCGGGCCGCTGTGCACATCAAAGTGCTTCGGCGTCGAGATTACGCGGTAGTAGTGCGGATCGTCGCCCTGCATGCCGGTGACAAACGCCACGCCCATGCGGCCGGTCAGGAACGGGTCTTCGCCGTAGGTCTCCTGCCCGCGGCCCCAGCGCGGGTCGCGGAAAATATTGATGTTCGGTGACCAGAAATCCAGCCCTTGAAAAATGTTGCTGTGCCCGCCGTTGGCACGTACCGCCTCTTCATGCTTGATGCGCGCCTCGATGCTGATGTCAATCGCCATCTTGTGAATCGAATCCGCGTCAAACGTGGCGCCCAGGCCAATCGGCTCAGGAAACTCCGTGGTCCCGTTCACCGCTACGCCGTGCAAGGCCTCGCTCCACCAGTCATAACTGGGTATGCCCAGCCGCGGAATCGCCCGCGCCTGGTTCACCAGTTGGCTGGCCTTTTCCTGCAGCGTCATGCGCTGCACCAGGTCCATTGCACGCTGCTCAGCGGGCAGCTTCGGATTCAGATACGCAGGCGTCTCCGCTGCCTGCCCCCATGCTGCACACGCCATGCTGCAGCAGACGAACCATGCCGCAATCCATCGCAAACCAAAACTCTTCATTTCAATTCCTTGCCGGCAGGCATGTAAAGTTGGATTTCTGTGACAACGGAAAATTGCGGCCTGCCCTCCGGATGCCAACCCTAATGCGCCGCACGCCCGCTGTCAAGGTGTCGTCGGATGAATTCGCCTGTCAAAAATCGCTTTATCCAGCGTAGAAGGCAACATCGCAGCCGCCAGCTTTCATTCTTCGTGCGCGCTGGCGCAGTTCCTCTTGCATCGCGCCGCATCGGGTGTAAGCTTGCAGCGGCAGACTCCGCTCGTGGCCCTGCGCTCGCACGCACAGGCCCGCTTGCGCGCGTCCGCATCGGCTGTCCTGCGAACCGCCACCCAGCGCCCGCAGAAAGCGAGGTTTCCCATGACCACCCACCGCTACCTGCGAGCCTATATTTCCGGAATCTTCGTGCCCACGCTCGTCCTGCCCTTCATCCTCTCCGGCTTCATCTTTGTGCGCCTTGTGCTCAAGGTGCCCGTGCCCATGGAGCGCGCCATCATCTTTCCCATGGCGCTGGTTCCCTTGTTGTGGGGCCTGTGGAACATCCTCTGGATCGTCACCCGCGCTCGCACTCACCTTCCCCTCGGGCTCCACGGAATGCTGCTGCCCTTCCTGCTGCTGCCTGCGGGCATTGGCGGCGCCGTTCTGCTGGACATCCTCACACCGGTTCCGGGCGGGCTGCTCATCTTTCACACCAGCCAGATTCCGTACACCATCCTCGGCACAGCTTTCCTGGCCGTGCTCGCCGGCTATTTTCTCTTCTGGCATTTCTTCGTGGGCTTTGTGAATCGCGTCCTGGGCATCGCCTGACGCGTCCTGCGTTGCTCCGCCTATGAGCCGGGTTCAAAAAAATCCAGCAGTCCGGCGCGCACCGCATGGGCCGCCATCTGCGTCTGGATCTCGAGCGCCAAGGCCAGCGCATCGCGACCCTGCCGCGCCGTCACGCGCGGTTCCTGCCGCGTCCGCACCGCATCCAGAAACGACTGCAGCTCCAGCCGCAACGGCTCGCCCGGCGTCACCGGCAGCTTGGCAAATTTCAGTCCCGGTCCCGGCCCGTCCGCCTGCTCCGCGCCTGCCGCCGTCAGCTGCGCCAGCATGGCTGCATCCACACGCCCCCAGGCAATCGCCGCTGCAATTTCCGCCGGAACGCTGCCGTCCAGCCGGATGACGAGCAGATCCTGCCGAGCATAATCGATCGAGACATACTGCCGAGGCTCAAAGAAGCGCAGCTTCCGCACCCGCTCAGTGGAAACGCGCGACGCCGTAAAGTTCGCCACGCAGCCCGATTCAAACTCCACCCGCACGTTGGCAATGTCCACCCGCGGCGAGAGGATTGGCAGCCCTACGGCACGTACCTCGCGCACCGGCGAGTGCGCAAACGTAAGCACAATGTCCAGGTCGTGGATCATCAGGTCCAGCACCACGTCCACGTCCAGCGCGCGCGGCGTAAAGATCGACAGACGGTGCGACTCAAAAAACATGGGCCGGCGCAGTTGCGGCTGCACCGTCAGCACCGCGGGGTTAAACCGCTCCAGATGGCCCGGTTGCAGAATCCGTTTGCCGCGCTCCGCCAGTTGCACCAGCGCATCCGCCTCGGCCAGCGTGGCCGCGAGCGGCTTTTCCACCAGCACGTCCAGCCCCGCTTCCAGCAGTTGCGCGGCTACTGCATGGTGCTGCACCGTTGGCACCGCCACGCTGGCCGCGTCCAGCCGCAGGTCTGCGGCCAGCATCGCGTCCACCGTGGCAAACAGGGGAATCCCGTACTTCGCCTCGACCGCCTCGGCGCGCCCCGCATCCGGCTCCACGGCCGCCGCCAGCGCCACGCCCTCGCCCGCAGCCTCCAGCTCGCGATACACACGCAGGTGGTTGCGGCCAAAGGCGCCAGCCCCGGCTACCGCCACGCGCAACATGGATTTGCCCGCGATCGTTACTCTCCTTCGCCCTGCACGGCCTTCAGGCAGCGCCCGTACAGATCCAGAAGCTCCTTCACGTGCTCCTCCGGCTTGGGCGCGGACGCACCGCTAAAACCCGTTGAGGGCGCCGTCGCACGACCCACGCCCGCCATCCCCGCCACAAACTTCAGCAGGTCCAGTGCAATGTCTTCATTCCGGCGCACACCGAGAACTGCATTGTTGGTCGAATCCATCCTGAAATCGTCTCCGAAATGGATGCTACCAGAAAGCCGCGGCTCTGCGTCTCCCGCGCAAGAACCCCCGTCGCTAGAGGCCCCTTCGCGATAATCTAGAACCAATGCACATCGCCTACCTTGGCCTCGGAGCCAACCTCCCCAGCCCCGCCGGCCCGCCCCAGGCCACGCTCGCCGCTGCATTTGAGAGCCTCGGCTTCCTGGGCCAATTCGTCGCGCGTTCCTCGCTCTACTCCACCGCGCCCGTCGGCCTTGCCGACCAGCCTCGATTTCTTAACGCCGTCGTCGCCCTGCAAACCGGCCTGGCCCCGCGCACGCTGCTTGAGCACCTCCTCGCCATCGAGGCGCACTTCGGCCGCGACCGCTCCGCTGGCGTTCTCAACGGCCCCCGCAGCCTTGACCTCGACATCCTTCTTCTCGGCGACCTCTGCCTTGGCGAATCCGAATTCGTCCTGCCCCACCCCCGCCTCGCCGAGCGTGCGTTCGTCCTTGTCCCGCTTGCGGAAATCGCGCCCAACCTTGTCGATCCTCGCAGTCACCGCACCATCGCCCAACTGCTCAGCGACTTGCTGGAGCGCTCCCCCGCCGACGCCGACGCCGTTACCCGCGTTGAATCCGACCTCTGGATCACGGCCCGGTAAAATCGTCTGGTGAGCCTCCGTTTCGACGTCTCCAACACAACACCCGCCGGCGGCCGCCGCGCCCAGATGCACCTGCCGCATCAGGTGGTCGAAACGCCTGTCTTCATGCCTGTCGGCACCGCCGGTTCCGTCAAGGCCGTGCCGCAGGACATTGTTGAATCCCTCGGCGCGCAGATTATCCTCGGCAACACCTACCACCTCTTCCTGCGCCCCGGCCACGAAGCGATCCGCCGCATGGGCGGTCTGCATCGCTTCATGAGCTGGCCGCGGGCAATGCTTACTGACTCCGGCGGCTACCAGGTCTTCTCCCTCAGCAGCCTGCGCAAAGTCACCGACGAGGGCGTCCGCTTCCGCTCCCACCTCGACGGCAGTTCGCACTTTTTTACTCCGGAACATTCCATGGAGGTGCAAGTCGCACTCGGCGCCGACATCGCCATGGCGTTTGATGAGTGCACTGAGTACCCCGCCGATCGCGACCGCGCACGCGAAAGCCTGCGCCTGACCATGGCCTGGGCCCAGCGCTCGCTCACGCACTTCCGCGCAAATCAGCATCTGGTCCCCTGGCAGGACGAGTTGGAAGGTCACTCGCAGAGCCTCTTCGGCATTGTGCAGGGCGGGACTTATCTGGATTTACGCCGCGAAAGCGCGGAGCGCCTCGTTGCGATGGATTTTGACGGCTATGCCATTGGCGGCCTCAGCGTCGGCGAGCCGCGCAACCTTACCCAGGAGATGATCGCAGAAGTCCTGCCGCTGCTCCCCGCCGACAAGCCGCGTTATCTCATGGGCGTCGGCTACCCGGACGAGATTGAGGAGTACGCGCGCATGGGCGTGGACATGATGGATTGCGTGCTGCCCACACGCGCCGCGCGCCATGGCCTGCTCTTCACCAGCGAGGGCCGCATGACCATCAAGAACAAACAATATGCAGAGGACCAGAACCCGCCTGACCCGGCCTGCGACTGCATGGTCTGCCGCCGCTACTCGCGCGCCTACCTGCGCCACCTGATGCAGTGCGGCGAGCCGCTGGCCGCCACGCTCAACTCCATCCACAACCTCGCCTACTACCTCGGCGTCATGCAGCGTGTCCGCCAGAGTCTGCAGGCCGGGTCCTCCGCATCGTAGTCGTCTTCGCCAGCCTTCCTCAGCGGGCCCACGCACTCCTTGGCAAGGCAATCTCTTTCCGTTTAGCGTTTTCCCAAGAAAGGAATATCGCACGTATGTGCAAACCGAAACTTCCTCACCTATGGTTCGCCGTTGCGGTTCTCGCTCTCTCCGCCGTTGCATCCGTCCACGCTCAAAATCCGCCGCCGCGAACGTCTATACCCAAGGCCTATGCCATCGCGGAAATCAACGTCACCAACCCGGTCGCCTACAAAAAGTACCTGGCCACCGTCACACCGATTGTCGCGGAGTTTGGAGGCAAGTATCTCGTCCGCGCCGGACAGATCGTGCCCATCGAAGGCCAGGCCCCCACAGGCCGCTTCATCGTTATTGAGTTCCCCAGCCTGGTAATCGCGGAGAAATTTGAATCGTCCCCGCAATACAAGGCCATCGCGCCGCTGCGGCAGCGTGCGGCCCGCACCCGCCTGTTCCTGGTGGAGGGCGCCCCGCAGTAGAGCATGCGCGAGGGGGCGCGCAATTCTCACTGCCCGCGCTCACTCCTCCATGGCTGCACCCAGCAGCGTCTTGAGTGCCTGCACGTACTCGCTCAGCGCCGCGCGGCCCACCTCCGTCATGCGATAGAGCGTTTGCGGCTTCCGCTGGACAAACTGCTTGGTCACAGTCACGTAGCCGGCCTCTTCCAGCTTGGCCAGTTGCGCGCCCAGGTTTCCGTCCGTCGAGCCTGTCTTTGCGCGCAGCCAGGTAAACTCCGCCTCCTCCGCGCTGGAGAGCAGCGAGAGCACCGCCAGCCGAAGCTTGCCGTGAATCACCGGATTCAGTTCCGGCAGCTCAGGCATGGACGACGCATCCGCGCTGCCGCCGCGACTCCAGGATCATCAGGTAGATTCCGAAAGCAATCTGGCAAAAGAAATTCGCCACCAGAAACGCAATCAGGCCCTGCCTTTCCGTG
>Ga0307375_10004769_pt1 | contig 12865 bp, 12 predicted proteins | sample TR1MG_FD_202531 | JGI IMG/M metagenome (GOLD analysis project Ga0307375, IMG submission 202531) | Soil microbial communities from Risofladan, Vaasa, Finland - TR-1 | ecosystem: Environmental > Terrestrial > Soil > Coastal area > Acid sulfate soil | place: Finland: Risofladan, Vaasa | collected... | reverse complement strand
GGGGTTCGAATCCCTCCAGCCGCACCAATTTGGCCCGGGGACCGTCGCGCCGGGAGCGGACCAGTCCCACTAGGGATTCGTGACACCCCGATGCTCCGACCTTCCAGTGGGGGGACGGAAGGCGGCGAAGGGATCGGTCACCCTCAACGTCCGTTCCTTGAACCGGTAGAACTTCGCGGGTCGCCCACCGGATGATGAGGGTGGCGCCAGCGCGTCGGTCGACTCGATGGTCTGGCGACGCAGCAACACCCGTTGGAGGTTGGTGGGCGAGAGGGAGTGGCCAAGACACGCCTCGTAGACGACCCGCAGGTCGGCGATGGTGAAGTCCACCGGCACGAGGGCGAACGCCACGTTCGTGTAGGTGAGTTTGGATCGAAGCCGCTCTCGACCGGATTGGATGATCGAGACGTGGTCGAAGGCCGTCGGCGGAAGATCCTCGACGGGGAACCACGCCGTGTCGTCCGGCACGGTCGGATTGAGGTCGGTGGCGACCAGGGCGATGTAGGCCGTTGCGATGACCCGGCCCCGCGGGTCCCGATCGACGTCGCTGCGCGTCTCCAATTGCTCGAGGAAGCCAATATCGGTGAGATCGACTTTGGTCGCGAGATGACGCCCGAGCGAAGAGCCGAGCCGTTCGGAGGTGGCGAGCGTGCCGCCGGGCAGGGCCCAGTGATCGGCGAACGGTTCTTGCGCCCGGCGCCAGAGGAGGACGTGGAGTCTCCGGTCGCGAATCTGCAGCACGACCGCGAGGGACTCGTGGGCGAAGCGTGCCAGACCCCCCTCGGCGGCGTCGCCGTCGCCGGGCGGGCTGGTCGGGTCCATCGCGGGGTCTTGACGTGAAGCCACGCCTCATAGTAACCTCGGGTGTAGGTTTTCGCCTAAGAGACGATAACCTACACAACAGTGCTCCCACGGCGCCGACGCATCGTCCCCGTCGAATAACCCGCACTGGCAAGGTCGGCTCATGGTGACTTCAGGACTCAAGCGAGATGCAGACCGCCTCGGTGGGTGGCAGCAAGAGGTGCGGCGGCTCGCTCGGAGCCGCGACGCCGTCATACTGGCCCACAACTACCAACTTCCCGAGATCCAGGACGTCGCCGACCACGTGGGCGACTCGCTCGCGCTCTCACGCATCGCCGCAACAAGCTCGGCCTCGACCGTGGTGTTCGCCGGCGTCTACTTCATGGCGGAGACCGCCAAGATCCTGGCACCCGAGAAGACCGTGTTGATCCCGGAGCCGCGGGCGGGCTGTTCCCTCGCCGACAGCATCGATGCCGACCAGCTTCGCGCCTGGAAATCGGCCCACCCCGGCGCCGTGGTGGTGGCGTACGTGAACACGAGCGCGCAGGTGAAGGCCGAGGCCGACCTGTGTTGCACGTCGGCGAACGCCGTGGAGATCGTGGCGGGAATCCCACGCGATCGAGAGGTCCTGTTCCTGCCCGACCAGTTCCTTGGGGCGCATGTGCAGCGCATGACCCAGCGAGAGGACATGCACATCTGGATGGGTGAGTGTCACGTACACGCGGGAATCAGCCCCCAGGCGCTTCGTGCCAAGGCCGAGGCGGCACCCGAGTCGGAACTCTTCATCCACCCCGAGTGCGGATGCGCGACACCGGCGCTGTGGCTCAGCGGTACCGGGGACCTGCCCGCCGAGCGCACGCACGTGCTCTCCACCGGCGGGATGCTCGAGCGGGCCCGAACGACGCGGGCGCACTCGGTGCTGGTCGCCACGGAGGTCGGAATGCTGCACCAATTGCGCCGGGCCAATCCGTCGATCAAGTGGGAGCCCGTCAACGCGAAGGCCGAGTGCGTGTACATGAAGATGACCACTCCCGACGTCCTGCTCCACTCGCTACGCGAAGGCACTACGGAAGTGGAGGTCGAACCTGATATTGCCCGCCGGGCCCGCCGGGCGGTCGAAGCCATGATCGCGGTCGGTTCGTCGTCACCGGTGGGCGAGTGATGTACAACACACCCAGGTACCTACCTTCGTCCGACCATTCGTGGCACCACGAGACCGACGTGGTGGTCATCGGCGCCGGAGCGGCCGGACTGAGCGCGGCGTTGGACGCATCGAGACGTGGTCACCGCGTGACCGTGTTGAGCAAGGGCAGCCTGCGAGGCGGATCCACTCTGCTCGCCCAAGGGGGACTCGCGGCAGTCATGGGCGCGGGTGACTCGTTGTCATCGCACGTGGCCGACACGCTGGTCGCCGGCGCGGGCCTCGCCGACGAGACGACGGTACGCGAATTGGTGGCGGGCGCCCCGGGAGTGATCCAGTACCTCGCCGATCTGGGGGCTCGCTTCGACTCCGGACCCCTGGGACTTGAGGGCGGCCACTCCCATCGACGCATCGTCCACGCCGGGGGCGACGCCATCGGCGCAGAACTGCACCGCGTTCTTCGCCGGGCCGTGCGGAACTCGGACGTAGAGATTCTCGAGCACACGGTGGCCATCGACGCCGTCAAGAGTGACGCGGGTGACGTCATCGGCGTGGTTGTCGGACGGGTACCCCAGACGAGTGAGCAGTCGTTGGAGGTGGGCATCATTGGCGCCCGCGCCGTCGTCATCGCCACCGGGGGACTCGGTCAGGCCTTCTCTTCGTCGACCAATCCCGCCGACATCACGGGTGATGGACTGGCCCTGGCCGCGCGGGCGGGTGCGGAGGTCACGAACGTGGAGTTTGTCCAATTTCACCCCACCGTCCTCTTCCGGGCGGGCCAGCGTGGCCAGTCACCTCTCATCACCGAGGCCATTCGGGGCGCGGGCGCCAAGATCGTCGACGACTCCGGGACCTTCGTCATGGACGGCAAGCACGTCCGCGGGGACTTGGCCCCGCGCGACGTGGTGTCGTACACCATGTTCGAATACATGCGCTTGCCCCGCGAGCCGCTCACCAACCTCTGGCTCGATGCGCGAGCGATTGGGGAGTCTCATCTCTTGACGGAGTTTCCCACCACCGTGGAACTGTGTCGGCTGGCGGGGATCGATCCCGTCAGTGAGCTCATCCCGATTGCCCCCGGAGCGCACTACTCGGGTGGGGGGATTCGCGCCGACCTCGACGGCACCACATCGGTCCGCGGGCTGTACGCGATTGGCGAGGCGGCGTCCACCGGCGTGCACGGAGCCAATCGTCTGGCGTCGAACTCGCTCACCGAGGCGCTCATCAGCGGTCGTCGGTTGGCGCGACGACTCGACGACGCGTTCAGCGTGGATGCCGGGGCGATGACGGGTTTCGTGGTTCCGGTCGCGGGTCGTGGCGTCGATGCCTCGACCCGGGAGTCGCTGGCCAACCAAATGTCGGCGAACGCGGGAGTGGTTCGGACCGAGACGGGCCTTAGGGAAGTTCTGGAAACCTTGGCGGCGACGCCCGATGGTCCGGCGACGCCACTCGACCTCGCCACATTCGAAGCAACCAATCTCCACACGGTCTCGCTGTTCGTCGCCCGCGCGGCGACCCTTCGTGAAGAGAGTCGCGGTTGCCATCGTCGAAGCGACTTCCAGGAGGCGTCGGACCACTGGGCTCGTCCCATCGCCTTGCGGGTGCACGAGGGCGAGGTCACGTCACACCTCGAGTCATTGGCCGGCGCGTGAGAGAGGACGTCCGCGCGGCGTTGGCGGCGGCCGGCCTCGACGCCACCGAACTCCAGGGCTTGGTCGAAGGGGCACTCGCGGAGGACCTTCGCTACGGTCCCGATGTCACCAGCAACGCCACCATTGCATTCGATCAACCGGCCGACGCCGACGTGGTCGCCCGCGAGCCTGGCGTCCTCTGCGGTGTCACGGTAGCGATCGCCGTCCTCGAGTCGGCGGGATTCCCATCGGCCGGCGTGACGGTCATTCGCCACGACGGTGACTTCGTCGAAGCGGGCGAGTCGGTGCTGCACCTGTCGGGTGACCTGCGTCCGATGCTGCTCGCGGAACGAACCATGCTGAACTTCATGACCCATCTGTCGGGTGTCGCGACCGCGACGAGGGCGTGGGTCCGGGTCCTGGAAGGCACCACCTGCCAGGTGCGTGACACCCGCAAGACCATCCCGGGACTCCGACAACTCGAGAAGTTCGCGGTGCGGTGCGGCGGCGGAGTGAACCACCGCATGGGCCTGGGCGACGCGGCGCTGATCAAGGACAACCACATCGCCGCCGCCGGCGGCATCACCCGAGCGGTATCCGCAATTCGTCAGTCGCATCCGGACCTCGTCCTCGAAGTCGAGTGCGACACACTCGATCAAGTCATCGAGGCGGTCGACGCCGACTGCACGCAGATCCTCTTGGACAATATGGACCTCGAGCAGATCCGGTCGGCCGTGGTGATCGCGCGGCGCCGCCCGGGGGTAAGCGTGGAAGCGAGTGGGGGCATGACAATCGAGAATGCCCGGGCCGTCGCCGACGCCGGGGTGGACTACATCGCGGTCGGTGCACTGACCCACTCCGCCGTCGCACTGGATCTCGGTCTCGACATCATCACGAGGGCCGAGCCGCTCGTCAGATGAGCACGGGCCACGCGCCGCGAGGCACGGGAGAAGCCATCGTGACGACCGGTCAATGACGACCGGACCGCGCCGTCGGGACTCCGCGGATGAAGTTGGAATGTTCACGGCTCTGGTAGTACCGTTTGCGCACTGTCTCTCGGGCTGGCGACTCCGGTTGATCGGGGCCAGGACGGGTGACTAGCGACGGCGGCTGTAGCTCAGTGGATAGAGCATCGGTCTTCGGAACCGAGTGTCGGGGGTTCGAATCCCTCCAGCCGCACGAATTGGCGAGTGTCGAATGGTCGCCCGCATTCGTGACCGTTTTCACATGCGTCACGTCTTGGTGACTTCAATGACGAAGGTCCCTGCGCGGTGCGGAAATTGTCGGCAACACCAGCATTACTCTGAAGGCAACAGATAGGTGGGCAGGACCTCGGTATGAAGAAATGGCGATCGCGCGTGGCGCGACCAACGGTGGCACGACGAGGTGGCCGGTGACCGGCGACACCACGCCGGGGTCTCGTGCGCTCCCATGGCTCATCCAGGGCGGCATGGGTATTGCGATCTCGGACTGGAAGCTTGCGCGCACGGTCTCGATGACCGGACAGCTCGGTGTGGTCTCGGGCACTGGCATCGAAACCGTCTTCGTTCGACGACTCCAGGACGTGGGCGTGGACGACGCGCTGCGAGACGTCCTCGGTCGGTTCCCCGACCAGTCGGTGGTGGAGAAGGCCCTCGCCCGGTACGCGACGTCGCCACGACCTGACGAGAACACTCCGTATCGAACAGTGCCGATGCTCACGCACCGCAACGTCCACGCGGTCCAAGACCTCATGGTGCTCGCCGCGTTCGTCGAGGTGGCTTTGGCGAAGGCCGGCCATGACGGCCAGGTCGGGATGAATCTGCTCACCAAGGTGCAGATCCCCACGGTGCCCACCCTCTACGGTGCGATGCTCGCCGGCGTCGATTACATCTTGATGGGGGCGGGTATCCCCGTGCACATTCCCGGAGTCCTCGATCAACTCGCCCGAGTCGAGGAAGTGACGATGCCGCTCGACGTCGTCGGCGACGCCGAGAAGGAGCGGATTCCGCTGCTGCGTTTCGACTCCGCCCGCATCACCCCCACGGCGCAGCTGCGCCGCCCCGAGTTCCTCGGCGTGATCTCCTCACACGTCTTGGCCAACGCGCTCGCGCGGCGAAGCACTGGAACGGTGAACGGTTTCGTCGTCGAGAATCCGACCGCGGGTGGCCATAATGCTCCACCGCGAGGCTCCCTCATCTTGGATGAGGAAGGCGGCCCCGTCTACGGGGAGCGCGACCGCGTCGACTATGCGGCGATGCGAGACCTCGGACTACCGTTCTGGTTAGCGGGCGGGATTACGACGGCGGATCACGTGCGCGCCGCGCTCGAGGTCGGAGCGACCGGGGTACAAGTCGGCACGCTCTTCGCCTACTGTGCCGAGTCCGGGATGGAACCGGGATTGCGGCGCGAGATCATCGATCACGTCATCCACGGGGGAGTGCACGTGACGACGTCGGTGCGCGCCTCATCGACGGGCTACCCGTTCAAGGTGGCCGATGTCGAGGGCACGCTGTCCGACGAAACGACCTACGAGGGTCGTCCGCGCATCTGTGACCTCGGATACCTGCGTGAGGCCTACATGAAGGCCGATGGTGGTGTCGGATACCGCTGTCCGAGCGAACCCCAGGATCAGTTCGTCGCCAAGGGCGGCGAATCGGCGGAAACGGTCGAGCGGGTCTGTCTCTGCAACGCCCTCATGTCGACGGCCGGCTTCCCCCAGATCCGCCGTGGCGGATACCGGGAACCGCCCATCGTCACCAGCGGAGACTCGATCAACGAGATCGCTCCGCTGCTCGTCGGCCGTAGCGACTACGGCGCTTGTGACGTGATCGATTTCCTGAAGTCGGGTCTCATCGACGCGCCGGTGGTCCTCGACCCTCAGCCCGTATAGGCACGCGACCCCGTCACGGGGAGTGACGGGATGGCTACAGTCAAGACGTAAGCGTCGTTCGCCGAGGAGGCCCCATGAGTGATTCCGTACGACCACCGTTGACGTTCTCGTTCTTCCCTTCGGTTCCGACCTTCACGTTGACCAGTACCGATATCGCCGATGGCGAGACGCTCGGCCAAGCGCAAGTCGCTGGTGGCATGGGTTACGAGGGTCTCAACCAATCGCCCCAGCTCGCCTGGAGCGGCTTTCCCGCCGGGACGAAGAGTTTCGTGGTGACGGTGCACGACCCCGACGCCCCGACCGGCAGCGGCTTCTGGCACTGGGTCGTGGCGAACCTGCCCTCGAACACTGATCACCTCGACGCGAACGTCGGTACCGAAGACGGGCACAAGTTGCCCGCCGGTGTCTTGCAGATTCGCAACGACGCGGGGACCCGCGGCTATTTCGGGGCCGCTCCGCCTCCCGGTGATGCGCCGCATCGCTACGTGACGACGGTGCACGCCGTGGACGTCGAGCGGCTGGACATCGATGACTCGGTCGCGCCGGCCATCGTCGGGTTCAATCTTCGATTCCACACTTTGGCGCGCGCCCAGATCGTCCCGGTCTTCGGCTCCTAAGACGCTGGTTCAGTGTCGTGATGACGCGGTCGCACGAGCCCGGTCCGGTGAAAGTCCCGACTACGTTGACGGTGGCGGCCGTCCAGATGTCGTCGGGGGCCGACAAGGAGCGCAACATCCACGCCGCGATCGAGTTGGTTCACCTGGCCGCCGATCGGGGTGCGACCTACGTGCAGTTGCCCGAGTACTTCAACTTCCTCGCCCCGCCGCGGACCTTGCTCGCCGCGGGCGAGCCCATTCCCGGTCCGACGACCTCGCGGATGGCGGACGTGGCGCTTGCGCGGTCGATCACACTGCATCTGGGCAGTCTCATCGAGCGGTCCGAGGAGCCCGACAAGGTCTTCAACACGAGCGTGCTCATCGACCCAAAGGGGCGCATTTCGGCTACCTACCGCAAGACTCACCTGTTCGACGTCGACATCCCCGGTGCGGTCGCCTACCGCGAGTCCGATGTGATCGTCCCCGGGGAGCGGTTGGCGGTCGCCACCGTGGGCGAGGTCCAACTCGGAATGTCGATCTGCTTCGACCTACGCTTTCCCGAGCTCTACCGCGCCCTCGCCACTGCGGGTGCCCAGGTCCTCGCGGTGCCGGCGGCCTTCAACGCCACCACGGGGCGGGCCCACTGGGAGGTCTTGGTGCGCTCGCGGGCCATTGAGAATCACGCCTACGTGGTGGCCGCCGCACAGGTCGGCACCACCGCCGAAGGGATCGCCACCTTCGGTCATTCGATGATCGTCGACCCCTGGGGCGTCGTACTCGCCGAAGCGACGCGTGATGAGCCCGACGTGCTCGTGGCCACCCTCGAAATCGATCAAGTCGCCCGTCGGCGCTCTCAGATCGCCGTTTTCGACTTTCGTCGACCCGAGTTGTACGGCTCACCGGTCCATCTGCTCGGCGACTGAGGGTCCCCGCGGCGGCGCGGCTGGCCGCACGGGGGACTTTCGTCACCCCGGTCGGTTTCGCGCCAATTGGTAAGGTTGCAGGGTTGCCAACGCTCCCCTGGAGCGATTGCGCGCACGAGTGGAGATCGCCGACGCGGTTTCATGTGAGGAGATCTGATGAAGGTTCTGGTACTTGGCGGTGACGGGTTCTGTGGCTGGCCCACCTCGTTGCACCTGTCGGACATCGGCCACGAAGTCACCATTGTCGACAATTTGAGTCGACGCGAGATCGACCTTGAACTCGAAGTCGATTCGCTCACGCCGATTCGACCCATCGGTGAACGTATCCGAGTCTGGAAAGAACTCACGGGCAAGGAGATCGACTTCGTCCACCTCGACCTCGCCGAAGAGTACGACCGCTTTGAGCGTCTGCTGATTGACCTGCGCCCGGACGCAATCGTCCACTTCGGTGAGCAGCGCGCCGCGCCGTATTCGATGCGCAGCACCATCGCCAAGCGCTACACGATTGACAACAACGTGCGCGGTACCCACAACGTGCTGGCCGCCATCGTGACCTCGGGCCTCGACATCGCGCTCGTGCACCTGGGGACGATGGGTGTCTACGGCTACGGCTGGTCGGGCACGGCCCCGATTCCCGAGGGCTATCTGACAGTGAAGGTGCCGACTCCCGACGGGGACATCGACCGTGAGATCCTCCACCCCGCCAATCCCGGCTCGGTGTACCACCTCACCAAGACCCTCGACCAGTTGCTCTTCGCCTTCTACTGCGCGAACGACCAACTGCGCATCACGGACCTGCACCAGGGCATCGTGTGGGGAACCCAGACCCCCCAGACCGCCCTCGACGAACGCCTCATCAACCGCTTCGACTACGACGGCGACTACGGCACGGTGCTCAACCGCTTCTTGATGCAGGCCGCGATCGGCCACCCGCTCACCGTGCACGGCACGGGGGGACAGACCCGCGCCTTCATCCACATCCGTGACACCGTGCGGTGCGTTCAGATCGCCCTCGAGAATCCGCCGGAGCGGGGCGACAAGCCCATGGTCTTCAACCAGGTAACCGAGACGTATCGAGTGCGTGACCTCGCCGAGCTCATCTCCAAGTTGACCGGTGCGGAGGTGGCGAACCTGCCCAACCCACGCCGTGAAGCCGCCGAGAACGAGCTCAACGTGAGCCGTGACCGCTTCCTCGCCCTCGGCCTCAACCCGACATTCCTCTCGGAGGGTCTGCTCGAAGAGGCACGCGACATCGCCGGGAAGTATCGTGACCGCGCCGACACCACCAAGATCATCGCTCGCTCCGTGTGGCGCAAGGGCATGGAGACGTCGCCGGACTTGATGGAGTAGTCGACTCCGCATCGGGTTCGAAGGTCGCAATAACACGCCGGCGCCAAACGGCGTGTGAGAATCCAAGCATGGCAAAAATCTACGAGTACGTCCCCCATCCGCGTCGCAAGGAGTTGAAGGAGGGCCGGCCGGTCAAGTCAGCCGACTTGCGCCGAGTCAATCACCAGAATTTCTTCGTGCGCCTCAATGCGCGTTTCGGATTGAAGATCACGCTGGTCGTCGGCACCATGTGGTGCGCCTACGTCTTCACAATGATCGCGTTGGTCGCGCTGCCCTCGGCGATCAAGCAGGGCACCTACTACATCATCGTGTGGATTTCGACCAGCTTCCTGCAGCTGGTCCTGCTGCCCATCATCATCGTGGGCCAGAACATCCAAGCGGCCGCGGCCGACAAGCGTTCTGAAGACACCTACAAGGACGCCGAAGCGGTCTTGAAGGAGTCTGAGGAGATCCAGAATCACCTGATCGCTCAGGACCAGGCGATCTCGGACATTCTCACTCGGTTGGAAAAGCTGCTGCCAACGCCCGAGGGCTGACCGGTAACTGGCGATTGGCCTCGTACTTCTGAAGGCTGTCGCACAGGTCCGCCCAGGAGGCCGCCACCCGCTTGAGAATGGCCTGACGGAACGGCTCGGTGAACTGGGAGAAGTTCGCGCACTGAAACGAGTCCGCGGCGACGCCCAACATCATGGCCCCCATGCTCAGATGGCTGAAGAGTTGGATCATGTTGTCGAGCAGGGCCTTCTGGTCCTTCGTCGCGTTCTCCAGGTGGGGCACGACTGAGAGCAGTTCTTCGACGTGAGCCGACATCGCCGCGCGAATGGTCTCGTTGATTGTCGAGGCGAAGCCGAACTCCACCATGAAGTTCCGCTCATTGGCGTTCTGGGGACTGGTGAGGTCGAAGAGATACTGCGACAGCACTCCCTCATCGAGGAACTTCACGAACTCGCCGAGGGGCATCCACCGCGACTGCAGCGAGGTCACGAAGGTCGATGCGACCAAATCCTCCTTCGAGGAGAAGACCTTGTAGATGGCCCCGGGCGAACACGAGGCTCGACGCGCGATGCGCGACATCGTCGCGTTCGTGTAGCCAGTCTTCGCGATGACCTGGATGGTCGCGGCGGCCAGTTGGGTTCGCAGGTCGTCGCCGTCGGGCAGGATGAAGGGCGACTGGGGGGACCGGCACTCGACTACGGCCGCCGCGGTCGGATTGGTGACGAGGGTATCGAGCAGTATGTCCGCGATGTCGTCGAGGCTCTGGTCGTCGCGGCCGAAATGATAGTCACTCAGAATTCGCGAGATCATCATTGCGAAGATGGTGAGGCCTCGGGTGAACGGGGCGCTCACGGAGCGCGACTCGCAACTCTCGCGCTTCAGGTAGGCGTCGACGAAGGGGGCCACCTCCTCTTGAAGTGTCGGGATGCGCCGGGCGGCGAGCAAGAGGTGGATGGCACAAGTGTCCTCGCCCGTGGCGTTGCGCACCTTGTCGATGGCGGCGGCGACGTTCTCGGCGCTCGGCGCCGTGGCGGCCCTCATCGCCGTCTCGACGATCGAGGTCATGCGCTCGTGCAGGACCGACGTCCACAGGTCCACCAGGAGCTCGTCGACCTCCTCGTAACGTGCGTAGGTCGCCCCGTGGGTCAGACCGGCGCGATGGCCGACATCGCGCAACGACACGCGGTCCACCCCGACGCGGAGCACCTCTTCAATGGCCGCACTGCGAATTGCCAAGTCGTTGGCAATGGCTCGATTACTGCGCCGACGGGTCGTTTCGCTGTTAGTCATACTTCTAATACTAATTACTAAGTAACACTTTTAAATCACTAGATAGTTAATTGAGATAGTGCCGAGGGACGCGCGAGCACCGTTGGGGCCGCGACGTGAGAGATTTGTAGGCGGGAAGATGGGGTGACATCGATGGGTCTGGTCTTGGCAGCATTGACAACGAGTACCACCATCTTCAACCCCCATCGCGGCGCGGCCCTTCCCGCGGCGCGGGCGGTCCTCATCGTGGTCCCGGTGGCGGCCCTGGGCTTCTATCTGCTCGTGGTGCGCCGCCACCGGCCCTAGACGTGACCGCCCCGCCTCCCTCGATCCGAAAGGATGGCGCATGGCGCATGGCGCTAGGCCCGCCGTCGCTCGATCCGGCGTCAGAGTCAGGCCGAGTCGGCAAGGGGTGGCGTGGTGTCGCCGACCGATGGCGCGACGCCCTGGGTGGCGCGTGAGGTCACACCATCGGACGAGGATGACTCCATGAAGGTTTCGGGTGGACTGCTCGTGGCGGCGGTACTGACGCTCACGGGAAACGCCGTGGCGACGGCGACGATGGTCGGACTGCCCGTTCACGCCCGCACGCCCGGTGCCGTCAACGTCCGCGTGACCCAGGCGACGATCCATTCGACCATCTGCGTCGCCGGATACTCAGCGGCGATTCGCCCGCCCGAGTCCTACACCGAGCGATTGAAGTTCGCACAACTCGACGGCGGTTACAACCTGCGTGGCGACACCCGGGCCTCGCACTACGAGGAGGACCATCTCATCCCTCTCGAAGTGGGAGGCAGCGCCGCGTCGGTTCGCAACCTCTGGCCCGAACCGCGCAACATCGTGTGGGGTGCCAGTCGCAAGGATCGCCTGGAGAACGCGCTGCACCGGTTGGTCTGCGCGGGGACCGTCTCGCTCGCCACCGCGCGCAGCGTCTTCGCCGTGAACTGGATCGCGGGCTATCAGCGCTACGTCGGATCCTAGGACCGGATGAGATCCTTCGCGATCGCGACGACCTGCATCTCGTCGGTTCCCGCGTAGATCCGCAGTACCCGCGCGTCGCGGCTGAGCTGCTCGACCCGGTACTCAGCGATGTAGCCGTTGCCACCGAAGATCTGGATGGCGTCATCGGCGACCTGACAGGCCGCCTGGGCCGCGTAGAGCTTCATCGCCGAGGCCTCGGCGAGGGTGGGTATCGACCCCGCCGCCGAGCGCTCGATGTGGGCGAAGACCATGTTGCGCACGTTGATGCGCGCGACCTCCATCTGGGCGAGCTTCAACTGGATGAGCTGGAAGTCTCCGATCGGCGTGCCCCACAGAACGCGATGTTTCGCGTAGTCGATCGAGAGCTTGACGCACTCCTCGATGACGCCGAGCGACATCGCGGCGACTCCGGCGCGCTCGGCGACGAAGTTGTCCTTGGCGCTCTGGCGACCCCCGCCCTGGGGCTCTTCGGATTCGCCGAGCAAGCGGTCGCGCCCGACGCGCACGTCGGCGAGGAAGACCTCGCCGGTGGGTGAGCCGTGCTGGCCCATCTTGCGCATGGGTCGGGCCTGCTCGAGGCCCTCCATCCCCTGGTCGAGGACGAAGGTCAGGACCTTGCGACCCCGCGGATCGGCGCCGCTGCCGTCGTCGAGCTTCGCGTAGACCACGAGGGTGTCGGCGTAGGGGCCGTTCGTGATCCAGGTCTTCTGCCCGTTGAGGATGTACTCGTCGCCGTCGCGGCGCGCGGACGTCCGCATCCCGCCCAGAGCGTCCGAGCCGGAATCAGGTTCGGTGATCGCCCAGGC
>Ga0307375_10004768_pt1 | contig 12867 bp, 11 predicted proteins | sample TR1MG_FD_202531 | JGI IMG/M metagenome (GOLD analysis project Ga0307375, IMG submission 202531) | Soil microbial communities from Risofladan, Vaasa, Finland - TR-1 | ecosystem: Environmental > Terrestrial > Soil > Coastal area > Acid sulfate soil | place: Finland: Risofladan, Vaasa | collected... | reverse complement strand
CCAAGGCGAAGGCGTTGGTCGACGCGTACAAGGCGAAGAACAAGGTGTCGAGCGTGGGATTCGTCATCGACATCGTCTCGGGCAGTTCCTCCGCCCAGAAGCAGTTCGCCTTCTTCCAGCAGCAACTGGCCGCGGTTGGCATCACGGTGACGCCTCGACCACTCGTACAGAGCACGCTCATCAACAACGTGATTTACGGTGAGTACGACTGCGCGACGTGGAACCAATTCGGTGGTGTGGACCCCTCGCTCAACTACGTGTGGTTCATCTCCCAGCCCGCGACGACACCTCCGTCACAGGGCGGTTTGGGGATGCCCGCGCTGCCCGCGGGGACGTTCATCGCGGGAGCGGTGAACTTCTCGCACCTCGGCGATCCGGTGATCGAGGGTTCGATGCTCGCCGCACTGGCGGCGCGTCCGAAGTCGGCCGCGCAGACAGCGGCGTGGCAATCCGTGAACACTCAGTTCGCCAAGGATATCCCGTACCTGTTCCTTGACACGACCGTGACGGCCTTTGCGGCACTGCCCAATATCCAGAACTGGGCGGTGAGCACTGCGGGTGACGGACGTTCGCGTTCGCTGACCTTCGACGGTGGCTCATCGCGATGGGACCAGATCTGGAAGAAGTAACTCGACTGTCTGGTAAGCACAAAGGGCGGCGCCGCGGCGCCGCCCTTTGTGCTTGGCGAACGATCATGAGTCGGCGAGCTTGATCTTTCCTCTTACGTTTCGCCACCACCACAACGTCGTGAGGGCGAGCGACGAAGCGATGATGGCGACGAGGGTGAAGGGGAGTGCGGAATTGACCGTGAAGAGGAATCCCGACACGCCCGCACCCAGAGCGAGCGCGGCGGTGTTCGAAGTGGCGTAGAGCCCCTGACGTCGACTGAGCTCGCGATCAACGGCGCCTTGGCTCATGAGTGACGAAATTGACGGTAGGCACAGCGAGGCCCCGATCGACTCCAGCGAGCCAACGAACAACATGACCACGTTGTTGTGGATGTGCGGGTACAGCGAGAGGAAGAACGTTCCGTTCAAGAGGCCCGCAAGTCCGATGAAGCGGCGGTTCGCGTGGTCGGCGAGCCAGCCACCAAGTCGACTGAGAAAGACCCAGGGCAGGGCGAACATCGTCCAACTGAGGCGAATCTCGAGGGTCGTAGCGTGATGGGCGTGCATGAGTAGGCTCCAGCACGCTTCGTAGACACCCACGGTTAGTCCGCCGGCGCTCGCGGCGAAGAGCGCCCCGATCAACTGAGCGTTCCACTGCATCCGAGGCAGCGGCGACGGGTCGTACTCCTTGTCACCCAGGTTGGTGTTGTAGGCGACGAACGCTGCGCTCAGGCTTACGAGTCCGGTCACGAAGAACGCGATGCCCAATTGATTCACCGAGACGATCACGCCGGCCACCGGTCCGACAGCAATCCCGAAGAGCTGCGCCGCGAGGATCTGTGAGACCGCCCTTCCGCGCTTCTCTTCGGAGAAGAGTGAAGCCACCGCCGACATCGACGCGACCTCGATGGCGCCCGCGGAGGCGCCCTGGACCGCGCGGGTGAGTGCGAACCACGGCGCCGACACCGGCAGAAGGTAGGTCATCGAGGCGAGGCCGTAGGCGACCAGGCTGAGTATCAGCACTGGTCGACGTCCGAATTTGTCGGCGAGATGGCCGAGGAAGAACTGGGTGACGATGCCCGCGACGAAGAACGCGGCCATGATGATCCCGATGATGCTTGGCGTACCACCTCGGTGCTCGAGGAACAGCGGGAGCAGAGGCAATCCGAGGGTGGCGCCCATCCACTGAATGGCCACAATGATGGTGAGACGGCGCAGCGTCTGTTGTGGGGTGGAATTCAGCACGTGTTCCACGCTAGCGGTCGCCGGTCACGCCACCAGGGCCGTTAGGCGAATGTACCGCATTCGAGCAGTACCAAAATGCCGAGACCCAGATAGACGATCGGCATCAGAGATCGGCCGTACCGGGAGCCCCAGGAGATCACGCGGGGATGACCCGCGAGTGACTGCGCGCTGAGGATGAATACCGCCTCCCAGAGCGCGAAGAGCGCGATGGTGAGCACTTCGCGCGCCGCACCGTTCGCGCGAAGGAGTGGTATCCAGACCGCAAGATTGTCACCGCCGAGGGCGAGGGTGATCGTGAACGTGGTGATCGCCCCGCGCCGGTACTGGTCGCGCACGGGATCGCCACGATGCTGCCATCCGTGCACGGCGAGTGCCCATGGCGCGAGGGCGAGGACCCCGATCCAACGTGTAGGAACGCTGAGTAGTACCGAGCCCACGATTGCGCCAATGAGTATCAGACTCATGACGCCGAGTACCTGGGCGGTGCTCACCTTCTTGTAGTGCTCGCGAGGGGTAAGGGCGAGTTGTGCGGCGAATGCGAAGAAGTTGTCGAACATCGTCCCGATGAACGCGAGTGTCCCAACAGCGATAGTGACCGACAGCGAATGCACGTCGCTGACCTTACTTGTCAGTACCGTTGCGCAAAATATCAGAGGAGTAGCATTTGCGATGATGATTCGTCACGTGTCCCCTCCGACCAACGAGCAACTTGATGCAGCACGTAGAGTCGTGGCCGATCATCTCGCCCCCACGCCCACGGTGACGATCTACCTGCGGGGCCGGCCGGTTCTGGCCAAGCTCGAAAGCCTTCAGCCCACTGGCGCGTTCAAAATCCGAGGCGCCCTGAGCGCGGTCGACGCTTCGCGCCGCGATGACCCGACGGGTGCGGTCATAACCTCATCGGCGGGTAATCACGGACTCGGAATCGCCCACGCGGCGACTCTCTTGGGTGTGCCAGCGACCGTGGTCGTGCCCGCCAACGCCTCGGTCGCGAAGGTCAAGAAGCTGCTGAGCTACAACATTGAGCTCATCCAGTTCGGGTCGTCGTACGACGACGCCCAGACGCGGGCACTCGAACTCGCCCAGGAGCGGGGTATTCGCTACATCTCACCCTTCAATGACACCAACGTCATCGCCGGCCAGTCGACCGTCTTTGACGAAATGCTTGCTCAGGCCCCCGAGTTGGAACACATCGTCGTCCCGGTGGGCGGTGGCGGGCTCATCTCGGGCGTGCTTATGTCACGCGACTATCACGGACGCGGCGACATCAAGGTGACGGGCGTCCAGCCCAAAGAGAGTTCCGCGATGTACCACGTGCTGCGCGGAATGAAGATGGCCGACGTCGTGCATCACCCCACCATCGCCGACGGACTCGCCGGTGGGGGCGACGAGGGTGCGGTAACCAATGAATTGATCACGCGTCACAACGTGCCGCTGCTGCTCGTAGAAGAGATCGCGATCCGGCGCGCCGTGCGCGAAGTCGCCGAGGTGAACGGACTCGTGCTCGAAGGTTCCGCTACCACCGCGTACGCCGCGATTACGGAGAACTTGGTGGATGACGCGACGTCGCGCCTTGGCTTCATCGCCTCTGGACGCAACATCTCACACGAGCTCCTCGTCGAACTCCTCCAGGAGCCATTGGCCTGAGTCCCGGGATCGACCGTTGAACGAGGGCGGTAGGGTTGCTCCATGGCATTCTCCAGAAAGACCGGTGCGACGGTCCTGGCCGTTGTCGCCAGCCTCTTGACGATTCTTGGTGTGGTGCTCGCTGCCACCGACTCCAACCCCAGCGGCGTCACGACCGACACGCTCGCCCTGAACGGTTATCCCCCGAGGACTGCGGAGATTCAGTTCGTCGTCTCGACTGGTCAGGCCTACAGCGTGAGCGCTGACGTCAAGGTCAATTTCCGCACGAACGCGGTCGAGGCGAAGGTGCAAGTACCCCTCGTCTTCTCGGGTGCGACCTTTGACGCACGCATGGTGAAGAAGCATCTCTACGTGACGTCATCGAATATGGCATCGGCTGTCGGCAAGCCGTGGTTGAGCACAGCGATGAATCTCCCGGCGCTTTTCAATTACTCTCTCGAGCTCGTCAAGCCCGACGTCGCGTTGATCTCCGGTTTCAGTCACACGAGTGTGACCAAGAACGGCAACTTCACGACTTACAACTTCTCGCGTGACAATGTCGCAGTCTCACACCTCGGCGCGAGGCGGGGCACGCTCGCGGGCGTGGGCACGCTCGCCCTGAGCATCACGACGGGTAAGCAGGGCGAAGCTGCGGCGGCGACCATCACCGTTACGGGTAAGCACTCCCAGACCACGATCAGTGCGACGGTGCTGGCCTACAACGAACCGGTGAATGTTGTCGTGCCGCCCTCGTCGCAGGTGAAGTCCGTGACGCCTGGTTACGTGCGACGCCTGCTCGGCGCCACGCCGATCACTTCGCTGCTCGTACCGTCGAACATGAACTCACTAGGGAGCACGCACCTCAACTAACTTGAGTGCCATGACGACACGCCCCGAACCTCGCTGGCCCGCGTCGCTCGCACTGCTGGCGTGCGTGATGCTCTACGTCGTGTTGCCCGATCGATTGGTCGTTGGGCCGCGTTGGCTCTTGCCGATCCTCATCGCGTTGCCCCTGATGCCGCTCTCCGCAACTAAGCATCGTCACCCCAACGAATCGCAGTGGGTGCGTCGTCTGACGATCTTCCTGATCGGCGTCATCACCGTGGCGAACGTCGCGTCGATGGCGCTACTGGTGCATCATCTACTCAACGCCAACGTCTCGCAGGGAAGAAGCCTTATCTACTCCGCGGTGGCGGTGTGGCTGACGAACGTGATCGTGTACGGTCTGTGGTTTTGGGAGATGGACCGGGGCGGACCGCATCTTCGCGCGGGTGCCGACGGACTGTTGCCCGACCTGCAATTCCCCCAAATGGAGAATCCCCAATTGGCGGCACCAGATTGGCGGCCACGATTCTTTGACTACCTCTACACGTCGTTCGCCAACGGCACCAGCTTCGCCCCCGCGGACGCGATGCCCCTTTCGCTGCGGGCCAAGGCACTCTTCGCCTCGGAGTCGATTGTGTCACTGGTCACGATTGCCGTCGTAGCGGCGCGCGCCGTCAATATTCTTCGTTAGGGCGGAAACTGGTTGAAGAGCCGATCGAGAATGTGGCTCGCTCGACTCTGCTGTCCACGACGCTTCTCGACGTGATCGGCCCACGTCGCGAGACCAAGTCCGAAGTTGATGCCCAACCAACGCAGCGGTTCCGGTTCCCAATTCTTGCTCGCGTGGTGGACGAAGGTGAGTCGGGTGTGGTCGGTCTGTACGTCGGGGCTGGTGATGAGGTCGGCCAGAGCTTGAGCGCAGACCCGACTCAACACCACGCCGTCGCCGGTGTAGCCCCCGGCGCTCGCCATGCCGCTGTCGTGGTCGACGAGTACTGACGGCGAGAGGTCCCGAGGCATCCCGAGGGGCCCACCCCATTGGTGGGTGACGGCACCATCCATCGAGGGAAAGAGCTCGCGAAGGGTGCTCTCGAGTACGGCAAACACCTTGACATCCTGATCGAAGCGTTCCTCGACCGTTGAGCCGAAATGGTAGGGCGAACCTCGTCCGCCGAACGCAATGCGATTGTCGGACGTGCGCTGTCCGTAGATGATGAGGTGTCGATCATCGGCGAACGTCTCGTACTTGGCGAAACCCGCGTCGTCCCAGAACTGATCCGACAGTGGCTCGGTCGCGATCATCAACGAGTAGATGGGTGCGATCGTTCGTCGCTGGCTCGGCAGGGTTGGCGTGAATCCCTCGGTCGCGCGCACGATGTAGTCGGCACGAACGGTGCCCCCTACGGTGACGAGCTCGGGCCTCGCGCCGCGCCGACCCGGGATGATCCGGGTGACGGCGCTGTTCTCGAAAATCCGGACGCCCAGCGCTTCATTGACGTCGGCGAGTCCTCGTACCAGGCGCGCGGGATTAATGCGTGCACAGTGGGGCGAGTACGTCGCGCCGTGTGCGCCCTGCACGTACCCGCGCTCGTAGAGTTCGCTCACCTCGAGCCAGCGCAGGTCCTCGTCGTCGAGCCCGCGTTCATGGGCTCCCCGGACCTCTTCCTTGAGACGTCCGACCTGTATCTCGCTTCGCGCGAAGGTCAACGTCCCGCCCTGGAAGAAGTGCGCATCGATCCCGTCGTGGCGTACCGCATCACCGAGGTCGGGTACCGCGCGTTGGAGAACGCTGCGCTGATGGACGAACTCGTCCATGCCGAAGTGATGGATGACCGCCTCGTCGCCCAAGGGGTAGAGCGCCGAGGCCCACCCTCCGTTGCGTCCCGATGCGCCGAAACCGCAGACCGACTTCTCGAGAACTGCGATTCGGATTGTGGGGTCGCGGCGCTTGAGTTCACGAGCGGTCCAGAGCCCGGTGAATCCGCCGCCAATGATGGCGACGTCGACGTCCAGATCCTCGCGCAGTGCGCGCCTCGGTGTGACTGGCTCGTCGAGCGTCGACCACCACAGGGACTGTGGCGGTTCCACTAGGCCATGAACTTGGTAGCCCCGGTGAACACTTCTCGCAGGGTACCGACCATGAAGTCGATGTCCTCGCGTGTCGAGATCAACGGTGGAGCCAACTGGACAACGGGGTCGCCACGGTCGTCGGAGCGACAGATGAGCCCACGACGGAACATTTCGGGTGAGACGTAGCCACGCAGGAGCCGTTCGGCGTCGTGGCCGAGCCAGGTCTCCTTGGTGACCTGGTCCTTCACGATCTCAATGCCCCAGAAATAACCGGTCCCACGAACGTCGCCGACGATTGGGATGTCCTTCAGGGACAGGAGGCTGTCGCGGAAGTAATCCTGATTGGCGAGGACGTTGTCAAGCACGTGCTCTTCTTCCATGATCTTGATACTGGCGAGAGCCGCCGCGCATGATGCCGGGTGACCCGACCAGGTGAAGCCGTGGATGAACGAGCTGTCACCATGCTGGAAGGGCTCGGCGATGCGGTCCGAAACGATCATGGCACCCAGTGGCAGGTAACCGGCGGTGATTCCTTTGGCCACGCAGACAATGTCCGGTACGTAGTCGTACTTCTGGCCACCGAACCACGTGCCGAGTCGACCGAAGGCGCAGATGACCTCGTCCGAGACGAGCAATACACCGTACCGGTCACAAATGGCGCGTACCTCTTGCCAGTAGCCCGGCGGGGGAGTGAAGCAGCCACCCGCATTCTGCACGGGCTCGAGGAACACGGCAGCCACTGTCTCGGGACCTTCGCGAAGAATTGCCTCTTCGATCTGGCGAGCGGACCAAAGTCCGAAGGCCTCGAAGTCATCCGCGTGATGCTCGGCACGATAGAAGTTAACGGCGGGAACCTTCACGGCGCCCGGCACCAGCGGTTCGAACGGTTCGCGGTAGCCATCAAGTGACGTAATCGTCAAGGCGCCCAGTGTCGTGCCGTGATAGGCAACGTCGCGGCTAATGACCTTGTAGCGATCCATGTCGCCGCGCATCTTGTGATACTGACGTGCCAACTTCCATGCGCTCTCATTCGCCTCTGCTCCTCCGGTGGTGAAGAAGACGCGATTGAGATCGCCTGGTGCCAAGCTCGACAGTTTCTCGGCGAGCTCGATCGCCTTGGGATGCGCGTACGTCCACAGAGGGAAGAAGGCCAGCGTCTTCATCTGCTCGGCGACGGCGTCGGCTATCTCGGTGCGTCCATGGCCGAGTGCATTCGTGAAGAGACCCGAGAGCCCGTCGAAGTACTCCTTGCCGTTGGCGTCGTACACTCGCGTGCCCTCACCGCGCACCATGATTGGAATTTCGTTATGTTCGTCGTAGGCACCCATTCGCGACATCTGGAGCCACAAGTGGCGCCGAGCGCGTTCAGAGTAACTATGGCTCGCTGTTACTTCGTCGCCGACAGCGATTCCGTCGGTAATGATTTCGTGAAGCGTCATTTCGTCCCCCATGCGTAGGTTTGTTTTGAAAGTTTCAGATATACAAATGTTTCAACTTCGGTCACCCCGGGAATACTCCGAATCGAGTCATTCAGGAGGTGCACGAGTGCGTTGTCATCCACCGCGATGAGTTCGGCAATGATGTCGAAACTCCCCGCGGTCATGACGACGTAGTTCGCCTCATCAATCGCGGCGACCTTGTCGGCCACCAAGCGCACGTCGCCGTGCACTCGGATACCGATCAGAGCCTCGCGACCATAACCCAACTGCAACGGGTCAGTGATGGCGACTATCTGCATGACGCCCGAGTCGCGCAATCGCTGAACGCGACGACGGACTCCGGCCTCGGACAGCCCAACCACCTCGGCTATCGCCCCGTAGGGACGACGACCATCACGCTGCAGAACCCCGATGATCTGACGATCGATGTCGTCAAGAGAATTGGGGGCCGACAGCAACTCGAGGTTCGAACGCTCTGCGCTCTTCGAGTTCTTACTTTGAGGTTTAGTTCCTGGCATTGGTTGCTCCCCGCCCAGTAACCCAAAGGTCCCGTGGCTGCGGATAGAGACAGTATATAGGCATCAGGCGACTGAATGCGTCGTGAATTGTTAAATCTATGCTCTTTTTCTTATCTTTGGCTTGCGAGCCCTATGAAACTTCTGGCAGAGTGGCTAAGAGCGTGGGCGTACGGTCGCCGTGGCTTGGAGGAAGATCATGCGTCGTTTGTCTAATTTCATCGGGGGCGAATCAGTCGCGCCCAAGGGCGGGAAATACGTCGAGCTCATCAATCCGGGAACTGGTCAGCCAATGGCTGAGATGCCCGTCTCGGATGCCTCGGACATCGATGCTGCAGTGCAGGCGGCGGCGAAGGCCTTCCAGTCGTGGAAGCGAACGACACCCTCACAACGAAGCCTCGCACTGCTGAAGATCGCCGACATCCTTGAAGTGCGCGCCGAAGAGCTCGTGGCGGTGGAGGCGGAGAACTGCGGCAAGATCATCGCGGTGACGTTGAGCGAAGAGATCCCTCCCATGCTGGACCAGATCCGCTTCTTCGCCGGTGCGGCACGTCTGCTCGAGGGTCGCGGAGCGACGGAGTACATGGAAGGTATGACGAGTTACGTACGCCGTGAGCCCGTTGGCGTGTGCGGTGCGGTTACGCCATGGAACTATCCGATGATGATGGCGGTATGGAAGTGGGCGCCGGCGTTGGCCGCGGGCAACACCATGGTCCTAAAGCCCGGAGACTCGACGCCTATGTCGACGCTCCTGATGGCCGAGATGATGGCCGAAGTGCTGCCACCGGGAGTCTTCAATGTGGTTTGCGGTGATCGTGATACGGGACGCGCGCTCGTTGAACACCCAATCCCTGCCATGGTCTCGGTGACCGGCTCAGTGCGAGCGGGTATGGAGGTCGCGGCGACAGCGTCTTCAACATTGAAGCGCGTGCACCTCGAGCTCGGCGGCAAGGCACCCGTCGTCGTCTTCGATGACGTGGACATCGCCGCAGCGACCGAAGGCATCGCCATGGCCGGTTTCTTCAACGCCGGCCAAGACTGCACCGCCGCAACTCGTGTACTCGTCGGTGCGAAGGTCTACGGTGACTTCGTTGACGCAATTGCTGAACAAGCGAGAAACACGGTAATCGGCGCCCCTGACAGCGACGAGGCGCTCTTTGGACCGGTGAACAACGTCAATCAGTTCAATCGAGTGACGGGACTTCTCGGCCGCAAGCCGGGCCACGCGAGTTTTGCCGCGGGTGGCGAACGTGTCGGTGATGCGGGCTACTTCATTTCACCCACGATTGTTGCGGACCTCCATCAGGACGATGAGATGATCCAGAATGAGATCTTCGGGCCCGTTATCACTGTGCAGAAGTTCAATGACGACGAGCAGGCCCTCGAATGGGCCAATGGCGTTGAGTACGGTCTGGCGTCGTCAGTGTGGACGACTGACCACAGTCGCGCCATGCGCTTCACCCGTGACCTCGACTTCGGTTGCGTCTGGGTGAATACACACATCCCGATGGTCGCCGAGATGCCCCATGGTGGCTTCAAGCACTCGGGCTACGGCAAGGACCTTTCGGTCTACGGCTTTGAGGACTACACGCGCATCAAGCACGTGATGCACAACATCGAGTTCTAAACCAGATCTCCTGACCAGGTGACGGGGCAGTGTTCACGCTGCCCCGTCACGGGCCAGATGAGTACCGTTGTAAATGACCCACTATTTGAAAGGATGATCCTCGATGATCATCGGAGTTCCGAAGGAAATTAAGAAGGACGAGAATCGGGTGGCTCTCACCCCCGCCGGTGCGCGCGAGCTCACGAACGCAGGTCACAAGGTTCTCATTGAGCGTGGCGCGGGCGTTGGTTCGTCAATCAGTGATGCGGACTATGTCGCCAACGGCGCCACCATCATTGATGACGTCGACGATGTCTGGTCCTCGAGTGAGTTGGTCTTGAAGGTCAAAGAGCCGGTCGCCGAAGAACATCATCGACTTTCGGCTCGTAAGAGTCAGGTGCTCTTCACCTACTTGCATCTGGCGGCATCACGCGAATGCACTGATGCGCTGGTGAAGGCGAACAACGTCGCAATTGCGTACGAGACCGTACGGCTTCGCGATAACTCCTTGCCGCTGCTCACGCCGATGAGTGAAGTCGCAGGGCGGATGGCTCCGATGATGGGTGCCCATCACTTGATGCGTTCCGGTGGTGGCCGCGGCACACTCATCAGTGGTGTGCCCGGGGTGCACCCCGCAAACGTCGTGGTGATTGGTGCGGGCGTTGCGGGACTTGCCGCTGCCTCGATGGCAGCCGGTCTGCACGCGAACGTGAAGATCCTCGACCGTAACCTCGACCGCCTGCGTCAAGTGGACATTCACTTCGACGGAAGAGTCCAGACGATCGCCTCGTCGACATTGACCCTCGAAGAGGCGTGTCTCGAGGCCGACATCGTGATTGGTGCCGTGTTGGTTGTGGGCGCAAAGGCGCCCAAGTTGGTCTCGAACGACCTTGTCTCGCGGATGCGACCCGGATCGGTGCTCGTCGACATCTCAGTCGACCAGGGTGGCTGCTTCGAGGACACGAGGCCCACGACACATTCCGAACCCACGTTCACCGTGCACAATTCAGTCTTTTACTGTGTCGCCAACATGCCCGGAGCGGTACCGCACACTTCGACGTACGCACTCGCCAATGCCACGCTTCCCTACGTTATGGAGTTGGCGCGCCACGGTTGGCGCGAGGCGGTGCTCGCCGACGACGCTCTCGCGGAGGGCGTCAACGTGGTCGATGGTGCGGTCACCTACGGGCCGGTCGCGGACTCCTTGGGGGTTCAGTACACGCCGCTTCGAAACTTCCTGTAAGGTGCCGAAATCGTAGTTACCGTCTCGCAGGGGAGTGGCTCCTCGTAACGCGTGGCGTTGGTCACTGCGCGGGGGGTCTGGTGTCGAGCGTTTCCAGTAACAACGTGGTTCATGCCGAGGTTCCGGACCCGCGACGTTGGTTTGCGTTGTTCGTCATCGCCATCGCCCAGCTCATGGTCGTGCTCGACGCGTCCATCGTGAATATCGCGCTACCGCACGCTGCGTTGCCTAAGGCGCTCGGCGGACTCGCGATCTTGCCGAGGAACTACCAGTGGGCGGTGACTGCCTACACCCTCACTTTCGGCGGATTCTTGCTGCTGGGGGGCCGTATTGGTGACTACGTCGGACGCAAGAGGGCGTTCCTGGTGGGGCTCCTTGGTTTCGCGGGGGCGTCACTGCTCGGAGGTTTCGCGCAGAACCAACAGATGCTCTTCGGTGCGCGTGCGTTGCAGGGTGTCTTCGGTGCGTTGCTCGCGCCGGCGGCACTCTCGTTGATTTCGGTGACGTTCACGGATTCGAAGGAACGGGCGAAGGCTTTCGGTGTCTATGGCGCGTTGTCGGGTCTGGGTGCCGCCATTGGTCTCGTCGCGGGGGGCTTGCTCACGCAGTATTTTTCATGGCGTTGGTGTCTCTTCGTGAATACGCCCATGGCGATCATTGCCTTTTCGCTCGCCTTGCCAAATATCCATGAGTCCAAGGTTGCGGGGCATCCTCACTACGACGTTCCTGGTGCGTTGACGGCCACCGCGGGGATGGTCAGCATCGTCTACGGCGTCTCGAAGGCGGCGACGGATGGTTGGGGATCGACGGGTGCCTGGCCGTTCATGGCGCTCGGTGGGGCGCTGCTCGTGGTGTTCTTTCTCATCGAGTCGAAGGTCCAGTCACCGCTGTTGCCCTTGCGCTTGATCACCGACCGGGTGAGGGCTGGCGCGTACTTGTCTCAGATCTTCGTAGGCCTCGGCCTCTTCGGGATGTTCCTCTTCATGACCTTCTACTTCCAAGACGTGCACGGGTACTCCGCGGTGAAGACTGGCCTGCTGTTCATGCCGTTTTCACTGGGCATCATCTTGTCAGCCGTCGTGTCAAGTCAGTTGCTGCCCCGGTTTGGCCCGCGACTGCTCGCGACGACGGGCTGCCTGATGGGAGCCCTGGGCCTCTTCTTCCTTTCGTTCATCAGTCCGTCGAGCAGCTACCTCGCCCACGTCATGCCGGCGATGATCGTGGCGAGCCTCGGCCTCGGCATGACGTTCGTCTCGGTGTCGTCGACGGCCCTCTTCAACGTGCACCCCGAGGACACGGGTGCGGCATCTGCGGTGCTCAACACGGCCCAACAGGTCGGCGGTTCATTCGGGACGGCTATCCAGAACACGATTGTTGTGTCGAGCGCGACCGCGTACCTCTTGGCGGTGCGCCATGCTCCAACGTCCGCAGTTGCGGCCCTGCACTTACAGCTCGTGGCGAAGGTGCACGGTTACGATCTCGCGTTCCGATTCGGTGCACTCATGTTGGTCTTAGCGGCGTTGCACTTCTTCTTGCTCGTGAACATCGACCGTCACCACCTCGGCCAACATGACGAGGTCGCGTTCGCACACTAGAGCGGGTCGGTGATGTACGGACAATGGCGGCATCCGCTGTCACAGCACGTGCCCCGAGCGAGGTGCGTCGCAACGGTGAGTACGCATAGTCCAGT
>Ga0307375_10004765_pt1 | contig 12873 bp, 15 predicted proteins | sample TR1MG_FD_202531 | JGI IMG/M metagenome (GOLD analysis project Ga0307375, IMG submission 202531) | Soil microbial communities from Risofladan, Vaasa, Finland - TR-1 | ecosystem: Environmental > Terrestrial > Soil > Coastal area > Acid sulfate soil | place: Finland: Risofladan, Vaasa | collected... | reverse complement strand
AATCCCATCTCGTTTGTGAGCGCAAGATCACCTTTAGTCAAGCCGCGCTAGGAGATAAATTAGAAATTAATACGTTAGATAGTGCCACGAAATTAAGTATCCCTCCCGGAACCAAGAGTGGTACTATATTTCGCTTAAGAGGACAGGGAATGCCTGAATTCCGAGGGTACGGCCGGGGCGATTTATTATGTAAAGTAGATATTGAGGTTCCTAAAAGATTATCGAAAGAGCAAAAACAAATGGTTGAAAAATTAAAAGAGCTTGGATTGTAATAACATTGAATGAGGATTCCCTTCAAAAAGAAATATTAGACTCTTTAATTTCAGCTGGTTATAGCGTTCTTCCGATAGGAACCGCAAAATCAGGAAGCTGGACTAAAAATTGTTTTGATATTGCTGCCAGAAAGCAATTTCTTTTAATGATAAAGGTCAATCCAAATATCGATATAATCGCTTCAAATCTTGTTGAGGAACTTAAACTAATCTCATATTTTTTTGAGGGAACTCCTCTTATTATCGGAAAAGAAACGCGAACCACTACCCCTCTTCGCGATGATGTGGTCTATGAACGAAAAGGAATTCCTGCAGTAAATATAACCACATTCAAACGGTTAATCTTTAATAATCAGATTTTTACAATTAGCCAAAAGGGCGGCTTTTATGTTAAAGTAAATGGCGATAAAATTCGCAGCTTGCGGGTAGAAAAAGGTTATTCGCTTCAAGAAGTAGCCTCCCAAATAGGAGTTTCACGTAAAGCTGTTTATCTATTCGAAAAAATAGATCAAATAAAAGAAGAGAATGTAATTCAATTAGAAGAACTTTTTAAGGAATCGTTCAAGTTCCCTATAGACTTATTTAATTGGGAGATCAAGCAAAAAGAGGTGCCAATACCCCAAGAAGAAACTGAATTCCAACTCGAAATTAAGGAAGATTTCGAAGATCTTGGTTGTGATATAAAATGGGTTAAAAAAGCACCCTTTGATGGGATCACTTCCCCTATTGAAGAAATCACTCCAAAACCCGAAGATACCTGTTTCATGACAGGTCTCAGCCTAATTCCGGGAAAAAGAATGAATGAACGTCTAAAGCTCATAAGTGACTTATCTAAAATGTTTCATAAACTCTCTATGTTCATTATTGACGATGATAAATTTCACCCCATTGATAATGTTCTAATTATCCAGAAACAAATCCTTGAAAAAATGGATGATATTAAAGATTTGTATACGGCATTGAAACGGGTTAGACGAATTTTTTATTAGTTCCCATTTAATTTTCTCTGCTTAATCCCTTCAAGCATTTTTTTTGCAGTTATCCATGATTTCCGAACAAAGTTTGGTAACTTTTTATGTTTCTTTACCCAGTCTTCTAAAAAAGCTCGTGTTCGCGGATCACTAGTATATCCGCTTCCAAAATCTACTTCTAATTTCTGTTGTAATTTCACAATTTCTTGATCTCTAATGACTTTCGCAATGATGGATGCTGCACTAACAATGGGATAATTTTGATCAGCTTTATGTTCTGCTACAAGGCGTGAAATTTTGACGTTTAGACCTTTTTTTAAGTAAGAACACCAAGATTCGATATTGGTACTGGGACAGTCAATATAAAGCTCATCAATCTTGATCGTATTGGTAATCAACTTAATTAATTCTACAGCTTTATCAGCTTCCAACCAGTTTAAATTGCTATTTCTGGCTTTTAGAGCAGCATCAATTTCTTCAGGAGAAATAATAATAACTTTGTAAGTGGTTAAAATCTTTTCTAATTGAATAAAAAGCTCACTACGTTGTTTAGGTGATAATTGTTTACTATCTTTTACTCCAATTTCTCTTAAGACTGACTCATTTTTAGAATCAACAGCGGTTATTGCCATCACCATAGGACCAATGACTGGTCCTCGACCTGCTTCTTCAATTCCTGCGATAATGGGCATTCTCTCGACCGCACACGATTTAACTTATTTAAGCCATTGAGCTACAATTAAGGCATGATCTTCCGAAAAAGGATCCAGAACTATAACTTCAACGATTTTAAAATTAGCCTTTTTGAGAATTTCAATCTGTTCTTTATAGACCCGTTGCGGATCCATCGTTACATCGACACTTCGACTTTTAACAAATAAAAGGATCCACCCATTTGATTTCAGAAACATTTCCGCATTTGAGATAATGATTTGTGCTTGTTCAGGTTGCGCTACATCCGCATAAATTATATCAATTTGTTCAGGAATCAACATGCGATATTGATATGGATATCGAACATCTCCTAAAATGGGGATGAGGTTTGTTCGAATTTCACAGATCTGGACGAGCTCCCTAATTACCCGTGATGAAAATTCAATGCAATATATCTTTCCCTGATCCCGCACTATATCCGATAAATGGCTACATGTTGTTCCTGACGCTGCTCCTAAATAGAGGATATGAGAATCTCTAGTAATAGGAATAGTTTGCAAATGCTTAATTATAGCCGCTGCTATTTTGCTCCGGTTTGGATTCCAGACTCTGTACTCTTTCCCGTCAATCTCCAGCAATTTCTCATCATATGCTTTGTGTCCAGGTGTGTAATTTAACGTTAATAATGTCTCAGATTCATTTAACTTTTTATACCAAAATGTATTGACTAAACTTTTATGAGCACTAAGTTCTTTCGTCATAAACCTCTATCCTTTATTTTTTTCTGGATTTTTCTTTTTATCCTTCTTGTATTTCTTCCATTTTTTCTTAAACTTCTTTGATTTCTTTTCCTCTGGTTGTCTTTTCTCCATTAGTTCGGGTCTCTCTTTTTTAGACTTTTTTGGAGGCGTAGGATATTTCTTTTTAATGTCATTAATACGACGATTTAAATCTAATAGTATATTATCTCCCATATATTCCCCTGAAAAATAATCTACGCGCGCTGCAATCGAAAGTTTCCCTGCTAATGCACGTGCAATCTTACCTTTGAGCCAAAAAGATGCGCCATGAATTTCCTCCCATTGAAAAATAATTCCATGTTTTGGAGGTCTCGCACCTGTTCGGAGTGATCTGAAAAGTGCCTTTTCTGCCCCTAACACCTGAACAGTCGAAGCTGGCATCTTCGCTAAATTTTTCATACCGCCTGCTATACTAATCAGACGCGCGCCTAATAGTGACCCCACAATCGCTCGGAGATTTGGTGCTACTATTTGCATTGCCTCATCTACATAAGTTGCAAGCTCATCTCGAACACCAAATAAATCATCTGTTACTAATGAGAATTGTCGAAGTGGAGTAAGTTCAAAATCAGTAATGGATGCACCCATCGACTTTCTTGCCATATCCTCAACTTTTATGGCTTTGTCATGTGCAAATCCAATAACTTTCTCGAGGTTTTCAGCTTGAAGTTGCGAACGAGATCCAAGTCTTCCAACGATTTTAATAAAAGAAGTGTGGCTCGGAAGACTTTTATCAATTTCAGGAAAGTGTAACCCGTACCATTCTCGAATTCGCGACGCAAATATATTTAATGTTTTATCACAATCATCAACCGCATTAATTGCTTGCGCAATAAACTGATCCTTTTGTTCCGAAATGCTTTTAATTTTCTTACGTGTCAAAAGGATATTTATTCGTTGAATATATTGAAATATTTCCTCTTCGGATTTCCAGATATTGAATTCTCGAATAAAGGAGAGTAATTTCGATCGTAGAACTCTTCCGGCAATGGAAGGCGATTCAATAATGACGGGCTTATCTTTAAGATTTCGGGCTAAATTAACATCTTCTACAACGATCTCATCAGCACCTTTTTGTATTACTTCATCAATTATTTCTTCTAATTCTGGAATTACCTTTCCCTTTTGTAACTCTAAAAATTTTTCTACTATGTCGTCAATTTTTTGTTCAAATAACTTCTTTGCCAGAATTTTATTATCCTGATCTAACCCAAAGATTCCGAATGGCGTTTCAACAATGTATATTCGAATGTAAATCCCTCATTTTTTATTGATTTTATTTCATTCTTATAATGTGGTTCTACAAATCATTCAAAGTAAAGAAAATCTTAGCTTAAAATAAAGTTTTTCTTGGATATTTAAAATAATTTATAACTTATTATGTGATTAGTTTTTTGGAGGAAAAAATCCAATGGATCTAACAACTGATCTCGCTGGTATCAAATTAAGGAATCCAACTATGTTAGCCGCAGGAATTCTGGGGATTTCCAGCTCTTTGTTGAATCGCATTTATGAAGCAGGAGCTGGATGTGTTATCACCAAATCTATTGGACCAGTTCCCCGCCCAGGATATTCCAATCCCTGTATTGTAGAAGTTCCTGGTGGTTACCTTAATGCAATGGGTCTTCCCAATCCTGGGATTGAGATTTTCTTAGAGGAACTGAATGAGTTAAATCAGATGAAAATCCCTACCGTCGTCAGCATTTTTGCAGATAATGAGACCAAATTTGCAAATATTGCACGGATTGTAGAAGAAAAGGGGGCTCTTGGCATCGAATTAAATATTTCTTGTCCTCATGCTGAGGTCGCGAGCATTGGACAAAATCCCATCATTACCAAACGAGTCGTGGAAGCTGTAAAGCATGCGGTATCCATTCCTATATTTGTGAAGCTAACACCTAATGTAACCGATATTGTAGAAATTGCAGTTGCTGCCGAAAAAGCAGGTGCTGATGGGCTAACAGCTATTAACACCGTTCGATCAATGGCATTAGACATTTATTCCAAGACTCCGATTCTTAGCAATAAATATGGGGGTCTCTCTGGTCCTGCCATAAAACCCATTGCGATTCGCTGTATTTATGATATTTATGAAAGCGTAAAAATCCCGCTCATTGGGGTAGGTGGAATACTTTCTTGGCAGGATGCTATCGAATTCTTTCTTGCTGGCGCTTCTGCCGTCCAGATTGGAACTGGAATTCGCTATCGTGGATTATCTATTTTCCAAGAAATTTGTAAAGGTATCCAAGAATACCTTAAGAATGAAAAATACTCAAGTCTCTCAGAAATAATTGGGGTGGCACATCGAGCTTGAGGTGATTTTACAATGACTGAAATAATAAATCGTCCATCTATGACCAAGATTACAAAAATTGAAACGGAAACACCTCTCATTAAAACCTTCTACCTATATTCTCAGCAATTGATGGAAGCTGCATCCCCCGGTCAATTTTTGATGGCTTGGATCCCGGGAATTGATGAAATCCCTCTGAGTCTATCTCTAACAAGTCCTGAATTAGCTCTGAGTGTAAAAAAAGTTGGTGCGGCGACTGCTGTATTTCATAAATTGCAGGTTGGAGATCGCATCGGAATCCGCGGGCCTTATGGTCATGGCTTTTCATTACATGGAAAGAACTGTTTAATTGTTGGGGGCGGGATTGGAATGGCGCCTTTTCTCTTTTTAATTGATGAACTATTAAAGGATACGCGAAAAATTACTGTAATAAATGGTGCACAGACTGAAACCGAAATTGTTTTTTTGGATAAACTCCCAAAATTATATAAAAAAAATATTGAATGCATATTCACGACAGATGATGGCTCCTTTGGGGAAAAAGGGATCGCAAGTTCGATTGCGATTCAAAAGATTCAAGAAAATTCTTATGATCAAGTCTATACTTGTGGTCCTGAACCTATGATTTGGGATCTCTTTCAATTCACTGAAAAATTAAAAATCCCAATGCAGGCAAGCCTCGAACGTTTAATCAAATGTGGAATCGGTTTGTGCGGGCACTGTTGTATAGATCCTCTTGGATATCGTATTTGCGTGGAAGGCCCTGTTTTGAGCTCTGAAACGCTTCGCAAACTTACAGATTTTGGAAAATACAAGCGCGATCTTGGGGGACATAAAATCCCGCTTTAAGATTTTTGAAAGATAGGTGAGTAAAAATGGATGAAGAAATTCTTCAGGTTTTAAAAGATTTATCCTTTATCAACGCGGTCATCGCTACAGAACTGATCCGAATTGCAGAAAATACCGCCATTATGGCAAAAGGTCCGCAAGTTGTGGAAAAGTGTGCTGCAGAACATCAACAAATCAGTGAAAAAATTCTTGAATTGGTCGAATCTTATAAACCAAATATAATAGAAATTCTCAAAAAGCACGTGCTGAAACATTAACAAACATTTCAAAAACTTTTTATTTTTTCCTTTTTTCTAATCCAATAAAAAGCGTTAGGGATGAAAGATGAGCATCGAACGAAGAAGACGTCTGAAAAAGAGATCCAAAGGCGAAACGAGTCAAAAAGAAACCAAACAAAAGAAATCTCGGAGACTTATTGTTCCTAAAAAGGAATTTACGGAAGAAGAAATTAAAGCGAGAAAAAAAGCCCAACGCATTAGTATGTTCGATAAGAAAAAGAATCTTCATAAAAAGATCACCGAAGGATCTTCATAATCATTTCATAACCTTAATGTACTAAGAATCTATATTGTTAATAGATGAGTTAAGTAAGAATTATTGTGATGATACAGTGATTAGGGACATTTGGATAGTGGAAAAGGCAGGAGGTCGGTGTCTTTTTCATAGAACTTATGGGCCAATGGGTCTGGATCCTGATTTACTCTCGAGTTACTTAACTGGGATTAATACCTTTAGCGAGGCAGAACTGGGCGATACCGGTATTGAATGCATTGAAATGGGAAACATGAAATGGGTCTATATAAATTGGGAAAATAAATTACTTTTAGTGGCAGCCGCCGATAAATTTGAGGACCCCACTGTATTGCACCATCAGTTAGACGTTGTTTGCCAGCACTTCCTAGACCATTTCAAGATTGATAGGGACTTCTTATCTAAATGGTCGGGGAATGTAACCATGTTTTCTAAATTTGGTCCGAATATAGATGAGTTAATTAACGATTGGAAGCAAGTCTCAAAGGTTACCGATATCGCAAAAAAGATGAATCTCCTTGAGGTATATCAACAGATTTTTCATGCGTTTGCTAAAGTTGTTCCAACGATACGACCCGAAGGGCGAAAAGAATTAGCTGAGAGAATGGCGGAACTAAAAACAAGTTTTCCCCCTTACTTTGAAAAAGTTACCTATGGAAATGCTGGGTGGGATATCCTTTCAGCAGATGTAACCGATCCTCGATGCAAGGAATATAAATTAAGAGAGGAATTACAAAATTTATTAAATGCCTTTGTTTCCGAAATGAAATCTATTTTTAAAGAAGAGTTGTTTTTTGAAATTGCGAAGAAATTAGTTTATCCTAAATTATTATCCGACTGGAGCCGTATTCGAGAACTAGAAATAGATGAAGCGCTACTCCAAATTTTCTTGATTTAAATGGTCGGGGAAATAAACCATAATTTTAATGCGAAGTCTTTTACTGTCCCTTACTGATCCCAAAAAGCGATAAAAAAAATAGTTTCTTGAATTCAGTTTTGAGAACTCACCAAAACCAAACCGCACCCATGATATACTTCCAATTTCCTGATTTTTTGCTCAATATTAGTGGAGATCCGATGCTTTTTGCACCTTCTGCATCAATTTCAACTTCGGCTCTATCGCCAGAAATACTAATAGATTTTATTGCGAATTTTTTATTCCATTTCTTTCCTAAGAGGGAAATATTTGATTTAAAGGATTTTTCAAATTCTTCTGCAGTCTCTGTGTAACTCGATCCCATCTGTTCCTTGTTGCGTTCCCACATACCTTTGAAATCTGCGTTTTTAAGATACCATTTAGTGTCTCCTTTTTAGAGCGCCTTGATATATTCTTCCGCAAACTTTCTTACGTCATCTTCTTCCGTCATACTATTATCACTTTTTAAATTAAATCGTAATTGTTGGTAAATGTTTATGAAAATTTATTTTAAAATATTAGTCCCTAAAACTACTTATTGAAATCGTATAACTTTTCTTTTCCATTAAAGAAGCATTGAGATTTTCTATAATTACTTCTAATAATGAATGGAAAGATTATGTCTCAGGATATGACTTAATCAATAAAAAAAAAGGTTAATACTTCTAATAGATGAAGTCCAACTCCAAATTTTCTTACTCTAGAGTAAAATCCTATTAAAATTATCAGTCAGTAGCTCTGCAATCGGACCAATTGAAGAATGTGCCTCTGTTATTGCATAATAATAGAAGGGGACTGCGCCTTCCCCAAATTCCCCCAGAATATCTGAAATTTGAACTTTTACGCCAGGGTTGGTCATCACGACTAACTTGGGCTCCAATCCGGGCAGCGCTATGTTATTATAAAGAAGCTCCCCGTCTTGGAGAATGGATCCTTTACGTCCGATGTTACTTAAATAAATCGCAATTTCTTCACGAGACATCCCATGCGAAAAGAGAATAGAGTTATCAAATGAAGTGATAAAGCAGGAGTGAACCTCCTCTGGAAACTTTTCCTCTATAAGGTAGTCTGCCGCTATTCGTAATTGCTCTTTTTTATTGTAAATTATATTTTCTGCAACTGCATCGTTCAATAAACCCTCAATGAATTGCCGCTCTTCATCGGAAATATTTGGGACTTTTCCGACGCGGATCATATGTTCATAGCGAAATAATATTTTACTGTATATCCACTGTATTTTGTAATGTACCATTTGGTGAAATTGGTAGGGATCTGTAAAGCAAAGGACCATATATTCGCCAATAAAACTATAAACTCCGTCTATTCCATAAGGATCATCGGGAAATTCAGTAGGTAGGAACCTAATATAGGAAATTTCCTGTTTATAATTGCTGGCAAAGGTATGGAGTGCTGAAAGAAACCCCGCAATCAAAATGGGATTCCCCTCATGGAAGGCGGAAAGTTTCTCAGACCACGCATCCAGAAACAACGGAATCCCTGTCTTGCTCTGGATCGCTACGCCAAGTATTGCCATTTTTATTTTCAGTTCCTTGTCCTATTCTTTAAATTGTGCGATAGAAATTATTAGTGCTTGATTATTATCATTATGATTTATAAATCCGTAAAGGGTGTGTAATGATTATTAGATATAGGTAAAAACAAAAGTTATTTATCTCTTTTCACGATACTCAATAAAGGTACATAATTATGACGGAAAAAATGGATACGCCCGCCGAAGACAATGAACAAGCGCTGGAAATTAATCGAGAGGAATTATACGCTCAATTGGAGAAATGGCAAGCCGCACGTAAGTTCAACCAACAGTTGCAATATCAGTACAGCCAAGAAGTGACCAAATGGCGCGAAATGAGAGATAAGATAAAAGACGAGATCAATACGATTCGAGAAGACGCGCTCAAGGAAAAGGCAATTCGGGACAAAATAAATAACGAAGTAGCGAAGTTAAAAGAAGATCGTTCTTCCGCAAATGTTCAGATTGCTGATCTAAAACTAAAGCGTAATTCTGCTTGGGAACAAATTAAAAATATTCGATCTAAGCTTCGATCACTTATGGAACTTAAGAGAGATGAAAAAAAGAAACTAAAATCGGTCTATCCTTTAATGCGGCGTTTTGAAGAGCTCGATTGGACAATAATGACTAAATCCATGCCTTTTGAAAAGGAACAAACTATGATGAACGAAATAGAGCAGATAATCAGCGAAATTTCAAAACAAAAACAGGAATTGGAAATAGAGTATGATGATGTTATCATTGATTTTGATGAAGCTAAAAAACAGATTGAGGAACTTAAAGAAGTTGCGCAACAATATCACGATCTAATGATCCAAACCGTGCAAGATGGTGAGAAAATTCACGAACGGATCCTCCATGATGTGAAAGAAAGTGAGCCCCACCATCAAGCGATGCTGGAAAAATTTGCCCAAATTGATGAACTGAAAAAAGAAGAGGAAGCGGCGCATCAAAAAATGGTTGAAAACTTGAAAGAACTGGATCTCCTGCGGAAAGGGATGGATGAAATTTATCAGGAACTTCGCGCGATTGAAAAGAAATTTACCTACCTGAAAAACCTCGAAGCCCTCCAAAAACTCAAAGAACAAGAGAAGATCCTTGACAAGAAAACCGAAGAAGCCTTGGCTAAGTATAAAAGTGGCAAAAAACTTACTATGGACGAATTCAGCCTTTTACTTAAAAAAAATTTAATCAAAACTGGTTGAACCGTTCTACAAAAAAAAATTGAATTTAGAACTAATTTTTCTGCAATTTACGTACAACTTTGAATGCTGGACTATTTCGGTTTACTGATACGAAGGAATATTTCCGAAAAAGAAATCTATAAGATCAATTGCTGATTTAAATTGATTCAGTTCAAGTACATCTTGAATTAATAGGTTGTTAAATCGGTTTTCAAATTCAATTATGAATTTTTTCAAGCTATCCCGAAGATGTTTGGAAGATTTGGAGGTTATGAGCCCTACCGTCGTATAGTTAGCTTTTATAAAGATTAAAATTCCTTGCGAAAGCTTCATTTCCTCCAATTCACCGATATGCAATACTTCGATACTCATCTGTTGCAACGCTGAAAGTAATCCCGCAAGCAAATCTCCATCAATTTCTGATTTCTCGAATTGATGATCATAAATTGAGATGCCTATTTTACTATGAATAACAGTCAATCTATGAACCCTATACGGTAATATGTATAGAAGCTCTGGATTTTTCACAAGCACGTATACAAGAATTAAATTCATAATCGCCGCATAAAAACCCGAAAGAAAAAATCCTAAACCATAAAAAATCCAGCTAAAAATATAGCTCAAACAGCCTAGAGAAACTGTTATGATGGTTAAAAATAATGAGAGCTTTTTCAGATTTTTCGGAGCCTTCAAAGTGGAGCGAACTAAAAATAAAAACAGAAAAATAAGGTAAAAATCCATTAAAAGATCATAAAAAGCTGCAAATGGTATTGTGGGAAGTATATAACTCCGAAAAATAGTAGTATAAATTAATAAAGCTCCTATTGCACTAACAATGCTTATCTTAATGACATTAATGGATTCTCGGGTAACATTATCAATAAAAACTAAAAATGATAAAATGGCAATTACTGTGAATATATAGACGGTGCTGTATAAAGGCCAGTTAATGTAATACATAAAATAATTAATTAAATATACCGTCCCAAGTAAGAAATTCTGCATTGCAAATGCACCCCATGAAAGGGCTGCATAAAGAAACGGTTGTACATTTTTTGTTTTCCACTTCCAAATAAGAAGGATTGTACAAATCACAAAGACAGAAAAAAGCGTATATGATGTTAGGACCACTTGGATATTATAATCCATCAAACCACCATGATAAAAAATACTTAGTAGTAAATTAAACTCCTTTTCCTTTTTTAATTAATGATTTACTAAAATTAAATTTACATCACTGAAGAATCTTAACTAGTACAACCTGTTTAAATGATTCAATTTTTGATTATGGAATTAATTTCTATTTTACTCATGGTCCAAGTCCAATGCCTGGCCATCCAACGGTCATGTGCCATCCGATTTTATCGACAAAGATGTACATACTTGAAAGTGTTCCTCCGAGCCCATGCGAAATCGAAACCGTCAGCATATTGGGCGTCTCATAAAAGTTCCATGCCCAAAACGTGCCCGATATAAACGTGAAAGCAACCAATGGGAAATTGAAGAGGTGATAACTGCCAAATATCACCCCTGTAAAGAGGGAAATGAAAATTCTATTTCGCCGGTCATTTCCTGGAAAAATTTTTCGTAGCCGGACATGGATGAATGAGAGAAAGAGCACCTGCTGTAGCAGTCCCCACCCAATATAATAAATGAATTGGGCAATGAAATCGATGTATATATTTTCAAAACCGAACACCTCCAGCGAAAATCCCCCACCTTCCGGCGTCGTAATCGTGCCTATTATAAGCGCAATAAGAAAAATGCTCGCCACCATGCTGGATGTTAGAACCAGAAGCACATCCTTTGCACTTTTTTTTAGATTATCAGTACGAATAAAAAGCGTCTTCCAACTTCCAAACCCTCGCTCTGCACAGGTATCTTTATGGAGATATTGAGAGAAAAACAAGATATAAAGTAATAAAATCCCGCCCAGAATATACGCACTAAGAAGCAGGGGAAAAATATGTTCAAACAGTGCCACTAATAATATGATATAAAAATATACAAATGTAACGATGATTATATCAAATGCATGCCCTTTTCGTGATTGCCAGAAACTCTTTTTCTCATTGTTTTTCAAAATATGATCACTTCTTAATGAAATAAATGTTGTTCAATGGTTTTGATGAAATTGAAAAAAAAATTAGATTGGAAGCGGCTTAGTTTTTCGGTAGATGAATAAGACAAATAACCCAAGTAGTGCAAGAACTAAGAGAGGGTTAAAACCAGGAATGGCAGGTCCCTTATTTTCAGTTAGTATATAGATTTGCACAGATACACCGCCGGGATTATGGAAATGAGCCCAATGGGTGCCATTTTCTTTTGCAGTGAATTCATAGGAGCCGCCAACTGAATCGAGTATGGTATGAAAGACCCCCCCACTCGCATTTTCAAAGGAAACATCAACTGTGCCTCCTGAAAGGATGTTCCACCTAACATACCACCGATCACCGGGGTCTAGATCCGAGCCTCGTCCATATGATCCGCCCGGACCAATCGAAGTGGTTATTTCCCATGCTAGACCGTTGACTGGAACCATTAAGACCGAAAATTGACATATACCAAGTAGAACTAAGCAAAGCAGAAGCTTGGAAGAAATCGTTTTTTGGTGCATGCCCAAAATTTTCTAAGAGGATATATTTAAAATAACACCCTTTAGCCAATGCCGTATTATACAAATTACAAATAAGTTAAATTCTGAAATTCACCATTTTACATAATATTTAAAGCGTCCATTTATTAGAAAATTGTACGTGAATCTTGTATTTAATATCGTTGACTCAAATCATAGAAGAAGCGGGCGGCGAACATTAGATTGCCAATACTCAACCGCTCATTATACCCATGAATCATCTCTTTGAATGTCTTA
>Ga0307375_10004764_pt1 | contig 12873 bp, 6 predicted proteins | sample TR1MG_FD_202531 | JGI IMG/M metagenome (GOLD analysis project Ga0307375, IMG submission 202531) | Soil microbial communities from Risofladan, Vaasa, Finland - TR-1 | ecosystem: Environmental > Terrestrial > Soil > Coastal area > Acid sulfate soil | place: Finland: Risofladan, Vaasa | collected... | reverse complement strand
AAAATGAACGGCGGCCGGGAAGTCGCGCTGATCGATCTACCGGGTGTCTACAGCCTCACGCCGAAATCCGAAGACGAAAAAGTGACTGTCGATGTTCTGAACGGAGATATGGATGGCATTCCGCGTCCGGATGCCATCATCCTCGTGCTGGACTCGACAAACCTGAACCGGCACTTGATGCTGGCGGCGCGGGTGATCGCTCTGGGATTGCCCACGCTCGTCCTGCTCAACATGGCCGACGAGCTGCACAATCAGGGCGGACATATCGACGTTCTCTCCATGGCGCGCCAGCTTGGAACTCCGGTCGCGCTGGTGAGTGCCGTCAGTGGCGTGGGGTTGGGGGCGGTTCAGAATTTCATGTCTTCCGCCGCTCGCGCTCCGGAACCGCTTGAGCTGCCTGTGGTGCAGGATGCAAGGTTGTGCCGCGAATGGGCCGTTCGCGTCGGCGCCAAGGCGCACTACCATCGTCCTGCGACGCCGCTCTTGACGCGGCGGCTTGATTCCGTATTTCTCCATCGCATCTGGGGACCGGTGATTTTCTGCGTCGTAGTGATTGGAGTTTTCCAGACAATTTTCTCGGTTGGGCAGCCGCTGTCAAATGGGCTGCAATTCCTGCTGGACCGTTCGGCCGCCTGGATGAGTACGACACTTCCCCACGGCGTCGTGCAATCTCTGCTGGTAAATGGAGTGTGGAAGGGAACCGGTGCGGTTCTTGTATTTCTGCCACAAATTCTGCTGCTCTTCCTGGTGATCGGAATCCTGGAAGATTCCGGCTATCTTTCGCGCGCGGCCGTTATTGCCGACAAGACCATGGCGCGGGTCGGGCTCAATGGCAAGTCCTTCATCCCGTTGCTGTCGGCCTACGCATGCGCGGTTCCGGCGATCATGGCGACCCGCACCATCGAGAACAAGCGCGACCGTACCGCGACGATTCTGATCGCGCCCTTCATGACATGCTCAGCACGGCTGCCGGTCTACACCATGATCATCGCAGCGTTCATTCCGAATCACCCATTGCTCGGCGTTTTCTTTGGTACGCGTGCGGCTGCCATGCTTGGCCTTTACGTGCTGGGCTTCCTGATGGCGGTATTTACGGCAAAACTATTGAAGTCGTCCGTACTGAAGAGCAAGGATGCGCAGTTTGTAATGGAGATGCCGCCATACCGCTGGCCGACCATGTCGTCGTTACTCCTGCGTCTGCTGGATCGCTGCAAGGCGTTCGTCTACCGCGCTGGCACCGTGATCCTCGGGATCTCGATCCTGCTCTGGGTGCTGACGAATTTCCCAATGCACAATGGCCAGCCGCCGGCGATTCAGGACAGCGTTGTGGCAATGGTCGGCAAGACGATCGAACCCGCGATTCGTCCGCTGGGCTTTGACTGGAAAATTGGCGTAGGCTTGCTTACTTCCATAGCAGCGCGCGAAGTGATCATTTCGACGCTGGGCACGCTCTACGGGGTCGACCCTCAATCCCATTCCATGGATCTGCAGACCGTTTTGCGGCACGAACTGTCGCCGGCGGGCGCCATCGCTCTGCTGGTGTTCTTCGCCTTTGCCATGCAATGCATGTCGACGATTGCAGTGGTGCGGCGTGAAACCAACGGTTGGAAGTGGCCAATCCTGCAGTTTGCCTACATGACGGCTGTGGCTTACGTGTCTGCTTTCATCGCCTTCCGCATTGTCAATCTCTTTTGGACGTAGCGACTTTCCGGCTTTCGCAGCCCAATTCTTCATATTGCAAGAGAAGTAGCGAGCCGGGGTTGTTATACTTCCAGTCAAATGAGTGCTCCTCGTTTTGAGTTCCATGTCTCCAGGGATGCTCGTCGCCGGTACCGTTTTGATGGGACACTGTACTCCCTGACGGGAAACGTACTGTTCGCGAACTTGGCGGCCTGCCGTCAATTCGCGCAGCGCATGAATGAGGTGCGCGATGCGGCCAGTCACCCCGAACGCTCGGTGAATGCCGGTGGGCTGAACGCGATGGCGCTCATCGACGAGGCTCTGCACGCGATGATTGCCGTGTACCGCGAACAGCAGGACCCGCGTGTGCTCATCGACGCGCTGGATTGGTTCGAAGCGCGGCTAAGCAGGGAAACACTCGATCGCACGCTGCTCAGCTTCATTGAAGAGTTCCCGCCGGTCGCAGTTTTTCGTGAAGAGGTATCGCCCGCGGAATGGCTACGCGGTACAACGGCAACCACGCCCCATCGTGCCATCGCACTCGAAGAGATGATGATGTTATGGCTGGCGAATGCGAATCCCGCTTTCCAGCCATTCGAGGAGTTATTCGCCGACCTCAAGTTAGCTGAGCAAACGGCATACTCGAAGATCACAGCGTCGTTGCGCGACTATTTTGAAACGCGGCCTCGCTTCGAAGACGAGAACCTATTCGATCTCCTGCGCGCTCCGGCCCTTACTTCTCCCGATTCACTCTCCGGCCAGCTCGCCTTTATCCGGCGCCGCTGGGCTCGCTATCTGGGGGAGAACTTCAAGCGATTCCTACAGGCTCTGGATGTCCTGAAGGAAGAGGAAATGGCTGTCTGGCTGCGGTTTCATCCGCCAACGGAGAGGCCCGGTGGCAGGCTATCTCTCGGGGGAGACTCCGGCGCTACGGCCATTCCGCATTATGCGCGCACTGATCCGGAATACGAACGCTTCAGTCCAGACGTGGATTGGATGCCGCGCACCGTTTTGATCGCCAAGAGCACCTACGTGTGGCTCGACCAGTTGTCGAAAAAATACCGGCGTGACATTCACCGGCTCGATCAGGTTCCCGACGAAGAGTTGGATTTGCTGGCACGCCACGGCTTCAACGCGCTCTGGCTGATTGGCGTGTGGGAGCGAAGCCAGGCCTCGCAGCGCGTCAAGCAGATCATGGGCAAGAGCGATGCGGTTGCCTCGGCATACTCTCTCTTCGACTACAGCATCGCGGACGATCTCGGCGGTGAATCGTCATATGTCAATCTAAAGGAACGGGCCGGTGCCAGGGGCGTCCGGTTGGCGAGCGACATGGTGCCGAACCACATGGGCATCGATTCCAATTGGGTCGTGGAGCATCCCGACTGGTTTCTGTCGCTTCCCTATACCCCCTATCCCGCCTATAAGTTTGACGGTCCCGATCTCTCAAGCGACGGCCGCGTCGAAATCAAGATTGAAGATCACTACTACGATCACACCGACGCCGCCGTTGTCTTCCGCCGCGTAGACAGGTGGAGCGGAGATACACGCTACATCTACCACGGAAATGACGGCACAAGTTTCCCGTGGAACGATACGGCGCAGTTGAATTACCTGCGCGCGGACGTTCGCGAAGCCGTCATTCAGACCATCCTGCACGTTGCGCGCATGTTCCCCATCATCCGCTTCGATGCCGCGATGACCCTTGCCAAGCGCCACTTCCAGCGCCTCTGGTTCCCCGAACCTGGCACCGGCGGCGCCATTCCGTCGCGTGCGGAATATGGGATGACAAAGGCAGAGTTCGACAAGGCGATTCCATTGGAGTTCTGGCGCGAAGTAGTGGACCGCGTGGCGACGGAAGTTCCAGGAACACTGTTACTGGCCGAAGCATTTTGGCTGATGGAAGGCTACTTCGTCCGCACGCTCGGCATGCATCGCGTCTACAACAGCGCGTTCATGAACATGATGCGCGACGAGGAGAACGCGAACTATCGCAGCGTCATCAAGAACACCATTGAGTTTGATCCGGATATTCTGAAGCGCTATGTCAATTTCATGAACAATCCTGACGAGCGCACCGCCGTCGAGCAGTTCGGCAAAGGCGACAAGTATTTCGGAATCTGCACGGTGATGGCCACGCTGCCTGGATTGCCGATGTTCGGACACGGCCAGGTCGAGGGTTTCACGGAAAAATATGGCATGGAGTACCGCCGTGCGTACCACGACGAAAAGCCGGACCAATGGCTGGTAGCCAGGCACGAGCGCGAAATTTCTCCGCTGCTGCATCGGCGCTCGCTCTTCGCCGAATCCGAAAACTTCCTGCTTTACGATTTCTATTCCGACGAAGGTTGGGTGAACGAAGACGTCTACGCGTACTCCAACTGTCGTGGGAGCGAGCGCGTCCTGGTCATCTTCCACAACAAGTACGCTACCGCGCGCGGTTGGGTTCGCACGTCCTGCGCGTATGCCGAGAAACTGCCGGATGGCGGACGTCGCTTGCGTCAGCAGAGCCTGGGTGAGAGTTTCAATCTCTCAACCGGAGAACGCGCGCTCGTGGCATTTCGTGACGCCTTCACGGGGTTGGAATATCTGCACAACTCGCGCGATGTTGCCGAGCGTGGCTTGCATCTTGAACTCGGCGCGTACAAGTGCCAGGTACTTCTCGATTGGCAGGACATCGTCGATGACGGTACACGTCCGTGGAGCGAACTGTGCTCGATGCTGGCCGGGAGCGGTGTCGCCAGCCTGGACGACGCATTGCGCGCGCTCGAGTTGAAACCCGTCCACCAGGCGATCTACTCATTGCTCGACCCCAAGTTCATTGGAGATATTGCCGCAACCGCGGAATATACGATGCGTGTTCACGGTGCGGTGGAAGAAACAGCGGAGGATACATCCTCGAAGACAATTCAGTCTGAGCAACTGATCGCGCAGGCAACGGCGCGACTTGAGGCACTGATCGAGACGGCTCATCGGGTCGACGAGCGACTGCTACTGCAGGGAAGCGACGAAACACCGGAGGCATGGAGCGAGACCACAATTGCTGCGCTCAAAGTATTCTCGGAATCTCTCAAATCGGTGCTGCGGCTTCCCTCTCTTATGCAGGAATTGTCGAAGCCGTGGCCCCTGGATGTCCTTCCTGGAAGTGAAGACCGTGCCGGACAGAAAGCCATCTGGGGTAGCGTCGTAGCATGGTGCGCCTTGCACGCGCTGGGCGTTCAGGCGGATGCTGCAAATCCGAATCGTGCAAGTTTCCGGCTGTTTGAGGAACTGCATCTGCACAACGTGTTTGCGAATGCCTTCGGATTGCTCGGCCTCATGGGAGAAGAACGGTGGCGCGCATCGGCCAGGGTACGTGTTGCGTTTGCGCATGCTTCCTGGGCTCCAGGAGTTGTTCATGTCAGCGAACGCTCCGTCGGAGTTATGAGTTGGATTCATGACGCCGAGTTTGGCTGGTTGATCGGAGCCCATGAACACGAGGGCGTTCGCTACTTGGTCAAGGAACCCTACGAAAGCCTGCTGTGGTGGATGGCGTTACCCGCACTGCTTCAGATTGCCAGTGAAGAGAGCCTTGATCGCACAAAGATTCGCGCACTTGAAGCAGCGATCAACCAGAGGATGAATGGAGCGAAGGACGCGGGCTACAGGCTCGAAGAACTTGTCTGAGGCAAATCACCAATTTTGCAGATTTACCCTGCGCCCTTTCGCTCTGAACGCAGATCAATCCCAAGCTGCTGACATTTCTTATAAAGGTGGCTTCTCTCTAAGCCGAGTGATTTCGCGGTATTCGTGATGTGATGTGCGTTTCGATCTAGTTCCGCAAGAATAGTCTTACGTTCGAACTCTGCCGCTCGCTCGGCTAGTGTCCCGGAAATATTCTCGACCCGTACGCTGATAGTCGTTGAGGCGAGATCGGGAATGGCGAGTTCCACGGTCGCGTGATCGATTTTGTTGTCCACCGCAAGCAGCAACAATCGTTCCACCACATTGCGTAACTCACGAACATTTCCCGGCCAGCGATAGTGTTGTAACGCCGCGACCGCATCGGCTGCGAAGCTCGCCGGCTTCCATCCATTCTGAGCTGCAACCTGCGACGCGAAGTGCGCAACCAGTGCAGGAATGTCTTCGCTCCGTTCCCGAAGCGGAGGCAGCACAAGAGGGAAGACGTAGATACGATGAAAGAGGTCCTGACGGAATCGCCCTTCGCGTGCCAAATCTTCGAGGTTGCGGTGAGTGGCGACAATCACTCGCGCATCGACCGCGATCGGTTTGTCACCGCCAATCCTCTCGACCTCACCTTCCTCCAGTACGCGCAGCAGTTTTGCCTGCATCGCAAGCGGCATGTCGCCGATCTCATCGAGGAAGAGCGTGCCACGATGTGCCTGCTCGAATTTTCCAATGTGCCTGTTAGCCGCGCCTGTGAATGAACCTTTCTCATGTCCGAAAAGTTCCGACTCGATCAATTCGGCGGGCACGGCCGCACAGTTCAGTGTCACAAATGGCCCCTCACGTCGGGCGCTCTTTTCGTGCAAGGTGCGTGCGGCCAATTCCTTGCCGGTTCCCGTCTCACCGTAGATGCAGACTCTCGATTCGCTGGCCGCTACCCGGTCAATCTGAGCCATCACACGGTGCATCGCGCTGCCCGTCCAGATGATCTGGTGTTTGCCAACGCGTCCGCGAAGATCGCGGTTCTCGGCTTCAAGCCGATGTAGCCGCAATGCATTGTCCACCGTCAATAGCAACTTGTCGGTGGAAATTGGTTTTTCGAGGAAGTCGAGAGCGCCGAGCCGCGTCGCTTTCACCGCCATCTCAATGTGTGCCTGCCCCGACATCATCACTACCGGAACCGTGACGCCTGCGCCGTGCAGATCCTCGAGGAGTGACAACCCGTCTCGAACGGGCATCACAACATCGGAAAGTATGAGATCGAAGGGCTGCGCCTGCGCCAGTTCCAGGGCGCGGGCGGCGTTGTCGCAAACAGTCGCTTCGTGTCCGGCGAGACGGAAGGCTCGTGCGAGCGAAGCGAGGGTATTGGCTTCGTCATCGACAATCAGGATGTCGGCTTTGCGTGCTGAATTCACGCGGTGTTTCCTTCCGTGCTTGTAGTCTACCGAGGCTGTATCGGCAACTGAATGATAAATGTTGTGCCCCTGCCAGTCTCGCCCTCCACCGAAATACTACCTCCGTGGTCGCTCACAACTGACTGCACAACGGCCAACCCTAATCCGGTGCCGTGCTGTTTCGTCGTGTAGTAGGGCGTGAATAGCCGCTCGCGCTCTTCGGGAGTGAGCCCGGCGCCTGTATCGCTGACCTCAACTCGCGCGGAATCTTCGCGGTGTGAAGTGCAAATCGTAATTACGCCGCCATCGGGCATCGCATCCACCGCGTTCAGCACAAGATTTGAGATAACTCGATGGAAGAGTTCAGGGTCGAGCGCAATCTCTGGCAGGTCGTCGTCGAGACGAAAATTTAGAGAAATCGGATGAGCAGATTGTGTAAGTTGCGCCTGATGGAGCAAAGCCACGCCACGAACAAGCTCGTTGAGCGACACGCGCTGGAGCTGTGGCCGCGGCATCTTCGAGAAGTCGCTGAAGCGCCCGATAATTGTCTTTAAGTTAGATATTTCGGCGAGCAGCGTCGATGTGCTCTCGCAGAATATTTCTTCGAATTGATCAGGGGCCAGTTCGCGCGCTCGTGCAAGATTCTCAACGGTGAGTTGGAGGGGAAACAAAGGGTTCTTCAGCTCGTGGGCGAGACGTCGCGCAAGTTCACGCCATGCCGCTACTCGCTCTGCTTGCAGAAGCCGGTCACGTTGTTCAATGAGCTGGTGTGTCATCAAATTGAACGACTCAGCTAGTTGGCCAAGTTCGTCTTGCGATCGTGAATCCACGTGGACATCCCAATTGCCGGATGCGACTTCCTGGGAAGCATTTGCAAGCAGTTCGATGGGACGGCTGATGCGTGCCGTGATCCAGAGGCTTGCGATGATGGCCAGCAGTATGCCGATGCCAGCCACGCCAAACGCAGTCGAGCGTATGTGCTGCTGTAATTCCAGGAATGGCCGCCGTGACGTACCCACCAGGAGTGCGGCAGCGACCGAACCGGTGTCGTCCTTCAGAGGAAAGGCTTGTATCGTGGCACGATCAAAGCGTCTATTGGAGAGGTCAACAAATCCCGTGTGTTGTCCCGAGTCTGCCTGCACCTCCGAAAGCAGCGGCCGAAAAGTATCGAAGGACGCCGGAGGACCGAGAAGATCATCTGGCGCGAGCGCGGTCTGCGTGAAGCGGTACAGCCACACATAACTTCCAGCAGGTATTGAAAACGCTTGGAGAAAGCCGCTGTCGAGCCGGTCGCCGCCAATGAGGTAGATGACACCATCGCCGGAGTGGACCGCACGTATCGCCATCATCGCCAGAATCGTTCCGTTCGGCAACTCGACCTTCTGGAGAAACGCCCCGGAACCATTCAGGTTCGGCAGTCTCTGCTTATAACCAAAGCGAGCCGCCCACTGTGCCGAAGAAATGATAGTGCCGTCAGCGGCAACGATCTCGAGCAAGTCGAGCTGATACTCCTGCGCAAGCGAGCCGGCGTTACGGATATATGGCGCAGCGTCACCGCCGTGCGCCACATCGACAGCGATTTGCTGCACGTGATCGCTGGTCGCAATTCGGTCAAGTGTCTGGGATATTTCTTCGCCCCGTCTCGCAAACTCTCCACGTGTCTCGGAGATGAGCGCTGCGGTGCGCTGTTGGTCCACCTGTTCAAATGCGTTGCGAGTACGGACGGAAACAATCCACGCGACAGCGCCGACCGCGAGCACTACCACGAGCGAGAACATGAGTAATAGTCGTTGCCGGAGCGTCACTTGCGATCCTCCAGCCAATACTCCTGCCACGAGAGCGTACCCATTTTGTCGACATGCCAATCGCGCACGCGACTGCTGGCGGCATATGCAGTAGGCAGGTAAAGCAGTGGAACTACCTTATAGGTGGACAACATCGCCTGCTCGGCTCTGTAGATGCTTTCGATGCCATTCGAGGTAAGAGGCGGCATAGTCATGCCAAGTTGGTCTGCAATTCCGGCGAGTGCAACGGCAGGAGTTTCCGATGGCAGGCGTAAACGCACAAGCCGCATGTCCGCTTTCAACGTTGCGCTATCGGGGGCAGTCTGAACATTGAGCCCGGCGTCGCGAATGTTGAGCGCAATCCGCTCGGCGATAAGTTGAAGAGTGGAATCTCCGGAAGGATAGGCAATTGTCAATGCAGGGACGTAAGGGAGTCCGGCGCGAAGGTCTCTTGCGGTTGCAAGCTCCTGTGAAGAATCGAAGAGCATGCCGTAGCCGGTCATCCAATTGGGCAACAACGATCCGGTCGCTTCGCCCTGCTTCTGATAAATGAAGTTAAGGATGGAATTCCGATCAATGCTGTCGGCGATTACCTGGCGAAGATGGACATCCTGTAATTGAGGCGTCACGTCCGATATCTTCAGCACAAGCAACTCATTGACGGGCGAGATGGCCGTTCGGATTCGACTTTGTTCAGCAAGGCGAATTGCTTCGGGTGGAACTTCAGCAACATCAGTCCGCATAACATTCAGATCCAGCCATTGACTTCGCACAGAACGCTGGCCGGTAATGTCGATGGAATCGACGAATGGACGGCCGTGCCAGTAGTCGGAGTTGGCTTTCAGAACGATCGAAGTTGGTGAACTGCCGGCGATTCGGAAAGGTCCAGTCCCAATAGCGGCTCCGGAAGCATCAGCGTACACAATTGCGTTGAGTGGAGATGCGAGTTCAGCGGGCAGATCGGGCATTGGCGCGTCGGAATCAAAGATTACCGAGTTGTTGCTGGCGCGAACCGATTGCCAGCGATGAGATTGAGCGGTCAGCGCCGTAAGACTTTGCGCAACCAACGTCGCAGTCAGGAGCGATCCATCAGGCAGCTTCGCCTCGGGTCGAATCCAAAACTGCCAACGCTTGCCGCCATTCTGCGATTCCCATCGCAATGCAAGACGAGGCTGCGGATTTCCTTGCGAGTCGAGTGATGTCAGCGTGTCGCCAACAAGCGGGCGAAGAAAGTCCGCGGTATTGGTCACGGCGTCTACAGTCTCCACGCGTAGGTTGCCACCGTAGCGAGGGCGCGAGCGAGCGAGCGCGGACACGACGAGCAAAACCGAGATGCTACTAATTACAAGCCACTGCGATGCTGTACGCTTCATAAGTATCAGTCTGCAGATTATGGAGCACTGCAATGGCGCTCGATGCATCCGCGCTGGTCCAGAGAGCGGTGATCGGTCCCCCGAAGGAGACTGCGGAACTGACGGCAATTGGTTCGCGGTCAGGAATTTCGTAAGCGCGAAGAGAATCGGTAGAAAGATCATCGCCCGACGCAGTGACCAGCAGTTGTTCGCCGGAACCGCATGTGCTGCGCACGGCGGCGAAATCGCTACCCCAATCAACAGTCACGGCACCGAGAGTTCGCTGATTTACACCATCGAACGAGACAACTTTTCCGTCGATGCCGGTGAAAAGCCAAAGCATGTAGTTCGAGCGCTGAAGTGCTGCGGCGGTGTAGAAGGGGGGGAATTGTTTTTTTTCGAGGCCGGGGACGAGAATGCCGGTGAAATAGTTGCGAGCGGAGTTGAAGAAAGCACTCTGGCTGCCGAGGGGCCAGGGGTCATCGCTATCGCGACAGGTGACGGAAACGGGGGTGGCGGCGTTGCTGGCGCAGACTACGCCGGGGAGATATGCGTCGAAAAAGTGATCACTGGCAATTGCGATTCGACCGCGAATATCGCGGGGAAAAACGTTGTTGTGAGTTACGGGAAGAGATTGGATCTGTTGCCATGCATCGCCCGAATGCTGGAAAAGAATGATTGCCGACGGAGTGAGTACAACGAGAGTGTGAACGCCTGCAAGGTCGATAGTAGCGACGTCGAGAATGGGAGATGAGAGGGCGAGAAGACGCGTTGTGCGCAGCGTAAGCAAGGGCTCAGCGTGCGCAGGCTGCGCGGATTGTGGCAGGGGCAAAGATTGCATTACGACCAGTGTTTCCGGGCCTTGCGCGACTTGTGCGATCCACAAAAAACCGGCGGAGTTTTGCGACAAAATGATTCGGATGGCGTTGGGGACGGTGGTGGAAGAGTCGCGGATGGTGACACCGGCGGCGGAAAGGTTCTGGACGACGAGATCACGGATGGTTGTGACGTCGCCGGAGGAGAGCGCGGAGGCGTTCTCGACTGTGAGCGTGGCGGGGCCGGGGCCGGTGACGTTGGCGATGCGATGCGCGAAAGCCGCTGCTGGAGCGGTCCAGGACGACGTTGCCGCCATGGCGGCAGGGACGAGGAGAGAGACGATCAATAAGAGCCGTATGAGTCGGGTCATTGTCTGCGGCGAATTATAACGTGCGAAGTTCGTCTCGAATACGATTCTTGTGTTGTGTTTTGCGGTGTCAAGCGCCCTTGGCGCCAGTGGCGTTCGAGTAAACAAAGCTACTGATGAAGTAGACACCGGGAAGTAACTGTTTAGTTAATAAAAATTGCCGGATTTTTGGAGTACCGGGTTGACGCCCAAACAGCATCGGACAACCCGGCGACGAGCGAAAAGTATTCCACTGGAAGGCGGAGGAGTTCTCACCACAGAGGCACGGAGACACAGAGGAATTGAGGGGAAAGACAAAAGCAAAAGATGAACGCAGAGGTCGCAGAGGGGCGCGAAGGAAAGACAAACCAAGGGATCAACACAGAGGGCACAGGGGAGCACGGAGGGATGGTCGAATTGGGATGAGGAAAGGCGAATGGAAGAGAACAATTCATTCGCGTTTGCGAAGGGAGGAGCGTAATGTGATCGGCGCGAGTGAGTACGTTGCAGGACGGAAGTAAAAGACCCACATCTGCCAACAGCTTGTTCAGTCCCATGACATCCTTTACAGGGTGTCCCAAGACATCCTTTACACTTCCGCGCGAGCGTAGCGAGCGCGGGAGTGATTGAGATGGCTTGGAGAACGATGGACGTACACGAGCAACGAGTGCAGTTTGTGGTGGCGGCCAGTCGGCGGGAGCAGCCGATGGCAGTACTGTGCCGGGAGTTTGAGATCTCGCGGCCGGTAGGCTACGAGTGGCTTCACCGCTATGAGCAAGGTGGGGTGGCAGCGATTGCCGAACGCAGCCGACGCCCGCAGCGGTGTCCTCGGCGGACGGAGTCTGTCGTGGAGCAGCGGGTGGTGGAGTTGCGACAGCGCTACCCGGACTGGGGAGCGCGCAAGCTGCGCGTCCTGCTGCAGCGCGAAGGGATCGAGCTGGCGCGCAACACGATTCACCGGATCCTGCTGCGGCACGATCTGGTGCGTGCGGAAGACAGCCACGAGGCGGCGGTGCAACGGTTCGAACGCAGCGCGCCGAACCAGTTATGGCAGATGGATTTCAAGGGGGCGAAGCTGTGGCATCAGGCGGTGGGACCGCTGTCGGTGCTGGATGACCACAGCCGCTACCTGCTGGTGTTAGAGGCGGTGGGGAGTACACGGACCGAAGCGGTGCAGGAGCCGCTGGCCGAGGCGTTTGGCCAGTACGGGCTGCCGGAGGGGATGTTGATGGACCACGGGGTGCCGTGGTGGAGCATGCAGACGACGGGCGGAATGACCAAGTTGTCGTTGTGGCTGATGCGCCAGGGGATCGCGCTGCACTGGAGCCGGGTGCGGCATCCGCAGACCCAGGGCAAGGTGGAGCGCTTCCACGGCGAGTTGCAGCGTGCGCTGGCGCGACGGCGTGTGCTGGTGCCGGACGTGCAGGTCTGGCTGGACGAGTTTCGCTGGGAGCACAACCATGTGCGTCCGCATGAAGCGTTGGGAATGGAGACGCCGGCCAGCCGCTGGCGTCCGAGCTTGCGACGTTACGACCCGAACCCGGCTCCGTGGGAGTATCCGCCGGGAGCCCGGGTGCTGAAGGTGGATTCACAAGGCAAACTGACGCTGCGGGGACGGAACTGGAAGATCAGCAGTGCGCTGGCGGGCGAATGGGTGCAGGTAGTGCCGATCGAACAACGGATGTTGGTGTACTACTGCACCACGCTCATCCGCGAAATCGACCTAACGAACCAGTGCTCGACCATGGTCGAGCACTGGTTCCCCTGGTCTAAATGAAACTCCGAACTGTAAGGGATGTCCCGGGACGCTCTGTAAGGTATGTCATGGGACTAGACAA
>Ga0307375_10004759_pt1 | contig 12887 bp, 9 predicted proteins | sample TR1MG_FD_202531 | JGI IMG/M metagenome (GOLD analysis project Ga0307375, IMG submission 202531) | Soil microbial communities from Risofladan, Vaasa, Finland - TR-1 | ecosystem: Environmental > Terrestrial > Soil > Coastal area > Acid sulfate soil | place: Finland: Risofladan, Vaasa | collected... | reverse complement strand
GCCATCTTGAACCAGCAGGATGACGTGCTGGCCATCCTCAACACCTTCGCGAGCAAGGACATGCCAGGCCGCCAGCAGCAGATCCAGGACACGGCGGACAAGATCCTGGTCGCGGTGTCCGGTCCCGCCCCGGCCTAGCTAGCCTGACTACGGGTGCGCCACCGGGAAACCGGGTGGCGCACCCCCGGCGCACCCCGGCGCCGGCGACAACCAGCGAGGAGCCATGGCGTTCACCATCATCGTCAACGGAACCCGGCACGAGGTCAGCGATGGCGACGGCGACGCCACCTTGTTGTCGGTGCTCCGGGAGCGGCTCGGCGTGACCGGGCCCAAGCTCGGCTGCGGGGAGGGCGCCTGCGGTGCCTGCACGGTGCTGATCGGCGCGCGGGCGGTGACGGCCTGCCAGATTCCGGCGCGGGAGGCGGCCGACCAGCGGGTCACGACCGCGGAAGGGCTGGCCGAGGACGGCTATCTGCACCCCGTGCAGCAGGCCTGGCTGGAGACGGGCGCGATGCAGTGCGGGTACTGCACGCCCGGCTGGCTGACCGCGACCGCGGCGCTGCTGGCCCGGACTCCGCACCCCAGCGACGAGCGAATAGCGGCGGAGCTGTCCAACATCTGCCGCTGCTGCACCTACCCGCGGATCCGGCGGGCCGTGCACCGCGCCGCCGAGCTCATGGCGGAGCCCGACCAGCTGGAGCCCGTGCCCGCGGCCCCCGCGCCCCCGATGACCTTGTCCCCGACGACCGGCCCCCGGGCCACCGTGCCGTGGAGCCTGGCGCGCGAGCAGCCCGAGTCGTTCGCGGCGGCCATGCCCGAGGGGCTGCTCACGGTCGTGACCATCGACCATCAGCCGGAGGCCGGTCGGCCGGGCCCCGGCAGCCCCAACGACGCGTGGGTGCACGTCGGCGGCGACGGTGCCGTGACCGCCTTCACCGGCAAGGTCGAGGGCGGCCAGGGCACCCGGACGGCGCTGGCCATGCTGGTCGCCGAGGAACTGGCGGTGCCCGTCACCTCGGTCAGCGTCACGATGGGCGACACCGGCACGTCGCCCTTCGACCTGGGCACCTTCGGCAGCCGGTCCATCCCGTACGCCGCTCCCCCGCTGCGCGCCGCGGCGGCGGCCGCGCGCAGGCTGCTGACCGAATCCGCCGCCGCGCGCTTCGAGCTGCCACCCGACCAGCTCCGGGCCGCGAACGGCGTGATCGCCGGGCCCGACGGCGCGCCGAGCGTCAGCTACGGGGACCTGCTCGCCGGGCAGCGACGCGTCGAGCGGGTCCCCGCCGACACCGCCGTCACGCCCGCCGCGGACTGGCGAGTGGCCGGGCAGCCCGTGCGGGCGCTGGGCTCGGCGGAGGTGGTGACCGGCGCCAAGCGGTTCCCGGCCGACCTGGCGATGGCGGGCATGCTGCACGGCGCCGTGCTGCGGCCGCCGTCGCACGGCGCCGAGCTGATCAGCGCCGACACCGCCGCCGCCTCGCTGCCGGAGGTCACGGTGGTCCGCGACGGCTCGTTCATCGGCGTCCTCGCGCCCGACAGCCCGAGCGCGCGGCGCGCGCTCGGGCGCATCGAGGCCAGGTGGTCGCTAGCCGGCTGGGACGAGCCCGACCCGCTCTCCCCGGCCGGCCTGGATGCCTACCTGCGCGCGCACCCCGCGCGCCCCGTCGAGGCCGGGGGCCTGTTCGGCAAGTTCGAGCAGGAAACCGGTGATGTGCAGGCCGCGCTCCGGGCCGGCCCGATCCGCCTGGACGCGCGGTACTCCGCCGCCTACATCGCGCACGCGCCGCTGGAGCCGCGGTCGGCGCTCGCCCACTGGCGCGACGGCGGCCTGACCGTCTGGACCGGCACCTCGACGCCGTTCCGGGCCCGGACGGAGCTCGCGGCGGCGCTCGGGCTGCCCGAGACAGCCGTCCAGGTCGTCGTGCCCGACTACGGCGGCGGCTTCGGCGGCAAGCACGGCAGCGCGGTCGCCCTCGAGGCCGCCCGGCTGGCACGCGCGGCGGGCCGGCCGGTGCACGTGCAGTGGAACCGGCAGGAAGAGTTCCAGCACTCCTACCTGCGACCGGCGGCCGTCATCGACGTCAGCAGCGCGGCCGGCCCCGACGGCACCCTCACGGGCTGGTCCTTCACCAACATCAACTCGGGAGCGATCGGACTGGTGCCCCCGTACCGGATCGCGCATCGGCGCCTGGTCTTCCAGCCGGCGGCCGCGCCGCTCCCGCAGGGCTCCTATCGCGCGCTCGCCGCCACCGCGAACAACTTCGCGCGCGAGTCACACCTGGACGAGCTGGCCGGGGCCGCCGGCGCCGACCCCGTCGAGTTCCGGCTGCGTCATCTCGACGACGACCGGCTCGCCGCCGTGCTGCGCGCCGCCGCCGCCGGGATCGGCTGGGGCCAGCCCCGCGCGGAAGGTGTCGGAGACGGGATCGCCCTGGGCATGGAGAAGGGCGGCCGGGTCGCGACGGCCGCGACGGTGCACGTCGCGCGGGACGGCACGCTGCGGGTGCTGCGCCTGGTCACCGCGGTGGACTGCGGGGCCGTGGTGCACCCCGAAGGCCTGACCAACCAGGTCGAGGGCGCCGTCATGATGGGCCTGGGCGGCGCGCTGTTCGAGGCCATCGACTTCGCCGGCGGCCGCATCCTGAATGCCGGCTTGTCGACTTACCGCGTGCCGCGACTGTCCGACCTTCCCGACGTGCAGGTGCTGCTCCTCGATCAGCCCGATCAGCCATCGGCCGGCGGGGGCGAGACGCCGATCGTCGCGGTCGCCCCTGCGATCGGCAACGCCATCTTCCGCGCCTGCGGCGTCCGGCTGCGGTCGATGCCGCTGGCGCCCAGCGGACGGGTGCCGGCCCGGGCACCCGTTACCTAGTCAGGCCCTAGAGGCTCAGCCCGGCGAGGTACCCGGCCAGCATCGCGCTGGCCACCTCGCCGACCGCCGCGTCCGGGGGCAGGAACCGCGGGTGGTGCAGCGTGATGGCGTCACGGGTGCCGACGAACAGCATCAGCGTGGGCGTCCGCCGAGCCCTCGCCCCAGGCCCCGGTCTCGCCCCAGGCCCCGGTCTCGGCCTCGCCTCCGGCCAAGCTCATCGGCCCTCCAGCCCGTACACCCGGCGGCTGTTCTCCGCGCCGACCAGTCGCGCGACCCGGTCGCCGTCGGCGCGCGTCCAGGCGTCGTCGGCCACGAACGCCCCGATGACCCGGTCCAGGTCGCGCCGGAACCCGAAGGCGCCCAGATAGTGCAGCTCGGCCAGGCCGAAGGCGTCGGAGGAGTACAGCAGCTTGTGGAACGGCGCGACCTCCAGCGCCTCGGCCAGCACGGCGGCGGAACGGGCGCCGACGTGGTTCAGTGCCTCGCCGACGTCCAGGTAGACGTGCGGGAAGACGCTAGCCAGGCAGCCCGCCTGCCGGTGATAGGGATAGCAGTGCAGCAGCATGATCGGCGTGCCGAGGTCCTGGGTGGCGAGCAGGAAGTCGTGCATCAGCCCGGGGTCGGCGCGATGCAGCCGGGCTTCCGGATCGCCGAGGCCGACGTGGAACTGCAGCGGCAGCCCGGTTCGCACCCCGGCCCAGATGACGTGCCGGAGCAGCACCGGGTCCTCCAGCCGCGCCCCCGGATCGGCCTGCAACGCCGCCAGCCAGCGGCCGGCCGCGGCGCGGACCTCGGCGGCGCCGGGCGGGGCGGGATCGAAGTCCAGGCCGTAGCGGTAGGCGGCGATCGACTTGAGCCCGACCGCGCCCGCCGCGGCCACCTGCAGGGCCGCCTCGAAGTCGGCGGCGAAGCCGGCCGCGTCGCCCCCGGCGCGGGCCACCCGCTCGGCGATGCCCTCCAGCCGGGCGATCTCATGCGCCGGCGCGCCGCTGGCCGCTTCCAGCTGCGCGGGCGTCATCACCTGGTCGCTCTGGTACCCCGTGTCGACCAGCCAGGCCTCGACGTGCGCCGCTTCCAGGAACCGGCGGTTGACCTCGGCGGGGCCAAGCTCCGCGCGCCGGGCGACGTACTCGCCCGGCGGGGCCGACGGCTCCAGCCCCAGCACCGGCGCGCACTGCCGCCGCACCGCGAAGCCGAGCTGGGTGTCCCACATCGTGGTGCCGGGAGGCGCCGGCGCCAGCGCCTCGGTGAGCAGCAACTCGATGCCGGGCCCATCGAGCGGGCTCGCCACGGCCCCGTGGACGTGGTGATCAACCAGGGCCAGCGGCCGGTCTGTCATGTCCCCTCCATCCGGCGGCTCCGCCGCCGCGCCGACCGCCAGCCACCGCTCGGCCGCAGGCACCATACCGGGGACAATAACGATCTTCGGGCGCCGCGGCCACCTCTGCGACCCGACCTGGCTGACCTGGCTGACCTGGCTGGAGCCGAGGCGGCCGGGCCGAGGCGGCCGGGCCGAGGCGGCCGGGCCGAGGCGGCCAGCCGAGCACCACCCGTCTCCCCGACATCACTGGCCCCGCGCCACCCCCAACAGCGCCGCTCTGTTTCATGATCACGGGGATTTCTCAGTCACTATCACTGAGAAATCCCCGTGATCATGAAACGGCGTATTTCGGCTAACCGAAAATCCTTGCTAACGGCGGGCCGTAGGCCCATGAGAAACGGCGGCCGCCACCCTGCTGCGCGGCGCCCGTCCGGCCGGGACAACCGGTCCCGGCCGGGCGGGGTCCGCGTGTCAGCTCGCTCAGTCCGCGACGCGTCCGAACGCCAGGTAGGCGGGACGGAGCAGCTCGGTCAGCGAGGGCCCCGCCGCGGCGAGCCGCACAGCGGGCAGCTGGTCGAGCAGGGCGACGCTAGTAGTGGCGGGCGGGCTCGTCGCGGGAATCTCGGCCTGCAGGACGAAATACGAGCCGAGGCAGTCCGCTAGCGGCACGCCCGCTCGCTCGCCGTGGTCGGCAGCAGGCGGACCGGCGGTGCGCGCCGCCTGCAGGTTGGCCAGGAGTTCCTCTCGGTCGCGGCCCCGCCAGGCGAGAATGGTAAACGGGTCAGCGTCGAATGCCTCGGCCAGCAGGTAGAAAGCCGCGGCGAGATGCTTGCAGGGAACCTCCCAGTCCGGGCAGGAGCAGTCCATCGACAGCTCCCCGGCCGCCACGGGAAACAGCGAGAGCCCCAGGTCCGCAAAAACATCCTCAATGTCCTCGGGCATATCCCCGGCCAGCAGCTTGGCCGCGTACCAGGCATTGCCGGAGAGCAAGCGTTCCAGCCCGGTCCACTCGTGCTTGCCGAATGCCGTGATACCGATGCGAACGCGGTAGGGGCGATCCCTGCTGCCCTGGACCTTCGCTGTGACCATTCCGGCAGCCACGTCGAGTGAGATCACCTGGCCCTTACGGGCGTAGCTGCGGCCTCGCTGCAGCCGGTTGCCCAGGCCGATGGCTTCCAGGACCTCGACGAACCGCCCCGACCACCAGGTTTGGCTGATCGCTCCGCGCGCGCTGCGGGCCTTCAGCCCGCCCTCGACGGCTCGCGGGCGCGAAGGCGGCGGGTACCAGTTACTCACCGGTGGCCTCCTGCGACAGCGCGAATACCTTGCGCAGGTCCCCGACGGACAGCTCGGTCAGCCAGCCCTCCCCGTCTTTGATCACCAGGTCGGCCAGGGCCTTCTTCTCCTCGATCATCTCGTCGATCTTCTCTTCGAGAGTCCCGGCGCAGATGAACTTGCGAACCTGCACATTGCGCCGCTGCCCGATCCGGAATGCCCTGTCGGTGGCCTGATTCTCCACTGCCGGATTCCACCACCGGTCGAGGTGCAGCACGTGGCTGGCGGCGGTGAGGTTCAGGCCGGTGCCGCCGGCCTTGAGCGACAGCAGGAAGATCGGCGGGCCATCCTCGGCCTGGAACCGGCTGACCATCTCATCCCGGCGCTTGCGCGGCATGCCGCCGTGCAGGTACGCGACGTCCGCGGCGAACCGCGCGGACAGGTGCGGCAAGAGCATCTCGGCGAACTCGGTGAACTGCGTGAAGCACAAGACCTTGTCTCCCTCGGCGATGATCTCGTCGAGGATCTCCTCCAGCCGGATGACCTTTCCCGAGCGGCTGCCGACCGCCGAGCGATCGTGCAGCAGCAGCGCCGGATGATTGCAGACCTGCTTGAGCTTGGCCATCGCCGCGAGCACGTTGCCCCGGCGCTCGATGCCCTCAGAGTTCTCGATCTTTTCCATCATGTCGTCCACAACGGACTGGTAGAGCGAGGCCTGCTCGGTGGTGAGCTGACAGTACTGCTTGATCTCGATCTTCTCGGGCAGGTCGGTGATGATGGCCGGATCGGTCTTGAGCCTGCGCAATATGTAGGGCCGGGTAGCGGCGCGCAGCCGCTGCGCCGGCTCGGTAAGCCCGTAGCGCTCGACCGGGATCGCATATCGGGTCCGGAACTGCTCGGAGGAGCCCAGCATGCCCGGGTTGAGGAAATCCATGATCGACCACAGCTCAGCGAGCCGGTTCTCCACTGGGGTGCCGGTCAGCGCGATCCGGTGCCCGCCGCGCAGCCGCCGCACCGCCCGGGCGGCCTGCGACAGACTGTTCTTGACCGCCTGCGCCTCGTCGAGAACCACCCGCTCCCAGTCGTAGCCAGCCAGCTCGTCGATGTCGCGGGTGGCGGTGGCGTACGTCGTGAGGACCAGGTCAGCCCGTTCCAGCTGGTCGCGGAGCTCCTGTCCGCGCACGCGCTCCCGCCCATGGTGGGCATGGACCCGCAGGCCGGGCGCGAACCTCGCCGCCTCTCGCTGCCAGTTGCCGACCAGCGACATCGGGCACAGCAGCAAGGTCGGGCCGGCACCGGGATTCTCGTTCCGGCACGCCGCCTCCAGGGCCAGCAGCTGAACGGTCTTGCCCAGGCCCATGTCATCGGCGAGGCAGGCGCCAAGACCGAGCGAGGACAGGAATGCCAGCCACGACAGGCCCCGCTGCTGGTAGGGCCGCAGCTCGGCGTGGAAGTGGGCCGGCACGGGCACGGAGTGCAAATCCTGCGCGACGGTGCCCGCCAGCAACTGCCCGAGCCAGCCGTCAGCCTGCACGGCGGTCACCGGCAGCGGGGTGTCCAGGTCGTCGGGATAGCTGGCCGCCACGCGGAGTATCTCCGCGGCCGTCGCCTGGCCATCCTGCGTGCGCGTGAGGAACTCCACACCGCGCTTCAGCTGATCGGGGTCGACCGCGACCCACTGGCCGCGGAGCCGGACGAGCGGGGCCTTGGTCTGCGCGAGCGCGGCGATCTCCTCGTCGGTCAGGGTGTCGTCGCCGACGGCGAGCTGCCAGCGGAAGTCCATCAGCTGGTCCCGGCCGAACTTGCCGGGTCTTTCCACTACGCCGTCCACCGGCGTGGACGCCGACATGGTGAGCCCGAGCCTGCGACGCCGATCCCACCAGGAAGGCAGCAAGATCCCGAATCCGGCCTCGTCCAGCGCCGGCGCCGCGGCGACCAGGAAGCGGTAGGCGCCATCGGCGTCCAGGTCGAGCGCACAGGGCGCAGATTTGCGGAGGCCATCGGCCAGCTCGGGGTAGATGCGGCTGGCCCGGCCGAGCTCGGCGAGCAGGAGTTCCTGCGGCCGGGGCAGCCACCGGCTCAGGCCGCCGGCGTCGGCCCAGGCCTGCGCGGCAGGGATCAGCAGGCTCGGATCCTGCCGGGACTGCAGCAGGAACTCCAGGCGCCACCGGCCGGCCGGGCCCGTGGTACCTGGCTCTGTGGTACCTGGCTCCGCCGGGATATCCGCCAGGCGGAATGTCGCCCGGGCCGGGCCCGTCTGACCGGCGCCCACCTCCGCCCAGGGCCGCAGCGCCAGCGCGAGTGCGTCGAGCTCGTCCGGGGCCGCGTCGAACCGGCCGTCCGGATCCCGCAGCGCCGTCAGCCATGCGTCAACCGCGGTCGGCCGGGCTGGCCGGCGCCCTCGCCGTGGCGGCACGAGCGGCAGGTCGGCCGGCAATGCCGCGCGCGCGGCCGCATCCACCAGCGCGCTCAGAGCGGTGGTGACGAGCTCGTGCGGATCGCCGTGGTCTGGCACGGCCCGGCAGACCGGCGGCATCGCCGTGACCAGGGCGTGCAGGGCGACGACGTCGGGTCCCTGCACGACCGGTCGCCACCGGGCCACGGCGCCGCCGCCCTCGCGCGTCAACGCCGGCAGTACCCGGCCGCGAGACAAGAGCTCACGCGCGAATGAGGCGACGTCGGCCAGGTACTCCACGGAGGCCCCATAGCGGAGGCCAGGAGCGCGCTCGGCCAGGGCGGCAAGCGCCGCATTCGCGTCCAGCGCGACCGTGGGAACCCGCCACGGCAGCAGCGCCGGCGTCGAGCGCGCCGGCGGGCGCGGCGTGATCCTGATCAGTTCCGGCGAGTCCAGTGGGGCGCTGCGCAGTGACGGGAGAAGCAGGGTCTCCGCACCGGGCTTGGCGACCAGGATCGCGGCTAGCGTGCCGGCCGAAGCGGCGAAGGGATGCGGGCGGGCCGACCGCAGGGCCTGGCTCGGGCTCTTGACGAAGCACTCGGAATCCTCTGCCCAGAGGCACAGACCATCGGCAGTGGACCAGAACCCATGCAAAACCAGCATATCGGAAATGCTCCAGCCAGAGGGGTATAGCTCAGCACCCTAGTATCCAGGGCGGCACGGGCTACCGCTCCCTAAGGCCGGGCACATCCGATCGAACCATTCCCGGCGCCGCCGCAGCACGGCCGCGTGCGCGCCGCAGTAGACGAACGCGGCCAGCGCCTCGACCGACTCCCAGACCGACAGGTTGATCTCCTGGTCGGCGCTGGTAACGGTCATCGCGGTCTCCTCGGTGGTGCCCTCGGGCACCGTCGTCACCATGTCGACCAGAAACTCCACATCTGCCTCCCTGCCACCGGCGACTTCCGACGACGGTCATCATCGCGTCGCCGCCGCACCGGCTCGCTGACGCCCGAGCGGGCCGGGCGCATCAGCGTCTTGACGGGCCTCCGGTGAGGGGTAAAATCCGATTTACTAATAGGAAAGTTTCTTATTAGTAAATCCAGTCCCCCCTCCCTGGAGGAAGCATGAAGCGCCCCCGCTCGCTCGCGCTCCTCGCCGCCCCCGCTGCCGTCCTGCTGACCTTAGGCATGGCACTGACAGCCGGGGCGGCTCCCGCCGTCGCCGCCACGAACCTGCTGACCAACCCCGGCTTCGAGTCCGGCAGCCTGTCCGGCTGGACCTGCTCGGCCACCGACAGCGTCACCACCAGCCCCGTGCACTCCGGCTCCCACGCGCTGGCCGGCGCCGCCAGCAACAGCGATGACGCGCAGTGCTCGCAGACCGTGAGCGTGCAGCCAAGTTCCTCGTACACGCTGACCGACTGGGTTGAGGGCAGTTACGTCTACATCGGCGACACCGGCACCGGCACGGCCGACACCAATATGTGGACGCCCTCGGCCACTAGCTGGCAGCAGCTGTCGACGTCATTCAGCACCGGCGCGTCGACCACCAGCGTGGCGATCTACGTGCACGGCTGGTACGCGCAGGGCACCTACTACGCCGACGACTTCTCGCTGACCGGCCCCGGCGGAAGTGGCGGGGGCGGCGGCACGGCCCCGTCCGCCCCGACCGGGCTGTCGGTCACCGGCACCACGTCATCGTCGGCCTCGCTGTCCTGGACCGCCGCGGCCGGGACCGTTACCGGCTACAACATCTACGAGAACGGCACCGAGGAGTCCTCCGTCTCGGGCGCCTCGGCCACGGTCTCCGGCCTGGCCGCGTCCACCACCTACACCTTCACCGTCACCGCCTATAACAGCGTCGGCGAGTCCCCCGCGTCCGCCGCGGTGAACGCGACGACCGCGTCATCCGGCGGCGGCGGGGGCGGGGGCGGCAGCTTCGCGGTCGCGCCCTACGCCGACCTGACCAACAGCCAGGAGCCCCTGCTGAACGCGGCGGCGACCCAGGCCGGCCTGAAGGCGTTCAGCGCCGCGTTCGTCATCGGCAGCGGCTGCACGCCGATCTGGGGCGACACCCTGCCGGTCACCAACGACCCCACCGTGACGCAGGAGATCACCACGGCCGAGGCCGACGGCGCCCAGCCCATCATCTCCTTCGGCGGCGAGTCCGGCAGCGAACTGGCCGCCTCCTGCTCGAACCTCAGCCAGCTCACGGCCGCCTATCAGTCGGTCATCACTACCCTGCATGTCACCCATATAGATTTCGACATCGAGGGCGCGGAGATCGCTTATACCGCCGATAACGACCTGCGGTTCGAGGCGATCAATTCGCTCGAGGCGGCCAATCCCGGCCTCGTCGTCTCGGTCACCATCCCGGTCTTTCCGAGCGGCCCCGACTTCAACGGGCAGGCGTTCCTCCAGCAGGCCAAGACCGACGGCACCCGGATCGACATCATCAACGCGATGGCCATGGACTACTACGGCACCTATGACAGCGGCGGCGCGGACATGGGCGCCTACGCCGTCGACGCCGCGCAGAACACCCTGGCCTTCGCCAGGACACTGTGGCCGGCCATGACCTACGCCAACATCGGCGTGACCCCGATGATCGGGCAGAACGACGACCCGGCCGAGGTCTTCACCGAGGCCAACGCCGCCACCCTGGTCAGCTTCGCCCAGGCCAACCACCTGGGACGGCTGGCGTTCTGGTCGGTCGACCGGGACCAGCCGTGCGGCGGCAGCGCCAGCGGCCTGCCCTCATGCTCGGAGATCAGCCAGCAATCACTCGACTTCACCAAGATCTTCGCCCAGTACACCAGCTAATCTGGCTCTTCGAAGTTAACCGGAGTGGCGTGACTTCCTGCTGACGGTGCGTAGCGTTTGAAGGATGACCTGGCGTGTCGCTGCGTGAGAGTGCCCGCGGCTTTCAAGATCATGGTTCTTTCCAGGGAAGCAAGATCACCAGAGAGCCACGGGCACGTGCGTCAGGATATGGCGTCGCGGCTGTTCGCGCTGGACGGCGCGGAGGTCGCGGAGGTTGATGAGGAGCCCGGCGGCGGCCGGACGGTGCGGGCCCGGCGGATGTGGCCCATGGTGGCGGTCGGGTCGGGGTGGTGCGGTGAAGCGGCGGTGGGAGTGCCGGGTTGCCTCCTGCCCCCTCAAGACATTCACCGAGTCGCTGCCGGCCGTCCCGCCACGGTGCCGGGTGACCGGGCGGCTGCGTGATCACGCGGGGCGGCTGGTCGCTGGGGACGGGCGGACGGTGGCGCAGGCGGCGCGCGAGTGCGGGCTGTCATGGCCGGCGGCACAGGCCGCATTCGCCAGGACCGCGGACCCGCTGCTGGACCAGCCGCCCGCGCCGGTGGCGCACCTGGGGATCGATGAGCACCGGCGCGGCCGGCCCCGGTGGCGGGCCGATGCGCAGACCGGCGAGTACGTTCTCCTGGCCGACCGCTGGCACACCTGCTTCTTTGACATGTCTGGAGATCGGGGGCTATTAGGGCAGGTGGAGGGCCGCACCGCTGATGACGCGGCGTACTGGCCGGCCCGGGCTTCGCCGGCCTGGCGCGACGCTGCCGAGGTCGCCGCCATCGACATGTGCTCCATTTACGCTTCGGCGGTGCGCCGGTCGCTCCCCCGCGCGCAGCTGGTCGTTGACCTGTTCCATGTCGTGCAGCTCGCGGTCAAGATGACCGGGGACGTGCGCCGCCGGGCGGTACGGGAGAAGTACGGGCGGCGCGGCCGGTCCGGTGATGCCGAGTACGGGGTCAAGGGCCTGCTCGCGCGCAACCTGGAGCACCTGCGCCCGGAGCAGTTCGCCAAGGTCATGGACACCCCGGGCGCTGACCGGCACGGCCAGGAGATCGCCGCAGCCTGGATTGGCAGGGAAAAGCTCCGCGACGCGCTGAACCTGCGGGCCCGGATTACCCGGTCCACGCCATGCGAGCGGGATGTCCGCGGCCGACTGGCCTCCTTCTATGACTAGTGCGCGCAGAACGACGACATCGCCGAGCTGCTCACGCTGGCCAGGACGATATCGAGGTGGGAGGACCAGATCGTCGTTCCTTCCGTAATCCCGCGAACCAGCGCCGCCGTGTCCGCATCGCCTGTACCAGGACCGCCCGGCGATCCCGAGCTCCCACGCCACGGCGATCACGTCAGGTAACCGGACGACAACCCGACCCCGGTTAACTTCGAAGAGCCGCTAATCCCGGCAAACCCGTCATGGCCCGGATCGCGCTGGCTAGATAGCCAGCGCGATCCGGGCCATGACCCAGCCAGTGACCGATGCAGCTCAAGGCGCAGGGCACCAGATCGATAGCTCCCCCCAGGCACCGAGACCACCTTTAGTCCGTTAGGACCGGTCAACTCCCAAGGTTCGTAGTCCTGTGTGCCTGGAACACCAATCGTACTGCCATCGCTGAACGCCAGTCCAAGATGTCCGTCGTCATAAGCAAAGCCGTCACGGACGGACAGCCGAGCGATAGCAAGCACAGGCGTTATCCGGACCGGGTCCTCCTCCGGGATGATCAGGTGCTCGACTCCATTCGCATTCTTGTAGACGAATGGCTGCTCGATCCGGACCGAAATCTGACCTTGGGTCCCGAAGGAGACCGCGTAGTCAACGCAGCAGCAGATGACTCGCTCATCAGCAAAGGGCAGCAGCCATCCGCAAGCGGTCAGCGCGTCGGCCCCTGATGGCGCCGGCACCAGCCCGGTGAACATGTCGCGCTCGCTAGCCAGGCGGACGGCGACCAGTTCTGCGGTGGCGCCGGAAGCTGGGCGCGTGATTTCCCCAGGAGTGTGGAAGACGATAATTACCCGGAGGGGGGGACAACTAGCTGAGGCACTTAGCCTGGGCGCGCCCCAGAACATCCTCCGCCAGGGCAACCAGGCGCCGGGTGGCCCGGGGCATCTCAGCCCCGGGCTCCCACAGAACGGAGCGTAAAAGTCTCCCTTTACTCCGCTCGTCCCATCTACAGGCTGAACTTGAACTCGGTGTTCCATTTCCAGTGCGCGAAC
>Ga0307375_10004758_pt1 | contig 12888 bp, 17 predicted proteins | sample TR1MG_FD_202531 | JGI IMG/M metagenome (GOLD analysis project Ga0307375, IMG submission 202531) | Soil microbial communities from Risofladan, Vaasa, Finland - TR-1 | ecosystem: Environmental > Terrestrial > Soil > Coastal area > Acid sulfate soil | place: Finland: Risofladan, Vaasa | collected... | reverse complement strand
TTTGACGATCCTTTCGGTTCGTCCGCGATAGGTGACTTCGAAAGTAAAATCGCCGGCTTCAAAAGCCGTGAAACCGAAATCAATCGGATCGTTTGGAAGAAAACAATCAAGATCTTGAAAACAAGTGCAATTCATTTTTTTATTTTTAAGTGTTTATAATAGTAGAATTTGAAAATTCCGGAATTTGAAGAAGTTGATTTTCGACGAATTCGGCCGTCGGAAATTCCGGCGACAAAAAAGAAGAATTGACAAAAAGTCGATTAATATTATTTGTTTCGTCGATCCAATTCAAGATCAGGTCATAAGAATTTGATTCACAATAAAGATATAGTTCAACGATTTCAAAAGTCGGATTAATTAAATTCACGCCGTCCGAAGTTGTGTAATTACTATTTAATTGATAAGTGTTAAAGTGTCCCATTTTTACAAATTTAAGATTTTTGAATCACAAGTCGCCGAAATTTCGATTGAAAGATCAAAGTCGATCAAAATAAAAGTTAGATTTTTATTAAATTTCTTCACCGATTTCGTTTCCGCTTTCAAGACTTCAATCGAATCGACAAGCGATTGACGAAGAATCGTTCTTCCGTTTTTTATTCCGGAAGTCGGCCAAATTTTCCAACGAAGAAGCGTTTGACGAATTCCGGCTTCAAGGGCGAAAGGATCAACCGGCCGATCAACAACCGCGACAAGACGAAAAGGCGATCTTTGTTCGACAAAATCTTTGTTTTCGCATGAAGCGAACCTTTTATCGGCGGACACTTCTTCATAAAAGATAAAATCTTCGCGCCAACGAAAATAAAAGAAGCAACCGTTCGCGTCTGTTATTCCGCCGAATGTTCTTTCGTTTCCGTTTATTTCGATCGGAATTGTCACCCGGCCTTCTTCGTCTTTTCTTGCGTCAATTATATATCTTTCAAAAACGTCGTTTTCTTCAAGTATTTGATCGGCAATATTTTTGATTAATTTATTCATATTTTTAAAAATTCATTTTCAACGATTTCGGAAAGAATGTCTTCAAAGTATTCTTCGACTTGAATCGTTTCTTCTTTTGTTGGATTAAAAATTTTCTTTTTTCTTCGATCTTCGTTTCCTCTTGCCTTTGCATAATCTTGATCATTCACAATCGCAAGAACGACTTCGTCGCCGTCTTTTACTACTTTTAGCGATCGAATCAAATCGCCTTTGAATTGAAGATCAACTTTCGAAATTTGTCGTCCGCCTTCGCTTCTTTTCTTTTTCCATGCCTTCGACTTGTATTTTCCAATTTGTCCGCCGTTTGACGCTTTTCCGTCGTTGAAAATTCTTCGCTTCATTAAACCTTCAAGCCGCTTCGCCGTTAAAAGAAGCGCTTCGGATTCGCGCCTTTTTATATTTCTAATAACCGACGAAAGACCGTCTTTGAATTGTTTTTCATTTATGGCCATGTTTTCAACGTTTTATTTGTTTCGTAAAATAGCCGGCTGCAATTAATATCAAGCCAAAAATAAAAGCCGCAATAAGCCAAAAAGAGCCTTCCGGAAATCTTGAAGAAGTTCTTCTTTCAATAGTATTATTGTTAATTATTTCTTTTGTCACGGTGACGGTGTCCGGCGGACATTCGGCCGAAACGAAAATTGAATCACCCGGAAGACGTAAATATTTTATTTTTATTTGTGTTTCCTTATCATAAAAAAAAACGGTGTCACGCGATTCATGAAAAACGTGAAGCGTGTCAAAAGTTGTTCTTTCTGTTATTATTGTAGTGTCGCGAATTATTGTTTCCGTCGTGTTAACCGGCGGAAATTTAAGATCACAACGTCGGGCCGTCACGCAAGAATTCAAGGCCGTTAAAACGCTTAAAACAAAAACAATATTTTTAAAATTATTCTTCAATTTTATCTTTTTTTATAAAGTTGTTTTTGTGAACGTCAATTTTTTTATAAAGTAATGAAGCAAAACTTTTTTTAATATATCCTAAAAGGGACAAATTTTTCACCAAAGATAAAAGATTCACCAAAACAAGCGGAACAAAAACGGCTTCGTTTAACCAAAACAAAGACGTCGCGCCCTTGCTTAATTGCATGGCGAAATATAACAAAGCAACGTGAGAAAGCAAAGTCCAAAAGATCCGAAGAAATTTTCGCGTTTGAAAATCGTTTCGTTTCCATGCTAAAAGAACGCCGGAAATGTGATCGGCAAAAATTAAAGCAATCAAAGCATAAAAGGAAACCGCCGAACCAAACAACCAAATTTCAACAAAACCGTTGATCGTTCCGATTGAAAAACCGGCGAACCAAACCAAAACCGGCGCTTTCAAGTTGAAAGCAAAAACCGACGAAATTGTTTCGGTGAATTCCGTCGTTTCCGGAAAGGTTTTCAAGGTTTCGAAATATTTCATTTTCTTTTGATTATAGGTCGCGAATAAGTCGCTTTTTTTGTTGACGTTATTGTTCGCGGTCTTGCCGCCGGTTTTGGTTTTGAAGTTTTTCCACAATTACAAGCCATGTTTTTAATTTTTACGGAACCGCTTCAACGTAATGATTGCCGGAACAAACGACGCAAATTTCGTCAAGTCTTGACATGAAGTCCGGAAGCGATTCGATTAATAATTTTATTTGTTTATTATATTGACTTTCGAATTCTTCAAGAAGAAATTCTTCAATTCCGTCGTCAATCATTGTCACCGGATTCAAACGATCGGAAACAATCCACTCTTTGACGATTTCAATTCCGGTCTTGTAAAGGATCGCAAAACCCAAACGCGGCGCCAACAAGCAAACAAATTGTTCTTGATCACAAACGGCCAAAGATTGAACCGAAAGGCCAAAAGTTGAAGACGCCGTTTGTCCGTCCTTGTAACCTTTGCCGATCAAAAATTCACTACTTTTTGAATAGCATGAACAACCGTTTTTTAATTGTCCGTCAAAAGGCGTGATCAAAGGATCTTCAATCACGACGAAGACTTCGTTAGTTTTTGAAATAAAATTAACGTCGATTTTTGCTTTTCCTTCGGCGTCGGTTGTGAATTCAATTATATTTTCGTCAAGGCCGTCAATTATTTTAACGAAAGACGTTAAAAAAGTTTCAACGATTTTGACTTCAATATTTTGAATTTGAATTCGAAGCAATCTTGAAGATCTTGTTTTGATTTGAACGCCGCGATTGAAAGGCGAAGGCGTCAAAGTTGTATTCTTAAATTTTCCGATTGAAAGTTCGTCGATTATTGAATTTATTCTAAAATACGGTAAAAAAGCGGCTTGAATATCGTTCGAAATCGCTTTGATCGCGAAATCTTTCTTTTTGGAAATCAAGTCAAGTCCGCTTTGATAGCGCACGTCTGCAATTTGCGCCGCCGTTTTTAAATTTATTCCCTCAAGATCTTCAACGTATAGACCGGAAGAAGAAGAATCGCCCAAACAACGAACGCCGACAATATTTTTCAAACAATTCATTTTTTATATTTTTTTTTGGTTTTCAATTAATTTGATCGCGTTGAAGTGTCCTTCGGCGATCTTTTTTGATCCTTCTTCCGACATTCCGAAAGAAGCGTTTGCAAGGTTTGTCATGAATCCGCTTTCGGTTAAAACGGCCGGACAAATTGTTTTTCTCAAAACGGCGAAATCGTTTTCTTTTACGCCGCGACTTCGAAGACCGGTCGAATATATAATTTCCTTTTGAAAGATTTCGGCGATCGCTTTTCCTTTTTTTGAATTCGGGTATATATGACAAGAAGCGCCGTCCGCCGAATTCCAATCTTTACCGAAAGCGTTGTGATGAATTGAAAGAAAAATAAATTCTTCTTTTGAATCCTTTGAAGATCGAATGATCAAATTTGCTTTTTCGGATCGCGTCCGAAGCGGACAATCGCGCCAAGTGTCACAAATCAAAGAATATTTGAATCCGGCTTGATCCATTAAAAGCGACAAATAATTCACGACGGCGCGATTTCGAACGCCTTCGATCAATACTTGACCGGCGAATTTTGTTCCGTCCGGAAAAATAGGCGATCGTTTTCCGGGCGTCACCGGTTCACAATCAAAAGGATTGATTCCGCCGTGACCGTTATCAATTAGCCAATGAATCACGCTTCTTCGGTTTTTGTTTCTTTGTTTACTTTCTTCGATTGTTTTTTTGAAGGTTTTGAAGCGATTTCCGCGACTTTTTCCGCTTCGGGTTCATTGCCTTCATACAAAAAGAAATAATCGCCTTGAACGCCTTTATTCGTGTCGAATTGAATTTGATCAAATCGATCTTTTGTTGTATCGATCGCCGCTTCAATCGAAGCGTTTGTTTTTCTTCTTGAAGATCCGGACAATAAAAGAAAGACAATTCCTTTATTTGATCGGATTAATTCAATCCACTCTTTTAAAACAATCTTTTCGTTTTTTAACGGCGATATTTTATGAAGGCCCGAATTTTGGCGTTCTTCATTTACTTCGTTTAGTTTTCCGCCTTGAATTAAAAAAGATTCAAGTTGTTCTTCAAGATCCGAAGAAATTAATATTTGCAAGTCATAAATTGAACCGATATTGAAATCGACGAATCCGATCGCTTCTTTTATTAAAGGCGAATAAGAATTCAAAAGTTTTTCGTTTGTGATCATTTTCTTTTCGTTTTTGGTGTTTAGTTTGAAAACCGTTTTCCGGTTCCGTTGCCTTTTGGTGAAAGGTCAATTTTTGGAAAAACGACGGAAACCGTTCCGTTTATATTTCTTTTGCGAAGTAGTTCTTTTTCATTTGTTTCAATGTTTTTTGAACCTTTGAAGGCCGCTTCGTCAACAAGATCTTTTTTGATCGGCGGCGATTTTGTGAAAGTTTTCGTTTCGGCATTTTCTTTTTTGCCAATCTTCTTTTCGGCATTTTCTTTTTTGCCAATCTTCTTTTCGGCATTTTTTCCGATTTCTTTCGCTTCAATCCGATCGCTTTTAGCTTTTGTAATAGCCTTTATTTTTTCTGATAAGTGTTTCATTTTTTAAGGTATAAAAAAACCCGGCCGGAAAGACCGAAACCGGGTTTTTGTGTTTAACAATTCAACAAATTAAAGGATTCCGTCAAGGTTTACTTTTGCCGGGACATTCATCAATATATCATTCCAAGTGATCGAACCGTCAAAATAAGTGTTTCCGGTGTCATTGTCTTCAATAACTTCGTCAATCTCAATTTGAAAGTCGTTAATCGTTCCGTAAAGATAACCGTCACACGTATAAAACGCGAAAAGGTAATTTTGCGGTTGTGTCAAAACGGTATTCCAAAAATCATAGTGAAGAACGCCGGTCGCACCGGTCACGCCGTCCGTGTTATAATCTTGAAAAGTGATTGATTTTTCCGCACCGACAACCGCTTCGGGTTCACATGAAGCAATTCTTTTCTTCGTGAACGATCCTTTCGGTTTTTGTGCAAGAACCAACCCGGAACCGACAACGTCGCCGGAAGCGATCGCCGCCGTCCATTCTGACGTGTCTGTTATATCTGTGAAAACGTAATCGCATTTAATAAACGCGAATTTTTTTATTCCGCCGGGACGTGTAACCACGCCGCAACCGCCGGAATAAGTCGCCGGCAAGGCCGGCGCGCAAGTAGTAGGACAAATTGCCATAATATTTAGTTTTTTTTTAGTTAATAATTAATTAAAATCCACATTCAACCAAAGATGAACAATCCGTCCAATGGAAAGAATAATTCACGCCGTTCAAGTCGTCCGTTGCTGCAAAAGCGTTTGCCGGTAGGTGAACCAATTTAAAAGCAACGCCCATTTTCATAGTCCAAATATCGTTACAATCGTCGTAATGAATTTTCAAATCGTAAGTCATTCCGGTAAAAGGATCTGTTATTGTTCCATGCTCAAAAACGTCGTTTCTTTTTGCGTATTCGCCAACGTATTGATTCCATGTCACCAATTGAACCGCACCGGGCGCAAGAACGATCATGTCGTTTGTACCGACCGCACTATCAACAAACCTATCATAAAAATATTGATAATCCGTCCAACGTGCTAAATCAACCCCTAAATCATTACAACAAGCGATTTGATTCATTTTTGCGTAAAGGTCAAAGTTTCCGCCGGCAACGATAATCGGCGCACCGCTTGCGGCCGCTTTGTCGTATTCGTGACGCATTTGAGCCGTTGCAATTCCGCGCGAAGCGTTTGTTCCGTCTTCAAGTAATTTCAAAGATTTCACAACCGTTCCGTCTGCAAAATTTCCAAACGATAAGGCTTGAATTCCTAATAGGTGTTTATTTAATTCAACATTAACCGCGTTCATTTGTGACATTAAAACGTTAGAAACGTAAACGTCGTCGCCTTCACAAAGTTTTCGCATTTCATGCTCTGAAAATCCAAGTCCTTGACTTTCAACTTTTTCGTCAACGTCGATAATTTGTTCGAACGGTTCCGGGTTAATTTCAGCAACGCAACCGTTGATTTCAGTTCCGGCGCCGATTTTTGCTTCGGTTCCTCTTTGAATGTAATCAAGTTGAACCATTCGTTTTTTTCCGTTTGTCGGAACTGGAATTTTTTCAATTCCGGCCGTATTTGCGTCGGAAAGTAACGCTTCAAGATAGCCAACGCGATCTCTTTTTAATGACGGTGCGTTTTCGCCCGCCGTTCTGTTTAGTGTCGTTTGTAGTTTTTGACACAATCCTTCAGTAAAAGCCATTTTTTTAGTTTTTTTATAGCATTAAACAAAAATAAAACAAAGATTTTCTTTGTCTTTTACGTTTTGCGCCGTCGCGCCGGATTGCGTTCTTGATAAAATTATCGACGCCGCCGCGTCCGTTTTTAATTATTGACCGAAAGTCTTCATTTCTTTCAATGAATCCGCGTTTTTTGTAGCGGCTTTCATTCCGTTCAATTTATAAGTCGGTGACGGATTTCCGTTCGAATTTCCGTTTGAATTCGGTGACGGATTTCCGTTTGAATTCGTTGTCGGGTGTCCGATCGGGTTTCCGTTTGATTGCTTGATCACGTTCATTTCGTTCAATTGAATATCAATTATTTCGTTAAAACTCAAAGTTTTCGTTCCGTCTTTTGATAAAGGTTTCAAACCTTCTTTCGTTTTCACTTCAATTTCGTTCGCTTCATTCACTTGAATATCAAAGTTGTTCAAAGTCTTATTCAAAGCCGGAAGAATTACGTCGGTTCCAACGATTAAAGATTTCTTTGAAAGAACGTCACGAATCGCAAGATCACGGCGGAAACGTGAAATTTCTTCTTTGCTTTTGTTTCTTTCAGCCGGAAGAATTTCTTCTTCATATTGTTTCACGGCCCTATTAAGTTCGAGAATTTTGTTTTGAAGTTCTTCGCTTGAAGATCCCGAATCTGTTTTGATCTTATCGAAAGCCGCTTCAAGTATTTCTTCGAATTTTTTGTCGCGAACGTCTTCGGCCGAAAGTCCGAATTGTTTTTTTATTTTGTGTTCAACTTTCGAAAGTTCCGTTCCGCGAATTTCGTCGCGAAGTCCTTTGATCAAATCCGGATCGTTTGCCGAAAGTGATTTTTGTTTTTGAATAAATTTTCTTGACAAATCTTCAAGGCTGAAATCTTCGCCTTTTGTTTCGGCGATTATTGCGTCAATTGTTTCGGCTTCGACGCCGATCATTTTCAAAAATTCTTTTATTTGTTCCATGTTTTCGATTTTAGGTTTATTATAGTTCGCTTTTTCTTTTTTGGGCCGCTTTCAAAACGGTCTTTCTTGATTCGCCGTCAATTAAAACGTCAATAGATTCTTTCGAATCGGCTTTTTCAATTGCTTCGATCATTTCGTTCGCGGATCTTTTTCCGTCTTCGTTCGTGTCAACCGTCGGAATCGATTTCGTAAAAATTTCGGCTTTTGTCGGCTTCGGCTTTTCAATCAAATCGAAGTCTTTACGCTTTCCGTTCTTGATTAAATTTTCGTAAGTCAAGCGCGGAATTTCTGAAATTTTCCCGGTCTTTATATTCAAAACTTGTACTTTTTCCATTTTTTTGATTTTGATAATATAACAAAAATAAGGTTTTTTTAATAAAAATTATATTCAAAAAGAAAAAATTATCTTTTTAAAGTTGATTCAAAACGTCCGGCGGAACCATTGAATAAAAAAATTCGCTAAAATTCGCCGCCGAAATCAATCTTTCTTTGTTGACAATTGATTCAATAATTTTCAAAGATTCAATGTCATTATTTTCAAGGGCGATTTCCGTCAATTCGGAAAGTTTTCTTTGTTCGTCTATTAAGTCCATTTTTTTTTATTTAGATAAAATTATCGTTTTTTTGTCAATTCCGTAAACGTTGAACGTCAAGTCTTCAAACCAATCAAACAACTTCGGCGAATGTTTTTTGAAGTCTTTGTTTGCATGAACATACGCGGACATACTTTCCGCGTAAAGTTCCGAAGTATTGCTTTCGCCATACCAAGTCAAGGAATCTTTAAGGGTGATATTGTGTTTTTTCATGCTTTCGGCCATTTTCGGCCGGATTCCGGAAGGATTGAATCGCGTTCTTCCGATCGCCCGGTCAAATTTATTTTGAATTAAATGTCCGTTTTCGTGTGTTATTACGGAAGAAACGTTTCGAAATCCTTGATTGTTTGCGTTAAGCATTTCATCAACGCCGAAGAATTTAATTTTTCCGCCTTTCTCATATATCACATAGGCGCCATTATTTGAATTCTCTGCGGTTCTTTTAAAAACGCCGATTCTTGATTTTCCGTAAAATTCCGGCGGCTTTGATTCGAACCAATTGTCAAGCGCGCTTTGTTCCGGTGAAAAAGGATTTTTTCCGCCGATTCCAACGGCGCGCGATTCCGGAATCGAAAGAAGAACGTCCGATCGCTTCATTTGAACCGAAAGAAAAGTATTATTGACCGCGCAAAATCCTTGCGTTGAACCTTTATAGACGCCGATTGAATTCGGCGTCAAGTCCGTTCGGCCGGTTGTCCGAAGAAATTTAGCGGTTCCGGCTTTCGATCCTTCCGTCGTGTTTCGGATTGAAAAATTCGTATTGAATTCATTCATTATTTCCGCCGCGCCGTCTTGATCCGAAATATTTGAAAGCGCTTGATCATTGATCGACTTCGGCCGCGTTGAAATCAAAAGATCTTGATTCAATTCCGTTTTCTTTGCTTTTGTTTTCGAAGACGCAATTGATTTCTTCTTTTTATTGTCTTTTATTGATCTTTCAACTTCTTCAATGTTTTTTGTCGCCGTGACTTCTTCTTCTTCGACGTTGACTTCTTCTTCTTTGTTTAGTCGTTCGCGTTCGCGCTTTGTCATTTTGAAAGGAATCGCCGAATGTCGGCAATTATAGCCGCCGCGATAAACGGCGAAGTTTCCGGAATTCGTTCCCGGAATCATTCCTTGACCGCTTGAAAAAGCGCTTGAAATAAGGGCCGGAAGTTCTTCTTTCAAAAGAACGCTTTTGTTCACCCATTTAACACATTGCGAACGCGAATCTTCAACAAGCGAACCAACGTATTGAAAAGCGTCAAGGCCGAATTCGTCGGCAATCCTTCCGTTCACTTGTCCTTCGAATTGATTCAATGAATCGCGCGTGACTTGTCCGACGTATCGGTTCAATTTTGAAATATTTTCCGCGTCGCCTTGAATCATTTTTCGAAGAATTCCTTCGATTTCGGTTGAATTTGCGCCGGCGACAATATTTTGAAAAAGCGCTTGACGAACCGGTTCAATGAATTCGGACGCGACGCCGGATCCGGTCAAGCCGTTCAAGGTATCTTGAACCATTTGTTTTTTAAAAGGATCAACAAGTTTCCGAAGTTCGGCCGGCTTAATGTCATTCAAAGATTCATGAAGTTCGGATTGATAGTCCGTCACCGAATCAAAGTTTTGAAGATATTTTGAAACGTTTTCCGGAAAAGAAGAAGTTTGAATTTCGTTCAAGATCACTTGATCAAGTTCATTGACAAGATTCACGTTGCCGGCGTCGAAGTCATATTTTCCGCCGGTTTTTTTCATTTTATTCAATTGTCCTTTCGTCGCGGCGAAGATCTTCCGTTCGATCGGTGTCAAACCGTCAAGAAGGGCGTTTTCCGCGTCTGTAATCGATTTTTCTTGTCGATTAACTAATCTTATAAGGCGATCCGATAACATTCTTTAAACCGAAGGAATTTGAATCAATGAATTTCCGTCTTCCGAATCGAAATATTTTTCAAGGCCCGAATCCATGACCGCGAAAATTTCGTTCAATTGAAGTTCAAGAAATTCGGTTCCGCGTTCGGAAATAATTTCGTTTAAAACTTTGTAAGCGAAAAGACTTTTCACAATGTCGTTTTTCTTGATTGATCCGGACGCAAGAAGCGTCGCTTTGTCGGCCGTCTTGACGTGGTATATTGGATCGTAAGCGACAAGAATTTCAACCATTCGCGCGATTGCTTTGTTTCCGGAAAACCGTTTTCTTGCAAGATCTTTCGCCGCTTCGACTTGAAAAGCGATCGGCGCGTTTTTGTCGCTTAGTTGATTGATTTCTTGAATCAAATCTTCTTCCGTTCTTGATCGAAATGAAATCGGCTTGATTATTTGCGGATCAATAGGATTCGACAATTCGCGAAATCTTTCCATAAAATAAAGCGTTTTATATATTATTTCATCGAAGACGTTGTTTGAAATCTTTGTCAACATTGAATCGCTTTCTTCGCGATCAATTTCTTTCGCTTTTCCGCTTTGCGATTCGTCAACGAAAAGAAGGTGAAGTGATTCTTCGGCTTTTCGAAGTAGGTTTTCCCACGCTTCGCCCGAATATTTTATAATATCAACCGGCGGCGAAATGAATCGAACCATTGGCGCCGAATCCGGCGCGTTTCCTTCAAATACGGTTGAAGACTTCGATCGAATAAAAACGCCATAAGGCGAACGCGCGAAGATCTTTCCGGATCCTTTACAAGAATGACAAGTCGAATGTTCTTCCGTTTCTTTGTTGAATATCACCCCACTTCGACAACCTTTCGCGGAACAATCTTCGGCGACTTCTTCGCGATAAGGAAAAGCACTCATTGTCATAACGCCGCACCAATCCGAATACTGACGGATAGTTTCATTTCCAAAAGGTAAAAACGGCGAAAAATAACTTTCGAAATAATCTTCAACGGTAGGATTTCCGCCAAGAATAACCGCCGGAACAATTCCGATTTCGTGACGGTAAACTTCAACAAGATCGAAAATTTGTTCGCCTTGTTCGCCGCGTTGAACGTGTTTATAGTAAGCGTCGCGCGTCAACGTGTTATATATCTTTCCTTCGTATGTTTCGACGCCGGCCTTTCTTATAATTGACTTTTCTTTCGCGTCAAGCCATGTGACCGCGTATTCGGTTTGGTATCTTATAAGATTTGACGGAACGATAAACGAATCGACTTCAATTTTTACGGAAGGATCGATCAAGCCTTCGCCAACCGGAACCGTGACAAGAATCGCGTTCGGATCTTCGATCATTCTTCGAAGGACGTATTTTTGAATAAAACCGATAAATTGTTCGTTTTTGAATTTTCTTTCGGAAAGATATTCTTCAAGGTCGCTTGAAACCTTGATCGAATAATTCGCCGAAGAAAACAATCGAAACAATTTGTCAATTGCTTTGTTCATGCTTCCTTTTGTGATCGGTTCGTAAATCGAAAGACGATATTCGAAAACTTTTTCGTCTTCATTCGGGCGCCTTGTATTTAGTAATTTAGCCGGCAAAGCGCCGCGCGTGTGAACGAACATTGATTCGCGGACGTCGTTCCAATTTTCCGCGTTTTCCGGTTCCGGAAGGTTCGTTAAGTTATTATGAAAAGATTCAATTTCAAACATAGTTTTTATTTATTAAGTACAAGAAAAATCCGGAAAGCAATCGCAACGTTTTAGAGTTGATTCAAGAAACCATTGTGAACCGGTTTCGTTGTTTTTTTCGACGTTTCCGTCAATTTGATAAAGTAAGCCGTCAACAAAAAGATCGCGACTTGTAAAAATTTCGGAAACAATTCGCGCGACTTCTTCCGTCAAATGATAGGTTCGCAATTGATAGACTTCGCATTTTGACGCCGAAACGGCTTTCAAGTAACGCGTCACGACTTCTTTTTCAATTTCAATCGCTTGAAGTTCAAATGATCCGCGAACGCGATATTTGTTCGAATATTGAAAAGGCGTCCCGACCGACCAAACCGGCAAGCCGTAAAAATAACCGAAGCAATCAAGAACCGAATCCGGAAAAATTCCTTCAAGAAGAACGGTTTTATTACTACATGAATTTAGTTTAAAAGGTTCGGAACAATATTCTTCGAATCCGGTTTTCGGATCACCGAAATAAAACTTGAAATAAAAACAATAATCTTCGTCAAAATTTCCGAAACCGTCTTCAATTATTTGACCGGCGGAAAAACAAATTTGTTGAATTGAATTGAAGACCGAATCGCCTTTGTAGTTTTGTTGTTCAAATAAACCAACGTAAGAATTCAAAACCGGATCGTTTCGAAATAAAATTTCGGAATCGTCACAACAACGGAAGACTGAAAAGTTTGCCCATTGTCCCCAACCGGAAGAACCGGGCGCGTTTGGATCCGTTCCGTTGTAGGTGTCCGGTTGTTGAAATTGAAAACAAATTTCGTCGTTTGGTTCGATAATATTCCAAAAAGGCCGATCGGACGGACAAAGACGACAATTCCAAGAATCGGAACAATCGCATAAAAGAAGACCGTTGTTGATCACCAAACCCGGACAACCGGAACAATTTAAAAGTTGAAGATCGCGACAAATCGTATAACCTTGACCGATCGGCAAGCCGGAAGCGTCAAGATCGCAAAAAATAGTATTATTTATTTGATAATTCATTTTTTTAGTTTTTAGGCAAAGCAATTGAACAAACTTGATAATTTCCGGCGCCTAAAGCAGACAAGTCAAGTTTGAAGAAAGCGAAGTTCGTCACGGCGTCGAATTCAATAT
>Ga0307375_10004757_pt1 | contig 12889 bp, 10 predicted proteins | sample TR1MG_FD_202531 | JGI IMG/M metagenome (GOLD analysis project Ga0307375, IMG submission 202531) | Soil microbial communities from Risofladan, Vaasa, Finland - TR-1 | ecosystem: Environmental > Terrestrial > Soil > Coastal area > Acid sulfate soil | place: Finland: Risofladan, Vaasa | collected... | reverse complement strand
TTGGGAGCTCGGATGCGCGGCTGGTCGGTATAACATTCTGCTGGCTTTCCGCCCCGATCTGCGTCGCCGCCGGATCATCGGCCGCAATCCGCGAGGGCCCCGGTCCTTGAAAGGCCTCGGGGGAAAACGAAGAGGGGAAATCCTGGGGGAATCTCGCGTCGCTCCACCAGCAATTGCCGCAGCTTTCAGTCGCGCTGAAAAGAGAGACGCGCCGCGCCGGGAAAAGCAGGACAGCCGCTCAAACCTTCTTTGCCGGAGTCAGCGCTTCATTCTTCAAAATCCGGCCGCCCTCTTCCACCACGTAGAGCCGGTTCACATCCAGATTCTTCAGCGTGTCCACCTGCCCACTTGGCCAGCGGATCTCCACCGTGTCCACCTTCTTTGCCGTGCCTAGTCCAAAGTGCAGCCGCAGGTCGCTCGCCGAGTAGTACCCATTGCACGACCGCACTTCGTCCATCTGTATGAGCGGAGAGCCAGGCTTGGCCGCCGGCAGCGGCGTGCCCGTCTGCGCCGTCACCGTAATGCGCGCGCCAATCCCGGTGCGGTTGCTCTTCACACCCACAACACGAATCTTGATCCAGCTTCGCTTCAGTTGCGAGTCGCAGCGCAGCAGTTGCGGAATCGAATTCACGCAGTTCACCACCGCGTCCAGGTCGCCGTCGTTGTCAAAGTCGCCCACCGCAAAGCCGCGCGTCTTGGCCGGCGTCGTAATCCCCGGCCCACCCTTCAGGCTCATGTCCTCAAACTGCCCGTTGCGCAGGTTGCGATACAGATACTTTCGCTCGGCATAGGCCGCGTCCACCTGCGTCCCGTCCACCTCCGGATACACGTGCCCGTTGGCCACCAGAATGTCCAGCCAGCCATCGTTGTCGATATCCATGAAGCTGACGCCCCAGCCCAGCAGCCGCGTGTTGATGCCCAGCCCGGCCTGGTAAGTGCGATCGTCAAACGAGCCGTCGCCCAGATTCATGAACAGGGAATCCGTATCGCCGGCAAAATTCGTCTTCACAATGTCCAGCATGCCGTCGCGGTTGTAGTCTCCCAGGCTCACGCCCATCCCCGCCTGCGGCTTGCCGTCCGGCGAGTAGGCCACGCCCGCCTCAATCGCCTCATCCTTGAAGGTGCCGTCCTTCTGGTTCACGTAATACGTTGCCGAGGTCGAGTCGTTCGCTACATAAATGTTCGGCCAGCCCGTGTTGTCCAGGTCCGCCGCGCCGCAGCTCAGCGCATACGTGCCCAGCGTGCCCCACATTCCAGCCTTCTCGCTCACGTCCTTGAACGTGCCGTCACCGTTGTTGTGGTAGAGGATGTTCTTGCCGCCCTCCAGCCCCGGCGGCCCGCACGCCACCAGAATGCCTTTGTACGTGCAGTTGGCGTCCTCCGGCAGCGGCGCCGTCTTGATATCGAAATCAATATAGTTGCCTACAAAAAGATCGAGGTGCCCGTCCTTGTCGTAGTCCAGAAAGCTGCAGCCCGAGTTCCAGCGCAGCCGGTCCTGCAGCAGGCCCGCTTCCTTGGTCACCTCAGTAAACGTGCCGTTCCCGTTGTTGCGGAACAGCGCGTTCTGCCCGTAGTAGCTGACGAACAGGTCGTTCCACCCATCGTTGTTGTAGTCGCCCACGCAGCAGGCCTGTCCCCAGCCGGACCGCGCAAGGCCCGCCTTCCGCGTCACATCGGTAAACGTGCCGTCGCGATTGTTCTTGAACAGATGACACACCGGCTCGTCGCCTTTGGGAAAGCCCTCCAGCCGCCAGCCGTTCACCAGAAAAATATCCAGCCAGTCGTCCTGGTCGTAGTCAAAAAACGCCGCGCCGCACCCGGTCGTCTCCAGCAGATATTTGTTGCGGTGTTCGCCGCCGTAGATGGTCTCCGCCGTCAGGCCCGACGCGCGCGCCACGTCCACAAACTCCACGCCCAGCGGCGTGCCTTCCACCGGAGAAAAGGCGCCCTTCGGCCTTGGCCGCACCTCGGCCGAGTAGGTCTGGCGCGACATTCCGCCCGGCTTCTGCGGCGGCGCCGCCTGCCCGCGCAAGGGGCGCGCCAGCGCCAGAACGTCTTCGAGCGATAGTACTAGTGCGGTCCTCGAAAGCGACTTCAAAAATCCACGGCGGCTGAACGGCAAACCAGCAATCTCCTCTTCGCGCGCCGTTCCCCTTCGCCTTCCGGCAGCGTCCTGCCCGCGGCCGCGCATCCTTCGAGTCTATTCGCTTGGACGGCTCGGCGTGCCATTACCAGACGGGAGAACGCAGTACCAATGAAACCGAGTCCTTCTGGACAGCCGCGGGATACGCCAATGAGTTATCGAAAGGATTCGAGATAAGAAGAGCAGATGAATAAGGTCCATGCTTTTCCCCATCTCCAAAAGCGGTCGACGGGGGGCAGCCACCCGCCAACATTCTCCCGTGCCGTCGGATCGGCTTCCCGAGTGCCCCTAAGCGAGGCACCCGGGGCAACCGTCGATTGTGGGAGAACTTACTTTCCTACGCCGGGGACCCGGTGCGCGCATGAATGGGAGACCCAGAGGATGAGTGGGCCACCTGTCCTGCGCGGTGAGTGAAGAGGTAAGGAAAAATCTCATAGCGGGGACTCACCGCGGGCTGCGGGCAGAGTCATAATGGTCATCGAAAGCCCCCCGTTCCGCTTTGGGAGTGGAGAAGCCGTACTGGTTCGCAGAGTGATTACGCGAGGTCAACTGGATGATTCGTGCCTGTGTATCCGCAGTTCTTGTGCTGGCCGCTTGCGCAGCGGTGCCTGCAGCTCCCGCCCAAACGCGCCCCAATCGCAGGGAGGCTGGCAACTCGGAGCTTTTCGCCGGCTTCTCCTATCTGTTCCGCGATTACCGCCACGAGCAACTGAACCAGACCAGCGGAGGGATGCCCGGCTGGAACCTGGTGTATACCAAGCCCCACCTCTTCGGCAGGAGTGTGGGAATGACGGTGGACACGTCCGGCCACTACTCTACGGGCGGGGGGGATTCTTTACGCCACAGATTTACTTTCTGACGGCGGGACCGCGATTCCAGAGGTCACTGGGGAACAAGATGCTGTTCGTGAAGGCCGTGGGCGGCGCCATGTTTGCCACCAGCGACGTGATTGCGCAGACCTCGTCGCTCACGCGGCCGATCTTCGGCGCCGGAGGCGGGATGGATATTCCGGCGGGCGAGCGGCTGATGTGGCGGTTCAACATGGACTGGATTTATGGCGGCTTCCAGACCAACGACACGAACCAGATCTCGCAGATTGTGCAGAACAACTTCCGCATCTCGACGGGGCCTGTATGGCGGTTCTGAGCCTTTGGCGGACCTGGACAACTTGAGAAAAAGAAAAACCTGCCGATAGGCAAAGGAGGGCCGGGGTCCGTCTACGCGAGCTTATCGCGGGCCGGGAGAGTCGGACCCGGAGGAGCCGCCATGCTGGACAACCGTGAATCCCTGGCCTCGGGGCCGTTGCAAACGACGAAGAGAGCCTCCCACTATGCCGCGAGGCAGCCGATTTTGACGGCCGACGAGAAGGTGTACGGCTATGAGCTGCTGTTCCGCTCAAACGAGGAGAACCGCTTCTACTGCTCGAACGCGGACGATGCAACGCGGTCGGTGATTGACATGTCAAGCCTGCTGGGGCTGGACGTTCTGTGCGATGAGCGGATGGCGTTTTTGAATTGCACGCGGGAGATTCTGCTGAGCGAGTATGTGACGCTGCTTCCCTCGCGGAATGTAGTGCTGGAGGTGCTGCCGGAGGTGACTCCGGACGAGGATGTGCGCATGGCGCTGCAGCGGCTGAAGGAGGCCGGGTACAAGATTGCGCTGGACGACTTTGTGCTGGGCGATGCGCGCGAGGAGTTGGTGGACTTTGCGGATTTTCTGAAGGTGGACCTGCGGAAGACGCCGATGGAGCAGGCGGCGCGGCTGACGGCGGGGCGGGGACACATTTGCAAGATGGTGGCGCAGAAGGTGGAGACGCGCGAGGAGTATGCGCAGGCGCGGCGTGCGGGGTTCCACCTGTTCCAGGGATATTTTTTCCGCCGGCCGCAGATGGTGCGCACGTGGAGCGGCCCGCAGGGGCGGTCAGCGAGTCTGACCCTGCTGCGCGAAGTGTCCAAGGCCGAGCTGAACTGGGACGAGGTGGAGAGCGCGATTCGCCTGGACCCGACGCTGTGTTACCGGCTGCTGCGGTACTTGAATTCGCCGATTTTTGGATTCCGGAGCGAGATTCGCACGGTGCACCAGGCGCTGATGATTCTGGGCGAGAACGAAGCGCGGCGGTGGTGCCGGCTGGCGGTGACGCTGGACATGACAAAGAACCGGACCACGGACCTGATGTTGGCGGCGCTGACGCGGGCGCGGTTGAGCGAGTTGCTGGGCGAGGATGTGGAACATGGGGACGTGGACCTGTTCCTGCTGGGGCTGCTCTCGCTGATGGACTCGATCCTGGACATTCCGATGAAGCAGGCGGTGGAGGCGCTGCATCTGGACCACGACGTGCAGGCCGCGCTGCTGGGCGAGGAGTGCAGCTTGAGCGCGTTGTATCAACTGGTGCTGGCGCTGGAGGCCGGAGAGTGGGAAGAGGTGGCGAGGCTGTGCCAGCGGCTGGGGCTGAATGAAGATGTGGTGACAGAGAAACACTGGCGCGCGATGCAGTGGGCCCACGACGTGGGCGCGATGGACGCGGCGGCGTAAGAGGGAAAGCTAGTCGAGCGCGGCGAGACTCTCCTCACGGGTGGCATCCATGGAGAGGAACGTGTCCGTGTGGGTGATCTTGAGCAGATCCAGAATGCGGGGCTTTACGCCACAGAGGCGGAAGGCTCCGCTTTTCTGGTTGATGGCTCCGTAAAAGTAGACCAACATGCCCAGTCCCGCGCTGTCCATGTAATCCACATTCGAGAGATCAAAAATCATGCGAGTTACGCCTTCTGAAATGGCGCTTTGCACCTGCGAGTCCGCCATCTTCATGGACGTGCCGATGGTGAGCGGGCCGGAAAAGGAGACCACAGCAGTCTGGCCGGGAAGATTCTCAATCGTGGTGGTGAGCAGCATGCAGGGAATTGTACCGCCGGATTCTGTGATTCAGCTCACCGAATTTAGAAAGGGGCCGCGGGCCGGGATTGGTCGAGTGCCCGAACGACCCTCTTCACGGGTGCCCCCCCCATATACGGCCATGCTTTAGGACGCGATCAGGCGCTACTTCCTGGGCGTCGCCGGACTCTTGGCTGTGGTCTTGTTGTTTCCTGGCCGGTACCGCGTCGTCATGTCTTCCGGATCCTTGTATTGCGGAGTTGCGGAAGCGCCTCTAGCCGACTTGGAAGCTGCCTTGCCGTTGGACTTTTGCAAGGAGTTGTCGCCGGAATGCCCGCGATCCATGCTACGAACGCCATTGCCGCCAGCGTGGTCGACCGCAATTGCCTTGGCGTGGCCGGATTGATTTTGCACGCCGGCAGACTGCTGGCTTGCCGCATGGTGTGGCTTTGCTGTTTTTGAAGCTGGTTTGGATTGCGCCAGAGCAAGTGCTCCGACCACCAAAATGGCTCCTGCCGCAGATCCGATGCGGACATACAAGCGACTTTTCATGAACGACCTCTCCAGGGCATCGCCTCTGCCGAAGACGCGGCTACGGGAGATTGGCGATGAACAGGCACGGGGAGCGCCTATTTACCACTGCACCCGTATACGCTGCGCAAAACATTGCAGTCAATCGGAATGTCCATTACGAAAGTATCTTTCCGGACAAACCGGGGCCAGCCAAACCGGGGCCGCCTCCGAAATAGTTCAAGCCGGTCTCAGACTTGTGGAGTCCCGGTGGCAGGCACGTCCGCGGGTGCAGGCGGAACCCTTCGCACATTATCCTGCACGAAAGTTTGAACCACCCTCCTGATATAGAGGTCATCCCCATAGACCGAGTAAGGTATCTCGTTTCTGCAATGTGAAGGTGACTCACTCGATCGGCATATTTCTCCCCGAATTCAGGCTCTCTTCCGTCTTTCAGGCCAGAGGCCCGCCACCCCGCAAAGATGTGTAATATTGCTCATAGGGAGTGTGTAATTTCGCTCTCTGTTTACCTTGTACAGAATTGCCTTGATCAGTAGCCTCGGCGGTCAGAGTGTGAAAGGAATGTGGAGACTTTGAGCTGGCGGAGTTCCTTATAGTCGCATGATTCGTTTCTCCAGTTCTCGGCCTCAACTTCAAATCGGTTGGTATTCTCGAGGATTCAAGCCTCCATCCATCCGAAGCTACTTATTTTAAAGAGTTTAGAGAGGTTGATGAGCTTTTAGCAGGCGCATCGCGTCACTTCTTGCTCACACCAGCCCATTCAGACAATTCGGCACGACCGGTTCCGCCATATGCACGGCGTACCGGCAGGTGGCGTGTGTCTCCTTCACCATCCCCGGGCTCAAATTTCTCACTGAGGTAAGTCGATGAAAACCCTCTCTTCTACGATCCTGCTCCTCGCGTGTCTCGCCACGCCCGCATTCGCGACTGTTGTCGTCAGCAGTCCACAAAATGGTCAGACGGTCAGCTCAAATGTCTACTACGCAGCAACCGCCACAACCAGTACCTGCTCGAAGGGCGTGGCGTCCATGGGCGTCTATGTGGACTACAAGTTGCTCGATGTCGTGAATGGAACAACTCTAAAAACTACGCTTCCAGTGAGTCCGGGTACGCACAATACGGTTGTCGAAGAATGGGACTATTGCGGTGGAGCAACCTTCGTATCGATGACGATCACAGTCAACAGCCAGTCGGGCGTCTTCGTAACATCACCGGCAAACAACAGTACGGTAAGCAGCCTGGCAAACTATGTAGCGACGGCCACGACCAGCTGCTCAAAAGGCGTCGCCTCCATGGGCGTTTACGTGAACAACAAGCTTGTTGTGGTGCAAAATGGAGCGAAGCTGAACACCCAGGTGAACCTGGCGGCGGGCCCGCAGAAAACTGTGGTTGAAGAGTGGGATTACTGCGGCGGGGCCTCCTATACGCCCATCAATGTTACTGTGCAGCAAGTTGGGACAACGCTCTCCAATCTACAGAGAAGCACGGGATGGAACAGCTGGGGCCAGGGGCCGCCGAACTACGTTGACTGCTCGCCTTCCCCATGCAATGGCTATCAGTACTCCCATAAACTGAATGTAGCTTCCCCTTCTCTTAGCGGGAATGCAACACAATTTAGTCTCGGTGGTCCATACGGCACCGCTCCCTGGGGCGATGTGCTGTTCTCGCTTCCGCTCATCGGCCAATTCTCGACGCAGGGGCTTCCCGACACTGGGCACACACTCCTTCCAACCATCCACAACTTCACCTATAATGCCGACTTCTACGTGACGAACGCCTCGGTCACACAAGTCCTCGAGTTCGACGTAAGCATGTACATGAATGGCGTGGGAATGATTTGGGGAACCCAATGCAACAATCTGGGAGGGAAGGTATGGGATATCTGGGACAACGCAAACGCACATTGGGTCTCAACCGGCGTTCCCTGTAACCTGATCAACAAAGGTTGGAACCATGTCACCCTACAATTGCAGCGCAAATCGGATAATTCGCTCCTATATCAAACGATCACGCTGAACGGCATCACTGCTAACATCAACAAGACTTATCCACCGTTCACTGTTCCTTCCAGCTGGTGGGGTGTCACGGTCAATTACCAGTTGGATGGAAATGCCACTCAGTCCGCATATACCACTTACTTGGATAACTTCAGCCTGAACTATTGGTAGACTGACTTTGTGCAATGGGTCCATGACCTATAGATAGAAATGGGCGTGCGGCTCACGTATACATCTCATCCTAACGACAGTACTCGGGTGCGCCACAACTCCTTCTTTTGGAGATGTGGTGCACCCGCTTTTTTCTGCTTGGGAAGAATGCTCAGAAGTGGCCCATCCTTCCGGCATTTTGCTTTCCCTTCCTAACCAACACTGTCGATGCCCCCTCCCTCGGGCGCGTGGTTCGCATTTGGTCATCCCCCTCCCTCGGCCCGCTCATCGCGAGAAAGCCGCGAAGAATGGGCACACGCCATGACGCAGACTCGCTCAAGAGGACAGTCGTTTGTGGGTGGCTGGAATGTGCGGGCTGAAGCCCGTACCCTTCATGCTGCGGCACGGAGTCAGGCGAGGGTTTCCGCGGTGTCGGCGACGAGGGTGACGTGGTTGGAGTGCAGCTCAAGGATGGCGGAGCGGAGGCGCTCGGTGAGTTCGGCGGCCTGGCGGAGCTGCATGCCGGCGGTGGGAATGGGTTCGCCGGCGACGAGGGTGAGCGGGCCGGGAAAGAAGTGGCGGGTGTGCATGGGGAGCAGATCGTAGACGCCGAAGAGGGCGATGGGGATGAGCGGAACCTGGGCGCGGATGGCGAGGAAGGCGGCGCCGGAGAGGAAGGTCTGCATCTGGCCGTTTGGAGTGCGGGACCCCTCCGGGAAGACGAAGAGGGGCATGCCGGCGCGGAGGGCTTTGACGCCGGCGCCGAGGCTGGAGAGGGTGGTGTGCGCGTTTTCCGCGTTGATGGGGATTTGGCCGGAGCGGTTGAGATACCAGCCGATGAAGGGGTAGGACCAGAGCTCCTTTTTGGCGAGGATGCGGAACTGGAAGGGCAGGGCGGAGAAGATGACGGGCGTATCCATATAGGACGTGTGGTTGGCGGCAAAGACGGCGACGGGATGGCGAAGGAGGTTTTCCGCACCGTGGATGGTGAGGCCGGAGCCGGCGGCCCAGACACAGGCGCGAGCCCAGACGCGGGCGATGCGATGCTGGGCGCGGCCGGACTTGTCCAGCAGAGAGACGGCCAGCGAGATGGTGCCTAAGACGCAGGTGGCGAGGAGGAAAAGCGGCAACTGGACGAGGTTGGTGCGCCAGCGGTAGAGGCGCGGCAGCGGGTCCGGCGGGCGGCAGCGCGGGGAATGGTGGGGAGGCGAGGCGACGCCAGAGTTCATGGGAGCCTCCCGGCGCGCGAGAGCACGACGGGCCGGGCTTCGCCGACCAGATAGACCGAACCGGAGACGACGACGCGGCCGAAGGGCGTGGCCTGCTCGGCCAGGTCGAGTGCGTGAGGGACGGAATCGGCAGCGCGAGCGGGGGTTCCGGTGGCCTCGGCTGCGGCCAGAAGGTCCTTGAGGTCCGCGGCGCGGGGGGAGTGGATGGGCGCAAAAATCACCTGGTGGAAGAGCGGGAAGAGGATCTGCGCGAGCTCGGCGACGGGCTTGTCTCGCAGGCAGCCGAAGATGAGGGTCTGGGGGCCCTGGTCGTCCCATGCACCGCGGAGACCGGCACGCAGAGCCCATGCCCCGGCGGGATTGTGGGCTACGTCGAGGACCCATGAGGGCCAGTTGTCCGTCTCGCCGGGCTGGGTGCGGCGGAGGCGGGTGATGCGCTCCAGGCGGCCGGGCCAGACGACGTGATTGATGCCGTGCTCGATGGCCTGCGAGGTGATGGGGAAGTCGTGCGAGAGGGCGAGCTCGACGGCGGCGGCGATGGCCAGGGCCATGTTGCGCTGCTGGTGCGCGCCGGTGAGGGGCGGGTCGAGCTGGATGAGCTCGCCGAGTGCCTCGACGGAGTAGACGGCGTGGCCGGCGACGCCGATGGGGGGAATGTACGGCGCGGCGCTGACGCCGCGGACGCCCAGTTCGGTCGCGACTTCCCCGAGGGCCTGATTGGCCTGCGGATGCTGGGGCAGGGTGACGAGGGTGCCACCGGGGCGGAGGATGCCGGCCTTCTCGCGGGCGATGTCGGCGATGGTGGGGCCGAGCCACTCGGTGTGGTCGAGGGAGATGTCGGTGACGATGGAGAGGAGCGGATCGACGACGTTCGTGGCGTCGAGGCGACCGCCCATGCCGACTTCGAGCACGGCGACTTCGACGGGACCCGCGGCGAAGTGGAGAAAGGCCATGGCTGTCAGCGTCTCAAAAAAACTGGGCAGTCGAGCGAGCGTGCCGGCGCGAATGAGCTGCTGTGCGGCGGCGTGGACCTGCGCGTAGAGTGCGGCGAAGGCTTCGTCGGAGATGTCCTGGAAGTCCGGATTGTCGGCGTTTTGGTTGCCGGGGCTGCTAACGCGAATGCGCTCGTTGGGCCGGGTGAGGTGGGGCGAGGTGTAGAGGCCGGTGATGAGGCCGGAGGCGGCGAGGATGGAGGCGAGCGCGGAGGCGGTGGAGCCTTTGCCGTTGGTGCCGGCGATGAGCACGGAGGGGAAACGGCGGTGCGGATGGCCGAGCGCGGTGAGCAGCAGGCCGAACTCTTCGAGCGAAAACTTGCGCCGTGGCTCGCCGGGGAGCGTGTGCAGCTCCGGCACCATGGCGTTGAGCTCTGTGATGGCCTCGGCGTAGGACATATATGGCCAGTATAGAAGCGCGGGCGGCGGAGTTGAAGGCCCACTAATTTTGCAGGAGGAGCCGGAGGGCTGCGCGCGCGGACTGGAGGCACTGGCGGGCTTCGTCCTCAGAGAGCAGGCCCTGGTGGACGGCGCGCTTACCGGCGTCATTCACCTGGTTGGCGATGGCGGGGAAGCCGGGATCAAAGCCGGTGAGCTGGAGGTTGTTGTTGACCTCATGGAGCAGGTTGCCGAGGGTGGGCGCGTTGCGGTAGCGGGTGCGGACCAGGCGCGCGAGCTGCGCTGGGAGCTTCTGCTTGACGGCTTCCTCAAGCACAGACCGGCACATGACGGCGCAGGCAGTGAAGAGGCCGTAAAAAAAGCAACGCGTAGCCTCGTCGAGGTAGCGGTCCGCCTCCTCACTGCTGGGGGCGGCGACGACGCACTCGCGCAACTGAGTGGCGCGCTGCACGGCGGGCTCGACGAGGTGGAGCAGTTCAAGCGCAAAGGCGGCGCGGAGCAGGTCGTTCTGCTGCGCGTCCAGAGCGCGCTGAATCTCCTGCCACGCGGGCGTTTCGGTCTCCTTTTCAGCGTGCTGCAGGCGGGTGAGCGTGGTGAGGCGCTGGCGTGCGTGGTCAAGAAAGCCCTGGTGCATTTGCTGGGCGAGACTGCCCCAGCCGGCGACAAAGGCGTCGGGGTCTTGCTGATAGCGCGTACCCATTTCCTGGTAGACGACGGGAGGCAGGACGCTGCGCAGCTGGGTGAAGCGGCCGGTGCGGGCCAGCTCCGCGATGGCAAGGCAGAACTGGCGGCCGGGCGCGCTGCTCGAGGACATATCGAGGAGTTGCTGCTCGAGTTGGGGGATGTCGATGGCCATGTGCGGAATCTCTTTTGCCAGAGTAGCGGCGAAAAAAGCGAGGTGCGCTGGGACGCGATGGGCGAAGAAGCCTGCGTGCCAGGAATGGGAAAGCGGACGCGGCAGGCATCCATTTCAGGACGCCATGTGCTATAAGTTGGCTAACGCTGCGAACGTGCGCCGTAGTGGGAACTGCGAGACTCTCCCCGCTGGACAGACCGCCACCTAGAGAACTCCGGCTTATGACCCAAGCCCGATCGGACGGCATTCGCTTTCTCCTGCTTGGAATCGCCGTGTTTCTCCTCTTCGGCTTTGCCATGTCGCGCGGCGACACCGGCAACGTGGAGGATTTCCGTGGTCTCTACCTGGGCACGCGTACCCTGCTTGCGCATCACGACCCGTACAACGCTGAGGATGTGTTCCGCACATTCTTAGCTGACGGCGGGCGGATTCCGGAGCAGATGCAGGACCAGTCCCACCTTCTTACCATCACCCGGCAGCAGGTTTATCCGCCCACCCTTTATCTCTGTATCACTCCGATGGCGATGTTTGGCTGGACCGCTGCCAAGGCGCTGTGGACGGCGCTGACGGCACTGGTGCTGATCCTCGGCGCTGTGCTGACCTCGGACCTTGCCGCGCCCTATGCGCCAGTGATGGCGGGGATATTGACCGGATTCCTGATCGCGAACTGTGAAGTTCTGTTTGCGGGCGGCAACCCGGCAGGCCTGGTAATCGGGCTGTGCGCCATTGCAGTGTGGTGCTTCCACAGGCAACGGTTTGAGGCCGTCGGAGTGTTCTGCCTTGCAATCAGCCTCTCCATCAAGCCGCATGACACCGGGCTGGTGTGGCTCTATCTACTACTGGCCGGAGGGTCCGGCCGCAAGCGCGCCCTGCAAACGCTGGCCGTGGCTGTGGTTCTGGCCATTCCCGCCCTCCTCTGGGTCGGGACTGTCTCGCCACATTGGCTCACGGGGTTACGCAACAACCTCGCGGTTCTTTCGGCGGATGGTGGACTCAATGCACCCGGTCCGGCAACCCCGACTGGACGCAGCGGCGCCGGGGTCATCGATTTGCAGGCGGTGGTGGCCACCTTCGACAACCATGCTGCCGTCTACAACGCGGTGAGCTATGCGGCATTCGCAGGACTTTTCCTGCTTTGGCTGTGGAAGACACTACGCCTGAAGGCTTCGCCGCAGAATCACTGGCTTGCGCTTGCCGTGGTTTCCTCGCTGACTCTGCTGCCCATTTATCACAGGCCGTACGACGCCAAGCTGCTACTGCTTTCCGTTCCCGCATGCGCCATGTTGTGGGCCGCAGGAGGACGCACCAAGTGGTTTGCGCTCTCGTTCACCTTTGCCGCCTTCCTTTTCACGGCAGATGTTCCTCTCGTGATTTTCGCTGCATTGGGACAGCGGGTACATGCAGGGCCCGGACTGGCCGAAAAGCTGCTGCTGCTGGTCACCACCCAGCCGGCTCCTTTGAGTCTGTTCGCGATGACGGTGTTTTATTTGTGGGTTTATTTCAGGCAGAAGAACCCGGACGTCGAGCCGCGGGAAACATCCTTTGGCGCGTGAGTAGCAGATGCAGTCTCCCACCTGAGCGCCCCTTGTGGAAGGTGTGGACAAGTGGCGGCTGTGGGGAACGGGGGTGTAGGAAGTCCTTTCGGGACGCGGACGCGGACGCACTTTGCACAAAATCGACCGGAGATGCACAGGGGTTTTGGAGGGGGTTGTGGGAGACGTGGG
>Ga0307375_10004756_pt1 | contig 12889 bp, 7 predicted proteins | sample TR1MG_FD_202531 | JGI IMG/M metagenome (GOLD analysis project Ga0307375, IMG submission 202531) | Soil microbial communities from Risofladan, Vaasa, Finland - TR-1 | ecosystem: Environmental > Terrestrial > Soil > Coastal area > Acid sulfate soil | place: Finland: Risofladan, Vaasa | collected... | reverse complement strand
AGGTTGGAGTAGGCCAGACGAAAGCCCTGAATCAACGAAGCCGCATCCGCCGTTTCACTGGCGAGGCCCTGCGTGATGGGGTAGGGCCTGTGCGAAGGCGGCAACTGCCGCGCCCGCTGCCAGAAGGCGGCCTTCGCCTCAATATCCGCAAACAGGGACCCTGCAACCAAGGGCAGAATGGCGTTCAGATCCATCTGCGCAGGCTGCGGCAGAACGCGCGTGCCGCCGTCCACCTCTCCCACCGCGAAACCGGCAACGCATGCCTCATTCACGGGCCACATCGGAGCTCCGTCCTGGCGCACATTTGTGTGGCGATGCGCCACCATCGCCAGCCGTTCCGCCATGCGCGGCGAAAGGCCAAGATCGATGGCGAGAGGAAATCGCGTGCGCGAGGCAAACAGCGCGCGGCTCAGCGGATAGAGAATGGCGGAGTTGACCAGGCCCGCATGCGGTGGCAAATCGTACCGTGGAACTGCGAGATCCACGTCAGACTCTAGCACGACCTTGGCCAGGTCGCGCAGCACGAAGGTCCCAAGCGATCCAGCCTCCGGGCCCAGTATCAGGATGGCCTTTGCCTCGTGTTTCTCCGCGAGCTGATACACGTTGGCAAATTCCGCAGCCGTGAGCGTCCAACTGGTGCCGGTTGCAGGGACGGGAACAATGCGCAGTGCAGGATGAGCGCCGGGCGCAAATTCTTCCGCCGTGGCAATCAGCAGGCTCTCCGGAGGAAACGATTCCGTGAGCTTGGCGATGACGCTCTCGATCTGCTCAAGCGGCAGGGTCGCAAGCAGTACTAGAATGCCGCCAGCGGCTTGGGTGGGCTCTGCTTCGGGAATGGGGATCGAAGTCGCCATCGTTTGCGTTTCCAACGGGCCGCGGCCCTTACAAGGCTAGTATGCCCGCAAGCGGAATTCTAAGCCATGCGGGGCGATTGTTGAGTTCATAGAGCAATTCGTAGAGCGCCTTTTCCAGCAGATATGCCTGCAGCAGCACCTTCATCTGCGGCTCGGGCGGCAGCAGCAGCGGGTTGCCGGCCACGGTGCTTCCATAGCCGCGGAGATAGTGCGCGGAAGCCGCAGACTGCCAGCAGGATGCCCACGCCGCAAGAGCCTCATCTGCCGCTGCATCCAAATCCCCCGGCGTGCGGAACTCGTCCAGCGCGGCATGCGCTGCGTAGGAAAAAGATCGGAGTATGCCGGCAACATCCTTCAGGGGTGACTGCTTCTGGCGGCGGGCAGACAGCGGCCTTGCGGGCTCGCCTTCAAAATCGATAAGAACAAAATCCTCGCCGGATCCTGCTCCGGCGACCGCCCCGGTGTGCAGCGTCTGTCCCAGGTGATAGTCGCCATGAATGCGAATGCGCAGGCCAGCCGCGGGCAGAGCGGCAATGGACCGGGCACATGACAGCAGATGCGAACGTCGCGCCAGAAGCGCGGCTGCGTCGTCCCCCGTCGCCTCGTCCAGGCCTGCCAGCTTCTCCCTCAACGCGTGCAGGGCAGCGTGGATCTGGCTCTCAATCCGTGCGGCATCCCTCTCCAGGTCTGCGGCGGTGAAGGGCTCGGGGGCAAAGGCCGGCTCGTTGTCGGACGAAGCCAGCGCCAGATGCATTTCCCCCGTGCGCCGACCCAACAGCTCGGCAGCCTGCAGCATGGCCGCTTCCTCCGGCGCTCCGCTGCCGGTGGAGGAGCCCTTCGTGCCGGACTCAGACGGGGCCGGCAAACCCTGCACGTGCGTGAAGTAGCCCTTCAACTTCCCCAGAAACCATTGCCATCCGTCCCCCTCATTGGCCACCAGCGATTGCAGCATTGCCAGCGTCGTCCGTTGCCCATCCGGCTGCGTCACGGAGATCGCACCGAGGAATGGAGCGATGCGGGGAAAATGCGCCACCTCTGTAAGGAAACGGCCCACCTCCACATCCGGATTCTCGCCCGGCTGCAGCCGACGAAAGAGCTTGAGGATGAACTGATCGCCAAAGAGAATCGAAGTGTTGGACTGCTCCGCGGAACCCACGCGCGAAGGCAGCGGAAGAGCCGTAACAAGCGCCGAAGACGCACGCGCCTCCAGGCGGCCTCCCTGAAGTGCGTGCCCAGCTGTGGGGGCCGGGTCGTCCACCACTCCGTCCGAAAGCGCCGCCGGTGGCGCCGCATCCGCGTTGCAAGCAAGCGCCAGCGTGGCGTTGTCCGCAATCAGCTCCAGCAGCGAGCGCCGAAAATCCTCACGCACCATCGCGTCATGCACCAGCGCGGGACCCATGGGAAACACAAGCGTGGTGATCACACTTTGCGGATAGCCCGAGGCCACCTCATCGGCATGCTCGCCCGTGCTCACTGCCAGGGGAATCTGATAGGTATCCTCGGTTTGGTCATCGTACCGGACTTGAACAAGCACCAGCGCCGCGGGAATCGCGGGCGCCGCGGAGGCCTGTTCTGGTGCGCGATCTGCATCCGCCGTTTTCAGTTCTACCCAGCTGAGCACGCGTGCGGATTCAATTCGCCGAGACTTGGCGCCATACCAGCGTTGGCGCGGAAACCAAACCTGCAGCGCCGCCTCCAGTGCCGCCAGATAATGCGTCTCCAGCAGCCCGGACCAGCCCTTGCTGATTGCCTCGGCGGAAATGCCTTCGTCCGACGCCGCCTCATTCAACTTCTCCACCCGCTCCGCCTGCGCCTCATCCTGCGCTTCCGGCCGTGCGCTGGCAGGCTGCAGTTCCAGCCACAGGAAGGAGTACGGCGCCAGCGAGAGCGCATAGGGCGCTTCCGTGATGGTGGGGAATGGAACATAGCCCAGCATCTCCACCGGCTCCATGCCCGCATAGACAGAGAGATCCAGCGAAACCGGTTGCGAAAAACGGCTCAGGTTGGCAACGCAAAGCACCGTCTCATGCGTGCCGTCACTCCGGTCCAGGTCGCGCAGGTAGGCCAGGATTCGGCGATTGGCGGAGTTGAGAAACGTGAGTGCGCCGCGGCCAAAGACCTGGAAGAGCTTGCGCAGCGCAATCATGTTGCGCGTCCAGTGCAGCAGGCTGGACTGATCACTGAGCTGCGCCTCCACGTTCACCACCTGATACCCGTAGATGGGGTCCATGATGACCGGAAAGTACAGCCGCGCGGGGTCGCAGCGGGAAAAGCCCGCATTGCGGTCCGAGGTCCACTGCATGGGTGTGCGAACTCCGTTGCGGTCGCCGAGGTAGATGTTGTCACCCATGCCGAGCTCGTCGCCGTAGTACAGAATCGGTGTGCCGGGGAAGCTGAGCAACAGCGAATTCAGCAGCTCAATGCGGCGGCGGTTGTTGTCCACCAGCGGCGCCAGGCGGCGGCGGATGCCCACATTCACGCGCATGCGCGGGTCAGCCGAGTACGCGAAGTACATATAATCGCGCTCCTCGTCGGTAACCATTTCCAGCGTGAGTTCATCGTGATTGCGCAGGAACAGGCCCCATTGGCAACTTTCCGGAATGGGTGGCGTCTGCGCCATGATGTCGGTGATGGGCAGCCGGTCCTCCTGTCGAAGCGCCATGTAAATCCGCGGCATCAGCGGAAAATGGAAGGCCATGTGGCACTCGTCGCCGTCGCCAAAGTAGGGCCGCACGTCGGCCGGCCACTGGTTGGCTTCGGCAAGAATCAGCCGGTTGGAGTATTCGGCATCAATGGCGGCGCGAATGGAGCGAATCACCCCATGGGTCTCAGGCAGGTTTTCGCAACTCGTGCCGTCGCGCTCCACCAGGTAAGGGATCGCATCCATGCGCAGCCCGTCCACGCCCATGTCCAGCCAGAAGCGCATGGCTTTCAGAATTTCTTCAATCACCCGCGGATTGTCATAGTTCAGGTCCGGCTGGTGGGAGAAGAAACGATGCCAATAGTAGGCCTTCGCCGCTTCGTCCCAGGTCCAGTTGGACTTTTCCGTGTCAGTGAAGATGATGCGCGCGTCCTTGTAAAGCTGATCGGTCTGCGACCACACGTACATTTCGCGCTCTGGCGAGCCGGGCGGGGCCAGCCGCGCCGCCTTGAACCAGGGATGCTGATCGCTGGTGTGGTTGATCACCAACTCAATCATTACCTGCATGTTGCGCTCGTGCGCGGCGTGCAGAACGGCCTTGAAGTCCTCCAGCGTGCCGTAGGCCGGATTCACATCCACATAGTTGGCAATGTCGTATCCGTCATCCCGAAGAGGCGAGGGGAAAAAAGGCAGCAGCCAGATGCAGGTGATGCCGAGCTCCTGCAGATAGTCCAGCTTGGACAGCAGACCGGGAAAGTCTCCGATGCCGTCTCCATTCGAATCGCAAAAGGCGCGGATGTGCAGTTCATACAGGATCGCATCCTTATACCAAAGTGGATCCGTTGCGCTTGCCAGCTTTTTCACCCTTACGGTCTCCAATACGGTTGTATGCGTGTTTGCACGGAACGCATTTGTTGGCTGAAGCTCCGCGGCGTGTCACAGCCTGGCAGCGGGCGGCCTTTCTCGCTGCCGCGAGCCGCAATCAGCTCACAAAAAATATTCAAAGTCAGTTTCCACCTTCAGCCGGCGATGAATCAGCAAAATGTGCCCAGACCGTAGCGATGGATTCAGCTCCACATAGTTGTGCGGACCCTGCCACAGGTAGCGCTCGCCGGTCAGCAGGTCTTCCGCTTCGTAGGTGCGGTCGGCCGGAATCTGAAGCTCATCGAGCGGCAGCGTGACATGGCCCAACTGCGTGTGGTGCGGATCAAGATTTACAACTGTGAGAATCAAGTTTGACTGATCCTCCGACTCCTTGCTGTAACAGATCAGCTGGTCATTGTCCGTGGGATGAAAGCGCAGCGACCAGTCGCTCTGCAGCGCCGGATTGCTGTTGCGAATTGCATTCACGCGCGCAATTTCATCCCGAAGGCTGTCGGCACGGTTCAGGTCCCAGTGGCGAATCTGGTATTTTTCTGAGTCCAGATACTCCTCGCTGCCGTGGCGCACAGGGCGGTTCTCCAGCAGTTCAAAGGCGGGCCCGTAGATGCCGTAATTGGCGCCAAGCGTGGCCGCCAGCAGCAGCCGGATGACAAACGCAGCGCGGCCATCCACCTGAAGAAACTCGGTAAGAATGTCCGGCGTGTTGGTCCACTGGTTGGGCCGGAAAAACTCGCGCACCGGCGTCTGCGCCAGCTCACTCAGATAGGTTGTGATCTCCTGCTTGCCATTGCGCCACGGGAAGTATGTATAGGACTGGCTGAAGCCGAGCTTGGCCAGCCGGTACATGATTTTGGGCCGCGTAAAGGCCTCCGCCAGAAACAGCACCTCAGGATGCTCGCCTTTGATCTCGCCGATGACCCACTCCCAGAAGGGAAACGCCTTCGTGTGCGGATTATCCACGCGGAAAATGGTGACTCCCTGCTCGATCCAATAAAGGAAGACACTCTTCAGCTCCTCCCACATGCCGCGCCAGTCTTCGCTCTCAAAGTCGAAGGGATAAATGTCCTGGTATTTCTTCGGCGGATTCTCCGCGTACTGAATGGTGCCGTCCGGCCGTTTGCGAAACCAGGACTCGTGCTCGTGCACGTAAGGATGGTCCGGCGCAACCTGAAAAGCAATGTCGAGCGCGATGGAAAGGTCCAGCTTTTTTGCTTTGGAAACGAATCGCCGGAAGTCGGCGAGTGTGCCCAGCTCGCTGTGGATGGCCTTGTGTCCGCCGTCCGCTGCGCCAATAGCCCACGGACTTCCGCAGTCATCGGGCTCAGCCTGCGGCGTGTTGTTGCGGCCCTTGCGGAAGTTGACGCCGATGGGATGAATCGGCGGCAGATACACCACGTGAAAGCCCATCTCCGCCACATACGGCAGCATCCGCTCGCAGTCGGCAAATGTTCCATGCTTGCCGTTTTCGGCCGCCGTGGAGCGCGGGAAAAACTCATACCACGAGCTGAAGCGAGCGCGCACCGGGTCCACGGCAATGGCGTACTCGCGATCGGATTCGGTGGCGAACTGCCTATCCGGATAGCGCAGAGCCAGCTCGTGCAGCATGGGGTCCGTGGCACGCGTGCGCAGATCATTGGACTTCCTGGCGCTGCGCAGTTCCTTGGCGCGCTCCTTCAGCCAGACGGCATCCGCACCGACGGCGCGCTCGCCTGCAGCGGCCACAAGGTCCGCACCAATCAGGTAATCCACGAGTGCGTCGGATTCTGCCGTGATGCGCTTCAGCAGGTCGCGGCGCCAGGTTTCAAAGTGATCCACCCAGGCCTGCACCTTGAATCCGTAAAGGCCCAGCTCGCTTACGCGGAAGGCGGCCTCCCAGCGGTCGTTGACGAGGGGCCGCATGGGAATCTCGGTCCACTCGCTCGTGTCCTGGCGTCGGGCCAGCAGTGCGGCGCCGATGGCGTCATGCCCATCGGTAAAGATGTCGGCTTCCACGCGCACCTGGTCACCGAGCGTGCGCTTGGCCGGGAACCGTCCGCCGTCCACCACCGGCGAAATGCCTTCAATCACTACGCGTTTGCGTCCATCCATGTCTCTTTCATCCTAGTGCTTCGCGTTGCGCTCTTCCACAAGATGCCGATACAGCGCAATGGTTTGATGCGCGATTGCCGTCCAGCTGAACACCTCTTCCACGCGCCGCCTGCCCGCATCGCCGAAACGGCGGCATTTCTCCGGGTCTTCCAGCAGTTGCTGGATGCGCGCCGCAAGATCGCGGGCAAAGGTGTCGGGGTCGCTGGGAAAACTGGTCACCGGGTCCTGGTCAAAAGGAACCAGGTGGCCGGTTTCGCCCTCCACCACCACTTCCTTGATGCCGCCGGTGGCGCTGGCCACCACTGGCGCGCGGCAGGCCATCGCCTCCAGGTTGATGATGCCGAACGGCTCATACACCGAGGGGCAGCAGAAGACGCGCGCATGGCTGTAAAGCTGGATGGTCTCCTGCCGCGTGACCATCTTTTCAATCCACACAATGCGCGGATGCTGTGCCCGCGCTGCGTCCACTTTGGTGCGCATTTCGGCGGCAATCTCCGGCGTGTCTGGCGCGCCGGCGCACAGCACCACCTGCGTCTCCGGCGGCAGGTGGCGAATGGCATCGACCAGATGTGTCACGCCCTTCTGCCGCGTGATGCGGCCCACGAACAGGACATAGGGCACTGCGGGGTCTACGCCATAATCCGTCAGCGCCGTGGTGTCGCTGGTCTTCTGGTACTCCGCCAGATCGATTCCGTTGTAGATCACGTGAATCCGATCCGGGTCCACATCCGGATAAGCGCGCAGAATGTCTGTCCGCGTGCCCTGCGACACAGCGATAATCGCATCGGCGTCGAGAATCGCGGTGCGCTCCATCCAGGAGCTCATCGCGTACCCGCTGCCCAGCTGCTCCGCCTTCCAGGCGCGCAAGGGCTCTAGCGAGTGCGTAGTAAGCACGAACGGGACGCCGTAAAGTTTTTTGGCCAGGTAGCCCGCCATCGAGACGTACCAGGTATGCGTGTGCACCACATCCACGCCTTTGAGCGCCTTCACCTGCGTCAGATTCAAGCTGAAGGCTTCCAGCGCGCCTTTGAACTTGCCTTCCGTGCCATCGGAAATCTCAGCCCACGGCTCAGCGCCGCGCACATGCAGGTTGCCCTGGTCCAACTGCTGCGGCCCCCAGCAGTGCACCTCAACTTCCATCTCCCGGGCGAGCTCGCGGCTGAGGTAGTCCACATGGACCCCCGCGCCGCCATACACCTGCGGAGGATACTCGCGCGTGAACAATCCGACTCGCATGGATTCCACCCCCAGGTGAAAGACGTGTGACTGCGTGGCACATTGCGTTTGACTTGCCCGAAGGCGTATTGGCTTTTGCCGACCCGCCCGGCAAACGGCTCCTCCGGGCACAGCGAAACGGGTGGACGGGAAGCTCTGGGCTGCGCCGGGCAACCGCTCCCGGTGGCCGCACCGAACGAGTGTAGTAGCTGGCAGCACGGTGCGCAAGCGCGGTGCGGCAACCTTGCAGGAATCTGGGAGGCACCGCCAACACGATGCAGAACCCCGGAAACATGCCCAGCCGCGGCGTCTTGGCGTAGAATTGGGCCGCGTCCGGAAAACGCTTTCGCAGGTTCGTAGTCGGACCTGCGTTTCCGCACCGGATCAATTTCACCGCACGTTCAGGAATGGACTCCTATGATGCCACGCTTTCGCACCCTCGCTGCCACTGCCCTTGCCCTGCCGCTTCTGGGCGTCGGCCTGCTTGCCGCCCACTGCAGCGCCCAGGCCACCACGGAGATTGGCGGGCTGAAAATTGTCACTCTCAAACGCGCCGTGACCAGCAAGACCGAGCCACAGTTCACCAGCATGACGCTTGCCCCCGGCCGCGGCATGGAGCTGATCCAGCTCACCGCCAATTTCCCCGGAAAAGGCAACGTAGACGTGCTGTACACGCCCGGCATTGCCGGCGCAAAGAAAATGCTCGACGTGGACGATGACGCCTTTGGCGACCTGGGCTACCGGCTCGGGGCCGCCTTCCTGGTTCCTTACCCCAACCGCATCATCGGCAAGCTTTCCGCTGACGGCAAAACCGTGACCACCCATTGGAAAGGCCACGCCATCACGCTCCCAGCCAATAACGTGGGCAAACTGCCGGGCGCCATTCGCCACGCCATGCACGGGCTCATCCTCAAGGCCAAAGCCGAAGACGTGCACGTAAAGGACATCGGCGGCGGGCAGGAAGTGACCGCCGTCGTCCATGCGGGCAGCTTTGGCGGACACTGGCTTTCAAAGACTGACCTGCACTACACCATCGCACTCCGCGCCGACGCCATGGATGTAACCATCGTGGCCAAAAACGTGGGCAAGGAGGCCGAGCCCATCGCTATCGGCTGGCATCCCTATTTCAACCTGCCCTCCGGCGATCGCGCCCAGGCTCGCCTGCATGTCCCCGGCTCCATGCTGGCCCAGGTGGACAACTACGACAACGTCTTCCCCACCGGCAAGCTGGTCCCCGTGACCGGGCAGTATGACCTGCGCGCCCCGGACGGAAAGGCCTTTGACAACCACTACTACGACGACAACTGGAGCCACCTCGATTGGGCCAATGGCGCGGTGACCGTGAAGGTGATTGACCCGGCCGCGCACTACGGCGTGAAGATTGAAGGCCTTTCGCCTGAAATCTCCACCATCCAGGCCTACTCGCCCCCGGGCGTCAAGTTTGTCGCCGTCGAGGACCAGTACAACTTTGCCGATCCCTTCGGCAAGGAGTGGGGCAAGATGGATACCGGCATGGTGACTCTGCAGCCCGGCCAGAGCACCAAGTGGCACGTCCGCCTCAAGGTCTATGTGCCGTAAGCACCGGCGCATTTCTGCGGGAACAGCAAAGGCCGGGGACAATTCCCCGGCCTTTCTCTCTTGCGCAGCGCTCACTGCACGAACGTCTGCTTCACGCGCCTCGAGCGCAGAAAATACGGAATCCAGGTCAGCGCGCTCATCACGGTTCGCGCCAGGTGGGTGAGCCGCCAATCCCGCCGGCAATCTGCGTCTCCAATTTGAATAGGGTAGCGTTTTCCCCTGCCTGAGAGGCCGACCGCGGATTCCGCCGGGCAACCGGCCCGCGCCGGCTGCCATCTTTACCGGGAAAGGTCGCCACGTCGGCGGCCGGAAGGGAGCTGTACACCATGCCAATCCCCCAACGGCTGGTCCGCTTCGCCCTCGTTCTGTCCCTCGGCGCGCTTTGCCTCGCCGCTCTCCCCGCCCGGGCCCAGTTGCCCAAAGGCGACCTCTTCTTCGGCTACAGCCGAACCGGCAACGACGCCTTTTACCCCAACGTGGGTGGGTTGAATGGCTGGGAGGCCTCCGGTTATCTGAAAATCCAAAAGCCCTTTCTGGGTGTCGAGGCCGATGTGTCCCATTATGGTCTTGGCGCCAACGCCGTCATCCCTCGAACCACCCTGTACCTCTTCGGCCCCCGTGTCACCGTGGGCTTCGCCGGAGTGCACCTGTTCGCCCACGGGCTGGTGGGCGGGGAGCACTCGGTCAACACCAGCGCCAGCCTCCCTGTCTCCGCCAACGCATTGACGTACGCGCTGGGTGGTGGGCTGGACGTCCCCCTTGCGCCGTTCTTTGGCTGGCGAGTGCAGGGCGACCGCATCTGGGTTCCCTCGCTGCCTTCCACGGGCGGCACTCCAGCGCGCTTCAGCACCGGCATTGTCTTTCGTTTCTAACACTTGGAGGAGTGGCGGCCGGGCGTAATCCCAGCCAGCCGGTCTTCGTCCAATTCCATGTGGAAACAGCTCCCGTTCGCTTTCGATGCCCCTGCTGCGGTCACAGAACCCTGGACGCGCCCGGCGCAATGGCCCTGTGCCCCGCCTACTGGTGGGAGGACGACGGCCGGGAGGACGCTGACGCCGCCTAGATTCTCTACACGGTGAACGGCTCCCTCAGCATGCGCGAAGCCCGCGACAGCCACGCCCGCTTTGGAGCCGCGGACTCCCGGTTTCTGCCCCACGTCCACAAACCGCACGACACTGAGAAGTAACGTGCCTTTTGGTGTGCCCGCGGAGGAGGAAACGCCCCGGCTGGTTTGACCCTTCCAGCAAACCCTCTTACCATGAAATCAGGTATATCCCCAGCCACACTCAGCCGTTTCCAAGGGGGAAGCGGAAGGCAGAAGTGGCAGTTTGTTTGGCGCAAGTTGCGCCCGGAAGGCAAAACGTTGAGCTCTACCGACACCCTCGAACACAACACCCAGCCCGAAGAGACCGAGGCTGCCCACGACCACGAAGGTCATGACCACGAACACAGCCACGATCAGCCGCACACGCACGGCCCGGTTCTCAACCCCGAATGCACCCGCGAGTTGGTGCTCGATATCCCCGCCGAAGATGTCTCCAAGTCCTTCCGCGGCGTGGTTCGCAATTATCAAAAGTACGCCAAGCTTCCCGGCTTCCGCCCCGGCAAAGTGCCGGAGTCGGTGGTCCGCCGCCGCTTTGCCACGGAGATTCGCAAGGAAGTCATCGACAGCCTGCTGCCCGAGCGCTTTAACCAGGGCGTGCGCGACATGGGCGTGCAGCCCGTGGGCCAGCCCCAGGTGACCGAGCTGACCGTCGACGACGGCCAACCGCTGCACGTGAAGGCGGTGTTTGAATACATCCCGGCTTTTTCCATTGAAGGCTATGACAAGGTCACCGTAGAAAAGCCCGCGGTGGAAGTGACCGAGGAAGAGTTCCGGCGCGAGCTGGAAGAGCTGCGCGAGTCGCGCGCCACCATTGAGCCCGTGGAAGAGGACCGTGCGCTGGCCGACGGCGACTGGGCACAGATCAGCTACAGCGGCATCCTCACCGGCGAGCCCGAAGCGGTGCCCGTGGCGGGCCAGGATGCGCTGGTGGAAATCGGCGGCAAGGACACCGTGGAGGCCTTTACCCAGGTGCTGCGCGGCGCCAGGGCCAACCAGGAGTTGAAGGCGGAAGTCACCTATCCCGCCGAGTACCCTGAGGCCCGGCTGGCCGGCAAGACCGTTGCGTATGACCTGACCGTTCAGGCCATCAAGAAGCGCACCGTGCCCGAGCTGAACGACGAATTTGCCCAGGAGATGGGCAATTACGAATCGCTGGCCGACCTGGAAAGCCGCGTGCGCGAGCACATGACCAACCGCAAGCGCCACAACGTGGAATCCGAGACCAAGGACAAGCTGTTTGCCGCGCTGACTGAGAAGTTCAGTTTCTCGGTGCCGGAGTCGCTGGTCCAGGACCAGATTGATCACCGCCTGGAGCGCGGCCTGCGCGCACTGGCGGCCCAGGGCATGGAAGCCGAACAGATGCGCAAGCTGGACTTTACCCGCCTGCGCACGGCGCAGCGCGATGGCGCCGTAGCCGAGGTGAAGGCCTTCCTTCTGATGGACCGCATCGCCGAGGCCGAGGGCATTACCGTAAGCGACGAGGAAGTGGAACAGGAAGTGCAAATGGCGGCACTCCAATCCCGCGAGCCGGTGGAGACCCTCCGCGAGCGTTTGACGAAGGACGGCGGCCTCGCTAGAATCCGGGAACAAATGAAGCGCGAAAAGACCGCGAATCTGCTGTATGAAAGGCTACCCGCCTAGCGCGATTGGGCGGCAGAACACGCCGCGCGGACCCGGCCTGCACCTTCCGGACCCGCACGGTCATCCAAAGGAACGGGAACGCAACGGTCCCCCAACGGAAGAGCGAGAAAAAGACTCAATGGCATTGGTTCCCATGGTGGTTGAGCAGACGAGCCGGGGCGAGCGCGCCTACGACATCTACTCCCGTCTGCTACGCGACAACATCATCTTTCTTGGCACGCCGATTGACGACCAGGTGGCCAATCTCATCGTTGCCCAAATGCTCTTCCTCTCCGGCGAAGACCCGGAGAAGGACGTGCAGCTCTATATCAATTCTCCGGGCGGCTCCATCACCGCCGGCCTGGCCATTTATGACACCATGCAGTTCATCAAGAACAACGTGGTGACCTATTGCATCGGGCAGGCTGCCAGCATGGGCGCCTTTCTGCTGCTGGCCGGCACACCGGGCAAGCGCTTTGCCCTGCCCAACTCGCGAATTCTCATCCATCAGCCGTCCATGGGCGGGCTCAGCGGCCAGGCCACGGACATCGACATTCACGCCCGCGAAATTTTGCGCATCCGCGAAATCACGAACAACCTGATGGCCAAGCACACCGGCCAGCCGCTGGACCGCATTGAGCGCGACGTGGAACGCGACTTCATCATGAACGCGCAACAATCCAAGGAATACGGCATCATCGACGAGATTATCGACCGGCCGCGCACGTAGCGGCCACGCAGTATCCACGTATTCAGACAAAGTTTTTCAGGGGGTAGTCCAATGAAAACGCGCACGGGACCCGAAGAAGCGCTGCGCTGCTCGTTCTGCCACAAATCGCAGGACGCGGTGGCCAAACTGATCTCGTCGCCCAGCGACTATCCTCGCGCCTACATTTGCGATGAATG
>Ga0307375_10004755_pt1 | contig 12890 bp, 13 predicted proteins | sample TR1MG_FD_202531 | JGI IMG/M metagenome (GOLD analysis project Ga0307375, IMG submission 202531) | Soil microbial communities from Risofladan, Vaasa, Finland - TR-1 | ecosystem: Environmental > Terrestrial > Soil > Coastal area > Acid sulfate soil | place: Finland: Risofladan, Vaasa | collected... | reverse complement strand
GGACGACCGCCAAGTGGTGTAAACCCCATTTTATGTTGTGTTGGGACCTGTAATCCGGAGCCAATTGTTGAGCCAACACCAACAACTATTTTGTAGATTTGATGCAAAGTCAAAGTAGAAGACGGAATCGACGGGAAGAGGAGACCAGTTCTTCGAGCGAGTCCTGGAGCACAGAGCGCCTTGCTGAAACCTGACACTGACACGCCCTCCTCCGTAACCAATCGATCAAGGCTGTTAAGTCGACTCGATTTCTTCCTCCCAATGCCATCGACTTTGTTTGGAGAAAGATAAGACGCTTGGAGACACTTGAGATCCGCGCTTGAATTGAATGGGATCCGACCTTCGAGGTATTTGGCAATATACTAGAGTTGCTTGCTTCGAAGCTTATTCGTTCCCAACTGCACTTTGAACGGCTGGAGTCCGATATGCTCAGGATATGCTGCTTCTTTTCAGGCTCGGAATGAGACTGTCTTCCTCCACTACCCCTACCATTGGGTGAAGTGTTTCAGGAAGCAAGTCTTTGTGCCGTGTGGACTCATGTCTGATAATTATATGGTCGACTTCAGCTTGCTTCACCGGACCTCCAGTCTGCGCCTTGCCCACCTCTGCGTTACAGGTGCTTCCTTTCCCTTCGCAAAGCTCTTCTCCATACTTTTCGTTGTCTTAATACATCCAATATCTAAGCGCTCCTCGCAGTACTTCCATTCAAGGCTGGAAAATGGCTCAATACAAGTTGCCGGCTGATGCAAGTCGTATTCTCTTCGTTCGACATCTTCCGGACGCTATCACTCACGATGAGCTTTATGAGCTCTTTGGACGCTTTGGAGCAGTAGAACAGATCCGATTGTACGTCTCCAAGTGGCAAACGGAGCCCCTTTTCCTGCTGCCCAACTTCTGTACCGATCTCCGCCTTTGTATCTGATTCTGACGCTTCCCTAATGCGATTTTCCCATCTATTGCTGTGTTTAGAGGTAGAATCTCCAATCCTGACACTCGAGGTAAGGCATACGTGATCTACGAGGACCTTTTCGATGCAAAATCAGCTGTGGAGGGTTTAGCTGGTCACAACGTGATGGGTCGCTACATATCTGTGGTCTACCATCGTCCCCCTAAGGCTTCTACGTCATTCCAAGAGCAAATTGCTGTTCAGAAGCAGACGGTTGCCGCTCTGAGGGATGAATTGAAGAAGTGATCATGTTTCCCTGTTTCTGCCCTCTCCTGCGTTCGATTCGCCCTTCTCAAGTCTCATATCAGTGGTAGTACCATGTATAACATAATGTACAAAGTGATTGTGCTCAGAAGTTGCATGCAGCGTTGAATTGTGGAGGGGAGCCGGGCGTGAGATCCCGGCATTTTGGCACTCGAATGTCAGAGGCAGACTATCTCATTCCTCCTGTACCATGGTTGTTTGTCATTATAGGGACCACTGGTAGTGGAAAAACGAAACTTTCAATTGAGCTGGCTGAGGCGTTATCGCGAAATCTTCAACTTCGTGCTGAGGTGGTCTCGGCGGATTCCATGCAAGTCTACCGCCATATTGACATCCTCAGTGCTAAGGCATCGGTCGAAGAACAGGCTCGTGTGAAGCACCATCTTATAGACATTCTCGAACTGTATGAGGAGCACTTCAGTGTTCAAGATTATCAGCGTTTGGCGAAGCAAACGATCGTTTCCCTTTTCGATGCCCATTCCATTCCTATTCTCGTTGGTGGTACCAATTACTACATTGAATCGGTGATCTGGAACTCGAAATACTCGTTTTCTCTGGGAGGTGGCGAGATGGACCCTCAATTGAAGGCAGAATTGGAAGTCTTGAACGATGAGGCTCTGCATGCTCGGTTATCGCTTGTAGATCCTCCTAGAGCTGAATTGTTACATCCAAAGGTGAGGCGAAAGGTGATGCGATCGTTGGAAATCTACTACACGACGAACAAGCGGCATTCGGATTGGATACGAGAGCAACAAGAGAAGGCGCGTTTCGCGTGGGAGAGGACGTGTTTCTTCTGGGTCTCCTGTGGCTCTTCCGACGTTCTTGAATCCCGTGTTAGGCAACGGGTCGATGATATGGTCTCTCAAGGTCTGAAAGAAGAGTTAAAAATGGTATCGAACGCGTTTCGGAGCAAGGAGAAGGCGATGGATTGGGCAAGAGGAGCACTTCAATCGATTGGACTAAGAGAGTTCAGGAATTGGATGATACGCTATGAAAAGGATGGAACCGATGATGATGAGCTGTTTCGAATCGCTTTGGAAGAAGTGAAGCTTCACACGAGACAATACGCGAAGACGCAAGTTTCATGGATTCGAAACGGGATACTGCCAACAGCAACTGTTTATCGCCTAGACTCTTCTGATATCAAGAAATGGAATGATTACGTGCTGAATCCTGCGGTGATGATTGCAACTATGTTGATACAAGGACAAACGAGAGGCGAAGTTTCGGAAGCGCTGGAGACTCGGTTTTCTGGGGCGGGAGTGCAAGTGCTAGTGCCTTCATCGTCATCATCCTCATCTTCTTCATCTTTTGCTCCATCATCAACAGCAACATCCTCATCAACAACATCTTCGTCTTCGTCTTCTTCGCTTGATATCAAAAGTGAGAGCGTTGGCTGGAAGAAGCATCCTTGCGAGTATTGCAATAGAACTTTAAATGGAGAGGCAGAGTGGAAGGCGCATCAGAAGTCGAAAGGTCACAAGACAGCAAGAAGCAAGCACTTCAAGCTTCAGAAACTTTCTTCAGCCTCCTCCTCCTCACTCACGCAAACCACAACTTCCTCATCGAACGGATGAATGAACCATCCTCTCTTCAACTCAACTCTTTCCTGATGGTGACTGTTTAGACTTCGTCATCTTCCAAACGTCTTCTGCGAGAAGGGTCTCTCTTCTCCTTCCACTGCCCTTCCATTGGCACGTATTTCCCCCTTGATTTCTGTGAACTTTGAGTGCGTCGATGATATCGAGGTCTATAGGAATAGGAGATCCAGAATGAGGGACTTGTCAACCCTGAAAACGTTCACGGCTCCAAAATGTAACTCTCTCGTTGTAGTGACTGATACAGTAGCGCCTCCTTCGTTTTCTTGGTGTGTCTTTTCCTGGGAATAGTTTGGCCGTGATGAGGCAAGGGCCAAGAGGGAACTCGATGCAGGATCGTTCGGACTTCAAAGCTCTCGATCTTCATTTGTTTGCAACCTCATTGGGACCATTTCGCCATGTCTTCCTCTCGTAGGCTCATGCACGAGCTCAAGGCCATTCATGCCGAGAAGAATAACGATGAAGTACTTCTGACATGCGTCGACGAGACCGGTTTGCTGGACTGGAGAGCCTCGATTCGTGGTCCTCCCGATACTCCCTACGCCGACATCTACTTCGAACTTATCATCTCTGTTCCCACAGATTATCCTTTAAAGCCTCCCGTGGTGTCATTTGCGACCAAAGTGTTTCACCCCAATGTCCATTTCAAGGTACGCTCGTTTGGAACGCAACAACCTCAACTTTCCCATCCCGATTTCTGCCTCCAATACTCGTCATCACCCGATGCTAACCTCGTGCTTCTGATATACAGACTGGAGAGATATGTCTAGACCTCCTGAAGAACGCATGGTCGGCTGTTTACACGCTGCAGGCCGTTTGTCGTGCCATCATCAACCTTCTAGCTCATCCTGAGGCAGATTCGCCTCTGAACTGCGATTGCGGGAATCTTTTGCGTAGTGGAGATACTAGAGGTTACAATTCGATGGCAAGGATGTATGCTAAGCTCTATGGCAGTCCAGTGCACACACTCTCCTCGGAGGATTGACCATTCACCGCCCTGTACTCCACTCTCGACATCTTCAGATGTGATGCTACAATGGATACTTGTACATATCATGTTAAAACACTCCCTTAGCCCAAAACGGCAAACCGCGCAATACTCGAGGTCTTTGGTCAAATGCAAATCGGAGGGGGGGGGGGATCCCTGGAGCCAGTTTCTTGCAGAAGTGTACTTCGTATGTCTGTTGAAACTGTGGAGAAGGCCTAAGGTTTCGTTCAATTTTGGGGCTGAGATTGCGATGGTGTTGCTTTGAGGGCTCTGACGCCGAAGATGGAGGAACCGACGCGAACGCTTGTGCTGCCGTGGTCAATCTGGAATGAGGGCGTAAATGTTGCGAAATCGATAGAACGTGGTGAGTTAGTCTCTTCCTTACGATGAATGGTTCTGACTTGGAAGGTTTGAACGGCGAAAGGGACGCACAGCTGTTTCGAAGTCGCTAGACATGCCCATTGAGAGTTCTAGTTGGTCTTCTTGCAGATTTAGTGTCGTAGCCACGATAGCACGAGTGGATTTGAGAAGGGTGAAGTCTTCAGAGGGATCTCCGTGAAGTTTGCCGATGGTCATGAGTCCGCACACTTCCAGGTTTGGCATGTCTTTCATGATGGTCTTGATCAGTTCTGCGCATTCTTCTGGTTGTACACCTGATTTGCTCTCCTCGTCGCTTGTCTTGACTTGAATGAAGATCTTCAAAGGCAACACCAGGGTCGTGTTGAATGCGGACGTTTTGTTCGCCTCCAGGTGCTTGTTCAACTCCTTCGCCAACTTCAGTGAGTCCATAGTCTCTATGACCCACAGATTTTTCGTCTCAAGCAGCTTTTTCACCTTATTGGTCTGAAGGTGGCCAATGAAGTGCCATCTAACATCGTCCGGCATCTTCCAACTCTTCTCCTGCAATTCCATCACCTGAGAAGCAGAATACAGAGTCAGCGGTGGGGCCAAGGGATGAACAGCAACGAAAGGAAGCTGAAGGATACGTACGTAGTTCTCTCCGAAGTGGCGTTGGCCGGCAGCGTGAGCTTCCATCAGATCCTCTACAGGCTTCGTCTTGCTGACCGCCACAAGACGCACGGGTCGAGTACCAGCTCGAACTTGGATTCTAGACAAGACAGAAGTCAACGCGAGAGCAATTTCACCCATTGGTGCGCGAATGTATCGGCCTGAGATCAAGGTGACTGGTCTGCTGAGGGAAGTCGATCCCTTTTCAGCGGCCTCGACCCCCCACCCAAACGAGTTGAGATATAAGGTAGACAGTATTAAGGTGTTAAGTTGAGCAAGGTGGAGACTGGTCTTAAACCGCTGCTTGAGGGAAGTCGATCCCTTTTCAACGGCCTCGATCCCCCACCCAAACGAGTTGAGATATAAGGTGGACAGTATTAAGGTGTTAAGTTAAGCAAGTATATGTGTGTAATCAGGTCGTGAGTGAGGGATTGATGATGAAGATGGTGGTGGTGATGATGATGATGGTGGTGGCGGTGGTGGTGGTGGTGGTGGTGGTGGTGGTGGTAATCATGATGGCAATCATGATGGCAATCTAATTCTCAACCTGAATTCCGTGTTGGAGGTAGAAGAGCCAGACAGAAGTGGGACGTTGGGGAGCGGCGGAGGTCTCGGCGGTGGTGGCGGTTGCAGCCTTCTCTTGTTGTGAGGCCTTCTGGTCTGACTTCGGCTTGTTCTCCTTAGGTTTTTGTTGAGAGGGAGCAGCCTTGGTGAGTTTAGAAGGTGTTGTTGATGACGATGATGAAGAAGACGAAGATGACGAAGTGGTGGGAGCATCAGGGTTGATTCCATGTTGTAGATAGAACAGCCAGGCATAAGTGGGTCGGTGAGAGGGGACGTAACTCGATTGGTTGGCTGTTGTGGAAGTGACATGATGAGCGTTCACTTCAGCCTTTTCCTTGGCGATGTGGTGAGCGCGGTGCTCCTCAGCCTTCTTCTGCTTCTCGGCCTCAATGTGGGCATCCTCAGCCTTCTCCATGGCGATACGATCCTCCTCGGCCTTCGTTTTGTCAGCCTCAATGCGGGCAGCCTCAGCCTCAGCCTCAGCCTTAGCAGCGTGAGTCTTCTCCTTCGCTAGACGATCCTCCTCAGCCTTCTTTGCCTTCTCAGCCTCGATGCGGGCAGCCTCAGCCTCGGCGTTGGCCTTCTCCTGAGCGATGCGATCCTCCTCAGCCTTCTTCTCTGCTTCAACGCGAGCATCCTCAGCCTCCTTCGCAATACGATCCTCTTCAGCCTTCTTCTCTACTTCAACGCGAGCATCCTCAGCCTCCTTCGCAATACGATCCTCCTCAGCCTTCTTCTCTGCTTCAATGCGAGCATCCTCAGCCTCCTTCGCAATACGATCCTCCTCAGCCTTCTTTGCCTTCTCAGCCTCGATGCGGGCAGCCTCAGCCTCGGCGTTGGCCTTCTCCTGAGCGATGCGATCCTCCTCAGCCTTCTTCTCTGCTTCAACGCGAGCATCCTCGGCCTCCTTCGCAATACGATCCTCCTCAGCCTTCTTTGCCTTCTCAGCCTCGATGCGGGCAGCCTCAGCCTCGGCGTTGGCCTTCTCCTGAGCGATGCGATCCTCCTCAGCCTTCTTCTCGGCCTCAATACGGGCAGCCTCAGCCTCTGCATGAACCTTCTCCTTTGCAATACGATTCTCCTCGACCTTCTTCGCCTTCTCAATCTCAGCCTCAATACGAGCATGTTCGGCCTCAGCATGCGCCTTCTCCTTTGCGATACGCTCCTCCTCGTCCTTCTTCTTCTTCTTCTCAGCTTCCAGATGAGCAGCAGCAGCAGCAGCAGCAGCAGCAGCAGCGTACTTTGCCTCGACGTCCAATTGCGCCTGGGTCTTCTGAAGCCGGTCGTGGTTCGGCGGAATGACGTGGTCGTTTTCGATGGTGTGCCAATCTTCTTCCAGATTCGATGCCGCTATTACTGCGCTTCTACTTGCGGCGCTCGGTTTTCCTTGTGTATTGGGTGGCTCTGCGCCGAGGGGAGGGAAATCTGCGCCATTCAAATCCGGAGCGGACTGCTTGCGCTGCTTCGCACTCTTCTGAGTCTCATGAGACGAGGAGGCACGGGAACTCGGGGGTGCACTACCGAACAACAACTGCCACGTTTTATCGTCCTTTCCCTGACCTGCAGGGGCACTACGCCTCGGGGACGCATCGCTCAGAACCACCACTTGCTTTCCGCTATCTCATGAACACCAAACCAGACGTCAGTAATGGAATACAAGACACAACAAATGAAAACAGAGTTTGAAGGGCGAAACAAGCCAATTCACAACCAACGAAGGACAGAAGGGCTATTTGGTACACGCCAGATCAGCTCACACTTGACCGCACGATTTCAAGCTCATACGTACCGCGAATTACCCTTCTTCTTCTTAGACGCACTACTTGACGCAGTTTCGGGCGAGGAAGGGGATTTACCATGCTCTAAATGACCATTGGAACTCGAAGTCGACATACCAGAACCAAAACACCCTGATTATCCTATTCTGACTCCTATGATCGCCACAAAACCCAAACGAAAACGGCACTAATCACCCACACTACAAGAGCAGGAGGAAAGGCGGACGAAAGTGAGGGCCAGAGAGCAATGAGAAGACGATTCGCGAGGAGCCCTCACATGTCTGCGGAAGTGTGTGTATGTTTGTGCAACTTTGCCTGAGTTTTCTGCGCCGAATGATCGTCTTTCGGCGCCACCGTATCAGTCTCCATTGGGTTATATCCCTGTACAAGTACGAGAACGATGCATATTCTACTGTATTTTGGTGTTTTCTCGCCCGGTGTTAATGTTTGAAGGACAAATGAAGGAACTAACAGTCGCTCGTTTTCTGAAGCCGTCATGTTGGGTCAGGGACTCCTTGTGAAGGCCAAATGGGCGATGATGCAGCGCGCTGGTGAGGTGAAGGGTGCTACTAAGTTTAAGCTCAAGTCGAAGAAGTCGAAGACCGAGGGTAAGGTTGATATGGCCAAGGAGAGAAGCAAGGTCCTTTCTAATTTGGAACGTTATGGTAAGGTGCTGTCTTACCCTAGACCTAAGAAACCCGTGAGGACGGAGGAGGAATTGCTTGAGGCGAGAGATATGGTGCTCATGAGGAACCGAAAACTGCAACAGCGCGAGTTTGAAATGAGACGACGAGAGACGACTTACATTGCCCTCCGCGAGCTCGCTTTTGCAGAATTGCCGACTGAATCATTGAAAAAGGCCGCTAGCGAGCTCGATCTGACCCACTTCCCAAGAGAGTTCATCACAGTCCTCCAATCTCCTCCGCTCGAAGACGAGGAGATCTTTGGCTCCTTCATGTCTCACGGTTTCCGACGACCTGATGACGATATGAGAGAGTACTAAACCATCTGATGCATAAAACGCATGTCCATACACTTACAACTAGGATCCGTAAAGAGAGGTCGCCATACTTGCCCAGTCTCCACTCACGTTCGTTAGGGTCTCTTTTGGGTGTACACAGCAGATTCAGATGCATGTAGATGCATCTATTCATCGATACGAAGCATCTTGATGGATAGGAAGACAAAGAAAAGGGTAACGTACTAGAGGAGTGTTAGGGGCACACCGCACCTTTCGATCTGCGCCACGGTGCGGTATCTCTGGTAAGTTCATACTCAAAATGCTCCAACTCATGGGCCCTCTTCTGATATGTGATGTGTTTGGTGGCATGTTGAAGAGATGAGCTGGTACACATGTTCTATTCTGCTTGGCGTGAGCTCAATGGGTACCTTATATCGCCAATATCCGTAGAGAACTCATTGTCTAAGGAGATCCATGCCAAGAGACACTGAACGGGGTAGATGAAGGGTAATAGGAAGTGTGGAAACTTTTTCCGACGGCGGCGGTTCGTTAGCTCGGGTGTCGTTCCTCGACCAGTCGCTTCTTAGGACACACGGTCGATACCCTGTTTGGTGTGGTTGATTATCCGATAGATTCCTTTCGTATCTGTGTGTTCATCTTGGCTATTTTGCGTTTAGAACTCATTTGAGCGAGATACTACTGCCGCAATGGATCTGACTCTGATCATCGCCCTCCTGCTCGCCGTTGTCACTGCGGTGTACTTCTTCCTGATTAAGCAGAGCGATGTACCGATTCCTACATATTCCTCAGACAGTTACAGTGTTGTGGTGAAGGACAAGGATGGTACGTGCCCCTCAAAGTTTGCCTCTTCTACTCGTCCGTCTTTGGCCCTTTTGCCTCTCCCCTCTGCTGCCATTTCGCCCTTTCTGACCTTGTCAATGTGTGCCATTCAGGTTCTGTTGTGAGACGCAATGCCTTCTTCAAGGCGAAGGTCGTGAGCACCTCTGACCACGGAAACACGATTTACGATATCTGGCAGTACGTTCCTTTGACTCTGTTGGTTCGTGTTCCAGAAGCCAACGTGACTTTTGTGCTGTTTATCGGGGTGTGGCGATGGCATTTGGTTCCCGAAGGAGTGGAGAGCGCTCCCCAATTTGGCCGCGTAGTTCGTTCTCTGCAGCCCTTCGGAAAACGCGCTCTCTTGTCCCTGCATCAGTGATGTCTAGTTCCCTTGTCCCCTTTTACGATAGATTTCACATCTTCCATCCTGTTCTTGGCTCGAGTTTTGCCGCACTCGCACATCTAAGCCGCATTGGCGCATTTGCGGTTGCAATGAAGACCGTACTCACCCTGAACGCTCTCTTCCCCTGTCTGCCCTCTAGATCATCCGCTAAGAACTTCGCTGATCGTCAATGCTTCGGAACTCGCTCTGTGATCAAGATTCATGAGGAGAAGAAGGTACGAGCGGCCAACAACTGCACGCGCACCTCGGTGCTGCCCCTTCGGTCTCTTCGTGGCAGGAGCGCCGAAACCTTGCGCCTCCGACCCGAAATACTCCCCTTTCACCTCCAATCATGATGACTTCGAACCTATTTTTTTTGATCTCTGAGCACTGGGAATACTAACAGACCTCATGGATTTGGATCTCCTTCTCCCAATCTCTTCTCTCTCTCTATCTATCTATCTGGTTGTCTCAGGTCGTCGATGGCGTTGAGCGTGTGTTCACCTTCCCTGAGTTGGGCCCGTTCGAGTGGATCACCTACAAGGAGGCGAACGTTCGTGTGAATTACCTTGCGTCTGGCCTCTCTCGTCTTGGTATTCGTCGCGGCGAGTCCGTTGCGATCTTCGAGGACACGCGTCTTGAGTGGACTCTTGCCTCTCGTGCGTGCTACTGTCATTCCTTTGTTGTCTTCACTGTGTACGCCAATCTTGGTGAGGATGCGTTGGTGTTTGCGTTGAATCAGGGTGATATCCAGTACGTGGTGACGAACTCTTCCCTGCTGCGTATGGTTGCCAAGATTGCGCCTAGTGTCTCGACGTTGAAGAAGATTGTGTATATTGGTAAGGCCGATGTGAAGGACGTGGAGTCGTTGAAGTCTCGTGGTATTCAGGCTCTGTCGTTCGAGGAGGTGGAGGCGGACGGCGCTGCGAATCCGGTGCCTCACAGCCCTCCCACGCTGGACGATCTGGCTTGCGTCATGTACACCTCTGGTTCCACTGGCAATCCCAAGGGCGTCATGATCAATCATCGCAACCTCGTCTCTGCACTCGGAGGCATGGAGAAGGTGTTGTCCATCCTCGACACGGACTTCTACCTGAGCTTCCTGCCCCTGGCGCATATCTTCGCCTTCATCTGCGAAAACGTCTTCCTCGCCGCCGGTGCCACCGTAGGGTTTGGATCCCCGAGAACGCTAGCAGCGACCGGTGTGAGGCACTGCCTCGGAGACATCGCTGAGTTGAGGCCGACCATCCTCCTCGGCGTTCCGACCATCTTCGAACGCCTCAAGCAGGGCATTCTCGCCAAGATCTCCAAGGCTGGCGCAGTCACGCAGTTCCTGTTCAAGACTGCATTCGCGGCTAAACGCAACGCATTCAGACAGGGCAAGGACACGCCTCTGTGGAACATGATCATCTTCAACAAGTTCAAGGACGTGGTCGGCGGTCGTCTGCGCCTCATGGTGTCCGGCTCCGCTCCTCTGAGCCCCGACGTTCACGATTTCCTTCGCGTCTGCTTCGGAGTGCCCGTGTTGCAAGGATACGGCCTCACTGAGACTTCCAGCTCTGGATGCGTGCAATACCCGACCGACGTGAGCACCGCAAGAATCGGTCCACCGTTCCCTTCGATGGAGGTCAAACTCGTCGACGTTCCCGACATGAACTACACCATTCACGACAAGCCTTACCCACGTGGAGAGATCTGGTTGAGAGGAGGTCCAGTATCGCAGGGATACTACAAGGAGCCTGAGAAGACAGCTGAGGCGTTCCACGACGGATGGTTCGCCACTGGTGATATTGGAGTCTCTTACCCCGATGGAACGTTCGCCATCATCGATCGCAAGAAGAACTTGATCAAGCCACCGCACGGAGAGTACATCGCCTTGGAGAAGTTGGAGTCCGTCTACAGAAACTCGGCCTACGTTGAGACCATCATCGTCTACGTCGACTCTGAGCACCACCACTGCATCGCAGCTCTCGTGCCCAACAGAGAGCCTCTCATCGAACTCGCCAAGCAGACCCCGACCGTAAAGGCAAGCCACACCGACTTCGCTGCGCTCTGCGCCGACCCCGAGATCCAGAGACTCATCCTCCTAGACCTTCAAACGGTAGGACGCAACCTCAAACTCAAGTCCATCGAGACCGTGCGCTCTGTCAGACTTCTCCCTGACCAATGGACGCCGCAGAACTTCTTCCTCACCGCAGCAATGAAGCTCAACCGAGCTTACGTCATCAACCAAATCCGTCCTCTCATCGACGAGATGTACAAGCAACTCACTGATTCTGAATAAAGCATAGTGCGGAGCACGGAAAGCCGATCGTATGATGGGAACAGAGGGCTGTGGTTCGATCGATCCTAGGCTCCCCGAAATCCTCCGGGTGATCTTGTGAACATCTACCCCCCCCCTCCAGGTCCTGGAGCTACCATGCGGCACAGAAGAGCGGTGAGGAAGTGCGCGATAAACGAGAAAGGAGAGGTGATCACCAGGTTGGACCATGTCGAAACAGCGGAGGAAGATCTGGCGAAGGCATTTGAACGGTCGCAATCGACTTCATCACCCGCGGCGTCAAGCGCAGAGGCACACGAAGACACGACGACTTCAGATCAGGTAGTGGCGAGAGCAGGCGAGACGGACGTGAACAAGGAAGAGGAGTTTGGCGAGAGATTGGCGAACCTTCCAGCAACCACGTTCGAGGCTGAAAAGGTACGAAAGGAGGAGGCAAAGAGGGCAGAGAAGCTAGCCAAACACTTGAAAACGAAGCATGAACGACTCAAGATCGAGAGAAAAGCAGGCTGGGCGAAATGGATTGGTGTACTGGCAAACGCGCTCGAAGGGTGCTTCTACGAGGTGGAGTTGGGCTGGAAACTTCCGTCTACAGTACAAAAGAAGGTACACCTCATGGTCAGCAAGAAATTAGGCGTCAACAAGACTACGGCACCTACCCTGAACGGATTCGAATTGGATTTGCGTAGAAAGTACAGTCCGACGAACAGTCAGAGACCTCACTCGCAGACTCGACGAGATCAATGGTCATTGGAGGAAGAAGGAGGAAAGAGAGGAATGAAGGTTACATCACGTACAGAGGTAGAGCGAGTTGTGAAAAACCACGCACCGAGCACGGTTGCTGGCTTGAGTCTTCGAAAGAGTGACCACGACTTCGAGATCCCCTGGGAAAGGACTTGTGAACATCTACTTGAATAAACTAGATTCTAGAATAAACAGTCTACATCTAACTCACCCCTATCCCTCTTATTACCACAACTCGCCTAGACAACGATTCCGGATCGACCAATTTCCGAACATCAGTTGCACCGATACTCACTTACTGATCATCAAGGGCGGCCAAAAATGCCTGTGATTGCGTTATTTGGTCAATCCACCAGTCTTCTCGCTTGGCTAAGACACTCGGTAACTTACTTGGAGTAGAGGCGTAGGCTCGCAAGTCATTGGATAAATCATCGGCACCTCTCGGTGTCCATTTATACTCCACTCCACTTCTATCGACCTAATAGGGGGATACTGGAGCGCTTGTTTTTTTTGGATGGATAACTTTCTCTCCGCCCCAT
>Ga0307375_10004753_pt1 | contig 12893 bp, 9 predicted proteins | sample TR1MG_FD_202531 | JGI IMG/M metagenome (GOLD analysis project Ga0307375, IMG submission 202531) | Soil microbial communities from Risofladan, Vaasa, Finland - TR-1 | ecosystem: Environmental > Terrestrial > Soil > Coastal area > Acid sulfate soil | place: Finland: Risofladan, Vaasa | collected... | reverse complement strand
GGCGCGAGCGTGTGTATGAGCAGAACAAGGCCCTGGAAGGATCATGGGGACGCTGGTCGCCCAAGCAGTGGAAGCCGGTGTTGGTGGAGGAGTGGTATAGCAACCCGACCCTGCAGCTGCTGAAACAGCAACAGCCATCGTTTCGCTTTCGGGAAGAAGGATTGACAAGCGCATCGGAATTGAGCGATGTCCCAACAGGCGGTGGCACTGGTGGCGCTGACATTGCTCGCGAGAGGTTTGAAACGGAGGTGATGGAGAAGAAGGACCCATTCTATCCCTCTGAGCATGTTCCGATTGGCACTGAGAGACGCAATCCCACTGACGTTCGAGCTCAGGAGATGGGCCCTACATCGTCTGATACCATGGAATACACCGGAGGCTCAAAGGGAATGAAAGGCGAGCTCTACAGAGGCACCCAGCACTCCAAACCCATTATCGAGGACATTGGAACCTCTTCGTTTGCGACCAAGAAGACTTCCGGCATTCAATCTGGTCACAAGCCTGCAGGAAGACGTTAAGCTGGACAAACTGATAACACAATGCTTGGATGGCCGACAGCCGTCTTGCCAATGATCCATCAGTGCAATTGCGCGGTTTGTCCTCTAAAATCCTCTATCAGCTCATAATCTACCTAAAATTGCTTTAAGAGGGACCTTGCTGGAGCTCTGTGAACGGCATCTGTGATGACTGCTTCTGAAACGGCTTTACATGACGGATTTCCCACTCCAACAGCCGCTCTATGATGTTTTCTCACGTAGATGAACATTAAACTCCATTGTATATACACAATTGATGTACTAGACCTCAACCGATGATGGAGAAATGTTGGAACCTGCAACCTGTCCCAAATCGTTGTGCGCGAGTTGCGAACATCTACTTGAATAAACAGTCTACATCTTACTCACCCCTATCCCTCTTATTACCACATTGGCGACTGCGCAGAATTTTTCAATTAAGGAGGGAGTATCAGCGATTTGAAGGTCGCTGTACGACCCAAATGCCAGAACTCGATCGTGATTCAGCGCTGGTGTTGTCTGGACTTCAAGTCGTACCAAGATGCTCCCATTGTAGACCTTACTCGGAATGACCGGACTCTGCAAGAGAATTTCATCGTATCATTGATAGACTCTCCTCAGTAGTAGTCTTCTTCGACCCAACGATATGTGGCACCTTCAAAGGGAGCCCTCGTTGTCCTTTGCTCTTCAGCCCGATCTCCACTGAGCTCCCGACTACTTCCATCCCTTTCACCTCCATCATCGCCTGGTAGGTTTCTGTAATACTACTTCTTGCATCAGGAGCACTGCGACAGCATGGCTACGACTGTTTCGGCTCAATCTACTGCGTCCGAAGATGATCACATCCTACAACCCTCTCCCGATATCAAAGGTTCGTCTCTCTATCAGAACTCCCTTTAGGCTGAATTATCTGTCCCTTTCTATGTCGCTATTTGCCCCAACCTTCCCACCTAAGTCGCCCAGACCGAAGGAAATGCAAGGCTTCCTTTCCTTCTCGATTCCGTCCCATTACTGACTTGTGTTTGATCGTTTACGATTGAATCAGAACTTATTGATAAGGTAGTTGCGTATTTGGCCCAAAATCCGGAGATGGAGGCGCGTCTCGTGAAGGAACAAGGAGGAAACGAGAAGATGGCCTTTTTGCTTCCTACTAGCCCCTATTTTGCGTATTACAAGCAGCGTTTGGTCCGAGAGAAGGCTTCCTTAGTGCCCTCAGCTGATGGTGGTGAATCTGGTGCAGCGAAAGAACAAGAGAGTGTGAAAGAGCCTGTTGTTGAGAAGCCTCCGGAACTTCATTGGATTCTGCCTGTGAGTCCATCTACCATCCCCTCGTTCGATTTTGACTTAATTCGTTTGGTTGCTCAGTATGTTGCGCGCAATGGTAGAGCGTTTCAGATGGGTCTGTGGAATCGCGAGAGTCGCAATCCTCAATACGCCTTTTTGGCCAATCATCATCCCCTACACAACCTTTATCAATACCTTGTTTCCGTCTACTCTCGCCTTATTGTGAAAGACAAGGAGATTGCTGATAGGCATCGTCGGGAGGACTGCACGCGCGAAAAGGTTCTCGAGCGTATCATGAAGCGGCGTGATTGGAAGAGAGCGCAAATGAAGTCAGAGGATGAAAAGAAGGCGGAGGAGGAGGCGGAGAGGAGTGCGGCATCTGCAATCGATTGGAGTGACGCAATCATCGTGGACAGCATCTCTTTCCATCCTGCTGACGATGCCACGCTTCCTGCGCCTATCGAACAGACTAAACTTCTTGCCGTGTACTTGGCTACGAAACAAAGAGAGGAAGAGGATCGCTTGAGGTTGCAGGAGGAGAAGCAGAGGAGAGAGACGGAAATGGCGCAACAGCAACAGCAACAGCAGCTGCCCAACTTCCTTGCTGGCACCACATCATCTTCATCGCCATCATCGTCATCAACCGTCCCAACGACTCACATCAGTGCAACCGAGCCTCAAACGGCCGCTGAAATGCAGAGGATCGGCGGTGGTGCCAAGAAGATGACCACCATCTGTCCCATTTGCCGTCTCACGTTCCCCATGGATGAAATTGAGGCGCACATGAAGGTTGAAATGTCAAAAGGAGGATCCATTGCCATGGGAGACGCAGCCAGGATGAAACCCAAAGGACCCGATTACGCACCTGTCGTCGCTACTGGAGAGGATATCGCTTCGAAGTTGGCGAAGATGGCAAGAAAGAGGACGGATCTGTTCGGAGACGAGGAAGACGATACATCCAGCCTCAACGCCAAGAGAGAAGAGAGAGAACGGAGAGAACGAGAGGCGAAGGCAGCCATGGCGGCTGTGTCTCACGGTTACCGACCTGATCAAGGCTCAGAATCATCTTCATATGATCAATTACAACAACAACAACTACGATATCAACAACAACAGCATCCCACACAACATCAGCGCGCGACCGCAACTTCTGCATCGCTCCACATCCTTCCACCTCCTTCACATGAGCAAGGCACTGGAAAGAGACCCTCTTCAGAACCCCTTGAAGAAGCTACCGCAGCGAAGAAAGCTAAAGTCGCTGAGGTCATCGATTTGCTTCCGGAGAAGGAGTGGGCCTCCCAACACCCTGAACCCATCACCCTCGTCGTCATATTGGAAGGCGATACTGGAGAAACCAAATTCGACATATCCGTCCCCATCATGACCAGTGTGAAGGCGCTGAAGGACGAGCTCGTCGAGAAGACGAACATCGCCACCAACAAGCAGATTTTGAAGATAGAGCACCTTGGATTCCTAAAGGACAAACTCACGATGGCACATTACAACATTACCGCTGGAACTGTACTGCAGCTATCGACCAAAGAGCGCGGAGGCAGGAAGAAATGAACAGACTACGTCAGACCTTTCCCAGAGCGACTTTTGCTTTCTCTGCCGAATTCAGGGTAGAATGTTGTGTTTCGGGGATAGTGAGGTGAATGACGAAACGAGGACGTGCATCAGGAGCATACACGTCAGAGAATCGGCGGCCTGACGCTTCGCGGCGCATCCCGTCGCTCTCTCTCTCCGGTAACGCCCCTTCAGAGAGATTGGGGGAACGCTTCGAGCGCTTCCAGTGCTTCGAGTCGTCATTCCCAGACGGAGTCATGGATCTAGCTGATGATTCGGACCACTATGGACTAGGTACGTACATTTCCATGCCCACTTTCAGGCTTTTGCGTCGCAAGTGTTGAATACCGTCCATTAGGATGGATTTGGAGTTGCGCCGTTTACCGTTGTGCACTTTTGACCCTTTTCTGCGCTTGTGTGGTCTCTGTTTCCGTTCTGTTGCCACTATGTTTGATCTAACATGTGTTTTCTGTCTCTTTTCTGTCTTTGTTTGCTTGCATCTGGTGGTTGTGTGGCGGAATTTCTGTGTCTTGCGCAGGCGAGGAGAACGTACGAGTGTACGTGCGAATACGCCCTTCTCAGGACTCTCAGTCTCGCGTGTGTGCCTTTGCGACGAGTAATACTACTATTAAGTTGGATTCTAAGGTGATTGGCGTTGCACAGCAGGCGTCTGCGGCCAAGGGAGATGAGTTGCCTAAGTCCTTCGTGTACGATTATGTGGCGAACCCTCTCGTGTCTCAGGAGAGCTTTTTCGAGAAGGTTGGTCGTCCTATGGCTGAGTATGTGTTGTCTGGCTACAATGGTTGCATCTTTGCGTATGGTCAAACCGGTTCAGGCAAGACATTCACGATTCAGGGTCCGAGCGGTCCACATCGTTCCGAGGACAAGGGCCTGACCGTTCGTATCATGGAGCATGTGTTTCGTAAGCTTTCTCGTGCACAACGCGCGTCTCCCAACTTCCAATACATTTGCGAGTGCAGTTACTTGGAGCTGTATCAGGAGAATCTTCAGGATCTGCTTTCAGACGATGGCTCAGTTGCTTCGAAGAAGTTGGACTTGCGTGAGGATTTGAAGAAGGGTGTGTATGTGGAGAACATGACGAAGATTCCCATTCAATCGGCAGAGGAGGCGGAGGGGTTGTTTCTATGTGGAGCGAAGAAGAGGCACGTGGCCTTCTCCAAGGCGAACGATCAATCCTCTCGGTCTCATGCCATCTTCACCATCTACATCCAAACTCAAGAGACCGGAGAGAATGGAATGACCGCCATCAAATCGTCCATGCTGCACATTGTGGACTTGGCTGGCTCGGAGAGACAGAAGAACACGGAGGCTACTGGAGCGAGACTTCAGGAAGCTGGAACCATCAACAAGTCACTCACTCACCTCGGAAAGACCATCAGGGCGCTCGTAGACAAGGCCGATAAGAAGAAGAAGGTGCACGTGCCATACAGAGAGTCAAAGCTCACATTCCTACTCAAACAGAGCTTGGGAGGCAACTCGAAGACTGCCATCATCGCCACCGTCAACCCTGGACTCAAGAGCTACGGAGAGACACTCTCGACACTAAGATTCGCAGATAGAGCAAAAATGATACGCAACACCGCTGTCATCAACGAGTCGAACGCAGGAACGCTCGCGCATTTGCAGGCGGAGCTCAAAAGGCTTCAGCAGGAGAACCAATCGCTAAGGCTTGCTTCAACTGGCAGCACATCCTCGTCATCATCATCATCATCATCTTCATATTCGACTCAGACATCGTCATCATCAACCGGAAACACTTCGCCAAGATTTATGCTCTCTGGAGACTCTTCCTCCTCTTCTTCTTCCTCTTCCTCCTCCTCCTCCACTCCCGTCGAAATTGAACGAGACGAACGTATTTTGCAATTGGAAGAGGCATTTCGAATGATGGAAGATCGTCAGCGCAAGGCGATCATGGAGAGGGACAATTACAGCTTCAAGATCATGGAGTTGCAGCGTCTCGTCGTTGGTAAGCAATCCTTAGCTGAGTCGTTTAAATTGATTGCGCGCTTGCGCGAGGACAAGATTGAGAGGATTAGGCGTTGTGGTGCTGATGCGGAGTACGCTGCGTCGATCGCAGTCAGCGACGATGAGATGCGAAGTTTGAAGGAGGAGATTGAGGCGCTTAGGTTCCAACGTGACCATCATCCCGATGTGTTGAAACTGTCTATTGAGAACTTTGAATTGAAGGAGGTGTTGGAGCAGTACGAGGCGTATTACAGCCCAGATGGAGAGATTCAGCAGTTGAGGTCTCTGTGTGCCAAATTGTCCTGTCAGTTCGTCAAATTGAGCACCGATAAGGCTAAGTTGATTGGTTTGTTGAGTGGTAGTGGTAGCAATGGTGTTGATGGTGACAATTCCAACTCTCTTGTGGAGGTGTGGCAAAGAGATGTGCGCACTGAGGCTTTGGAGGCGGAGATGGAGAGGATTCGTGCCGAGGCATTGGAGCAGCTGTCGACCCTTGAGAGGCGTGAGATGTCTGTGATGAGCGATTTGGCAGAAACGAGACAACAATTGTTGTTGAAGGAGAGCGAGTTACGACAGGTATTGGAGGCGCACGAGCAGGAGAAGTCGGCTTTGGAGGCCCACTACTGTTCTCTTAGTGAGACCGTCCGAGACAAGTACGAGCGAGAGATCAAGGCGTTGTATGATAAGCTCGAGCATGCACATGTGAGCAGTGTGACGGTGTTGACGATGGAGAAGCAGTTGAGCGAACAGACGGACGAGTACATCTTGATGAAGAAGTTCCACTTCGAAATGCAATCGGATCTCAAGGCACTGGCGAAGATGTTGGAAACGTCATACAAGGTTTTCGAGATGGAGGAGGTTGACGTAGAGGACGAAGAGGAGTACGCGATGCGAGTTGGTGGTCCCTTTGGCTATTCTCGTCAATCGCACTTTGGAGACCATATTACGACTACTGCTGCTACTACTAATGCTACTACGGCTACAACTGAAACAGCAGACGAAAAGGCTTCTCAGTTCGTCTTGTCCACTCCCAAAAAGTCATCTGTCATTCAGTCATTGTTGTATTCATCCAAAACCCCATCTAAGAGCCCCTGGACCCCTGGAAGAGGCGGCAATGCTTCCTTGCTTACTCCTACGAGCCGATCTGGTTTGACTCCTGGTCGTCCTGCACTGTCGATTCCGAGACTGGCGATTTCCAAGCTTCAGGAACTTCATGCAGTTGTCGCCGATTACACGAGTAAGATCTCTGAGTTGGAGAATGAGCTTGCAAAGATTGATGGCGTTCATTTGGCGGTATGTAAAGGCCTCCAGGATCAGATTTCAGAGGATGAGGAGGTGATTGAGTCTTTGCGTGCGGAGGTTTCGGAGTATCAGGATCGTGATGCAGCTTCTCGAGAGAAGATGGAGAGTTTGGTCTCTGAATTGGATATCAATGTTCAATTGATTGAAGAGAAGGAGAATGAGGCGGATTTGATGAAGAGGAGAGTGGAGGCTTTGGAGGCTTTGGTGACTCGTCTTGATGGTGAGAAGGAGGCGTTGTCTGCGCATTCTAATGCGCTTTTGACTCAATTGAAGCAGCAAAAGGACGAGCAGGTGTTGGCTATGATGAAGAGACAGGATGAGGTGGAAGTAGAGCTTGCGGAGGTGAGAGAGATTGCTGAGCGTGAGACTGTTCGTAGTTCTGATCTTGAGGCTCGTCTTGCCGAGTCGTTGGCTCATTGTTCTTCTTCTGAGTGTACTTTGGCTCAAACTCGTATTTTGGTGGATTCTCTGACTACCAAGTGTTCCGAGAAGGATCATCGTGTGTTGGAGCTGGAGAGTTCGCTTGGTGATCTTCATGCGGATCGTGAGAGCCTCGTGTCTCGCCTGGAAGTCTTGGAAGGAGTGGAGGAGACGTTGCAAGGCTTGAAGAGGGAAAATGACGAGTTGGTGAGTGCAGCGAAGGAGTCGTGTCGAGCGTTGAGAGAGAAGCAGAATCAGCTTGTTCGCTTGGAGGAGTTGCGAGCTAAGGAGCAGTTGGAACTTGAGCAGGAGCAGGAGGTGGCAGCGAGAGCGTTTGAGACGCTTCAAGAGGAGAATGACCAATTGGCGGCGCAGTTGAACAGGGCGCACGGACAAATCAAGAGGAGCTGCATGGAGTTGACATCTTCGCAATCTCTCGTCTCTGATCTCAAGACTGAGCTCGCCGTTCATCAAATGCTCTTGCTGGAGGCCAAGAATCAAGTATCTTCACTGGAGACGCAACTGAGAGTGGAGCACGTGAAGAACGCGCAATTGGGAGAATCGAAGGCCTCGCTTTCCGCTCAACTTTCTGCACTCACATCCGAGTTGGATGCCCTTAGCGCCGAATTCGAAGATTGCAAAGAGTCTCTCGTGTCCAAATCGCAGCAATTGCAGACCATCATCAATGAAGGAACGACGGAGGAACACCTACTTAGAGAGGAGAGACATGCACTTCAGGAACAGGTCGCAAAGCAACAGGAGGAGATTGAAATGCTCACGGAACAACTTGATCATAGCGGTTCGCACATGTTCCAAATGCAGGAGCAGTTTGCTGAGACGGAAACAGAGTTGCAGGCGAAAGTGAATGAATTGCAGTCCAAGGTCTCTGCGTTGCAGCGCTCTTCTGAGTCTTCTCGTACCCAATTCCAAGAGGCAGATGGTAAGAACTTGCAGGAGATTGGCAATTTGAGGAGGCAGTTGAAGGAGATATCGATGAGTCGCGAAAAGGAGAGTGAGGAGCACTCTTCGCTTGTTGCGCAGTTGCAGGCTCGTATTGAGGATTTGCGTGTCGACAAGGTCGTAAAGGTGAAGGAAGAAGAGATTTCTAAGTTGAAAAAGGACCTAGAGGCTGCATGGGACGAGATGGCGTCGTTGAAGGCGGAGCTTGGTGTGGCGGTCTGGAACGCCAACGAGGCCTCCTCTGAGCTCACCTCTGCCAAGCTGGAGTTCGCCGACTTGGCATCGCAGAAGCACGGCAGAATCAAGTACATGCAAAAGATGAAGAACGAGTACAATGAGCTTCAGAAGCAAGTGAAGGACTTGACGGCGAAGTTGGCAGAGGCTCACGGATCTCTCTCTAGCTCATCATCTTCGCTATCAGCAGCAACATTGTCCTCATCATCATCATCGTCGTCGTCGTCATCATCAACAACAACAACAACAACAACGTCATTGGCCCCACCAGGATCGTCATCATCACTCTCATCTGCCGCTAGTGCGCCTCCTTCTGCATCGTCTTCAACCACAACTTCAATGACTCCTGTGACTTTATCTTCATCATCATCTTCATTAACGTCATATTTTGCTTCTCCCTCTTCAAACACAACCTCAACGACGAACGCACAACACGCCCCGACTACCCGAAGCAGCTCTCGCCTAAGAACCGCTTTTTCGCATACCGAGCTATCCGACGTCACCAACAAGACCACCACCAACAACAAGCGTGTCAATTCTAAGCCTGAAGATGAAACCACCCCCGCCGCTACTACCAACACCACCAAGATCTCGAGTGCGAGAGGCGTGCCACCGCGGAGGGTTCAACAACCACCTCGCCATGCCGAGTGAGTCGCCCATCTCCCTCTTCTTCTTCTTCCTTGTTCAGTATACCAACGTGTTTTTTTAGATCTCATGTACCCACCAATGTAATATCACCAAAGAAACCCCCATCTGTGTGACGTTCTTCATCATTGCAGATGATCGGGTGGGGAGGTTGCAAATTGAGGAAGCGCACATCACCCTAGCTCCCCATCAGGATCACACACAGGCACATACAGCTTCAGAGTTCTTCTGAATCAGATAAGTTGTACATTGTAAATACAAGGTGTTGTTTGTCATGTGTTACTGATGCGATGCGTCGTTGTTGTTGTCGTCTTCCTCTTCGTTCTTCTGAGCATCGATGATGGCCGAGATCGGGCACCAACTTGGGCAGTCGAGCATGGTGTCCAGTCTTCTGAACTTGCTTGATCTGCACCATAGGATGAGGTTGTATCTTTGCCCATTGGTGATTGGCATTGCGGAGTGACGATGTCTTCCGACGTGAATGCATGCCTGTCCAACTTTGTGTTCTACGACGCACTCCTCTCCTCTCAGTGGGTGTGTTGTGCTCTGATGGTGATTGCATCTGACTCCCGTAAAGAGTAGCTCTCCATTGCTGAATGTGTTGCCAAGGCATACGTTGAGAGTGACGTCTGAGTCGTCCACGTGCATGCTGAGCGCCTGATCCTTTCCCATCTCGTACTCGACCATGAATGCGTGGTGGTGGTCCAGTGTTGCTCCAATGTACGGGAACAGCACATAAGATAGCACGTTTACGAATTGGGAGATCATCTGTTCGAGACACGCTTCGAAACCGAAGTCGTCGAGGATGGCACCGTAGTTGTTCATCGAATTCGGTCTGTGTACCTCCTTCCCATTCTGTTCGCACCAGGACTCAAAATGATGAATCTCCTCCAAGAGTTTCGCACAAAAGTCGATGGGTAGCAGGTCAAACACGAAAACGCCGGGACAAACCTCACGCACAAGCTCGCGCAACTTGGCCGCGAATTCTGGATCGTCATTCTGGGAAGGAATCGAATTCAAAGGCATAAGGCGAATGAGAGGAGTCTTGTCGATGTAGTTCACGGGAGAGACGCCCCTGGGAAGCACTTGGTGACAATCATGGCTGAAGACAAGTTCCTTCAGGAAGGGCTCAAGGGGCCAACTGCGCAAAGGGACGATATAGCGGTTTCTGTCAGCGTAAATGCTCAACTGGGTGTTGATTCAACACGTGTAGATCTAAATCTGCAATATCGCACCTTTCAAAGTGGTACAATGTGGGATAGAGAGGAGTGTAGGACTTGCGAATGTCGTTTCGGTAGGCCAGCAACGCCAAGTCGTCTTTCATCGCCTCTTCCCACGGATCCTCCGCATTAGTGCCATGTTCGTGTGAGCAATGATGATCTTCGTCGTGTTCTTCAGCGTGATCGTGATGGTGATTGCAATGATGCGCGTCATGTCGATGGTGAAGGAGAGTCTCGAATTGACCCACCAATGCCTCAATCTGGACCGTCAGAGGCTGGTCCAACAACGCCTCAGGCATGAACGTGGCAATTCGCTCAAGAGTTTGGTAGTTGCGCAGCAAGTCGCCGCGAGTGAAGACGTGGGGAGAGGCATGTTCGCAGGACACGTTTGACGAGCGTTCATGTTCGTGCTTCGCGGTACTGTGATCGGACGCCATTTCAAGGGAGAGTGTGAGGAAGTGGAAGTAATTGAGGATGGGCGTCGGCCAAAGGGGAGCGAGAGGGAAGGAGGGAGGAAGGGGGAAGAGATCATTCTGAGGCTCTTCCCCGTTCCTCCGCACCCAACCGGCGGCGCTCATGCGCTCGCTTGCTCCAGCTAGGATCCCATCCAACGAACACCCCTCAATTGCCCTCGTACTCATGAACAGAATGAAGAACGAAACAGCGCTCTCCAGAGCAGGACAAGCACAGGGGAAGCGTAGGATCTACTAGTAGGGAGTGTTTACAGTTTCATTTGTAGTGTATGAGTATCGTGTTATCGGGAGTGCGCGTTTGTGGAAGGGACGGGCGAGTAAAATGTACAATGGCACATAAGGGAGGCGGCCATGCTTTAGAGTAGAAGGAGGAGAGGGGGATTCGAAGGGGAGGTGAGAGAGAGAGAGAGGAGAGATATGGTGCTGAGTGATGCCCCGTGTTGTGACGATTTGAAGTGCGTGGTGTTGATGATCTTGTTGCCTTTTAGATGACCTGCTGTTGCTTGAGTTCCTTGACGTAGTCCTCAAGCTCGCGAAGAGCGTTGTTAGAGAGACTCTCGACGGAGATTTCGATTTCCTCCTGTCCCGGTGCGCGTTCGTCGAGGATGTTTGGGAGGCATCGGTTGATGATTTGAATGACGCGGCCCAGGTATTTGGTGTCTAGGGTGTTGATTTGGGAGCAGAGCGCGCGTTTCTCCTCGTAGCTCATCTCGGGACGGGCGTGTGGAGAATTGTTGTCCAGACGCGCCACCTTCTTCGGCGGCTTGCCCTTCGCTGCCGATGGTACATATCCTTCTGGCAACGCCTCAAACTCCTTCGTCTTCAACTGCTGGAACGACTTCTCGAAGAGCTTACGCAGAGAATTCGCGGCATTGGTGATGTAGTGATCGGGACCATTGTACTTCTCGCAGTTACTCCAAACCAGACGCACATCGTCGGCGAATTCATCGGCGTTTTGGTACACACCATAATGGAGGTTAGTCTGCGGGAGGTGAAGGCAAAAGACGCCCGAACGAGTGAGAGCAAACGTCACAACGTCATGTGCAGCACGCAAGAGAAGCAAAACGGACACATTGAAGTTAGGAAAGCGTTCGTCTCAAGGTCAATGAACAGGAAATGAGTGATAAAGGCGGAAGGAGCAACAAGAGGCAGAGGGAGAGACAAGGAACCAGCCCAGTCCAAATCTCAACCACTCACACACACAGACACACATCCGCTCGGTGTGCTCTCTCTCTGACTCTCTCCAAGAGTCCTCGCACGGGTGATGTTGGTCCTCTCGCGCTTCCTTTTCGCGTTTTCTTGCCTAGCGTGGTTGAATGGCCATTGTGGGTGATTGTCGAGCAATAACATGTACGTACGTGAATCGTAGAAAGATCCATTGGTCGAGTGATGATGGTTGGATAGTCCGGGATGCCCAGAGCGATGGGGTCAACCGGCTGAAGGAAAGGAGCTGCGCTTTTGTGGTTCATCAGGGTGTTGATCATCTTTGCACAATCCATGAATGCGCCTCCCATCATAATCTTCGTTTCTGAACGGATGCGCTTGGGACGAGGGACGGAGGGAAGCACGTCAGGCCCTGAAGAGGAAACAGAGACGCCTTGCTGTGAGGTGGCGACTGGCGCCGACGCGTATCCAGCTACACCGCCATAGCCGGCTGACGGCATGCTAGACATGGTGTGTCCCACAAGAGAACCCATGTGTGCCATTCCTGCGTTAGCCATGAGATGCGGATTGGACATGTACACCGTAGAACGGACCAATGGAGACTGAAGATTCCATCCCTTTCTCTCTCTTCGCGCTCTCTGCGCCTGCCACACATACACGTACACACAACACCTACCACGTCCTATCCGCCCTCCTAAACTTCATTTCGACCAAGACACACATCAAAACCAAGGACAGACCCAAGAAACAGATAACACGAGGAATCGAGACACTCATCTGACAGAGTTACACAAGGCAAACAAGCGTCTCACCGGCAGAGGCCAATAGCATCCACACAAGTTCCAGAATCACCACATCTAAGGCACCCTCAAGTGAAACACAAAGAAGAGCATCACAAATCGAGTCAATATGGAAAGCAGTCCCAAACAGAAGTGAGAAAGGGAGGGAATCAACGGGAATGCAGAAATTCGACGACATCTGGGAGAAGCATGGGGTGTGGAGCGAGTCGAGAAGGTGAGGTGGGACAAAATGGAGCTGGATGGCGTCAAAAGAGGACAGTATGGACAGGAGTGGCCATTGAGAAGGGGCAAGATGGAGTGTTCTAGGGTGCTGCATATTTCGTG
>Ga0307375_10004751_pt1 | contig 12893 bp, 22 predicted proteins | sample TR1MG_FD_202531 | JGI IMG/M metagenome (GOLD analysis project Ga0307375, IMG submission 202531) | Soil microbial communities from Risofladan, Vaasa, Finland - TR-1 | ecosystem: Environmental > Terrestrial > Soil > Coastal area > Acid sulfate soil | place: Finland: Risofladan, Vaasa | collected... | reverse complement strand
TTCCCAGTATTTGTAAGGGTAAGAGATGATAAGTCCTGATGAGACTTTTGTTGTTTGTGTAGGTGAACATGATATCCACATTGAAGCTTCGATACTTACACACTGTTGTAAATGTGGTTGTCGTGTATGGTGCTCGATTACCAATTCGGATAGGAAACCGGTATGCATGCCGTGCGTGGTTAAGATGAATGATACACCCGGCCATGAGATATCTATTTTTACTACACCCGAGACGATGGCGGAGGCTCTTAGAGAGGTAGCTAAGCGGGAAAAGAAAAGTAAAGAATAAGATGGGTTCTCTGTTTATAATGAAAAGGAGGAGTGGATGTCAAAGAAACAGAAGAGACCAAGACAGAAGACGGTAGACAGGAAGGAATATGAAAAGGAAGAGAGAGCGAAGAAAGACAAGGATTGGTCTTACGAGGACATACTGAGGATGAAAAGCAAAAGGACGGGTTATCGTGGTTAGACTGGTTTCCTTATATAAACAACCACTGTAGGACTCGTTGTATTGGATTTGCACAACGGTTGCCATATATTTGGTCATGTGGCGTTAAGGATAAGAGAGGTTGTTTGTTTACAGTGTAGAGGAGATGGAAATGAGACCACCATACATAGTACAAAGATTGCATAAGCCATACGAAGGTGAATTAAAGACACCGCTTCAAGCCTTGTGTAAGTACGGTTTGGCGGCTACAGGTCTGCCGGCTAAGATAAAGGAGATACTGAGCGAGGTGTGTGTATTCGATTATATGGGCTCCTCAGAGTACGAGTTTGGAGCAATACCAAAGGCTCTAAAGGCTTTAGCTATAAATGCAGATAATCTTTGTTGCGCTGAATTGTCTTGTTCATACTCATATAAAAGTTGGTCTGACAAAGAGAAGAAAGAAGGTAGTAGGACAGTTTACGTAATATGTGATTCGAAGATGTCGAAGGATGTGCATTCTTACCTTGACCAGATGGCTCGGGGTGAGGAACATTGCAAGGAGCGAACTGAGTTTGCAGGGTCGTTAGCCGAGCATGAGTTTAGTAAGAACACAGTTGGTTGGTTTGATTTAGCAAATGGTTTCATGTTTTTTAAGGATAAACAAATGTTCGAAGATTTCAGAACTTTGTTAGGTGTGGAGGTGTAAATGGGTCTTTCGATTAGTCCAGTTCAAAGGCTTTCAGCGTTACCGGAGTTTCGGTACAAGCGGGCTTATTTAGAAAAGTCGAAGAAGGTGATTGACAGCAATTTTAAAGCAATGACACCAATAGAGTCAGAGTTGCTGAGGGCAATGGTCTTTCCTGTCGATAGGAGTTGGCCACCTGCGAATCAGCTACCAGCAAGATTTGCTAAAGCTGTTGATACCTTGCTTGGCAATCAGAAGTCGATAAAATATTTTGAGGAGTCGAGGGTTAAAATAGGTGAGAAGCTAAAAGAGTGGAACGACTTTGCTCATCTACCAAAGCCAGAGTTTGCTCGGAAGGTAGAAGGTAGCGGTCATCTTACAGGTATTGAGATGCGAATAATTAAGCCATACGGAATTAGTTATTACGACTTCGTAGATTTTTGTAGGATATACGAGAAGATACCTGTTTATAAGTGCGTAAAGGATACTTTAGTTATGATGCATAAAAAGAAGTGGACAGGGATAGTTACACCAAGAGTTTGCACCTTTCTATTAAGTGGTATGGAGATTCCAGTATTGGAAGGGTCGAAGCTAAAGGAATTGGAGATAGGATGAAGTTTAGAGTACTAAACGCTGAACGGGCTATGTCCTATGAAGAGGATGCTAGACATATCTTTATTTCTATCGGGTCTCCCGACTATCATGGAGTAACCCTTCCTGCAAATAAAAACAGAGTTAGTCAACTTTATCTTTATTTTCATGACTTAGATACAATGCCGACGGGTACGGGAATAGTTTTGGGATGTTCTAAACCTTATAAGCTGTTTACAGATGAGATGGCGAAAAAGGTTTGGCGATTCGTAAATAGGCATAAAGATGTGGAAGCAATTTTGTGTAATTGTCAAGCAGGAATAAGTCGGTCTGCCGGAATGATTGCCGGAATAAAGAAAGCATTGGGATATGATGATGCTGACATCTTTAAAAAATATTTACCTAACAGGCTTGTTTATAGGAAGGTAGTTGAAAATAGCGGGAGCGTCAAATGATTTATTCAACGCAAGGTGTTCCAGAGGAGCATCTTGGTAGTACTTATGATAACTTTGATTGGGAAGGTAAGAAACTACTGAGACAGTACCTGGAACAGCTTATTAAAGGGACAAGAGAGACTGGTATGGTTTTTATTGGTAAACCAGGTGTGGGCAAGACTCATTTGATGGTGGCAACGTATTTTGCTTTGCAACAGGCTGATGTCCTTCCAGGTTCGGATGTAGTTTTCTTTGATTGGCAGTGTATGCTAAACTATTTACGAGCGGGTTTCGATTTAAGGATTAGAGCGGATATGGCGGTAGAGAAATTATGTTCCGCTAAGTACTTAATATTGGATGATATAAAACCAGAATCGCAGGGTGAGTTTTGGAAGCAGATACTTGAGCTCATTTTTGAATTTTGTTACAACAACAAGACAAGGATTTTATTGTCTACCAATGCCGATAGCAGGGATGAACTTGTTTCTCGGTGGGGGCTAATGGACTATCATGTTTCCCGTCTAAGCCACATGGCGGATATTGTGGTATTAAAAGGGAAGGACCGCAGAGTAGAATAACATGCGCGATGAGCTATTCTTTAGAATCATAACTGACCAATATCTATACAATTCATTTGTTAAGGTAATTGGTATTGCAGAATGCTTAAGTCCGGTACAAAAGAATCTCTATCAAAAAGTAGGAAAATTTTGTGACCGCAACAATAGATGCCTTTCCGAACCGGAGGCTGAAACTTTATTCGACAAAGCTTTTGATGTAGGAAAGATAGGTACGGATTTCACCTTTGAATTTGTGCTCAATGAAGTACGGCGTGAGAAGATGAAGTATTGGATTCTTAATGTAGCCGATGATATTGAGCAGGACCATGTTGACTATGACCGTGTGTTTAAAGAGCTATCTCTTTTAAAAGAGAAACTAGAATTGCATATTCCGAAAGGAATAATTGCTGGAGATTTGATAGGGGATACGGTCGAACTGGAATCCGGTAAGATTAAAACCGATATTTTAAAAAGTGGTATCGCTCCTTTAGACTATGTTCTACGTGGTGGTTTTCATAAAGCGGAACTTGCTTTCTTAATAGCACCACCTGGTAGAGGTAAATCTACTTTCTTGGTTAACTTGATGTATTCCTTTCTTATCCAAAAGCGGGTTACTTTACTTCTATCGAATGAACTTCGGGCTGAGTCTATCCTTTCAAGATTGTATCGAAGGATTTTAAAGATGCCTCGAGAGAACTTTATTGTAGATAACAAAAAAGAGATAGAGAAGAACTTAGGAACCTATTTCAGGTATATTAAGGGGAAGGGTATCATACATTATGCTCCAGTAAGTAGTTGGGGTGTCAATGATGTAAAGGCTTGGGTTACTGCTTGGGAAAAACAACTTGATATGCCGGTAGATGCTCTCATTATAGATTACGCTGACAGGTTAAAGAAACCGTGGGGCGAAGATAACAGATTAAAGACACGAGCTTTGGTAGATGAGTTACGCGACTATGCAGTAGATAAGGATATTTTTATTGGAACGGCTACGCAGTCGAATAGAGGCGGTTTAAGTGCGGCTTTGGTTACAGAAGAACATGTTAGTGATAGTTTCGCTAAGATAGAATCTGCAGATGTTGTTCTTTCTTTAAGCCAGAATCCACAGGAGAGGGATAATCAACGGGGTCGATTAACTGTATTGAAGAACAGAGAGTACGGTGGCGCAGGTACAGTAATCGATGTAAAAACAAATTGGGAACTACTAACAATCGAGGCACACGATGGGTAACATGAAAAAGATTAAGATGAAGATTGAAAACTTGTATCCAAAGAAAGTTGCAGAGCTTGAAGCTGAGTTTGATAGGTACCTTCGTGGGGACATTAAGGAAGAAGACCTCAGCACCGAGTTGGCAATTGTTCTTGGGGTAGAGACAGAGCAAAAGGTAAAGGATATTGTTCTTTGCCAATCGGGATGTAAAGAGGTTCATGACAAAGATAAGTTCGTTGACGATTTGGGAATGGATTCTTTGGACTGCGTTGAGATGGTAATGGAGTTAGAGGAAGAGTTTAATATTGCAATGCCCGATGAGGAACTAGAAAAACTAACTACTGTGAAAAGTCTTGTGGAGTATGTAAAAGAGAAAACAGAGAAACTGAAATGAGGATAGAGCCTAAAGGATTTTTTAGAACTATAGTCTGTATACTTTGGGTATTGTTTCTTTATATTGGAATTGCTTGTATGTGGATTTGGGAGAAACTGAAAGGGGTGGTAATGTGGTTAGTAAATTCGTTCGTCTGCTGAAACGGGTTCCAAAGAAGGCAAGGCTTAAGTGGGCAATCTTTAAAGAAACCGTGAAACGCAAAGTGGTAAGGATACTTAAGAAATGGCTGGGTGCTCTAGATGAGTTGGAGCTGCTGAAGTGTTCAATAGCTAAAGACTGCACCTTTACTCTATCTAAGTTTATACCTAACGACGGCAAGTGGCACCACATGGCCATATCTGTTGACTATTGGATAAAGCTCGACGATAACATTGAACTTTGCAAAGACGAGAAGTATATCGATGCTGGTTACCTTGATGGGATACTGATTGATGAGTTTAGAGTCAAAACTAAAGAAGAGATTCAAAGAATGGATAGCTTAGCTAAGCATGAAGGACACAAAATAAGTGGTGGCTATCTTTTAGATGGTAAGGTACTTGGAAGATGCACAGACTGCAACGTTCCAGTTATCATTGGAGAGTATTCAGAGCCATCAGAGAGCGAAAGGGTATAGGGTGGAGCAATGAAAATATTACATGCTATCTCTGGAGCGTTGAGAGGGGGTCAGATATGGAGCAATTGGAAACCGCGATTCCGTTGGACTGGTCAGCAGTTTATTTTTGAGTACTGGAACCGTCACCGTCTTGAGACATTTGAATTGGAAAAAGGAGAGCGGAAGGTATGGTGTATTATTGTCGATGCGGAAAAACATGATTTGGTAACTATTAAGAAGCATTTGGAACAATTAACATAGGAGGGTACGATGAGTGAAGTAATTTTTGTAGTACTGTTGGTAGTGGGTATGTTAGGACCCGGAATCGTTATGGGTATCAAGACTAAGAAGTGGCATTTGCTGTATATATTCTTAGCCTTTTTTGTATGCTTTGGTTTAATAGAATGGCTAGCTACTGTACAGACTGGTCAAACTGTTAGCCAACAGGTATGGGAATATGGTGAAACAAATCCACTCGCATTTTGGGCAACCATAGGTGCTCTTATAGTAGCATGGCTTGCATTGATGTTTCATTTTTGCGTAAAGAAATTTGCAGGGAAGAAGTAATGAACCATTGCAAAGACAAGAAGAGACATAAGTGGGTACGAAAGTACAATATGCTTGTTGAGTGCTCCGTGTGCGGTAAGATAAAAAGGTTCGATTCAACACCAAGAGGTGCAAAGAACGCAAAGGGAGCATTCGGAGGTCGATGAAAAAGAAGAAGAGAAAGAAGAAGTGTCACTACCAAGGAGCGTGCGTGCCTAACAACCCGTTCGCTCCTAAAGATTGTAAACAATGTAATTGTTATTGGTAGGAGAGGTATCCCGTTTATAAGTAAAAGGAGGTGTAGAGGTGATAACGTTAACGAAGGAACAAAAAGTAGCTCACGATACCGTCCTGGATTTTCTAAAAGTTCGGGGCGAGCTCTTAACAATTGGTGGTTTCGGTGGAACCGGAAAGACGACTACTGTAGGTGTAGTTACTGAAACGTTAAAGAAGCAAGGTAAGAATTTAGCTTTGGTTACTTTAACCGGTAAAGCCGCATCTGTAATCAAACCTCGTGTAGAGCATATCGTAACGGATAACGATTACTGTGGAACTATTCATGGGTTGATGTATCGGCTCACCAGAACTGAAACAATAAAGCTTAGAAATAACGAAACAAGAGAAGAGTTGTTTTTTGAGAAGCGAGGCGAGCACTTACCTTATCATTTAATTATTGTCGATGAAGCTTCTATGGTTAATGAACAGATTTATAATGACCTCTTAAGTTACGGTATTCCAATTTTAGCTGTAGGAGACCACGGTCAGCTCCCGCCTATCGAAGGACAATTCAGTTTGATGGAAGACCCGCATATTCGTTTAGAGACAATCATGAGACAGGTAGCAGACAATCCAATTATTAAGGTAGCGACTATGGCTAGAGAAACGGGTAAAATACCTTACGGAGTGTTTGGTGATGGCGTTAAAAAGATTGGTAATTTTGGAGCTACCAGAGACCATGATTACGATAATCCAAATGCTATGATGCTATGCAGGACAAATCAATCCAGAGTATCCTACATAAAGGAAGCAAGAGAGCAGTTAGGCTTTGACGGAGAGGCTAAACCAGGTGAGTGGGTAATGTGTCTTTCCAATGACCTCCGAGCGGGTGTCTATAATGGAAGCATTGGTAGGCTAATAGAAATTGAAAATACGAATGATGAGGAAATTCAAGCTCTTAAAGTCGACTTTGACGGCAACGTGTATGAAACATTGGCTATCAAAGAACAATGGTGGAGAAGGTACAACGGTACTCTACAACAAGGCGTCGCCCGATTCACTTGGGCATACGCCGCTACCGTACATAAGGCTCAAGGTAGCGAATGGGACCATATAACTGTTGTTGAAGATAAGATGATTGGAATGTCCGATGAAGAATGGCGTAGATGGTTATACACTGCGGTAAGTAGAGCAAAAGAAACTTTAACGGTTATCGGCTAATGGCAATAGAACTTTTATTTCATAGTAGTACACCATACAGACGCAGAGGCAATGAACTCATTTATAAGGAGTGCCCTCTGTGCGGAAACAATAAATGGAATATCCAAATTAACCTTGCCAAAGGTTTTTTTCATTGTTGGGCTTGTGATAGAGGGGGTAAGTTACGAGGCCTTTCAGTTTTAGCCAGTGAATTCGGTATTGTATCAGAACCAGAATTCTCACCTGACACGCAGGTTGTCTTACTACCGGAAACCGCAAAGCCAATATGGTTAATACCGGAAGGGTCAAAATACTTAGAGATTAGAGAAGTAACAGAAGCAGAAGCGAGAAGACTGAATATCTTATACGATAATGGAAACTTGTATATCCCTTACTTTGAAGATAAGGAACTGGTTGCTTTTAATGTAAGAACAAAAGAAGGCAAGTGGATGTTCAACGGAACCGTTAGAGAAACAGTACACTACCTGATTAGGGGTAAGTCAGATTCTGTGATATTAGCTGAAGGGTTATTTGACGGTATCAAACTGGCTCGAACGGGGCACAATGTGTTTATCTTGTTTGGTAGGATATTGTATGATAACCAGATAGACCGGTTGCTTGGAATCTTTGAAAAGTTTATTTTGGCGCTGGATAGAGACCGTCCTGGAATCATGGCTACGATACGAATAGCCAAACAACTTGATACAAGAAATGCAGATATGCAAATAGTCAAACCACCTTCAGATAAGAAGGATTTTGGAGAATGTAGTGATAAGGAAATCGAGAAGGCGTTTAGCGAGATAAAGAAGCTCGGGCTAGCCGAGGTGTTAAAACTAAGAATGCTAAGTAAATAAAGGAGGGAGAGATGGGAAGACATTTAGAAAAAGATAGGAGAAACATGAAGTTGTTAGAAGAATTCAAGGCTGGTACAACTATTCAAGAGTTAAGTATTAGGTACGGGATAGCTGCTAGCTATGTTCGTGATTTACTAACCAAATTTGGAGCAACGGTTCCTAGACCTATACTTTTACGAAAAACTGCTGTTCGAAATAGCTTAATAATAAAAGAGTATCAACAAGGATATACAATTTCACAACTTGCAAGACGGCATAAAGTTTCAAGACAACGAATACATCAAATCGTAAATCCTGTTTTTGATTCGCTAAAAAAGATAACTATACCTAATCATTTGAAAGCAGCAAGACAGCTTCGAACAATAGAAAAAAAGATACCTTCTGTTTGTGGAGCATCGGAGTGGTTAGCCTTAAAAAATTTCTTAGATAATATATGGCATGCTTGTGCCCTTGACACTGATTTTAAAAAGTATGGAAATATCTATTATGGAGCAAAAACCTGAACACAAGGCATATAAACCTATGGTAAACCACCGTAACACTCGTTGTAACGGATTTGTTTATCGAGGGATATACCTATGGACATGAGGAATATAGCATCCGTTAAAACCGCTCCTACAAAGTATCCAAAATACACTTGGGACCAAGATTTAAGAAGGAAGGTGCATCCGGGTCTTGCAAGATGTTTCCGAGCTTTGAAGATTCTTGGCTTCACAACTGGTAGACTTTCAAGATTATATAACCTACCTGAAGCTACCATAAGATATTGGTTAAACAGAGACAAGGAAAAGGCAAGGATTAGAAGATGCTACCATAAACAGAAAGCATTAGGAACTCTTAAGAAGAAACCACAGGCTCGGATAAGAAAATGTTTAGCCCGTAAGAAAATAATTTGCCCTTCCTATAAACAGTGGCAGAAGGAATATCGAGAAGCATACATGGATAAGAACAAGGAGAAGATGGAAGAATTCAGAAGAAGGTGGCATGAACAACATCCAGGTTATATGCGGGATTACATGAAGATGTACAATAGACGAAAGAAAATGTTGGTATGATAACAATTCAAGAGAGTAATGTATACGCTTACATCACCTGCGAGACAACAGAAGAGGAACTTGCCGTAAAGAAGTGTCTTACCTTTGTCAAGGAAGTTAAAAAGTATTCTAGAAGACCTTTTAAGATGACAACTCGTTTCTACCGAAAGCAAGGTAAGTTCCTTTTGATATTTAAAGGAATAGTATCTGACTTGATAGCAAAGCTTGCTTTGTTGGATTTGGCTTTTGCGTGTGAAAAACATACCGTGCAGTTTCCTCAACCAAGAAAGAAAAATTACGAAGAGGCTATCGTAGATTTGAGACCCTACCAGATAGATGCGTTTAACGCTGCTGTAAGTAGTAATGGTGGTATCTTGTGGCTGGCGACGAATGCTGGTAAGACTGAGGTAGCAGGAGCGATAATCAAAGCATACCCAGACCGTAAGTTTCTTTATCTAGTCAGCAGATTGGAACTGCTTACTCAAACAATAGAACGATTCCGAGATAAGTTAGGTATCGATGTCGGAGAGTTAAGTACAAGCGAGCAGAATCTTAAAAGACATGTAACCGTCGCCATGACACAAACACTTTATTCGAGAATGGAAAAGCTGGCTCCATATTTGTCAACAGTAGAGTGCGTAATTTGGGATGAATGCCAACATGCTGGTGGAAAGACCGCAGAGGTAATTTTAGGTAAATGCACTGGAGCTATCTTTAGACTTGGCTTGACGGGAACAGTTCCACCGAACGAACCGGACCGACTTAGTATTCAGCAATTCTTTGGACCGGTGTCCTATCGTGTACCAAATGAATACCTTATTGACCACGAATACAGCTCTGGTATCCAGATATATATGGTAAGAGGTAGTTGGAGCGATACTGGTGTAGGACCCGAGGTACAAAGACTGGTTATGCTAGACAATATGGGTATGCGACTCAACTTATGGCATGAGGCGTGCATGATGGGTATTGTGAAGAATGAAGCGAGGAACGCCGCTATCCATAAAGTACTAACCTCTATTTTAAGAACCGGAGGCTCCGGCGTCTTAATATTCGTAGACTATATTGAACACGGCAATATCTTATCGGAGCTTACCGGTGTACCTTTTGTGTCAAGTGAAAGTCAAGATAGGAACGAATTGTTTAGTCAGTTTAAGTCAGGCAAGATAGATTGCTTGATTACTTCTCCTATATTAGATGAAGGAGTAGATGTCAGCAGGATTCATCATATTATCTTTTCAAGTGGTCGTAAGAGTAAAATCAAACTGCTCCAGAGGATAGGGAGAGGATTAAGAAAAGAAGAGGGCAAAACAGTAATGAACTTATATGACTTTTACGACGATGAGACGCCTATGTTTACAAGACACACGAAAAAGCGATTAGAAATCTATGAAAGTGAGGGGTTTCCGGTTGAAATTAAAAATATTCAAGAATTTTGAGAAAGTTGTAAAGAATAAGCAAGCTCTCCAGTTAATAAAGTATATGAACAACAGTAAATAAGGAGTATATAGAGTTATGCTTAACAAGGATTCGCTTTTAAGAAGTCAAGTAAGTAGAGAAGGAAATGAAGAGGAATTTGTGCTACGCACAAATTGGTCGGCTACGCCGACCATTACGGATAAACAAACTATCCAAGGTTAGAAAAAAGAAAACATGCTTAGCATGTTAGGAGAGGTGAGGTACCGATGAACTTTTGGATGCTAATATGGTTAACCTTTAAATGGGGGTTTGGAATTCTTACGGGTCTCTTGCTGGTTGGTATGGCTCAGTTAGCTGTGTATATAGGGCTTTGGCATATATTTCATTTCTTTTTTGAACCACGTGTCTAGAAAGGGTATTGTAGTGACTGGAGAATATTGGGTTTCGGGAACACAAGCAACAGGTTGGGTAAAGGTGAAAGATAAGATTGTTATAGACACCTGTCCAATTTTTAAGAAATTTGTTGGTCAGGACTTTTCTAACTTAACGGATTGGTTAAAGGATGTTAAGTGGAGACGGTTAAATGAATCTGAAGTTTACTGTTCTTGTGAAAAGCCTGTTTGGATTCCAGAGAATTTAGAACATTGCGCAAGATGTAAAGGACTTTTACCGGAGACAAAAGATGCACATTGAAGAAATTCTAAAAAAGATTCATAAGCTAGAGGAGCATGTTAAGAACTTGGATACTCTTGGTAAAGATGCTGTTTTATTTGTAGGCGACAAGAACTTGTGGGAAGAGTTCATTAAATTTCATGCAGAGAAGGAAAAAGAGAGAAATGCAAGTAGCTGACATGACAATTCATTTTGCAGAAGTAAGAGATGATAAGTGTTGGTATCAATACTTGAATGGATACTTTATTTTTAAGAAACCGCTTACCGCAAGATACAGTTGTTCGGTAGACGTAATGATTATGATAGCTGAGAAGATGGAGCGAGAGCGGTTATCACAACATAAGATATCGTGGGAAACTGTAGAGGACTTTACAATGTTTGATAGACCTTTAACTGAAGAAGAGGTACAGTTATTAACCAGAAAGGAGTGGGAGATGAAACCAAAGTTCAAAGTTGGGCAGACAGTACAGATGATTGCTTCACCGCACATTAGAGTTTTCATTTTGGAAACTCTACAGCAAACTTGCTACGCGGGTGTTTCTCAAAATTGGTATCATGGAAGAGTGTGCTACCAAGATAGGTTCAGCGTTGCCGGAAAGATTGAGAAGTTTAGTGAAATCGAGTTAGTGGAGGTACCTACCGCCAGCGTAAAGTTGAAGAAGCTGCTTTCAGATTGGAAGGCGTTAAAGGCAAAGAAGGAAGGTTACATTCAAAATCAAGATTTTGAAAAAGCGGCTGCCTTGCGAGAAGAGGAAAGAACTTTGCAAGACAAGATAAGACTTTGTTCGGAAGCTGAAAATATAGCCGTACCCGAATTGAGAGGCAGGTATGCTTAGCAGCCCCGGAATTCGCAGAAATAGACATAAGATAGCTTTTCTAAAGAAACACAGAAATTTTGCTAACGTGGCTTTTAGAGAAGCCGAGGAGCTGTATCAAAAAGGTGAGGATGTTAGAAAGTCTAGCTCTGTTAACAATTTAATAAACTTGGCGAGGGTAGAGTTAAAGTACTCAGTAAAAACTTATTCAAAAGATATCTTTTGGAGTTTGATGAAAGCAAATCATAAACTTTTAAAGGAGGAGAAAGATGGATGACGGCACTGATGATAGATTGAATCTTTGGTATAGTGGTACAGGTGGTACCACAAGCTCTACCTATACTTGGACAATGGACACGCCTCATGTCGAGGTAGAGGGTTCTGTAAGAAAGAACAACGCAGGCATACATCCAAGATTGTATTTTAAGTATCTCAAAAGTAAATTGACAACCTTGGAGCAGAGAACCTTTAAAGCAAGGATGAAGGAACTTGAAAGGTTAGCTGATGAGTTTACGCAGACAGGCCAAGAAGCGATGTCGGATAACTGCATTAGACAGTTTTTAACGCTTTCAAGGGAAGCCGCTATTTATGCGTGCGGTTTTAAGAAGTACGTCACAGAAGAGCAGGTTGGCAAGTACAAGTACAATATTCGAAATTGCCATCTCCAGATAACCTCTCTTAAGAACTTTGGTCGAGTCTTACCAAAGAAAGTGGCCAATCTTGCTAAAAAATGTATCGATAAGAAGTTATTCGACGATTATGTAGTGTTTCATTTGGATAACAAGGCACACAAGGAGACAGAGAAAGAAAAGATTGAACGAAAGCGAGACCCGATTCTGTTTGGTAGATTGGAAGGTAGTGACCGCTATTTTTTTCTAGCGGATTGGGAGGATGATTTGTGCGACTTGAGGTTCAATGATATTGTTGAAAACCTGGCTTTGAAGGGCAACGATATTACCTTATCGAAGAAGATGAAGTTTGTTAGTGAAGAATAAGAGAGATAACCTGTTTATAGGGTAAAGGAGACTAAAGTGAGAATAGACAGAGCAATAGTAATGCGTGGGTTAAACATAGTTGGTGTATCTGGTATAGACCAGATAGTTATTACGAAGGACGGGAATGTATGTCACCCATCGCCTGATAGAACTATCTTTGTCTATGGTAATCTTCGAATCAAGGGTATGGATGAGGATTGGGTATTGCCCGACCTTTCCCTATTCGCAAGAATGTTAAAGTCGTTTACTTCG